>ENA-ORCS01000291-ORCS01000291.1-marine-metagenome-genome-assembly--contig:-NODE-291-length-44479-cov-3.674159_pt1 | contig 44479 bp, 35 predicted proteins | sample MGYA00237781_ERZ508513 | MGnify/ENA primary metagenome ERZ508513 (study PRJEB26184, sample SAMN06268793) | marine metagenome | isolation source: Eden Landing Ponds, San Francisco, CA, USA | place...
TGGTGTTTCTCTACTACTCGACCCGCCGGTACTACAAGTCACTGCGGCGGTTGCGGTTGACAGCCCGTCTCCGTGCCGCCGTCACGATGGCGTCGCTGGTCGTCCCGCTTTTCTTGCTCATCAGTTACACGTTCGTCGTGCTCGTCATCGAGTTACGACAGCTGGTCAACCAGTCGTCGATCACCGACCTCGCGGCGGAGAATCTCGGATGGTTCGGCGGGGTCGACACCATCCCGGAGTTCACCGTTCAGGGTCTCTACACCGCCTACCAGAACGGCGAACTCGACCCGTTCGTCACCTTCTTCTCCGAGAACGCGCCCTTCCTCGCGAACCTGGTCTCGGATTTCTTCCTCAACCTCTTTATCATCACCGTCGTGGTCTATTACCTGCTCATCGACGGCAACCGCATCCGCGAGTGGCTCTTGCGTTTCGACGACGACGCCATCGTCCGCGAGTATCTCGAAGCCGTCGACCGTGAACTCGAATCCGTCCTCTTCGGGAACATGCTGAACGTTATCGTCACGTCTCTCATCGCGATCGCGGTCTACTCGGGATACAACGCGTACGTCCCCGCGGGCGCACAGGTCCCCTATCCGGCGCTGGCAGGGGCCCTGACCGGCGTGGCGAGTCTCATCCCGGTGGTCGGGATGAAGGTCGTCTATATCCCGCTGACCGCCGCTGCTGGCGCGTCGGCCGCGATGGGCGGCCAGGAGTCGCTTCTCGTCTACGTCGTCGGCTTCTTCGTCCTCGTCGTCGTGGTCGTCGACACCATCCCGGACCTGATCCTCCGCCCGATCTTCAGCGGGGACACGACGCACGTCGGTCTATTGATGCTCGCGTACACGCTCGGGCCGGTCGTACTGGGCTTTTATGGCTTTTTCTTCGCGCCGATCCTCCTCGTGATCGGCCTTACGTTCGGGAACACGGCGTTGCCACGCCTGCTCGGGATCGACCCCGAGGAGGAGGAAGAGGGCCTGCACCGCGAGCAGATGCGTCTGGACGATTTCTGAGACGATCCGGATGGAGATTTAAACCCGAGCCCGTCATGACGGTCGTGTCTAGGTAGCAGCATTGTGCCAGCGAGCGAAGGCTTGGAGCCACGATTCGGCGGTTTCTGGTTGAACATGGCTGAAACAGTTCGAGAACGACGAGGTTCGGCGTTTGAGTTCTCGGAAGATCCGTTACGGCGTTGCGAACGTTCGTCTTTAGCTAAGACTCACATCTCGGTTGCGTAGCGGTGGCGAGCCTCTCTTGTAAGATCGGTCGCTGCTTGTGGATCTTCTGTGCATCTTCGATCAGCCGTTCCAACAGCGGCGATGGCGAGTAGCCGCGATACTCGCCGAGTTCGTGGAGGGTAAACTGGGCGTGCGAGTGCACTAAACATCATAATTTCTGTATTGAGAGTGATCCACATGAGCTATCACTTGAGATAACAAGGCCGCCATTTTCATTTGGAACAGATATTAACTACCCCTAAGGAAACAATAAATGATTGAGAAGTTTAAGCAAAGTTATACGTTTAAATTACTAACAATCATGCTGGCCATCGCGCTGGTGGTGGCTCTGATAGGGGTGTTCACACTCCAGAACACCTCCGAACAGGTCCGTACCGATCAGCAGACTCGAGTCGAGATACAGACAGAGATTGTGGCTGATCGGATTGGTGGATGGTTGGCCGAACAGCGCGAGGCTACCCGCGCGCTCTCGAACCATGGCACGATGAACGGCGGGAGCGAAGAAGCAAAGAGACGTCTATTACGCGATGAAATCGAGCGACTCCCTGATTCTGTGGCTGACATTCACGTTGTCGAACGGCGGACTGAGATCACCTCTCAAGGGAACAACGAGACTATTCTGTTGAGTACGACGACGCAATTCGAGGATCAGAATCTGAGCGTGACGAACTCGAACTGGCCCCCGAGCACTGGCGTGAACTTCGACAGTGTCGATGAGACACTGATTTCCTGGACCTACAGCGACGAAGGGCGACCGACTGTCGCCGTCGCCTCGCCGACGTTGTCCGGTGACCGCATCGTTATCGTCGAGTACAGGACCGATCAGCAGGCAGAAGCGTTCAACGAGGTTATCGGAAGTGCCGACACGAAAGTGGTGGGCGACGCGACTGGGCTGGTCCTCGTTGACGAGAACACCACCAACGTCCTGACACAGTACAGGGGGAATGCCTCGGAGACGACTGTCGGGTCACGGGTACTGGCGTCTGAAACCGGTTCCGACATTGGCGGGTCAGTCATCACCGACGACAACGTGGTTGGTTACGCGGACGTCGGACAAGGTATCGGCTGGATCGTCGTCAGGGAGACTCCAAAATCTAACGTGTTCGGAATCGTCTCTGATATTCAGGGGACCATTGGCGGGCTGGTGTTGATAACGATCTTGGGCTTTCTGGGAGTAATGGGCCTCGTCAGGCGCGGCCCGATCAGGTCTATACAGCGGCTCGAAAAACAAGGTAACCTCTTGTCGGAGGGAGATCTCTCTGTCGAGCCAGAGGAATCCGACCGGGTTGATGAAATCGGACGGTTACAGACGGCCTTTGTTGACATCCACAGTTATATGCAGACCGTCGCCCAGCAGGCAGAGGCAATTACCGATCAGAAGTTTGATGATTCATGCCTTGACGAAGAGATCCCGGGGCCTATCGGTGAGTCGATGGATACGATGTGCGACAGTCTCGAACACTCCCTTGCAGAGAGCGAACAGGCCAGAACAGAGGCCGAACAGGCTCGTGAGGACGCCGAGGAACTGAACGCCCTGCTCCAAGAGGAGGCTGACCGGTTCGCGGAGGTGATGCAGACCGCCGCAGAAGGCGACTTCTCGAAGCGACTGGAAACGGACTCGGAGAACGAGGCCATGCGCGAAATCGCCACGGCGTTCAACGAGATGATCGACAACATCGAGTCGACCATTCAGGAGAGCCAAGCGTTCGCCAGAGATGTCGCCAGAACCAGCGCAACCGCAGACGAAAGTGTCGTCGACGCAAAGCAGGCCAGCGAAGAAGTGAGTCGGTCAGTGCAGACAATCGCTAGCGGTGCCACCGACCAACGCGAACATCTCAAGGAAGTCAACGAAGAGATGAACAACCACTCCGCGACAATCGAAGAAGTCGCCGCGACCGCTGAAACCGTCGCTGCGACAGCCGCAGAGACGGCGAGTGCCGCAAGCAAGGGCGAGATGACTGCAAGGGAAGCAATGGCAGAGACGGAGAACGTGGCCGAGACGATGGCAACTACCGTCGAGAAAGTCGACGAGCTCGACGCGTTGATGTCCGAAGTCGACGATATCGTCGAACTCATCGCTGACATCGCAGAGCAGACGAATATGCTGGCGCTTAACGCGAATATCGAGGCTGCGCGGGCCGGTACCGATGGAGACGGCGGAGGGTTCAATGTCGTCGCCGACGAGGTGAAACAACTCGCTGGCGAGACACAGTCATCTGCCGAGGATGTTGCCGACCTCATCGAACAGATGAAAGCCCAGACCGAGACGACCGTCAAGGAAATCAGGACGGCCGAACAACGCGTCGCGAAAGCCATGGAGTCGGTCGAAGCAGCCGTCGAGGTATTCAGCGAGGTGACCGAAACCACCGAAGAAACCAACGATGGGGTACAAGAAATCAGCCAAGCGATGGACGACCAGGCGGCGAGCACGGAAGAGGTCGTCTCCATGACCGACACCGTTGCGGAGATCAGCGAGCGGACAGCCAACGAGTCGGAGTCGGTCTCCGCGGCAGCCGAGGAACAGGCGGCCTCGATGACCGAGGTGAGCGACAGCGTGAAGGCAATCGCCGAGCGGGCCGAACAACTCGAAACGCAACTCGAACGCTTCGATATCTCCGCAGATACCCGGGCCTCTGCCGAGGTGATGTCAGACGGCGGGAACTGAACCACAAGCCCGAGACAGCCTGCGTCCTTGACTCGGTTCCCCAACGCTTGTTTGGCATTCATCGATGACCGTATCAGGGGTCTCGTAGCATGAACTGGGCGTGCGACCAGAAGGTCGCCGCCCAGCATTCCGGCGGAAACACGATCTCATCATCAGCCTGCTCGGTGACCAGATCCAACAACTCACGACTAACCAGCAGCGATAGCAACGCGGCGTACACCAGAATTTCCACGACAGCAGGGTTGCTCGTATCGAACTCGTCCAGTTCATACTGCGTCTTCAACTCACGAAACAGCGTTTCTACTTCCCATCGACACCGATAGAGCGTCGCCAGATCCGCCGGAAGGAACTCGTCTCGTGGCAGATTCGTGATGTAAAGATGGTAGTCGTCAGCGTCCTCGTCGCGGACGCCAACGACGCGGAACCGCTTCGTATCCAGCGAGCGAGTTCCGTCGGACTGGCCGCGCTTGAACTGGGCTTCGACCTCTCCGTCGATGTACTGTCGGTATAGATCGCCGACGACATCGTGGATCTGTTCGCCCTCGAAGGGGCTGGCGCGGCCGCCCCAGGCCCGCAACTCCTCCGCAATCACCGGGTTCGCGTTCTGCTTCAGCCGACTGACGAAGTAGCCGCCGTTCTCGTCGATCAATGCAAACCGGCGGTAGTTGAAGTACGCAAGATCGAGCAAAACCAGCTGTCTGTGCAGCCACGACCCCGTGTTGAACAGCGTGCTGTCGTGCGTTTTCTCGTCAGTCACATCGATACGTTCAATCATCTCATCGGTGGCATTGTGGAGCAGGTGGAGCGTCGCTCCAGCTTGCTCCTCGTGGCGGCCCTGGAGTTTGACGAGGTCGCGGAGATACTCCGCGAGTGTCGGCGTCAACCGGTGGTAGAAGCCGCTTGGTGAGATCGTCTCATAGCCGTCGAGTTGTAGCCGCGTCTGAAACCAGCGAGTGTTCGGCTCTGGCCTGCGGCGGACTGTAGATCGGCTTTCTGCACCCAATCGTGGATCGCCTTCCGACTGCGTTGGGCACCCAGGGCACAAGCAAATCGACGCTATTCGACAGCGACAACCCCGCTGCATGCGTTTGAATACCGAGCGCCATCGCTGGCTCGGGTCTCCGATCGCGCACCCCAGGATCCAAATCGATCCGGTCGCCATGAGCATTGAAAATGGCAATTTCTGGCACAGACGCCAAGAGATTCTCCGCCTCACTGCTCACGTGTAACTAGCCATGATCCAGTGAATGGACAAAAAAATTAATATCTGTAAAGATTATTAGGGATACAAAGCTACTACCGAAACACCTTTGAAACTGTTGAAACGCCTTCTGGTCCTGTCGGCGAAACGCAACGGGGCCGTCATGGCGTCACGTACAGCGAACTGTCGGAACTTGCCCGCCCCGGGCGAGGATGGCCCAGAGACCGATGACGGAAATTCCAGGCGAGGACCGTGGCGAGATTTCGAGGCGCACGTTAGACCGCGTCAGTGACGGCGTCGTCGTGCTGGACGAGGAGTTCCGATACACCTACGTCAACGAACCCGCGGAGGAGATACTGGGGACGGCTGAGGCTGACCTCCTCGGGAGACAGATCTGGGACGTGTACCCCGAAGCGAGCCGTACTATCCAGAGGACCGTCGAACGGGCGTTCGAGACCGGCGAGTCGATGTCCTACGAGCGGTACAACCGGACGCTCGAGAAGTGGTTCGATGTCCGGGTCAATCCTGGTCCCAGCGGCGTGACGGTCCTGTTCGCTGACGTCAGCGAGCAGACAGAGGAACGGGGGTATTTCCGACGGCTCTTGGAGACGACGCCACTGGGGATCGCCATCCTCGAACCGTCGGGGGAAATCGTCAGAGCCAACCGCCGGGCAGAAGAACTTCTCGGTCTCTCGCGGAGCGAGATCGAAGGTCGGACGTACGACCAGCCGGAGTGGGATATCTGGGACCAGCACGGTGAACCGATCCCCGTCGAGGGTCATCCGGTCACTACCGTACTGGAGACGGGCGAGGAGATCAGAGGGTTCACACACGGAATCACCCTTCCCGACGGATCTGAACGCTGGCTGTCGAGCAACGTGGCCCCGGTCACGGACGGCGCAGGGACGATCACGCGGGTCGTCGTCGCCCTGGAAGACATAACGGAGTTGAAACGAATCGAACTCCTGACCGAAACCATCCAGCCCGTCAGCGAGGCGCTCAACCGCGCGTCGACGCGAGAGGAACTCGCGACGGCGGTGTGTGACCTGCTGACCGATACGAACGTGTACGGGCAGGCGTGGATCACCGAGTACACGCCCGGAACGGACCGCCTCGAGCGCCAGGCCTGGGACGGCGAGGCGACGTCAGGTGCGGAGCCAAACCCGTCCGGGATTCCAGTCGACGCGCCGTCGGTTGCAACCGCCATCGAAGAGCAGTCGGTAGTGGTTCGTGACGGGGGCGACGTCGACGAGAGGGCGCTATGGATGCCACAGGATGGGACCGCTCCGGGGACGACCGCCCTGGTACCGCTGGTTCACGCGGGAGACGTGTACGGACTCCTGGGACTGGCCACGAACCGGGCGGGCGCGTTCGATGATCGCGAGCGTGCGCTCCTGGCGGCGCTCGGCAGACGGGTGGCACGCACCCTCCGTTCGCTGGAGACCGAACGAACGCTCCACGCCGAGACAGTGACCGAACTCACGTTCCGCAGCACGGACCCGGGGTCGTTTCTGGTGTCGGTATCGGAGACGCTCACGTGTGGCCTCGACGTGCTCGACACGGTGCCGACCTCCGAGGAAGCGCTGCTCTACTACGTCTCCGTCGAAGGCGCCAGCCCGGCGGCGCTCGCGGACCTGGCGACCGAAGAGTCTGACGTCTCCGACGTGCGAGTCGTCCAGACGACCGACGACCCGCCTGGTGGGGTCGTCGAACTCGTGATGCGCCATCACTCACTGGCACACAGACTGGTGACCTTGGGTGCGGTCGTGACTGCGGACGAGGTGAGCGACGGGACGGCGACGGTGGTCTGTGAACTCCCCGCCGACCGAGCGGTCGATCGGGTCGTCGACCGTCTCACGGCGTCGTTCCCGGAGACGACGCTGGTCGCAAAGCGCACTGTCGACCGGTCGGCGAGCACCTCCGGCCCGGACACGGGCGGGATCCTGGCTGACGCCTTCGAGAACGACCTCACCGAGCGCCAGCGACAGGTACTGCGGGCGGCGGTCTACGCCGGGTTCTTCGAGTCGCCCCGCCGGAGCACGGCCTCCGAGATCGCCGACGCACTCTCGCTGACCCAGTCGACGGTCTCGTATCACCTTCGCAACGCACAGCGAACGCTGTTCGAGCGGCTGTTCGAGCGGCTGTGAGCGACCGGGTCCGGGTTCCGTTCTCGTCGTTGAGATTCGTACAGTTATCTAGAACTGCGACTTATGAGGACAGCCAATCGATATATATCATATGATCGAAACTCTCACGCTCGACCGATTCGACCTCCGACCGAAACTCATCATCGGGTTCGCGCTCGTCGCCATGCTCGTCGCCGTGACGGGGCTGATCGGGTATATGGGTGTCAACGACGTCGACAACCAGCTCGAATCCGTCGTCAACGACGACGTCGCCGAGGCAGATGCGGCGATGGAGATGAAGTACGAGCTTGAATCGGAGCGACTGGCACTGCACGAAGTCCTGACCGGCGAGATGGAGGCAACTGAGGAGTTCCGGTCTTCCCAGGCAGACTTCGAAGAGTGGTACACGACGCTGGCAGAGCGCGACGGCCTCACCGAAGAACAACAGCAGTTGCTCTCGGAGATGAACACCGAACACGAAGAGGCGAAAACGACGGGTGAAGAGGTCATTGCCGCGATGGAGGCGGGCGACGAAGAGCTCGCAAACCAGAAGATGGACGAGCTAGACAGCGTCTACGCTGAACTCGGAGAGGACACCACCTCCTTCGAGAAGGATGCTGACGCGAAGATGGAGGCCTCGGTTGCCTCGGCGGCTACAAGGACGAACAATAGCCGCATGATTATCATCGGGCTGACCGTCGCGGCGTTCGTCGCGGCCATCGGCATCGGTCTGTTCGTGTCGGGTCGCGTCACCGACCCGATCGACCGCCTCGCCGCGGCCGCGACGCGGGCCCGCGATGGTGACCTCGACGAGGACCTCGAACCCCACGTCGAGGACGACGAACTCGGGCGGATGATCGAGGCGTTCAACGACATGCAGACGAATCTCCGGGGCGTCTTCTCGCAGGTGTCGACGGCCAGTCGGGGGCTCCGCGAGGGGGAACTCGGCTGGGAGTTCGACGACGACTACCCGGGCCAGTACGGTGTCGTCGTCTCGGACCTCGAACGAGGCGCCGACGAACTGGCGGGGAGTTTCGAGGCGATTCGCGCGACCAGCGACGACGTCCGACGGGGCGTACTGGACAGGTCCGTCGAGAGCGACCGACCAGGCGAATACGGCGAGGTACTCGCCGACCTCGCGGCGGGGACCGAACAGCTCTCGGCGAGTTTCGAGCAGATATCGGCCGTCAGCGCCGGGCTGAAGCGTGGACAACTCGACCAGGCCATCGACACCGACTACCCGGGGAGCTACGGCGCGGTGCTGGCGGACCTCGAAGCCGGGATCGACCAACTCGCCGACAGCGTCGAGAGTATCCAGCGGATCGCCGACGAGGTCGCGGAGTCGAGCGACGAGGTGGCAGCCAGCACCGAGGAGGTAGAACAGGCAAGCGAGCAGGTCGCCGAGTCCATCGAGGAGATCTCCGGTGGCGCCGAGTCACAGAACCAAACCCTCCAGGAGGTCGCCGGCGAGATGAACGACCTGTCGGCGACCGTCGAAGAGATCGCCTCCTCGGCGGAGGAGGTCACCGCCACCGCTGGCACAGCGGTCGAACGCGGGGATGAGGGACGTCGCTACGCCGCGACGGCCACCGAGGAGATCGAGACCATCGAAACCCGCGCCGAGGAGGCAGCCTCACAGGTGGGGACGCTCGACGCGAAGATGGACGAGATCGGCGAGGTCGTCGACATGATCGCCGATATCGCCGAACAGACGAACATGCTCGCGCTGAACGCCTCCATCGAGGCGGCCCGCGCTGGCGAGGCCGGCGAGGGCTTCGGCGTCGTGGCCAGCGAGATCAAGTCCCTCGCCGAGGAGGCCGGTGAGGCGACGACCGAGATCGAGGCCCGCATCGAGGAGATTCAGAAAACGACGAGCGAGACTGTCGAGGGTATCGAGCGGATGAGTGATCGCGTCGAGCGCGGGTCGGAGACCATCGCTGACGCCATCGAAACGTTCGACGACATCGCCGACGCGGTCGGCGAAGCCGAGAACGGCATCCGGGAGATAAGCGAGGCGACCGACGATCAGGCCGCCACGTCCGAGGAGGTAGTGGCGATGGTCGACGAAGTGTCGAGCGTGAGCGAACAGACCGCCGCGGAGGCCAGTAACGTCTCCGCGGCGAGCGAGGAACAGGCCAACTCGCTCTCGGGAGTCTCCCAGAACATCCAGCAGCTCTCGGGACTCGCCGACGACCTCCACGACGAGGTGGCGGACTTCGAAACCGAGAGCCGGTTCGTCGCCGACACCGGAGGCGACGCCACTGAAGGGAGCGGCGTCAGCGATCCGGCCGTCACCGGCGTGGCGACCGACCTGGATCAGGACCCCGGCGGAGTGGGTGGCGCGGCGGGAGAACTGGTCGAAACGGACGGCGGTGGGCATCCCACGTCCAGAGGTGAGGACTGATGTCCACTATCGCGACCACTCCGAGAGGTATACGGTGAACTCCCGCCTGGAATCGCGGGCGAACGATATCCCTGAGACAGCCGCCGATAGCTCTGCGACGGTCCAGATACTGGCTACCGAGACGGAGACACGCCGGGAGCTGACGGACCTGCTCCCGGACCGGTACGACCTCGACACGGCGTCGACTGTGGGGAACGCCGATCTGTATCTCGTCGCGGGCGAGTCGCTCTCGGCCCATCGAGAAGCGTTGCGCGCTCGGGTCGAACGCGAGGACCCCGTGTTCTGTCCGGTCGTCATCGTCCGTGGGGACGACGCCGGTCAGCAGGTCTCGCTTTCCCACCCGGCGGAGGCCCGGGACCCCCAGCTGGTCGACGCAGTCGTCGACACACCGGTCGACCGTGCGGGTCTCCTCCGGCGCCTGGAGTCGCTGCTCGTCCGGCGTCGTCAGTCGGTCGAACTGCGGGCGCAGGTGCGAGAACTCGAGGACCGCGAGCGAGAGCTCCGGCGGTTCAAGCGCGCTGTCGAGCAGTCCGGTCAGGCGGTCTTCATCGCCGACATCGACGGGAGAGTCGAGTTCGTCAACGCCGCGTTCGAGGAGATGACTGGCTACACCGAAGCAGCCGTCGTCGGCGAATCCCCGACGCTCGTCAGGGCCGACGAGTCGACAGACCGACTCTACGAGCAACTCGACGAGACAGTATCGGCCGGCCGGTCGTGGCACCACGAGGTGGTCAACGAGCGCCCGGACGGGCACCAGTACGTGGTCGAGGAGACGGTCACGACGATCGCGAACGGGCGCGGGAGCGTCGAGGGGGTCGTCTCCGTCATGACCGACGTCACCGAGCGACTGCAGCGCGAACAGGCACTGCGCGACCGTGAGACGGAACTGGACCTCCTCAGACAGGTACTCACGCGCGTGCTCCGGCACAATATCCGGAACGCCCTCACTGTCATACACGGACAGGCCGAGGCACTCGTCGGCGACACACCCGACGAGATCGCCGACCGCGCCCGGACGATAGTGGAGACGGCAGAGCGACTGGAAGCGACTAGCGAGACCGCTCGTCGCTACAGCGCCTTGGTCGACGGCGACCGACAGATCGAATCGCACGACCTGGCAGAGATAGTCGAGACTGCCGTCGCCGACGTGCGCGAGCGCTACCCCGACGTCTCGGTGGAGACGGCGGTCCCGGACGGATGTCGGGTCCGGACCAGCGACGGGACCGAGCGGGCCGTCGGGCACATCGTCGAGAACGCTGTCGAACACAACAACGCCGACGAGCCGTGGGTGCGCATCCAGGCCGACGCCCGCGAGGGTGACGACGTCAGACTCGTCATTGAGGACAACGGGCCTGGGATCCCGGGCGAGGAACTCGCCGCGTTGCGCAACCTGGGGGAGACGCAACTCACGCACAGCACTGGCGTCGACCTGTGGCTGAGCAAGTGGGTGATCGAACAGGCTGGTGGCGACCTGTCGCTACGCAACACCGAGACGGGGGCGCGGGCGGTCGTCGAACTCCCGTCGCCCGAAACCGTCGACCGGGGCGGGGTTGAGATCCCCGACCTGAAACGGCGCGAACGAAAGTTACAGACCACGCTCGACAGGATGACCGACGCCTTCGTCGCGGTCGACGGGGACTGGCAAGTGACGGAGGTCGACTCCCGTGCCGAGTCCATCCTCGGTGTCGAACGCAGCCACAGCCGGGGGCGACCGCTCCGGACGGTGTTCGCGGACACGCTCGGTCGGTATCGGCCCGAGACCTACCGGCGTGTGATGGCGACTCGCGAACCCGCCTCCTTCGAGGAGCACTACCCGGAGATCGACGAGTGGCTGGAGGTCCAGGTGTACCCAGACCTCGACGGTGGTATCTCGGTTTATTTCCGGGAGATCTCCGAGCGAAAAGAGCGGGAGTCGCAACTCCGGGAGACCAACGAACGACTCGAACAGATACTGAAGACCGTTCCGGCCGGCGTCGTCCAGGTCGACGCTGGCGGCGAGATCGCCTTCGCGAACGAACGGGCTCAGGAGATGCTCGGCACCGACGACGACCTGGTCGGGCGGCAGTTCGACGATGACTGGCAGATGACCGACCTGGATGGCGTCCCGACCCCCAGGGCGGAGTGGCCCTGCCGACGGGTGTTCGACGCTCGCGAGACCGTCCGGGACGTCCGACAGCGAATCGAGGGTCCGGACGGCGTCGAACGGGTCCTCTCGGTCAACGGTGCCCCTATCTTCGGCCCCGAGGGCGAGGTCGAGAGCGTCGTCCTCGCCGGGACGGACATCACGGCACGAACGAGACGCCAGCAGGAACTCGAACGCTACGCCACGATCGTCGAGACACTCGACGACGCGGTGTACGTCCTCGACGAGACGGGTCGATTCGAGTACGTCAACGACTCGTTCGTCGACCTGGTCGGCTACGACCGCGAGACGATCCTCGGGAGTCCACCCTCGCTGATCAAAGACGAGGAGACGGTCGAGCAGGCGAAACGACAACTCGGTCGTCTTCTCTCCTCCTCGGGACCTGACACGGTCGCGTTCGACATGGCAGTCCAGCCCCGTGAGGGAGACCCGATCCCCTGCGAGGACCGGATGGGCGTGCTCCCCTACGAGGGGGAATCCTTCGAGGGATCGGTCGGGGCGCTCCGTGACGTCAGAGACCGCCGGGAGCGTAAAGCTCGACTCAGGCGGTTCGAGCGGGCGATAGAGGCCGCGGGTTTCCCCGTCTACATGACCGACCCCGACGGGACGATCACGTACGCGAACCCCGCTTTCGAGCGGACGACCGGCTACAGCGCCGCCGAGGCGATCGGGGCGACGCCGGCGCTCCTCGATTCAGGCACGCACGACGAAGCGTACTTTCGTGACCTCTGGGAGACCATCACCGACGGCGACGTCTGGGAGGAAGAGATCCGCAACCGAGCGGCCGACGGGCAAGAGTACGTCGCTCACCAGACGATCGCGCCGGTCACAAACCTAAACGGCGAGATCGTCCAGTTCGTGGCGATCCAGGCCGCGGTCACAGGCGCCGGAGGCCATCGCGATGCCGACGAATACGACGAGGAGACGGCCACAAGCGCTGGGTCGGACTGACTGGACCTCTCGACAATCTCCCAGTACGGCGCGACAAACCCTGTCTGTCGACTCGACGCGGTGGACGGACTCCACCGAAATCGGCTCCATCTCGACGATCTCTGAACGATACCATGCGATCCTCCGGACCGTACCCGTTGTCGTGTGGGCCTGACCGGCCCGATACCGTCGGGTTACCGGGGTGAGAGCAGTGGAGTCGGGGCCGGCCGAGCGGGAAAGAGGGTGATATCCGTCGGTACTATCGACAGTTCAGGCGACCGTCGGGGACACGGCGCCTGGAAACCCGGTCTGGACTGAGAGTGGTTGTCCCCCTGGATCACCGATCTCACCGCAGGCCGCGAGGGTCAAGCGGATACGTTTCGACGACGGTCCGTCCAGGTGGGTTCCACAGGACAGCGCGAAAAGAGGACGAACGTGGATCTGTACACCAGACCACCGGAATTTTATCACAGTGCCCGTCGAATTCGGTGTATGGACATCAGAAACGCGACGGCGACGGACAGTCCGGCTATCAGGGACGTAGCGCGCCGGTCGTTGCAGGCGTCGTACTCGCTGAGCCCCCAGGCGATCACGACGGCGGTCGAGAAGTGGTACGACGAGATGGACCTGGACGAGCGACTGGACGAGGAGGGGCACCTATACCTCGTCGCCGAACAGGACGGTCAGGTCGTCGCCTTCTCCGAGAGTCGACTCTCCGAGGACGATGCGGCGTCGCTGCTGTGGCTCCACGTCGACCCCGCATACCGCGGCGAGGGCGTCGCCGACGCGCTGTTCTCGAGGACTCGCGAACGCCTCGAAGACGCCGGTGCCGACCGACTCTACGGGCGCGTTCTCCAGGACAACGCCGACGGAAACTCCTTCTACGACTCCCAGGGGTTCGAGCAGGTCAACCGCGGCGAAGTCGAGATCGGTAACCGCACCTACGTCGAGAACGTCTGGGCACCCTCCGAGACGACCGGCCTGGACGCGATGACCGTCGACGACCGGACAGTCTACGTCGCTCGCGACGAGTACGAGACCGGGTCGGTGGCGAACTTCCACGTCGTCTACACCGACGAGAGTCGCGACGAGCGCTACGGCTACTACTGCGGGAACTGCGACCAGCTCGCCAACGCGATGGATGCGATGGGCCGTGTCGAGTGTAACAACTGCGGGAACACGCGCAAACCCACTCGCTGGGACGCTGCCTATCTCTAAATCCAGCCTCTGTCTCGGAGGGCGCTCACCGCTGACGGACGACTCGACCGCTCGGGCCGTCGGCGTCCCGGGAGACTGAAGGGCGGCCGGGTCCAGTGACACGACGATGGAGACGACCCACCGCGTCGTCGTCGGCGACTCGCGAGATCTGGCGCTACCCGACGATTCCGTCGACCTCGTCGTGACCTCGCCGCCCTACCCCATGATCGAGATGTGGGACGACGCGTTCCGGTCGATGAGCGACGACGCCGCGGCGGCGCTTTCGGCCGGCGACGGCGAGCGGGCTTTCGAGGCGATGCACACCGTCCTCGACGACGTCTGGGCCGAACTAAAGCGCGTGCTGTGTCCGGGCGGTATCGCCTGTGTCAACGTCGGTGACGCCACCCGGACGCTCGACGACCGGTTTCGGGTCTATCCCAACCACGCCCGCGTCCTCTCGGCGTTCGAAGCACTGGGATTCGACCCGCTACCCGATATCCTCTGGCGTAAACCCGCCAACAGCGCGGCGAAGTTCATGGGCTCGGGGATGGTCCCGCCCAACGCCTACGTCACGCTCGAACACGAGTACGTCCTCGTCTTCCGCAACGGCGAGCGCCGCGCGTTCGAACCCCGCGCCGACCGCCGCTACGAGGCCGCCTACTTCTGGGAGGAACGCAACCGCTGGTTCTCTGACGTCTGGACCGACGTCCAGGGAACGGGACAGGGACTCGACGACGATGACACGCGCGAGCGCTCGGCTGCGTTCCCGTTTGCCGTCCCCTACCGCCTCGTGAACATGTACTCGGTCTACGGGGACACGGTGCTTGACCCGTTCTGGGGGACCGGAACCACGTCGCTGGCGGCCATGGTCGGCGCCCGGAACTCGGTGGGCGTCGAGCGCGACGCCGACGTCGTCGCGGGGTTCGAAGAGCGTGTCACGGAGGTGCCGGCTCTCTCCGAGCGAGTCGGTCGCGAGCGACTCGCCGACCACGACTCGTTCGTCCGGGAGGTCCGCGAGGAGGGCGACTCGCTCGGGTACGAGGCCGAACACTACGACGTACCGGTCCGGACGAAACAGGAACGCGGGATCCGCCTCTACGCCGTCGACGACCTCACCGAGACGGCCGAGGGGTACCGTGCCACGCATCGACCGGTCGAACGAGCGCCCGGAGAACGGGCGTAGGCGACCGGCCGGTCACTCGTTGCGGACGAACGTCACCGGACAGGGCGCTTCGAGCATGACTTCCTGGGCCGTCGACCCGAAGACCGCTTTGCCGGTCGGCGAGCGCTTGCGCCCGCCGACGACCACGAGGTCGGCGTCTACCTCCTCCGCGAGGTCGACGATCCCCGCGCCCACAGCGTCCGGGTCGGCCGTCCGGCCGCGGACCTCGTAGTCGACGTCGGCGTCGTCGAGCAACGACGACAGGTCGCGGACCGCCACGGACCGCTGTGCGACCGTGTCCGGTGACACGTCGTCGTCTGGTCTGAACTCCAGTCGCTCCTTGACGTCGTCGTAACTACTCCTGTCGAACACGTGCGCCAGCGTGACCGTCGCGCCCGTCGGTGCACTGACGTCGGCTGTGAACGAGCCGACCTTCTCGATCCGTTCGTCTTCCTCGGAGCTTACCGCCAGCAGTATCGTCTCTATCGCCATGAGAGTCCAAACGACGCCTCCCGAGTTGAACGTTTGGTATATCAACTCACGATAATGATCGGTCGAGAAACGGATCGGACCGCAGACGGGCATCCTCCAGGTATCGCTCTCCTGGGTCACCGACGACCCATGCCGATTCATCGCTTGACCCACAACGCCCTCGGCGCGCGGCTCACTCCCGGTACCGACCGCCGTCGCCGGTCACTCCGTCGTCACTGAAACTGAACTCCTGCCCCACACGGTGTTATCAGACTATGAAACTGCAAGCACGGGTTTACATTTTGTCCGGCTCTACGGTACGTAGGATCGGATATTAGCGGACAAAATGGTGGTTTTCGGGCTTTGGCCGGTCCAGAACACGCATGAAAGATTACGGGATATCTATTATCGGTGATGAAAATGAACGGGCAGTTTCCCCCGTGGTCGGGGTCGTCCTACTGGTCGGGATCACGGTAGTCCTTGGTGGTGTCGTCGCCGGGACGATGCTGGGACAGTCAGACGAGACGGTCGCTCCACACGCGTCGCTGGAGCCGTCGGTAGACCTGGATGCCGACGCGATCAGATTGACACACACTGCTGGTGACAGACTCTTCGATTCTCGGACACGGATGGTCTGGACTGTCGACGGCCAGCGATTTGTCACGGGGCCGACAGAGAGTCGGACCGGACTGGTCGCTGGACAGCACACGACCGTCTACTTCGATGGGACCACCCGTTCGACCGGGCAGTGGCCGTCGTTCGAGAGTCCAGGGACGGTCGATATCGAGGCATCGGACCGGGTCGAACTGTCCGTGTTCGACACGCGAAGCAACAAGCCGGCCTACGAGACGTCCTTTCGGGCAGGGGCGAAGCGCGAGTCCCTCGACACGGGCGGCGGTGGCTCGGGCGGCCTGCTCTGGCTCGGCGACCAGACCGCGGGCCGCTCCGACGTGACGGTCAACGTCGAATTCACTGTCGAATCCGGGTCCAACACCATCGGTAACTCTCTGAACAGCGTCGAGATCGAGATGGCCAACTCGTCGCTATCGGTGTTCCAGGGGACTGGTTGGAGCAACGTCCAGACGGCAGGTGTCGACACGGACGGGGACGGGGCGGTAGATACGAGTCTTCTGTCCGACACGGACGACTGGATACTCATGGACGGAGGCAGCCACCTGAAAATCGAGTTCGGCGGGTCAGCGTACACGAACGTCACGGCGGGGGACAGTATCGTCGTCTCGTTCGACGGCGTCACTGCTCCGCCGGCCGGTGTCTACTCCGGTGAGGTCCAGACCAGCGGCGACGGGAACTATCAAACCGACACTATCGAAACCACCTGATAGTGATTATTGTAGATTGTCTGGGGATCCGAACCCGTTCTCGGGGACGAGATACCGACGGCGTTCCGTCCCCGTACAGTTTCTGTGATACGTGAAGACAGAATTAATAGAAAACAATAAATATGACAGTAGCGTATCGGCGAGAGTAGAAAACGTCTCGGTCGAAAAATGAGAAAAAATTGTCGAAGTGACGGGAAACGGGAAAAAAGGGGGTAGCTGTGCCAATAATCCACGATCGAAAGCCGTTTCAACCGACGATCACTGATTACTCGACATTCTGTCGCGTTGCAACCCCAATAAGTGCCTGGCCTCGTCGAAAGACGGTCGACCGAAGTGGTCCATCTCCGTAAAAATCACCTGATATCGGGCTTATACGGGAGTCCCAGTGGCAGTTCAGGCGATTCCCCAGAGGCCGGCTTACTCGGTTCGCTCGTCGAGCTGAGGCCAGCTATAACAACCATATTCCGAAAAGGCATCAAAAACAAAACAACCGGTTAATTAAGTCTTATATCATCTGTGTGTTTGACACTTTGGGCCTGTTCGTCGTGGTGGCCGGGTCAGGACTGCGGGGGCGACGACCGGCAGACCCCTCGCCGAGTCGGACAGTGGACGGATGTGAGCAGCTCTTCGACTCGCCGAGTGGAATGGGGACGTTTCAGCGAGTCGCAGAAGACGGCGAGAAGCACGTTTATTAAGCGGGAGGCCTACCGTTCACCCAGAACGAGAGATGGGATGTAAAGTCGATACCCTCGTCGAACGTCACGGTTTGACCATCCCTGACGAGAGCTACGAAACGATCGACGAGTATCTCGTGGCGCGATGGACTGGCACGGATGGGCGCTCTGCGGACGGATACAAATCCCTCACGGAGTGGTTCAACAAGCGGCTCCTGAAACGACTCTACGACGAACACGGCCGGGACATCGTCACCGTACATCTGGACAAGGAGTACGACGTAATCACTGGGGACGAGGGGTTCGAACGGGACGAACTCGCTGCAGACCTCGCGACCGACGGCCTCGACATCGACGAGATACGCGACGAACTGGTCTCCTGGAGTACGATGCGTCATCATCTGAAAGGCTGTCTCGATGCCGAGAAACAGACACAGTCGGCGTCGACTGACTGGGAAGCGAACACCGTTCAGAAAGCACGAAACCGGACTGCGGAGAAAGCAGCCTCCGTCCTCTCCTCGCTGTCTTCGAAAGGGCGCCTCGCCGATGCAGACCGTGCTGACGTCGACGTTCAGGTCAAACTCAGCTGTCCCGACTGCGCGGTCCGGGTCCCCTTCGAGGACGCCGTCGAACGCGGCTACGTCTGTGAGACACACTTCGAGCCCGAGTCGGACGAACCTGTGAGAGACCGCCTCCGGAACAAGCTATCGAGTATTGTATTCCCGTATGCAGTTCTCGAAGCGATTCAGACTCTGCTACTCGAAGACCCCTTCCTCGTCGAGGCAGCCGTTGTTTCCGGGCTCTGAGCATGGCCTGGCATCTCTCTCTCGAGAACATCGCCGGGATCCGTCAGGGGGACGCACACATCCAGCGGGGTGTCAACGCCGTTCGCGCCAGCAACTGGCAGGGAAAGTCCAGTTTCCTCGCGGGTATCGAGACAGCGTTCGGCACAGCTGCGCCGCTCACCGAGGGGCAATCGACGGGTCACGTCGTCTTCCGGACCGACGACGAGGAGATCAGTGTCGAACTTCGTCGGCGAAACGGGACTGTCACTGTCACTGGCGACCCGTACCTGAGCGAGGAGTACGACCGGGTCTGTGCGGAACTGTTCGCATTTCTCGACGAAGATAACCCTGTCAGGGACGCGGTACGGAACGACGAAACCCTCGAGTCTCTGCTCACGCGCCCACTGGATTTCGAAAACATCGACGAGCAAATATCCGACCGGAAAGTGAAACGTGAGCAGATCGAACGGGAACTCGAACAGGCAAAAGACGCGGCGGACCGGCTTCCACGACTCCAGCAGCGTGTGACGGAACTCGAGTCTGAACTCGACGAACTCCGCGCGGAACGAGCGGACCTCGACGACGATAGTGCTGGTGAGACGGAGTTCCGTCAGGAACTGAGCGACCTGCGAGCGGAACGCGATCAGCGAGAGAAACGGATCGACCGGCTCGAAGGAACAGTCGAGCGCCTCGAGGGATCGCTTTCGGAGAAACGGGCGGCCCTCGATTCGCTGGTCGTTCCCGACGACACGGACCCGACAGCGGAGCTAGAGACGGTTCGCTCCGAACTCCGTGAACTCGAGCGCGACCGGGAGCTACTGCAGTCGGTCTACGAAGCGAACAAACGAGTCCTCGACGAGGGGCGGGTGGAACTCTTGACCGACGTCACCCACGAGATGCTCGCTGATTCAGTCACCTGCTGGCTCTGTGGCGAGGACGTATCACGGGACGCTATCGAGGCGCAACTCGACGGGCTGGACGAACGGATTTCGACCCTTCGTGGGGAGGCTGCCGAGTATCGCGAACGTGTCGACGAACTCGAAGGGAAGCGTGACGAGATCCGCCAGGCGCGTCGTCGCGAGTCGGATCTCGAAGACCGGATCGGCGAGCTCGAATCGCGCCTCGCGGAGGCCGAAGCGGATCTCGAGACTGCTCGCGAGGCCCGTGACGAACTCGAGGGGCGTATCGACGAACTCGCCGAGACGGTGGATACGACCGCGGACCGGATCACAGACCTCGAGAGTGAGATCAAGTACACCGAGATCGAACTCGAAGAGGCACGCGAGAAACTGGAGACGATGGAGTCACGCGCCGACAGGCGGTCGCTGCTCGAAGACGAGTACGAGTCGGTAACCGAGGAGATCACCGAACTCCGGAATCGAAAAGACGAGGTCAAACGACGGACGCGGGACGCGTTCTCGTCTGCACTCGACGACCTCCTGGAGCGTTTCGAGACGGGGTTCGAGACGGCCTGGCTGACGAGCACGTTCGACCTCGTCGTCGCTCGGGACGGACGAGAAGCCCAACTCGACGCGCTCAGCGAGGGGGAGCGCGAACTCCTCGGAATCGTCGCGGCTCTCGCTGGTCACGAGGCCTTCGAAGTCGGTGATCGCGTCCCCGTGATGCTCCTCGACGAACTGGGCGGTCTCGCCAGGGACAACGTTCGCCTCCTCGTCGACTATCTCGAAGACCGTGTGCCGTATCTCGTCCTCACCGCCTATCCGGAGTACGACGGATTCGACGCACACGAACTCTCCCCGTCGGACTGGCAGGTCGTCTCGCACGGTCCCGACGTGGAAGCTCCGTCCTGACTCCCCCTGGGGCTTCGGTCGGAGAGCCGGGTAGCGTCACGCCGTCGCACTCGCCGGTGCAAACCGCTCGATTACGCCGGGGCTGTACCCGTGCCTGGAGAACACCGTGACGAGGTCGCCGGCCACGATTTCCGTGTCCCCGCGCGGCGTGACGACCGTGTCCCCACGTTCGATGGCGACGATGAGCAGACCCTCGTCGCCGAGGAGTCCCGCCGCGTCGGCCTCTGTGAGCGAGACGCCTGCGAGTGGTGCGTCTTCGGTGACCGTGATCTCGAATATTTCCGCATCCCCCGCGAGGTGGAGGACGTCCTCGATCGAGGGCCGTTGTACGGCGCGATAGAGGTACTCGGCGATGAGGTGCTGGGGGTTCTCGACCGTGTTGGCTCCGATCTGCCGGAACAGACTCATGTGTTCCTCGTCGTGGACGACGGACACCCGCGAAGGGATCCCGAGGTCGTCGGCCAGCAGCATCACCATCCCGTTGGTCGCGTCCGCATCCGTCGTACTGATGATCGCGTCGGCCCGCCGGGCGCCGGCCTCCTCGAGCGTCTCCGCGGTCGTCGCGTCCGCGTTCAACACCAGGCAGTCGAACGCCCGGCCCGCCGCGTCCGCGGTGGCCTCGTCGCTTTCGACGACGACGACTTCGTGACCGTCGCTCGTCGCCAGACTGACCAGTGGCATTCCGATGTCGCCCGCTCCGACGATGATGAGATACATGTCTGTGAACTGTATAGAATCGCTCAGTCAGTCAGTGGGAGTAAGATTCCGAAACCGAAGACGGAGAGAAAGCCCACCAGAATACCACAGACGATGAACCCGAAAAACGTCGTCTGCTCCCAGTTCGGGAGTTCTCCGAGTACAGCCGAACCGATGCCATCACCGATCGCACCGACGAGAAACAACGAGAGTCCGAACAGGAACCCGCGTTTGGTATACTTCGCGTAGTCGAGGCTCGTTCCGTGTCCCATACCAGTCTGTGAGCGACAGTGGATATTATCTGTTTCGGCATACGGATGGCAGAGACCGTCCCTGTTTCCTGACCCGGTCGAGACTGGTCTCAACCGGACTGGGGAATGGCGTAGGCGCCGAGACCGAAGAACACTGCCGCCAGGAGCGCGAGGACGAACAACTCCGAGAGCCCCGATTCCTGGAGATACGTGACCTTGCGGACACCCCGGGCGAAGTACGTGAGCGGTGACAGACCGACCGCCGGCCGGAACCAGGCGGGGAGCATTTCCGGTGCGACGAACGTCTCCGAGAGAAAGACCAGTGGGAGCGCGACGGCGTTGCTCGCGGCGACGACGCCGTCCTGGGAATCGGCCACCCGCCCGAGGACCGCTCCGAGTCCGCAAAACATCACGACCGCGAACACGACGAACGGGACCAGCAGCGGCGATAGTACGACGCTCCAGCCGGTCAGGAATTCGAGAACGCCGAGGACGACGGCGCTCGCGAGCAGGATGATCCCGACGTTGACCAGTGTGTGCGCTGCGAGCCACTCGGCGGGGGTGGCCGGGGTGGTCGACAGCTTCTCGAAGCGGTTCCCCTCGCGGTATCGCGCGATGGAACTCCCGATGCGCGTCAGCGGCGTGAACAGGACGATGATCGCGAGATACCCCGGGACGTAGTAGCCAGTGGGGTGGCCGAACAGCCCGCTCCCGGTCGGATTGGTCTGGACGACGACGCCGAAGATCGCGACGAGAATGAGAGGGAAGCCGAACGTGAAAAACACCGCCGTGCGCCGACGGAGGAACGAACACCAGGCCGTTCGCGCTTCCGACCCGACGCGGAGGACCGAACTCATCGCTGGCCACTCCCGGACGCGACAGCGTCGGCGGCCGGAGCGTCGGTCTCGCCGTCGTCGGCCTCGTCCCCGGTGAGACGCAGGTAGACGTCCTCCAGCGACGGTTCGGTCCACGTCAGCGACTCGTATTCGACCCCGTGACGGTCCAGGATACCGACGACATCCCCGATGTCTTCCGGCGAGACGTTCGATACCCGGAGTCCGTCCTCGGTCGCTGTGGCGTCTATGTCGAGGGTCGCGAGCTGGCCGTCGCCGCCACTGGTCTCGACCCGGAGGTGTGTCCCACCGCCGTAGGTCTCGACGAGCGTCGCCGGTGGACCGCTCTCGACGACCGACCCGTCGTCTAGCAGTGCGACCCTGTCCGCCAGCGTCTCGGCCTCTTCCATGTAGTGGGTCGTGAGAAAGACCGTCGTGCCGCTCGCCGACAGGTCCGAAACGAGCGACCAGAGCGACTGTCGCCCCGCGGGGTCGATACCGGTCGTCGGTTCGTCGAGAAAGAGCAGGTCCGGGTCGTTGACGAGCGTGATGCCGACGCAGACGCGCCGCTGTTGCCCGCCGGAGAGGTTCGTATACCACGTGTCGTCTGCCGCGTCGAGCCCGACGTCTGCCAGGACGTCGTCGACGGGTCTTGACTCGTCGTACAGCCCCCCGTAGTAGGTCAGAAGTTCCCGGGCCGTCAGCCGCTCCGGTGGGCGAAACGACTGGGGGAGCAAACCGATCGCCTCCCCGTCCGTGTCCCCGGGCGACGTACCCAGTACCGAGACCGACCCCGAGTCGAGCGTCGTGGTCCCGGTCAGCGACCTGACGAGGGTGGTCTTGCCGGCACCGTTCGGCCCCACGAGCGCGAACACTTCCCCGGTGTCGACCGTCAGCGAGACTCCGTCGAGCGCCACGGTGTCCCCGTATCGTTTCGAGAGACTGTCAGCTGTGACTGCCGCAGCCATACGGCTCGCTTCTGAACGGGCCGAGGTAAGGCGTTCGATCCCGACACGTCGCAGGGTGACGGGGGCCGAAGCCCGGCCGCCCGTGACTGCCACTCGCTGACCCCGGTCGGTCTATACTGTCGGACACACGTACGTGAACGTGTTTGTCCGCTTTCGGGGAGGTGACGTCTCGAAGACCTCGAACTGACCACCGAGCGGTTGCATCGCTCGTGTCCGACAGTATAACAACCCCTAAGTGGTTGTTACAACCTGGCGGCGCCAGCCGGCTCAGCCCCGTTGGGAGACCACGTGGTCCTCTCGTCGCGGGTCAGTACACGTACGGGACCAGCCGGTAGGGCGTCCGGTCGCAGTAGGCGTCGTACCCGTCGAGGTGGTCACAAAGGGCGCGTTCTTCGACGCGGATCCGGTACGCGTAGGCCGCGCCACCCCCGAGGACGGCCGTCAGGAGACTCGGCCACGTCCCGAAGGCGAGCCCGAGTCCCACGAGTCCCGCGAGTGACCCTGTGTAGGTCGGGTGACGGACGTGCGCGTACGGGCCCGTATCGACGACGGCGTGGTCGGATTCGAGCGCCACGCTCCGGGTGAAGTACTCGCCGAGCACGTCGACCGCGTACCAGCGAAGGGCCGTCCCGACCGCCACCAGTGCGACGCCGGCCCAGAACGCCGGAACGGTGGCGGTGCCAAAGCGAGCCCACTGGGCCGACCCGAAACCGAACCCGACCGCCACGAGGAGCCCGATAGCCAGGTAGATCCCGTATTTCGACCCGTGGTCGAACTCGTCTTCGGGGTCGTCGCCGCGTCGCCGAACGCTGTCGACCAGTTCCGGAACGGCCCAGACGAGGTACGCGACCGCGAACACGATGGCGTAGGGAGACTGCAGATACAGCGGAGGCATACCCGGAGGTGTCTCGGCATCGGAAAATAAACCCTCCGAAACGGCCGCTGTCCGGACCCGGATCTCGGGAGTCGTCGGTCGAACTACCCGGTGTGAGGACGCTCGACGACGCTACGTTCCGCCACCGAACAACGTCGAGTAGAGGAGCCACACGTTCAACACGACGACGAGCCCGATGACGAGGCCCAGTCCGTAGGTCGTCGTCCGACGGTTCGTGAACGACTCCATGAGGTTCTCCTGATAGGTGAACCAGAGCAACGGGACCAGGACGAACGGGAGCTCGAAACTCAGCGCGACCTGTGAAGCGACGAGCACGCTCGTCGGGTCGAAGCCGACCATCACGATCACCAGGCTCGGCACGAGCGTCACGGACCGTCGGAGCCAGACGTTCAGGTTCAAGTCCAGGAAGCCGTCCATGACCGTCTGCCCGGCCATGGTCGCCACGAGCGACGAGGAGAGGCCGGCGGCGATGAGCGCGATCCCGAAGGCCAGACTGGCGTGGGAGCCGAAGACACTCTGGAGGGTCAGGTACGCCTCGTCGAGGGTCTCGATGCCGGTGCCCTGGAGCGAGGCGGCGGCCACGATCAGCATCGCCCCGTTGACGAACATCGCGCCGAACAGCGCGAGCGTCGTGTCGACGCTCTCCAGTCGGAAGTGACGCCGGTGGACGGCCTCAGTATCGCCCTGTTCGCTTACCAGCCGACGCCGTCGGTCCTGCACGATTGTCGGGTGGAGGTAGACGCTGTGGGGCATGACTGTCGCGCCGAGGATGCCGATCGCGATGTACAGCGCCGACGCGTTCGGGAGCGACGGGGTGAGACCGGTAGCGATCTGCCCGGCGGTCGGCCGCGCGAGCACCATCTCGAAGACGAACGCGAGTGCGATCACGCCCACCAGGGCCATGATGGTGAACTCGACCCAGCGAAACCCGCGTCGATAGGCCGTCCGCACGCCGAGGAGGGCAAACGAGCTCGCGCCCGCGAGAACGGCACCCGCCGCCAGCGGGAGCCGGAAGACGAGGCTGAAGCCGATGGCGGCACCGATGATCTCGGCCATGTCGGTGGCGATCATCGCGAGTTCGGCGGCGACCCAGAGCAACCAGACGACCGGCCGTGGGAACTGTTCACGGCAGAGTTGCGCGACGCCCTTTCCGGTCGCGATACCGAGTTTGGCGGCCACTACCTGGATGCCGATAGCCATGAGACTCGCGAGGACGATGACCCACAGCAGGGCCGTGCCGAACCTGGCGCCGCCGGAGATGTTCGTCGCCCAGTTGCCGGGATCCATGTAGGCGACGCTGATGATGAACCCCGGGCCGAGGTAAGAGAGGAGATCACGCACCGAGAACGGACGTTCGCCTCCCGACGCACCGTCTGTCATATGTATCGCTTCTCGATACCGGGCCGGCGGGGAAATACCCACCGATATCAATCTAAATATAGATTTAGATGAGTCTAATTTATGTGGGCCGTCGATCAGAGCCGAAATTTCGACCGCCGGAACGGGGCCAAGGAGTCACTGTCCGAACGACTGTGAGGTCGTCGGGACGACTAACAACCCCTAAGGTGTTGTCAGGCGGGGTGGCGACTCGGGATGGCCCACGCTGACACGCCGAGTCAGGGGGGTCCGGGGACCGACAGAACAGAAGGGTTGATGTCAGTCGAGTCGGTACCCGGAACTACGCGATGCCAGGCGAACAGCTAGAGACGCTGCTGGACTCGCCAGCGATGCGTGAGGCGGTCCGCGTGGTGTTCGAGCGGACCGACGGCGGGAGCGAGGAGTTGAACTGGAGCGACGTCGACGACGCCCTTTCGCCCGGGCAGTGGGGGCGGCTCCTCGAATCGAGCGTTCTCGTCGGGACCAGCAGCGGCTTCGCAGTCGCACACCCCGACCGCATCCAGGACCGCCTCGACGGGGACGGAGTCGAACTCGACGAGTCAGGAACCGACGACGACTCCGAACCGGACGACGACCCCGAACTGGACGATGACGACCTGGGCACAGCCGGAGAGAGCGACGACCTCGAACCGGTCTCCTGGAAGTGGTACGACAAGGCCGCCGGGCTCGGCGCGGTCGCGCTGTTCACCGGCTATTTCAGCACGAACATCCGTGACGTCGTCGCTTCGGTCGACAACGTGGTACTGGCGCCGTTCACCGACACACTCCCGTTTTTCGCCGTCGTGATGGTGCTCGCCGTCGCGACGGGGTTTTACTCGAGTCTCCTCCAGACCAAACTGACGGACACGGAGAAGATGGAAGCCTACAAGGAACGGATGGAGGCGCTGAACGAGCGCAAGGAGGCCGCCAAGGAACGCGGTGACGACGAGGCCCTCGAAGAGATCCAGGAAGAACAGATGGAGGCGATGGGTGACCAGCTGGGGATGTTCAAACTGCAGTTCCGGCCGATGGTCTGGATCATGCTGCTGACGGTGCCGGTGTTCCTGTGGCTCCGCTGGAAAGTCCGTGGCGGCCACCTCGGCACCAGTGAGACCGGGATGATCCTGCCACTCACCGGCGCCGTCACCTGGCAGCAGACCGTCGGTCCGATGCCCGCGTGGATCGTCTGGTATTTCCTGTGCTCGATGACGTTCCGCCAGCTCATCCAGAAAACGCTGGATCTGCAACCCACCTCGACGTCCTAACAAGCACTGAGGGGTTGTCAGGACCACAATCGATTTGAGGGTGGTCGATCTATCCACATCTGGCGCGCATGCTTGAGCGTGCCGTTCCCAATGACAGACACTCTGCTCCGTCCTCGGTTCCGCTTCCCTGCCCGGGTCGGTCGCCAGTAACGGATTCACTCGCCTGTCATTGGGACATTTTTCGAACACCCGGTCGTCGAAGCACAACCACTATTTCGGCGTGTCCGTTCGAGACGAGCATGGATGCCCGCAGCGAGAGAGTGAGATCGGAGTCTCTCACCTTCTCACTCGGTCCGGGAATCGTCGTATTCGTCCGCGGAACCGTCGGAATCGTCGCCGATATCGCGCCGGGGCTGCCCGCCTCGGGGCCGGGCCTGCACCGCGGTCTCGACCGGTGAGAGACACGTCAGAACCTGCCCCGGGGACAACGGTTTACTGGCAGTGGGACGTTCGTTCGCATATGGTCCCTGTAGTACACCGTTCTGTTCGACCAGCGTCCCCGTCCATCGACACGCCAGAAAGATCTCCCCCCTCCGTCGAACCAGCAGACCGGTCCGAACGCGCGGAGTGGTCCTCGTGACCGACGACGAGGCTGGGTCACCTGCAGACCTCCCCGACGAGGCTGGGTCACCTGCGGGTCTGCCCGACGACGTCGCGGACAGCCTACGGGACCTGGACGACCACACGTTACGTGAGACGATCGGTTTCATCAGGGGGGTACTCGCCACCCATCACCACGACCACCTCGAAGCAGCGATCGAATCGATCCCCGAGGACGAACTGGTCAGCGTCACCGAACACGACGAGTATACCGAAGTCGTCCGCCGGCACCCGTGTCCGGAGGGCTGTGCCGACTGTCCACACGAGCCGTATCTCTACCACGTCAAATCGGTCCCACACCTGGGCGAGGAGGACAGGCTCAAGTGGGACCTGATCGGCCCTGTCAACGAGTAACCAGCCCGATTGCGGCCACCTCCACGAGCAAGGCTGTGACGTGCGCCGTCGCCGAAGGGTCGGGAAACCGCCATCGGACACTAACTGCTCGGAAAATATCTGCCGACAGTAGAGTCAAATGCTCCGTAGAGCCGACGTGCCGTGTGAGATGGTTTCTTCAGTTGTATCGTGATCCTCGGAACCACCGCGTCACGCGAGACGTAATCCCCAGATCACGCTTGGCCATGATGACGGTGTTTTTCGCTCGGCGACCGACCTCCTCTGGGATCGCCCCGAAAACGAGTTGTTCCAGGAGACTTTCCCGGGATGCTCCGATAATCGTGATATCGTGTGCACCAGAGCGGTCGACGATCTCTTCGATGATGTCATCGTTTTCGACGAGAGTCGTCTCCACGTCGACACCATCGAGAATCGCTGCAGTGTTCTCCAGCACGGTTTCGCCGTCGTCGCCCGTTGCGGAAGAGACGTAGAGCACCTCGACGCGTGCATCGTTTGGCACAGCGATCGCGTGGGCGATTTCGGCGGCGAATTCGGCGTGTGGGCCACCAGCAGTCGGCACCAGTATCGAGTCGACCTGTCCATCCGAGCCCATACGCTCGACGAGGACGTCACACCGTGCCTGAGTGACGATCTGGTCGACGTTACTCCCGAGAACGTAGTCGGCCCGACGCCCACGACCCCGCCAGCCCATCAGGACGATATCGACATCGTCCTGCTCGACGGTGTTGAGAATCGCCTTCGAGACGTCGTGGCCGATACGAATCTTTCCACTCACGGGGATATCGGGACGTTCCTCGTTTGCGAATTCGAGCGCCCCGTCGAGCACCTCCCGCTCGTCCGAGACGAACCGCCGCCCTTCCGACAGCGGCGTTTGCTGGGGCACCGTCACGACGCTCACCACTTCGATATCCGCATCGCGTTCCTCGGCGAGGTCGAACGCCGTCCGCATCAGTTGTTCGACGCTCTCGGGGTTGGCGATCGGGACGAGGAGCCGCTGGTCACGAGACGACCGCTCGGGGGCCGGTGCCTGTTCGGCGACGACCGTCGGGGCTTCCTCTTCGAGTTTCTCCGCCTCTTTCGGCTCGGAGTAGCCGTAGTAGACGGCGATGCCCAGTCCCATCCACAGGATCGTCGTCACGAGTGCGATGAACCCGTGGGAATCCTGTCCGAGGCCGATCTCCATGCCGAGCGCCGAGAGGAGAAACGGCGTCAGCAGGAACTGGAGGACGATGCCGATAAGCGGCGGCCACGGCATATAGGGGACTTCGTAGGTACGCGGCAGGTCCGGGTGGGTCTTGCGCATCTTGATGACGGTCCAGTTGACCTGGACGAACAGGAGGATGAACATGATGTCCGCTGACGCGGCGACAGCCTCGATGGGCAACGTCACCGCCATCAGGATAATGAGGGCGGCGGAGAGGAGGATCGCCCAGTGGGGCGTCCGTTTCTCGGAGTGGATCCGCTCGAAGATCCCGGGCAGTGCTCGGTCACGTCCCATCGCGAAGGATACCCGAGAGGAGGAGTACACGGTCGCGTTCAGTGCGCTCATCGTGGCCGTGAGGCCTGCAATCAACAGTAGCGGGACGCCGTATGGGACGAACTGACCGGCGGCTTCGATGATACCCAGTTCGCCGAGATTGCCGAGCAACTGCCAGGTGGGTCCGTCGGCGGCAACCTCTGCGCGCTCTGCGAGTTCAGGGACGACCTCGATACCACCGATCGCGGCGAAGGCGACGAGAATGTAGATCGGGACGACGATAGCCAGCGAATAGAAGACGGCCTTGGGGATGTTCTCACCGGGGTCGACGACTTCTTCCCCGGACTGGACGATGATCTCGTAGCCCTCGAACGCGATGTACGTAAAGCCCATCGCGCCGATGATCCCGATAACGCCGTTCGGGGCGAAGCGCGGTTGGCCCACGAACTTGGTCGGCCAGTTCGGGGTATTGATCGTCGCAAGGATTCCGAAGACGACGAAAACGCCGAGAATGATCACCTTGATACCGGTCACGACCACCCCTGCTTTCCCGGTCTCTTCGGCACCGCGATAATTGATGTACGCGAAGAGGCTCACCATCAGTACTGCAAGCACCTTCTCGAGGAGGAGTCGGTCGATAACTCCCAGGAGTGCGAACCCCTCGGACAGTGCACCCGAATAGACGACGAACTCTGTGAGGAAGACGCCGAAGGTCACGGCGTAGAGCGAGCAGGCGACGGCGTGGGCGAACCAGCTCATCCAGCCCGCGTAGAAGCCGTTCGGGTCGACGAGCGCCTCTTTCACCCAGAGATACCCACCACCGGCTTCCGGGAAGGCAGCACCCAGCTCCGCGTACGAGACGGCCGTGAACAGCGCAACGAACCCGTTCAGGAAAAAGGCGAGTGTGAGGGCGGGACCAGCGAGCCCTGCTGCGAATCCCGTCAGGGCGAACACGCCAGCGCCGATCATCGCCCCGACACCGATAAACGTGATATCGAACAGGCTCATGTCCCGAGACAGTTCCGTCTCGACATCGCCACTCGCGTCTGTCGAGACGGCTGTCTCTTCGCTATCGTCAGTCATCGGCTACCCTTTCTCGAACCGGCCTGACTAATGTTTCGTTCTGTTGCCGAGTCATTCTTCGAGACAGATATCCAGACGACACACAAATTATCTCACGTACGTATCCGTCGCCGTCGGTGTGCTCGGAATTCGCAACCCCGATCAGCACTCGATACTGCGTAGCGACCACAGCGTTCTTGAACTCGCCAGTCGGTACCGAACATATGGACGCACAGAAACTACAGTACGCTGGGACTCGGGGGATACAGATCGGTGTCAGTGTGTTCGTGGTGATCTACGGGCTGGCGAAGGTCCGGCTGTCGACACTTCCCCGACCTGTGGTCTCCGTCGGCCTTCCGCTCGTGATCGGAGTGCTCTACGCCTGTCTCGTGTACTTCGGCTTCGGTCCGTTCACCGCTCGGACCGCATAGCGGTTTGTGTCGGTTCCCTAGCAAAAACGGATTTCAGCAAACTATTATCTCGACGCCGTCGCTATCGTTCTCCCGCAATGTCCGAACACTCAGACCCCGAACTGCCACCGCTTCCGTACGACTACGACGCACTCGAACCCTACATCTCCGAGCAGGTGCTGACCTGGCACCACGACACCCACCACCAGGGCTACGTCAACGGCCTCGCTTCGGCCGAGGAGACGCTTGCCGACGCCCGCGAGTCGGGCGACTTCTCCTCGTCTGCCGGCGCGCTGGGCAACGTCACCCACAACGGCTGTGGGCACTATCTGCACACGCTCTTCTGGGACAACATGAGCCCCAACGGCGGCGGCGAACCCGAGGGCGACCTCGCCGACCGCATCGCGGAGGACTTCGGGTCCTACGAGGGCTGGAAGGGCGAGTTCGAGGCCGCAGCCTCGGCAGCCGGCGGCTGGGCCCTCCTCGTGTACGACCCCGTCGCGAAGCAACTGCGCAACGTGGCCGTCGACAAGCACGACCAGGGCGCGCTCTGGGGCGCACACCCGATCCTCGCGCTTGACGTCTGGGAGCACTCGTATTACTACGACTACGGCCCGGACCGTGGCTCGTTCATCGACGCCTTCTTCGAGGTCGTCGACTGGGACGAGGTCGCAGACCAGTACGAGACCGCAGTCGGTCACTTCGAGTAACGACGAGTCGACTGCCGACGACTGTCGGCGGTCGTTGTCCACCTTCTCCGTTTTTTCACGGCCGACTACCGACTGGTTCGTCCCCGCGGGCGCGCTTCGAGGGATTTAGGCGCCCGTCCCGAAAACTACGGGCTATGCCCCGACCGAAATCCGAGTTCGACGACCTGCGTTCGCTGGAGTTTCGCGAGCCCGAGGAAGTGCTCGAAGCAGACGCGATGTACACCATCTACGAGGTCGGTCGCCTGCTGCAGGGACTCGAGCCCGACGCGGAACTGGACGTCGATACAGAGAACGTCCTGCTCGACTGGGCGATCCCGTGGATGATCGCCCACAGCGAGTCGTTCGTCTTCGCCGAGCCCGACCGCGACGACGAACCCGGCTACTACGGCCTGGCCGACGCATGACGTTGCTGGTCGCTGGCGGGAACCGCGTCGACGCGGGCAAGACGACGTTCAGCGTCGGCCTCCTCGCCCGGACCGGCGCCGTCGGCTTCAAACCGCGGGCCGGCAACGGCTTCTGGTTCGACCACGACGACTACCGGGACGCGGTCGACCAGGGGCGACTGTTCGGCAAGGACGCCCGCAAACTCGCCGCGGCGGCACCCGGCGAGCGCGAGCCCGAAGACATCAACCCCGTCCACCGGCTCTGGCGCCCCGCTCCTCGCGGCGGTGCAGGGATACTCGGCCGCGAGGATCGAACGTTTTTGCTCGACCGTGTCGGGGACCGGTACGTCGTCAACGACGGCGTCGAGTTACCTGCGTCTGCCAGAGAGTCGCTCGACCTCGACGACGCCGTTCGCGTCGCGTCGCTCCCGGAGTTCAACGAGGCCATGACGTCGCTGCACGTCCCCGCCCAGGAAGCCCTCGCCGAAGAGATCGAAGCGGCCGACCTCGCAGTCGTCGAGTCCTACGCGAACGTCGCGCGGCCGCTGGCGATGGTCGACCCGCTGGCGGTCGCCGTCGTCTCACCGGGCCACGCGTCGATCTACGACGGCGCGCGCTACGAGAAGGCCTGCCAGGTCGCCAGCGGCGGCTACGAAACCGGTCGGCTCGAAGAGCGGGTCCCGGACGTCACTGACCTGCTCGACCCGGTTGACCGAGTCACGCTCCCACCGCTGACGAAAGCGGAACGGACCGACCCGCAGGCGGTCGCCGACGCCTACGACGACGCCTACGAGGCGTTGCTCGATGCCGCGTTCGCCTGATCTGGTGCTTCGAGTCTGCAACAGTGAGCGAGTCCTTCCCGTTCGGAACACGACCCGACCAACGTGGACCGTTCACTCCGTGATAGTGTCCGTCCTCGTCTTCGCCCGATCCAAACAGGACGAGGTACACGACGACGAGTCCGATACCACCGGAAACAAGTGGATTCGCCGCTGTGTGTCCGGAAAGCGCTGTCTCGACTATCACAATACAATTGGAGCTTCACGGACATGATTGGCGACAATATCCCGTCGTCGGAGCGGGTCTGCGGCGTCGTCGCCGTGCTGGTGGGCGGAGTTCTGCTAGTCGCACATCCGATGCTCATAGAGCTACGGCCCGTCAGTGGCTTCGCCGAGGGCGGCGCGATATCCCCAGCCGGCCTCGCTCTCGAAGCGACGTTTCACCTCTCGGGCGTGGCGCTCGTGCCCGCCGTCGAGGTCACCTGGGGCCTCGCCGCCGCCTGGACGGGGCGGGTCAAGTCGCTCACCCCACGTCGTGCGCTCTTCGCGGTCCCGCTGGTCTTCGTTCAAGTGGCTCTGGTCACGCTCGCCGACCCGAACTGCTTCGAGGCGTGCCACTGGTGGTCAGTCACCGGAACGGGCGCCGACACGGTGGGATCGGTCGCGACCCGGACACTGGGGAGCTGGCGGTCTGTGTTTGCCGGGGCGGTCCTTTTCGTGGCGGTGGGGGCGGCGACCCGCCGTGGGGACCGCCAGGTGACCCGATGGTGTGCCTCCGCCCTGGCCGGGTACGCCCTCGTGTTCTGGCTGGTCGCGGACGTCTCCGTGCTCGCCGTCGTCGCCTGGCCGGTACTCGCGTCGGCGCTCGGCGTCCCGGCACTCGTCGTCGGCTACGGTACCGGCACGGTTCTCGAGGACGGGTCCCCCGAACGGAACTCCGAAACCCTCGAGAGGCTGTCGGTCTCCCGCTGACGGCAGGAGACCTCCCGTCAAGGCCCAAAACGCTAACTACCTCCATGAATACACCTCGGCACGCACAGTCCCAATGACCGGTATCGAAACGACGGAGTTGACGAAGACCTACGGTGACGTGACGGCGCTCGACGGGCTCACGCTGTCGGTCCCGGAGGGTGAACTGTTCGGTCTGCTCGGCCCCAACGGCTCGGGCAAAACCACGACCATCGAGATACTCACCGGCCAGAGCGAACCGACGAGCGGGAGCGCCAGCGTCCTCGGCCACGACCCCGTCGCGGACCCGCTCGCAGTACGGGAAGTCGTCGGCATCCTCCCCGAACGCGAGGACCCGCCGAGTTTCCTCACGCCACGGGAGTACCTCCAGTTCGTCGGTGACGTCCGCGGGTTCGACGCACCCGAGGACCGTATCGCCGAGTGGGCCGACCGGCTGGGCTTCCGGGAGAAACTCGACACGATGTCGGCGGACCTGTCGGAGGGCGAACGCCAGCGTGTGATGCTCGCCCAGACGTTCATCCACGAACCCGACCTCGTGTTCATCGACGAACCGCTGGTCAATCTGGACCCGATCATGCAAGCGGAGGTCCGTGATCATCTGCGCGAGTACTGCGCGGCCGGGAACACGCTCTTTCTCTCGACGCACTTCCTCGAAGTCGCCGCCGATCTGTGTACCCAGATCGGCATCGTCCGCGACGGGCGTCTCGTCGCCGAGCGCGACCCGCGGGACCTGGAGGACGAGACGGAACTGCTCGAGTACTTCCGGAGCGAGGTCGACGACGCCACGGCCGGGGGCGCCGCGAGTGCCGGTGACGGAGCCGCTGCCGCCGACGGCGGCGTCGAGGACACATGAGTACGAAGACGGGCGAGAGTACGGGCACGACCGGGAGTAGCGGCCGCCTCACGACGCGCTTGCTCGTCCGGATGATCCGCGAGGAGTGGCGTCTCCACGCCGAACTGTTCGGGGACCGTTTCGCCGCGTTTCCGGTCCTCGTCGCCCTGCTCTCGGCCGCCGGCATCTGGCTGCTGACGCTGACGAACGCCTCGATGGACGCCGTCGCCGCGGGACTGCACGCGCTGGTCTTCTTCTTCGGTCTCCAGGTCGGCACTATCGGTCTCGTCGGTCGGGACGCCCTGCGGGACGTCCTCGGTGACGTGACGCTCCTGGTTTTCTCGGCACGCACGCTACCCGTGACGTGGCGACGCCTGCTCGCGGTCTTCCTGCTGAAGGACCTGCTCTACTACTCGGTGCTCTTTCTCGGCCCGCTGGCGGTCGGCTACGCCGCCGTCGCCCTCCTCGAAGGTGTCCCACTGGCCGCCGTCGCTCTCCTCTGGGTGACCACCAGCGCCACGTTCGCGCTGGGCGTCGGAACGAGTCTCACGCTCGCGGGACTGGGAACCCGGAGTCGCGGCCTCGTCGCGCTCGTGCTCGTTGGGATCGTCGCCGCGATCTTCTCGAGTCAGGTCGACGTCGTCGCGTTCTCCCCGCTCGGGTTCTACGAGTCCCCGTCGGTCGCGAGCGCGGTCTCGGGATTCGGGCCGGCAGTCGTGCTCTCGGTGCTCGGACCGGTACTCTTCCAGCCCGCCGAGACCGGCCCGGCGCGTACCTCGCCCGACCGCTACTCGCGGGTGCGGGGCGTCCTCGGCGACGGCATCGCGACCCGGAGCGTCCTCGAAGTCGCTGGATCGAGTGGCTCGGTCTGGAAGGTGTTCTTCTCGATGGGCGTGCTCTTCCTGGTCACTGCGGTCCTCGTCGCCGAGGTGGGTCGCGTCACGGCGCTCGACCCTTCGATGGGTATCGCCGTCGGGACGTTGCTGGGACTCGGTGCCTTCACCACCTACAGCTGGGTGACGCAGTTCGACGACGCCGCCGAGTACCGGCGCTACCCGGTCTCCATGGAAGCGGTTTTCGCCGGGAAACGGCGCGCGTATCTCGTCCTCTCGGTCCCCGCCGGACTGGTCTATCTCCTCGGGTCACTCGTCTGGGTACCGGCGGTCGAGGTGGCCGTGGGCGTCGTCGTCTTCCCGCTGGTCGCAGTGTACGTCTACGGCGTGACGGCACTGATAACGGGACTCTCGCCGAACGAACTGCTCTTCGACACGCCGCGTTTCCTGGCGTTCGGCGTCGCGCTCGGCGTCGTCGCCGTCCCGCTCGTCGTCGCGGCGCTCGTTCACACCGAATCGCCGATGCTCGCCAACGGGGTCGCAGTGGGCGTCGCCGCCCTCGCCGCGCTCGTCGGGGTGGCCCTCGCGCGACGGGCGAGTCGTCAGTGGGCGGACCGCTCGCTCGACCCCTGAACGGCGAACGGCGTACGGCCCCCGACCCTCTCGTCCGGGCGAACGTTACTCGTCGACCATTCGACTCGTGCCAGGGGGGAGAAACTCCTGGATCAGGTCGGGGCTGGCGACCTTGCGGACGAACGACTGGTCGGCGAATCGGGTCTTGAACTCTCGATAGAGTCGCTTTGCGACGTCGTTCTGTGCGAACCGACCCGGTTCGACCCCGATAGTCGTCTCGGCTTTCGGTTCGATGGCACTGGGCGGTCCACCGATCACTCGCGTCTCGGGTTCACAGGTGATCCCGACCACGACGCCGACGGGCGTATCGCGGTGATAGGTCCGGTCGCCGCGTATCGCGAACCCACCTTTCTCCAGGTACTCGCCGCTCTCGGGTGTCTTGCTGACCTGGTCACTGGCCACCTCGTAGACGTCGCCGGCGAACCGACCCTCTTTCCAGACCGACGAGTAGGAGACAGCGAACTGTGCGGCCTCCTCGACGCTCGATTCCGGGATCTCGACGTCGTCGTCGTAGGACTCGCTGGGCCCCGTCGCCTTCAGGACGGTGGCGGGCCCGCCGTGGGCCTGCGTGTGGAAGAACCGGTCGCCGCGGTCGAGGTACTTCTCGACGATGGCCTCGTTATCGTCGGCGTCCCGTCCGCCGATGACCAGGAAACCGTCGCTCGTGTGGAACCAGCGAAAGCGCTCGTACCACTCTTCGGACTGCCGAACGGGGATAGAGGCACGCGAGAGCCAGTCGACCTGCTCGGCTCCGTCCTCGCCCTCGCCAGCCGCGTCACCGTCGTCGCCCTCCACACCGTCCTCGCCACCGCCCGCTTCCCACGCCTCGCGGCGCTCCTCGATGGCGGCCAGTTCCTCGCGGGTGTTTGCTATCGCCGCTTCGGCGCCCGCTTTCTTCTCTTCGATGCGTTTGGCCTCCTGGTAGAGCAGGTCGGCGTTGCGCTCGACGCCCTCGTTTGCATCGACGGTGACCTCGTGGTCGTCGAGAGCGATCGTGACTGTGCCCTCGCTCCCGTCGACGTCGCGGACGGCTTCGGCCGCCTCGATACCGCGCTCGCGGCCCGCTGCGAAGCGTTCGGCGATGTCGTCCCAGGAGTGGCCGTCCGCACGCGCCGCCTCCACGGTCGAAAGGATATCGTCGACGAGGTCGTAGTGGGCGTACAGCGATTCGGCCTTCTCGCGTTCGGTTTCGGCCTGGGCCTCGAAATCCTCGATGGCGCCCTCCTGCTGGGCGATGATCCGCTCTTTGGTCTCGATCTCGGACTCGAAATCCGGGCGCTCGCGGCGCTCGCTGGGCGCCTCGTCGCCGCCGTCGGCGTCGTCGCTGGCGAACGTGAAGTAGTCGTCCAGCGCCGCGGTGAACGAGTCGAAACCCACGCTCGCGAGGTGGTCGTACTCCTCCAAGGCGACCGGGGTCGCGTCCACCCGCCGGCCCGACGGTTCCGTACTGTCTGCCGCCCTGTCGTCATCTACCACCCTGCTCTCGTCGTCGGTCTCTCCACCTTCGTCGTCTCCCTCGCTGTTCTCGTAGTAGACACGTGGGTCGAGGTCCCCGGAGCGGAGTCGTTCGGCGGCCCGGGAGACGGTGTCGTACAGCGCCCGCAACTGGTCGTCGGTCGTCTCCTCGATGGCGACGTTGTAGGGGACGCCGGCGCGGGTACAGAGCTCCTCGCCGTAGAGTCCGCCGAAGTTGAGTTGCGTCGCGAGCGTTCGTACGACGTCGGCGTCGGAGTCGCGCATCCGCGCCTCGAAGGCGTCGTAGTCCACGGTGAGGGGATTGAACCGTGCCGACGGGAACTCGTACTGGGTGCCCGGTGCGACGGTGCGGGACTTCAGTCGCACCGTCTCCAGCGAGTCGACGACTTCCTCGGACCGGTCGAGAACGGCGACGTTCCCGTCACCGAACAGTTCCGCGACGACGGTGGTCGTCTCGCCGTCGCGCTCGAAGCGCAACTGGAGGATGCGGTCGAACTCGAACTGTTCGACGCCGACGAGTTCGGCGCCCCGCAGTCGGTTGCGCAACATCATCGCGAAGTTCGGCGGGCGCTCCGGGGCCGCCGGGAGGTGGTCGGGGTCGACGACGGTGACGTACTTGTCCTCGCCGACCGAAACCAGCAGTTCGACGCGGCCGCGGTCGTACTGTCGCATGCGAAATCGCAGGAGGTCCCGCTCGGGGTAGAGGTAGACCTTCTCGACGCCGGCGCCCTCGTAGGCGGCGAGTTCCCGCGAGAGCGCCGCGAGGTCGACGCTCGTCAGCTCCCGCTTTCTGTCCATACCTACCGGTCCGCCTTCGTGTGCAAATGCGTGTCGCTACAGCCGAGCAGAACAGTCCAGCAACGCCCGCCGACCGTCTTCGGTGAGCGGCTGGCCGTGAGCGACGGCGGCGATCTCGAACGGTGGGACCCGCTCGACGAGGTCGTGGACGCTCTCGCGGACCCCGCGCATGTCGTAGGAGTCCAGCCAGAACGGCGTGGTGAGTCTGCCGTTTTCCTCCCAGACGAGGTCACCGAGGAAGGCGACGCTCAGCGCGTCGTGGAAGTAGACGACGTGGCCCGGGTTGTGTCCCGGGGTGTGGTAGGCGACGAACTCGCCGATCTCGTCGCCCTCGGAGACCGGTTCGACGCGTATCCCGTCGGGGATGCCGACGACCGTCCTGACGAGTCGATGGTAGATCCCCTTGTGATGAGTGGCGTTGGGAATCGACTCGCCCCTGGCGATAGCGAGGTCCTCGGCGCCCATGTACACCGGCCCGTCGAACTCGGGCGTGAGCGACCGGAGCCCACCGGAGTGTTCGAGGTCGAAGTGGGTGACGAGCACGCGGTCGAGGTCGGGAACCGTGTAGCCCGCGGCCGACAGTTGCGAACGCAGTCGTGGACGGTTGTAGGGCAGACCGGGGTCTATCAGCGTGACGTCGCCGTCGTCGACGAGGTAGCCGTTGGAGGCAAACGGCGGGACCAGTCCGAGGTCGAGCAACCAGAGTCCCTCGCCGAGTCGGCGGACCATGTGCGGCCGTTCGACTCGCCCCGGTAAAACGATACTGACCGAGGCTTGTCCCGGTCCGAGACACCGGACCGCAGTGTACCTGTCGGCCACAAAACATTCATACGGGAGTGCTGAAGTCGCTATCATGGACCGCCGCCTGCTCTCCACCGTGGCCCTCCTCGCGCTCCTCACAGTCCTGGGAGGCTGTGCCCATCCCAGCGGCAGCCTCTCGATGCAACCGGTAGACGACGTCGAACTCGCCGAACAAGCGAGTCGTCCCCTTCCCGAAGACGACAACCGACCGCCAGGCTTCGACGCCAGCGTCGCCCGCCGCGCCGTCGAGAACGGCTCCGCGACCACCGTCGCCGCGCGCGAACCCGTCGAAGCCGGACTCCCGTTTCGCCACGAGGGGCGATTCTATAACGTCACCTACACGATCACCGGCACGACGCCCGGCTATCGCGCCGGGATCGAGATCGACTACAACGCTTCCTCGGTCGAAGGGTCCGTGATAGCTTACGAGGACCTGCCGGCCGTCGACCGTGCGCGTCTCGAACCGCTGGTGGAGGGGCCGACCGACCGACGCGTGCCCGGCTACGACTTCGGCGTCACCACCACGTACACCGAAAGCGAGGCCGAATCGTCCGTCCTCGTCACCGAACAGCAGTACGACGCAGTCAGCTATCGCGGCGAGACCTACCCGATCCGTGTCGACGACCCCGAAGAGACCGACCTCGACAACTACCGATACGAGGCGACGGTCGTCGCCGACAGCCCCGAGGCTTTTGGCTCCTTCCTCCGCGAGGAGTACGCGTTCACCCTCTCGGGGCTCTCGGACGCCGAGCAGAGTGTCGTCGACGAGGCGGCCAACGGTACCTATTACGCCGGGAGTAGCGACGAGCAGGGGTTCGCTTCGCTGGTCGAGCGCTTCCGGTCACGGCGGGCCGTCACCAGCGACGAGTTCGGCGGCTCGTGGGTCGTCCGCTACGACGGACAACTCTACTGGGCCCAGATGGACTACGGCGCATTCGTCACCGACGAGGGCGACCCCGTCACGCGCCCCGAGGAAACCCCTCCACCAGAGGCGTGAATTCAGCGGCCGCTCAAACGAATGGAAGCGACACGATCACGGCCGTGTGACTCGGTCGCACAAGCCGCCGTTTGTCCGTAGAGAAGACACTCATACAGGACGGTCGAAGAACGCGTATGAACAGGAGATTCGTCTTCGGTCTCGCGCTCGTCGCGTTGCTGGCGGTCACCGCCGGGTGTTCCGCCGACGGGTCGCTCTCGATGGAACCCGTCGACGACCGGGAACTCGCCGAGGAAGCGAGTATGGAACTCCCCGAAGAACCGGACGCAGGCGACGAGGCACTGATCGCCCGTGCCATCGAGAACGGGACCGCCACGGTGGTCGAACAGAGACCGCCAGTCGTCGAACAGACACCGTTCCGCTACGAGGGGCGGTTCTACGCTGTGAATCACACCGAAGTGGGGACCGAGTCGGGCCACGAGGTCGACGTCCGGATCGATTTCAACGCCAGTTCCGTCGAGGGTGAGGTGGTCGACTACGAGGACCTGCCCGCGGTCGACCGGCGACTCCTCGCAGACGTGCTGGAACGGTCGAACGTCCCGGACGAGCGCCTCCAACCGGGGTACGACTTCGGTACCGGTGAGATCTACACGGAGACAGAGGGGGAATCCTCCGTTTTCGTCGGCGAACCGACGGTCGATGCCGTCCGTTACGAGGGTGAGGCGTACCCGGTCGAGGTGGACGTCGAGGCGACGACGCTGACCGTCTACCGCTACGAGGCGACGACGGTCGCCGAGAGCCCGGAATCGTACGCCAACCAGTTGCGCGAGCAGTACGCGTTCACGCTCTCGGGACTCTCGGAGGCCGAAGAGAGCGTCGTCGCGGAGGCACGCAACGGTACCTTCTACGCGGAAAACGAAGACAACGAGGGGTTCGCCTCGCTCGTCAGTCGGTTTCGCGACCGGCAAGCCGTCGAGGAGACTGACTACGACGGGTCATACGTCGTCCGCTACGACGGTCAGCTCTACTGGATCGAGATGAACTACGGAAGTTACGACGAAGAGTGACGGTCACGCGCCGCGTCGTTCAGAGCCGTTTCGAGACGTAGGGACCGTCCTGACGGTAGCCGAGTTTCTCGCGGTAGTACTGCCGGACGCCGATTCCAGAGAGGACGGCCAACTTCTCGTACCCGGCGTCGGCGGCCAGTTCCTCGGCACGCTCGATCAGTCGCCGCCCGTACCCTCGATGCTGATGGCCACCCTCGCCCGCGGAATCACCGACACCGACCTCGCTCCCGTAGACGTGGAGTTCCCGGACCACCGCGGCGTCCGCGAGCTCCCTGCGGACGGGGTCGTTCGGGAACCGGAGCCGGCAGAACCCGACCAGTATCCCTTGCTCGCGGTCTTCGAAACTGATGAACTGTTCGGTGCCGCCGGCGACCTCGTAGGTGCTCGTATCGAGCGTGACCTCGCCGGGTTCGTCGTCGTGGTGGCCGACCTCGCGACAGCGGATACAGTCACAGCTCCAGCCGTGCTCGTCCATACGCTTTCGGGCGAGCTGTCGCAGGTTGGACTTCCAGACGCCGCCCTCGATGAAGTCGGCGGGGATGTCTCGTTGTACACGCTGCAGGCGCGTGTACTCGGGGATCATCGACTTGATCTCGGCGACGAGTTCGGCCGCCTCGTCGTTGTCGAGCGGGTCGAACTCGTCGCGGTGCCACGAGTCGTAGACGGCCGTGCCCTCGACGACCAGCGTCGGGTAGATCTTCAGGAAGTCCGGTCGCCAGTCGGCCTGTTCGAATATCCGCCGGAAATCCTCCAGACACATCTCCCTGGACATGCCGGGCTGGCCGGGCATCATGTGAAAGCCCACTTTGAACCCAGAGTCGCGGAGCCGGCGATTGGCGTCGATAGCGTCCTGCGTGCCGTGCCCGCGGTGCATCTCGCGGTTGATCCGTTCGAAAGTCGTCTGGACGCCGACCTCGACTTTCGTCGCGCCGAGGTCGAGCATCCGGTCTATCTGCTCCGGATCACACCAGTCGGGTTTGGTCTCGAACGTCGTCGCGATGTTGCGGACGTCGGCCGTCTCGTTCTCGGCGATAACGTCTTCGACGTACCGGAATTCCCGCTCCGTGGGGTCCTGGGCAAAGCTCTCGTCTTCGGCGGGCTGGGGCTCACCCGCGGGGTCGTACTCGTTCATCGCCTGCAGCGCGCGCTTGACGAACCACTCCTGGTAGTCGTGAGACCGTGCGGTCATCGTCCCGCCCATCAGGATGAGTTCGACCTTGTCGACGGGGTGGCCGATCTGGCGGAGCTGTTCGAGGCGCAGGCGCACCTGGCCGTAGGGGTCGTAGTCGTTCTGGACGCCGCGAGCGGCGGCGGGTTCGTGCCCGGTATAGGACTGGGCGCTGGAAAATTCCGAGTCGGGGCCGCCCGGGCAGTAGAGACACTTCCCGTGGGGACACCGGTGTGGCGAGGTCATGATCGCCACGGGTGAGACACCCGAGGCTGTCCGGACAGGCTTGCGCTGGAGGACGGCTTCGAGTTCCTCGCGACGGTCTTCGGGTCCGAAGTCGATGAGGTCTGAGTTTCTCGGTACCTTCGGTGAGGAGTACTTCCCGCAGACGTCCTTCTTGGCGCGTTCGACCTCGTCGCGGTCGATCTCTCCGGCGAGGATACGGTCGACGAGTTCCCGACAGGCCTGCAGGTAGGCCTCGGGTTCGTCGGATTCCTGGTCGGCGCCGTCCTCGTTCGCGCCGGGCGTTTCGGTACTCATCGCGGTTGGTCACACTCCGTGAGTGAATCGAATAAGGGTGTTGGCTCTGTACTGCGGTCGACGCAGTCAAGCTGGGGACGGCTGAGACTGACCGTCACTCTCCGCCGTCGCCGCCACCGCCACCACCGCCGTCCCCGCCGAACCCGCCGCCGCCATCGAATCCACCGAACCCACCGCCGCCGTCGCCGTCGCCGTCGTCCCAGCCACCGGCGTGAGTGGTGCTGCCTCCGGAGTCGGACGAGAGGACCAGCCAGAACGCGACGAAAAACAGGACGACCCCGACTCCGAGGACGTCCGGGTGCCCGAAGACGAACGTTACGACTTCGGACGGTGTCAGGCCGTCGGCCGTCATCGCCTCGACCGTCGCGCCGTGTCGCCACTTGGAGTACCCGAACAGTCCGAACCCCTCGACGATAGCCGTCGTGAACACCAGCGAGAACAGGAACCCGACGATCCGGAAGGGGAGCGTCAGCAGTCGGAGTACCATCCGTCCACCCCCCGTACTCGTCTGCCCGCGCCCAGTCCGTTCGATTCGAACGCGCCTCGCCGCAGCCGGTCCCGGACCGCTCCCCGGACCGTTCCGTTCGATGCCATACCGGTTCGTCGTTTCGCACGGCCAAAGAGACGGTACCTAGGTAGCTAGACGGCCGATACTCCCAGAACGGTCGCGGAGTCGGCCCGCCTGGCGGGGCCGCTCGTTCACCGCCGTCGGACCCCGACGCCAGCGCGCTCGCAGCCGGCCCGTGGAGCGACCACGTGTACCCCAGCGGCGCTGGGACGCCGAATCGATTCGGCCCCGGGACTACCGGGACGCCGGACGTCGGTCCGAGCGATGCCAGTGACCGACTTCGACAGCGAACGGGAGTACGACGACGACCGCTTCACAGCACAGGATATCTTCCGGAGCGAGGGTCTGAAAGCCGTCTGTGGCTACTTCGAGCCCAGTCAGTTCATTCCGGTGCACGCCCCCGGAAGCGACGTCGTTATCCACGTCCGCTCGGGGACGGGTGTCGTCCGCGACGGCGACACCGAGCACGCAGTCGAACCGGGCGACGTCGTGGCCGTTCCAGCCGGCGTCGAGCGCGGTGTCAGAGCCGGGGACGAACGACTCGAAGCGTTGCTCGTGACGGCCCCCCCGCCGACCGACGTGGAACACGACCCCGTTCGGGAGGGACTGCGCCGCGACGAGTTCGACCCTCGTGGGGACTCCTGACCGCGCCGAACACGCGATATCACTCCCAGTAGTCGACCTCGGCGGTCAGATCGAGGGACCTCGACAGGGACCGCGCGTCCGGGTCACCACCGGGAGCCGACCCGGCGTAGAGTCCCACCTGGCCGTCGTCCGGGTACACCGTGATATCCGGCTCTTCCATCGTCGAGACCAGCAGGTATCGCAGTCCCGCTTCCCCGGCGACGACGTCGTGATAGCCGACTTCTCCCCTCGGGAGCGCGACGTAGTCTCCGGCGGAAATCCCCTGTGACTCCAGGTCGACACCCAGAACGACTGTCCCCTCCCCGTCGAGCACGTAGATGGCTTCTTCGTTCCCGGTGTGATAGTGAGGGAGCCACGTCCGGCTGCCGGGCGGGACGTCGTAGAGACTCGTCCCGAGTTCGACGCCCCCGGCGGCGGCCCCGAGCTGTTTCCGGCGAAAACAGTGTCCCTCCCGGGGCGGGTCGTACTCGTCCCACGCCAGCGCGTCGACCGAGACGACGTGGTCGTCGACCACACTAGTGTCGCCGTCCTGTGACGCACTGTCCCCCTCGTGGGGCCCATCTTCGTGGACACCGCCGTCGTCTTCATCGTCGGCCCCACCGCCGTCGTCGGTACTGCTGTCGTCGTCCCAGTAGGGGACTTCGGCGTCGAAGTCCACGGTCCGAGAGACGTACCGCGCCTCGTACTCGCCGGGCGCGTCGCCCGCGACCAGGTGTGCCATCCGCTCGACGTCGCCGGAGCCGTCGAGAACGGTGAAGTCGGGCTCGTGCATCGTCGAGGCGACGAGGAAACGGGCGGTGTCGTCACCGGCTGCTTCCACCTCGTGAGCGTGGGCGGGGCCGGTCGGGAGCGCGACGTAGTCCCCCGACACGAGCCCGAACTCGGCCCGGTCGTCGAGGGGTCCGTACCACAGCCTCAGCTCCCCGTCGAGGACGTACAGCGCTTCCTCGTTGCCGGTGTGGTAGTGGGCCGGCCAGGTGCGATGGCCGGGGTCGAGTTCGTACAGGC
>ENA-ORCS01000295-ORCS01000295.1-marine-metagenome-genome-assembly--contig:-NODE-295-length-44055-cov-8.795034_pt1 | contig 44055 bp, 39 predicted proteins | sample MGYA00237781_ERZ508513 | MGnify/ENA primary metagenome ERZ508513 (study PRJEB26184, sample SAMN06268793) | marine metagenome | isolation source: Eden Landing Ponds, San Francisco, CA, USA | place...
GGGATCAAGCCGGACCACAGACGCGGGAGTTAGACCGTGAACCAGTCGAGACTGAATGGCAGTTAGAATCGTGGCTTCACACGAATCCTGAAGTCATCCTGAACGAACCATTACTGATTTTCGGTCGGCAATACGGGTTAGACACCGGTATCCCTGACCTGCTGGCGCTTGACCAGTGGGGCAACGTCGTTGTAATTGAACTAAAGAAAGGACAGAGTGGATCTGGAAGCGCCAGCGAGGAAACGATTCTCAGCCAGCCACAGAACTACGCGCGAGCCCTTGGCCCGTTCGACTACGACGACCTGAACGAGCTCTACCAGGAGTACCAACGGCAGATCCGGAGTGGTGAGTGGGCTGTCGATGGGTCACTCATCCCTGCCGAGTTGCTGGACGATGCGTTCGAGGCGGTCTTCGGGCGGGTGCTCAAGCCGAGGGACTACAACCAGTATCAGCGCATGGTGATCGTCGCCGAGACCATCACCGGCCAAACCGCGGAGAACGTGCGCTACCTTCAGGATCAAGGTCTACACCTCCAAGCCCAAGAGGTCCAACTGTTCGAGTCTGCCGCCGGAACATCCGAGACGCTGGCAACGACGGTCGTGGTCGATTACGATGACAGGCGGGTGCGTCCGAGTCGTGTCGGCAACCCCACGTACGACGATGTCAACCGCGAGATTCTCGAACGGGTCTATCCGCAGATTCAGTCGCTCGTCGGCGGAACGACCATCGGCCAGCTCGTCAACTCGTTCGACAGTCGAGAGCCCCGTATCCGCTCAGAACATCCGGACCACCCCGAAGCCGTTGAGTTCAGTCTGAGAGTCAAGCCCCGGACCGACGGACAGGTTCGAGTAACCCTCGATGTCGATAACGGCGAGGAGGCCGTCGAGACGATTCGGGAGCACGCGGATCTGTTCGAGGAGCACGGCTTCGAAGTGAGCCACACGCGCTCACGCCATCGAGTGGTCATGTTCACCTGGGAAATGGACAGTTTCGAACCGCTGAATCAGGATGAGGTACTCGACGAGATCGCCGAGACGTTCGCCCTTCTCGTTGAGCTGAGCCACGAGGTGTTCGAGGCCTCGCCACAGTAAGCGACGGGTGCGTAACCCCGATTCCGACCGGCGCTGAATCATCGAGATTCGTGCGTCGTAGCGTGGTTACCAACCCGTCTCACGCTTCGAACGGTCGCCTGAGACACATCGCACGCAGTATTCCGGTACTCGCAGGTCGGGCTGGTCGTGCTATTCGTGTGTTCGAGTGAAAGTGGCCGCGATCTCCTATGGTTCGACCAACCATCCTGGGGTGGGAGGCCTACCCGGGGAGGGGTTAGCTCAGTGACGCGGGAACCCGATCTCGCGGTCGCACTCCCATGGTTCGTCCTCGGAGACCGGCGTCGTTCCGTGGTCGATCTGTTCGTCAGTGAGGTCGTAGCTGATCTCGTGCTCCATGATGAGTCTCTGGTACTGCTGACCCAGATCCGATTGGTCAGTAGTTCGGCTGGACTCGATTAGGTAGTGCGCCATATTCCGACCTGCGCGAGAGCCAGCGGCAGTGTGCGTGTCGTTCACGACGTAGCCCAATTCGCCCAGGTCTTTGCTCTCTGGCTGGACAGGGAAGTCGTGCTCTGGCTGTTCGCCGCGCCGAAGTGATTGTATCCGATCATCAGCGATCTCCAGCCACCAGTTCTTCATCGGGAGTAGTTCTCGCGCGGACTCGGCTTCAGCGAGGAGGCTGGCGGCTCGCATCGCGCAGGCAATTCCCATTCCCTCGTCGGGCTCCCACTTCTTCGTGGCGAGCTGTCGGAGTCGTTCGATGGCGGGGAGTAGATCGGCATCGGTGACCCCAAGTCGAAGGTCTTCGAGTAGAACCGTTTGTGCTCTATCCCAGAAGTTCCAGCTGTACCCAGACCGGCACAGTTCGAACGCCGCGAACATCGCACGTTCACGATCTCCACGGCGGGCTGACTTCTGTAAGAGGCTGGCCATCGTATAGCGCGAATAACCGCCCTTCGTCTTGTTGCTGTCAAGTGGCTTTCCAAGGTCGTTCGTATCGTTGCTCATTGGTTTCGTTTGTTCGTTGTCGGTGGTCTGGTAGCGATGCCTCTCTCGGTATGCTGAAGCCCTGATTTGTTATTTGAATTATATACTTTATGAGTGATGTAGACTTTGGTAGCTTGGCCGATAATCGAAGGACTGCGGCGCACTGCTGTCAGCTACTCTGGCCTACGTTCCGTCAGCAGGGGTGCGCTCTCCGAGTAGAAGACCGGTTCCAATACATGGCTATTGGATGATGGGCCCGATTTATGTTCCTGCTGTTAATTGGTCATCCCAACGGACTGACCCCTCTCTATGGAACACTCTGATGAAGTGGTGATCGTATGGCTGAGTTATTGATTTTCACCATCGTGGCGGCGGCCGCCGGTGTGTATGCGACACTACCGGAACACCGACGGCTTCGAATACGCTACGTTCTACCTTCATGGTACTCACAGGTTGTGCTATTCAGTATCATAGCGGTACTAAGCTTCTTTCTTGGGAACCTGTATCTTGAGACAGCAAACCCCCAATTTTCAGTTCTTTGTGGCTGGGTTTGTTTACCCGCTCAGTTTTGGCTTGAAGGCACACAAGTCCTCCTCGCAACTGCCGTTGTGGGAATTGGAGTCAAAAGGTTACTTGAGCCTCATCCAACAATTGAAGACGATGCAACTCTGGCCGATCAAATTCGCGGATTATTCTCGGAACAACGGTTTAATATTCTCAGTTTAGTCATCAGTGATGGCTACAATAACTTGGTGAGCTCTGACACCGCAAAACCTGATTTGGAAAGCAGAGCTGTTACTGAGAGTGTTCTCACACAAGAACGCTTCTTGCGAAATCATACAGAGATCTCAATCACACTCGCGGCTCAGTTACTCCAAGATGAGGACTGTGCCATTGATCGAGAGGATTTCGCCCTACACTATGTGAAATCTTTGCATCAAGATAGATCAAGCGTTCTGTATCATGAGGTGGAGGTTACTGGCGGTGGACACGGGTCATACAATTTCCCAGGCTCAATCCGTCTACTTCCTGCTCTTTTCGACGACTGTCAAGTAGCTCGGGATGTTCAACTTTGGAACCCAATTCGTGAGGGTATGCAAGAAACGTTGGAAGAAGCCACAGGCCAACGGGAAGACCCGTATGCGACTCGCAACAATCGGCTTTCACTCAATAGACGAGAGGTCCAGTTTCGTGATCCGATTTTCGTAGGTATTAGACTTTTCAGCATCATGGTTCATACATCATTAGAACAAGGGACAGAATGGCATATGTTTGTCAACTATTTAGCTGACATCGGTGAAGACATCTGCGAACAATATACTATCTCTCCAGATGCGGATCATACAGAGGAATTTCCGAATGACTACTGTTACTTATTGAGAGAGCTCACAGACACCTTAGAAAGCATCGCAGAAACACCAATTGATACAAGCAGTTCGGTCCATATGGCTATCGAATCACCTGGACCCGATCCTTATGAAGACACGATTAAAATGGGTATTTGGTCATTGTTGCGAGTTCATAAAGCAATCTTGCTTTCGGACATCCCCTCTCGATTTAAGCGAGATACTAGCCATTCTATTCTGGAAACGTACTTCGAATTAGCCACAGCACAGTCTCACCCTCAGCGATCCTACTTTTGGGCACTCCATACGATGATTACTACGCAAGTCCATCAGAACCCATTGGCCGACCAAGATCAATATGAATATCTAACTATGATGTTACGACATCTGAGGTCTTACGACCGGGCCAAACTAATGTTGGGGCATAAGGGGACTCAATATCAACGGCTAATCAGAGATATAGAGAATAGTATATTCTTAGCAGACGTGTCCTAACTATACACCCCCAGAAAGTTCGGTCTACGTTTTCGGCGTTCACTTTCAGTGCCCTGATCGTAGGCTTTGTCCAGCACGTCGGGGCACACCTCCCTCCGATCCGAAGCGTTTGAGATGAGCGTTTACCAGATCTGTTCGGCGGCGTCGTTGCGAGTTTCAGCGTCGGAGTGAAGATATTTCATCGTCGTGGTGACGCTCTTGTGACGAAGCTGTTCCTTCGCGTGATGTGGACCGATGTGGTTTGCCCAGTACGTAGCTACCCCGTGACGAATCGAGTACCACGTTACGTCTTTGTGGTCCGGAATAGGGAGATCTCCCTCCTCAACGAGACGGCTCAGTAGATAGTTACACGACTTCGAACTGTACTTGCTCCCTTGCTTCGTGAGCCAGAGTTCGTTCCGATCGTTGTACTTGTCGTACGTTGCTCGCTCCTCTAACCACCGCTTGAGGACTCGTGACGTACGCTTCTTGATCGAGCAGTTCCAGTGAGCTTCGTTCTTCGTGGATTCGTCTTTGGGGATGTTGAGCTCGTTATTCTCAAGATTGACCCAGTCCGTACTGGCTCGACCGACTTCGATGGGGCGGAGTCCAGTATCCAGCGTCACCGCAATGATCGATGGCTCCTTCCACGAGTTCGCCTGTTCGAAGTGCTCGGGTCCGACCTCAGACTTGGGGACGCCGAGGCGCTGTGAGACGTGTGTCTTGAGCCGATCACGCTCCTCAGTGGACATTTCACTATGGTAGCTCTTGACTGAGTTGTATTCCAGCGCGGCCTGATAGAGCGGCTTGAAGGCTGTCCGGCGAAGGTAATCACGTTCGTCACCGGTTGCCTGACTCAGTTCGGGCTTCGGCTCCCAGTCATAATCGGTTCCGTGGATATGGTTCTGGTACTTGAACAACCGCTGTACAGCTTTCCCGTAATGTAGCACGCTGGAGTCGGCCATCTCGTCTGAGCGATTGAGGAGGCGGATGAAGCGGTCAGCGTGATCCGGTGTGAGAGCTGTCGTGTAGGCGTCTTCGTCCTCCCAGAGCCACCGAAAGACGATCTCCAGCTTGTAGTGTGTTGACTGAAGCGTGCTCTGTGCGAGGCCCTGGCCTTTCTCTGGGTGCTTCCCGTATGTGGCAAGCCACGAGAGGACTTCCTTCTTGAAGTCGTGGTAGTCCTCGACCATATTGAGCCCGTATGCTTCGAGATCCTCGCGTGAGCGTTCGCTGACGAGCGGGAAGTCGAACTCGACAGACTCCGGAGCAGGCGGAAGGCCCTCCCGTGGAGTGCCATCTCCGGCGGGAAGGTTGTCGAGGGGGTCGGGCTGGTTGGTCATCGGCACAGTCCTCGTTTTGTTTGTGTGCCATGACACGTTCTGTAATCGCAAGACGGCGCGGCTGTCGGGTTGTAGTCTTTTCGGACGTTATTGGGCATGGTTCGTCTCTCCTGAGAAGGGCGAAATCAGCCGAGAGAGACGGTAAGCCGCCGGAAGCCTAGGCCGGGATTTGAACCCGGGCTCTCGTCCTTACCAAGGACGCGCTTTACCGCGATACTCTCGGGCGCATTTTTCGGTAGGTATTGCCGGAGAGTGCCCCAATTCGGCTCTTCTTATGATATTATAGTAACTACGCTTTTATAAAACGTGGGGTGGGAGAGGTGTATGCCGAACCAAGACCAATCCGTTTCACTAATTTTGGCACCACTGGCACTGGGTACCGTCGAAAACGATTCCCCTTCGCGCTCTCACAATGCAAGCATGAGCGACGAGAACCCGTCAGTACGTATCCCTGTCGACGAGGAAGGAGTTTATGAAATTGCCGACGAAGGCGAGGAAGACGGTATGACCGAACAACAGCGAGCCGCTCTGGCCGAGGCGCAAGCGCGTTTGATTGGCGACCTGTAGGGCGGATAGAGGCGTGACTACAGTTCGAGGTGCGAGGGTCAATTCGATACCCCCCGACATTTGTTCACAGGGGGTTAATATGCTATCAGTTTTCTATGGTGGTATAAGATGGATACAATAAGACGTGCCGAGATAGAAGGAGACGATGAAGCCGATGTAGCAGTATTCCCGATGAAGAAATCGGGGTTGAAATTCTTGAGAGAGAACAACGCGTGGGGGTTCGTTCGTCTTGGACGAGAATTTGACTACGTGGCAATGTATGTGAGTGGAAAAATACGCGAGATTAAATACTTCGCTACTGTCAAAAACATAATACAAACGCACGAAGCCGAACTGGCACGGCCAATTGAGGAGTATGCTGACGGAGGGAGAATCACTCGGGATAAAATGGTAATTCAGTTTCAGCCAAACAGTCTCTACGAACTTGAAGACCCCATTCCATTTGAGACAAAGTATCCACAGTCTCACCGGTACACCACTTTGGGAGCGCTTCGGTCAGCAGAGACGACCGACGATATGCTCTAAATCTCTTTGTCGTCCCTGAATGGTTCTGAAGCCGAATCAGCGGCTTCGGCACGTTCTAATTCATCTATCGCGCTAAATGAAACATACTTCTCGTCTATTTCACGGAGCGTTTGTTTGCCCTTTACACCCTCTGCTTTCCCCTGTGGTTCGTTTGAACCAACCCCGAACATCAGTGATAAATCACTCAATTCGACATATTCCTCTACATCTTCAAGCAAAAATCCCGGCGGAAAAGATGAAACATCAGTAACTGTTCCGCGAATGATATGGCTGTTTTGCTGTATCTTTCCTCTATCATTCGATTCAATTCCGCCGACATTGACCGAATGCGTCCGAATCAAGATTTCCTCGTTCTTGTACTCTTTCCAGAACTCGTAGTAGTCCGACGCTCCGTCAACTATCTTCGACAGTGGGCCAAGAGCCGCCGATGGGTCTGTCATATCGAATTAATACGGTGACAGGGGTAAAGGAGTCAGCCGTGTAGTGAAACTGCTTTTTACGTATAACCGGAGTCAGGTTGTATTATGCCCGAGGGTTATAAAGTTTATACCGGCGTGGCAAAGGTTGGTGACGCAAAAACGGACGTTCATGCACCGAAATCTAACGCTCTCCGACGACCGTCACTGACTCATTCTCACCAGTCCCGTCTCTGTCACAGCCGAAGACCGACAACGAAGCCTGACCCACGTCGAAGCAAAGACCGTACACACTGGGCTACGGGCCAGCAGGGGACATTGAGATGGTTCACCCTTACGAACGCGGTCGTCAGCACGCGAAAATATAACCTGAAGAGAGCCGGAGAGGGCTTCAGAGAAAATCGACGCCCTCGAACCCCCTACGTCATGCCGGGGCTACCCCTCGGGGGGACTCCCCAGTCTCCCGTCTGTGGCCCGGCTCCCCCCGACGACCGTCCCCTGACCCCCAGTCTCCCCGACCCCCTGTAGAGGAAGGCACGAAAGCGCTCACTCACCTGTGGCGACGACGGTCGTCAGTAGGTGTACGAGAGTCGGGCTGGCCCCACCGGCCACCGGCTACCGGCCTCACAGGCCCGTAGCAGGCGTCTTCGATGTTCTCTTCTTGTCTAAAACACCGTTAGCGGTCTTTAGAAGTGGTTTTCTCCTGTTTCGACCCGTTCCCTATATCGGAATGTATCGGAATAGTCGGTCGATTGAAATTCACTCTGTCACCCTACTCATTCCGATATAGGGAATGAATGAAACACCCCCCGGTGTCGATTTCACAGCGACCGGGTAGGAGTCCCACATTCCAACCTGATTTTTGAAGGTCAGCCGAATTTGCCGTGTTAAATGTTAACATGGTCTGTTCGTCCGGAACAGTCTCCTTCTAATTGTAAAGGGATAGTTCCGCCTCAATCGACCATGTTAGCACCACTCATGAATCGTCCCACGTATACAACTTGGTTCCAATCAGTCCAACTTCAGTATCGACGTATTCACCGTCACGTAACTCTCGAAACGCGGTTCTAACGTGTCGTGGTTCACACTCAATGCGATTTGCCATTTTCTCGTCAGTGAAGCCTTCTTCGGGATTTTGACGGAGAACTCGGGAGACAGCCCGCTTCTTCTCACCCCGGAACGGACTGACCTGTATGCGTTTGTCGGGACGAATCCAAGAGGGAGTGGCCCCGGTCGCTACGTAGACCGTCGCACCGGAACCGTCACGTCCGAATCGGTAGATTGCTTGTAGGATTCGGTTATGGACGATGTGGTGATAGATTTTGTCGCCAACACGACCATAGGATACCTCACCCACCCGATTCGGTGTTACTGTCTCACCAAGGAGCGCACCCCACCGCTTGATAGTATCGTCACCCGGATGAAGCGCATAAGGTATCACGCCGAGCCGCTCACCCTCGAACACGTTTGAACTCCGAATATCCGCGAAATTTCGCTTGTCTTTCACCGCCCCAAGTAGACCTTGCTCTTCAAGTTCGTCAAGACATGAGTCAGGGGCAATCAAGTATGGTTCGCCGGACTCGTTCACGTCGATATACTCAAAGAGCGCCTTATCGAACTCTGGCGTCATATTTCTACCACTTGAATTATGACGAGCGGCGTAATTGGCCTGTTTGACAGTGTAGTCCTGTAGTTTTGAGAAGTACGTCTCACGCTCCGATTCTGATAGAACCTCACGGTGTTCAAAGTCAAGGCCGAGAACCAAGTCCCATAATATCCGAGTTGGGGTACCGTCCAAACCAACGACACCAGTCGCGCCTGTCAAATCCGGCGGCGAGAGAATCCACATTTCACTGGACTCACGGTTTCGGACACACGTTTCCCGCCGGAAGAACGCGTCTCGAAGCCGCTCAAAATTAGATTTCGGGATAGACTTACCACGTCGATTGACGGACGCATTGGTTGTTTCGAACCCGTTTCCGAGGGTGTCCATGAACAGCATAGAAGCGGTCAAGAACGCCCCTCGAACGTGTCTCTCGCCGGTAACGTTCGACAGAACGTGGAACGGATTCCCAGAGAGGCCACGGTCAGTGCGCTTGATTCGGGTAAGGAACCAGTCTTTCGCCGCTCTGCTACGGTTGCCGTCGTTCCGATGTTCGAGTAGGTCTGTCCAATCCGAGTACGGCAAGTCACACTGCTTCAGGAACTCGGTGACTGGCTTCTGTGGCTTCTCGATATGGGCAATGAAATTTTCCTCGGGGAACTCGTCCACGACGACAGTCCGACCGGAAGTGTAGTCTTCGAGGTTAGCAAGAGTGTAATGTCCAATGAGAACTTGGTGCTGTTCCGGCTCGAAGTTACGCATGTCAGAAACGAACTGACAGTCCCCGTTCGAGTGGAGATTCAGCCAGTCATGAATGAGTGAACCGCTGACGCCAGCCCCATGGAATATGTGTGCGAGTTCTTCAGTTGCAGTGTCGGGTGGAGAAGCGAAGACAGGGCAATCGTCGTATAGCCTTGGAACGATTTTGGCGTCTACTTTTTGGTCTTCGCAAAGTTGTTTCATCTGTTCGTACAACTCTCCGCGAGCAGTGAGGTAGAGAACCCGAGTGTCAAGGTCGTCTATGATTTCAGGTAGTTGGGTTGTCTTGCCACTACCGGGTTCTGAATCAAGTAGAATGTCACTCTCTGAACTGACTGCTTTCCGAAGTTCAGCCTTCGTACTTCGACGTACTTGTTCAAGTGTAAGCGTGCTATTCGACAGGTTATTATCGCTTTCCGACGTAGTATCCATGTCTGGTGTTACCTACGACACCCGGCGTCACCGACAAAGGGAACCTTTGGTCAGTTTCCCTTTCAATTCATCCTTGGAGTTTCCCGATAGCGGTGTGTTCGGCTGTCGATATAGATGGTATGCTATCCGCCCGTAAATGGCTTTTGTGGGCCTCCTATCCCCGATACTGGAATGATTGGCAATAGGGGTACTGTGAGCGAAATGAGGGACAGAAATCGCTGATAGGGCTACTGTCAGAACGGATAACCAGTCGCGTCAGAACGCGCTCTGGAATCCGTCGTCAACCTCGCGGTCGTTGGGGCCAACTGGGACAGCCGGAACCCTGAAATTCCTTCTCGCCTTTTGAAATGTAAGAGGCCGCCAGTGAGCAATCACGAAACGACTGAACGAATCGTGCTGTGTTTCGATAGAGATTCGACTGTCTCTGTCAACCCGCACCCCGAACACAGAGCCGTGCCTATCGGCTGGCTTCAAGCGTGGGCGCACGAAACCGAGATTCCCGTGTGGGCCACTGGGAACCAGCACCTCAAGAGCGAGGCTGAAATCCCCGGACTGGCCGAGGCCGAATCCCTATGGGAGAATTACGCCGGTGAAGAGTACCTCTATGAAAACTCGGAGTTCGAGAATCACATCAAGCCTCGACGCCGTGACGGTCTTCGGCTGATTCAAGACCTGTATGAAGAGACGTTCCCCAACGAGGATTTTCAGTTCGTCGTTGTTGACGACGCGGACGTGAGCGACCTGTCGGACGAAGGGCCATGGGTTCACTACTTCCCGTGGGGCTTCGTGGAAGCAGTTGAATCGGGCGAGTTCCATTTCGAAGAACCACCGTCCGACGCCTACCGGAACGAGGGCGTCCCTTTCAACTCGACTGACTCCCCGGACTTTGATGTTCGAGAGCAGACTGTGGCAGAAATTAAGAAGAAGTTGTGTACCCCCACCAATTCCGACAAATAAACAGAGTGACGCCACCAGCCGAGGTCGGACGTTCACGATGGCTGTACGTCGTGAGGCAGAATGACTAATTGAGCGGGGTGAGCAAGGCATATTCATTCCGGCCTTCATATTCAACATGCCCTCCGTCTTCCTTTCCTTCACGGAGCCATTCGGCTTGTCTTTCAAGTTCCCCGGATATGTCTTCGATACTCTCTGGCTCCTTCGATGTGGTGACGTACTCCCACTGTTGCGTTGGTGACTCTCGAATCAGGATGTAGTTGGTAGACCGTTCAACGTCAATACAGCGCCCTTCTGCTTTTCCTTCCTCAAGCCACTCGCTACGCTTCTCTAACTTTTCAATCATGGAGTCAATACCTCCCTCTGGTTCAGAGTGTAATCCAAAGAACAGTTCCTCATATATCCATGCCCATTCTCTAACTGTATCTGTGGTCATTGTGCTGTCTGGCACCAAATAATACAAGCCACTATTGACGGATACATCTGTCGAATATTGGCTTTAGAGAGCCTGAAAGCCGAAAATTCTGATATGGGTATTAGGTCAAAATATAGGCTGATACCCATATCAAGGAAACTGATAGGGCTATTCAGAGCGAGTTTATCAAAAAGTCAGGAAATATATATTATTGCCAGTCGCTCGCGCACCACTATCAGGCTCTATCCAACACGGCGAGTTCGTCTTTCAACTGGCGAACAGCAGATTTCGCTTCGTCACGGTCGGTCGTTCCCCCGACGATGATTTTTCCACTCGCAAACACAAGTAGAGTCACTTCAAATTCACCGGGACGATAGATTAGACCGGGGAACTGTTCGGGTTCGTATTCCGTATTTTCCATGCCGAGGGCAATTGTCAGTGCTTCCAAGTTCACCTCTCGGTCAAGGTCTTCCATGAAGACCGACGTGACATGACTGAACTCGTATTCCTGAACCACTACGTCTACTTCAGATAGAACGTCCCGAAATCTCTCTTCGGCTTCTGTCAGGTCTTTTTCGGTCTTTGCCCCTCGAATTTGGAACGCACCCGTTCGATAGGTGGTGTACGCCGGGCCACCCTCATTCAACCGAAGAGTAACCATTCCATTGCTTGTGAAATTCGCGTCGATAGAGTTCTCAAGATGTTCGTCAATACCGCTGACGAGAGTCTCTAAATCTAACTCACGACCGAGAGAGCCGGTCCCCATCGTGCTGACGATTTCCATATGAGACGATTCTGGTAGTGTGTAGAACCGAAGCAGTGTATATATCCCTGTACTCTCGGCCGACTTTGACCGGAGCAAATAACACGCTCGCATGAATTGAGACGGGTATGGCTATTTCGCTCGAAGAGCTGGACTCACACCTTTTCAAATGTGCTGACATTATCCGTGACGCTGTAGACTCTACTGACTACAAAGAGTTCATACTTCCTCTCGTCTACTACAAGAGTATCTCCGACGAGTTCGAGAAGCAGTACGCCGAGAACCTCGAAGAGTACGGTGAGGATTTCGCCCGACGCCAGAACTTGTACGATATTCCTGTTGTCCCCGAAGGCTACCTGTGGGAAGACCTTCGTGCCGTTTCAGACAATGTTGACCAAGCACTAAACGAAGCCTTCGACACGCTCACCGAAGAAAATCCGGAACTTCAGGGTCTATTCCGCGCCGATTACATTGACGCCGAAGCACTTGATGACGACCGGCTCGGGAAACTCGTTGAACACCTCTCGAAGTATGACCTTGACCGAGACAGCATTCCGCCGGACATGCTGGGAGAAGCGTACATGGATTTGGTTCGCCACTTCGCGGAAGAAGAAGGCAAGTCCGGCGGTCAGTTCTTTACACCGCCTCAAATCGTCAATCTCTGTGTCCGTCTCGTAGACGAGTTTGAAGACGGCTATACATTCCACGACCCGACGGTCGGTTCCGGTGGTATGCTTATTGAGGCCGCCCGCTACTACCGTGAGGAACAAGGTGGTGTCCCGACGAAACTGAAATTCACCGGGCAAGAAATCAACCCTGACATTGCGGCGATAGCGAAGATGAACCTCTCGGTCAATGGACTGGAAGGCACCATTGAACGTGAGGATTCGCTTTCGAGTCCACAGTTCACTAACGACGACGACAACGAACTCACGCGGTTTGACCGTGTGCTTGCTAACTTCCCCTTCTCGGCTGATTGGGCCAAGAGCGACCTACAAGACGACGCGTATGGCCGGTTCGATTGGCATGAGAAACTCCCACGCGCTGACCGGGGAGACTACGCATTCATCATGCACATGGCCGAGCAACTGAAAGACCCCGACCGTGGTGACGAGCGCGGTGGAAAGGCCGCTATTGTCATTCCACATGGCGTTCTGTTCCGTAAGAACGAAGCGCGGTATCGAAAGTACATGCTGGAAAACGATATGATAGAAGCCATTGTTGGTCTTCCCGAGAATCTCTTCCAGAATGTTGCAATTCCGTCAGCAATACTCGTTCTGAACACTGACAAGCCCACTGAACGCGAGGGCGAAGTGCAATTCATTCACGCCGCCGATGAGGATTTCTACCGTGAACTGTCGAATCAGAACGAATTGACCGACGATGGTCTTGACCACATTGTTGAGAACTTCCGAGATTGGACGACCGAAGAGCGCGTCAGTCGGACGGTTTCTCTTGATGAAATTCGGGAGAACGACCACAATCTCAATATCGCGCTCTACGTTGATACTACCGAGCCTGAAGAAGAAATAGATGTACAGGAAGAACTCGGGAAACTACGGGAGTTGCAGGCGGAACGGGACGAGATTGAGTCTCGAATGAATCAGCACATGGGGGCGCTAAATTATGAATAAAGAGACGACCTTGGACGAATTTCAAAACAATTCAGAAGATAGTACGCGTGGAGAGTGGCAAGTCGTGCGGCTTGAAGACGTATCTCAAAAACGGGCTGAAAACGTCGACCCGCAAGAAGTAGATTTAGAGCGACACGTCGGGCTTGAACATATCGACCCAAATACGCCATATCCGGATTGGGAACCGGTTGACGGCCTGTCAAGCACTAAACGGCGTTTTGATTCCGGAGATATTCTGTTCGCAAAACTCCGGCCTAATCTTGAAAAATCCGCACAGCCCGATTTTGAGGGGGTTGCCTCGACCGACATTTTCCCGATTGTTAGTGAAGAGGGTATCAACTCAAAGTATCTACTGTACCGGTTAAGTTCAAAAAGCGCCTATGACTACGCCCGGCGCACGTCGGCTGGCACGCGTATGCCGCGAACCTCATGGAACCTCTTCAGTAACTTTGAGTTCAACCTTCCACCGCTCAAAGAACAGCGCAAAATCGCTTCTGTACTTCACAACACCGACCAAGCGATTCAGAAGACCGAAGAAATAATTAGACAGGTTGAGCGGCTGAAGAAAGGCGTTGCCCAAGACCTCTTCCGAAACGGGTTGGATTCCGAGGAAACGAAGGAAACGTGGCTCGGTGAAATCCCATCAGATTGGGATACTGTTCGTTTTGAAGAATTAATCGAATCAAGTAGAAATGGAGTTTACAAAAAGGAAGACGCATATGGTGGTGAGACGCCGATATTGAAAATGGGGGATATGTTTGGTGAGATAACTTTCGAAGGGAGTGATATGGAGCGGTTAGAAATGGAAGAAGACGAAATTGAAAAATACCGGTTGGAAGAAGGCGACCTTCTGTTTGCAAGACGGTCGCTGAATGTCGAAGGAGCGGGCGAATGTACCCTAATTGGCGATTTAGACGAGACAACAGTATTCGAGTCTTCTCTGATTCGGGTGCGTCTTGAGAGCGAAGCCAACCCGATGTTCTTTGCTCAATATTTCGAGGGGCCAGTTGGTTCAAAATCTATCGAACGGATTGTGACCACAACGACTGCTTCGGGGATTGCCGGAAGCGATTTGAAGAATCTATTAGTTCCTAAACCAAAGAAAGAGGTTCAAAAAGAGATTGCAGATAAACTTTCTTTATATGATACTAAAATAGACCTTCTGGAACAAGAGAAACGTAGACTTCAGAGATTAAAGAAGGGGCTCATGCAAGACCTACTATCAGGAAATGTTAGAACAACCAACACTAACATAGAGGTACCCGACGAAATCGCACAGCATGGTTAGTATCCCATCCGAACAAGGCGTCGAACGTTCGCTTCTTTCGTGGCTTGACGGCGTCGGATGGGAAACACACGGACAAGACGGTGACCGAGGTGCAAGCGTCCTTGACGACGCTTACGAACGCAAAAGCCACGAAGTAGTCTATTGGGACTTGCTGGCCGAACAGGTCGTCGTACTAAATGAGGATGTGACTCAAGAGAACGTGGACAAGTTCATTTCGTCACTGAAGCGCGACCTTGACACCGAGAATCTGATGGACGGCAACCGAGCCTTTCACCAATTACTCACCAAGGGCAAGACCTTCTCTGTCCAACGCGACGACGGTTCAACCGAGACGGTCTACGTTGACCTGATAGACCACGACGACCCAAAGAACAACCGCTTCCACGCCGTCAATCAGTTCTCTGTCTCCCGTGAGACGACCATTCGTCCGGACGTGAATCTCTTCGTTAACGGGATTCCGCTGGTGACAATGGAACTCAAAAGCCAAGCACAGGACAACGACTGGCACGACGCCGTCCGCGACCTTCAGAACTACGAGGACGACGTATCACGGCTCTTCGTCCCCGGTCTGTTCAACATTGCCGCTGACACATTTGAACTTCGCTACGGGTCGGTCGGGGCACCCAAAGAGTTCTATGAACCATGGAATGACGCCCCCGAAGAATACGGAGACACCAACGACGTGAAGCAGGCGGTCAAGGCCCTCTGTAATCCGAACTCTATCTTCGACTTGCTGAAGAACTTCGTCTTCTACGAACGCCGGGCCGGTGGTGACGCGAAAATCGTCCCACGCTACATGCAATACTACGCGGTGAATCGGATTCTCGAACGCGTACATGAGGGCGTCCACAAGCGCGGCCTCATTTGGCATACCCAAGGTTCGGGTAAGTCGTTCACCATGCTGTACGCCGCCGAGAACCTTCTCTCCCGCCCCACTGTGGCCCGCAATCCACAGGTGTTCATCATTGTCGATACGGACAAGTTGAACTCCCAAATGCGCGACCAGTTGGCGAACCTCTCGCTGGAACAGTGGACTGAAGCCGAGAGTATCGACCATCTGGAACAACTGATTGAACAGGGCCAGAGCGAACTCGTCCTTACGACCATCCAGAAGTTCCAAGATGTAGACCCGGACGAACAGGGCAATGACGAGGTAATCGTCATGTCCGACGAGGCTCACCGGTTCATGGAAGCCGACCTTGGAAGCCGCCTCGACGCCGCTCTTCCCGACTGCTACCACTTTGGCTTCACCGGGACACCAGTTCGAGAAGGCGAGCGCCACGAAGACCGCAACACCTTCCGCGAGTTCTCACCCGAGGGCGAAGACTACCTACACCGCTACTCTGTCAAACAAGGGATTGACGATGGTCTGATTCTACCTGTGTACTTCACACTCCGTCACGAAATGGAATGGGAGATTGACGAGGCGGGCCTTGACGAAGAGTTCGAGCAGGAGTTTCGTGGATTGAGTACGGACGAGAAACGCGAGTTCATCCAAAAGAACGTTACCGCTCGGACACTGGCCGAAATCGAACCTCGCGTAGACCGCGCCGTCGAAGAAATCGACCAGCACTACGACGAACACGTCTCACCGAACGGCTGGAAAGGCATGGTCGTTACACCGAGCCGTCGGTCAGCCGCCATGTACGGCGAGCGGCTCATTGACCGTCGTGGCGAAGACCAAGTTGAAGTTCTCTACACTTCGACCAACGACGACCCTGACCTGATTCAGCAGTTCCACACTGATTCTGAAGAGCGTGATAGTATCATACAGGCGTTCAAGCAGACCGACGAGGAAGCCGAAGAAGAGACGCCGAAACTGCTGGTCGTTCACAACATGCTCCTAACCGGGTTCGACGCCCCGATTCTGAAGACCATCTACCTCGACCGCAATCTCAAGAACCACAACCTCATGCAAGCCATTGCCCGGACGAACCGGCCAGCCGAGGGCAAAGAGAACGGCGAGATTGTGGATTTCCAAGGCGTCTTCGAGAACATTGACGACGCCCTCGACTACGACGCCGAGACGAAGGCTTACGCCGCCCGTGACAAGGACGAACTCTACGACGACCTGACCGACCAGTTGGAAACGGTCATGGGTATCTTCGACGGCATACCGAAGGACGACACCCAAGAGGCCGCCTACGAAGCCGTCGAACGGATTAGCACCCATCCAGAACGCCGCGATTTCAAACAGGGCTTCCGCCGCCTACAGAATCTCTACGAAGCCGTCGCTCCGGACAAGCGGCTCATTAATGAGGGAATTCAGCGCGATTACAAGTGGTTGAGTCGGATTCACGTCGCGTTCAAGCGCACGACCGGCGGTGAGGACGACCCCGAAGACGACATGCGCGAGAAGACACGCGAGATAATCAACGAGAACGTCGAAATCACGGAAATCAAGGACGACTTTCCCACCTACAAACTCGGAGAGGAATACCTCGAAGACGTTGAGGGACTGGATAATCCCGGCGTGAAGGCGTCACAGATTGCCCATGCGACCCGCGAACACTTGCACCCTCGGGAAAACCAGAACCCACGCTACAAGCGATTGAGCGAGCGTGTCACCGATATAGTAGAGCGCTGGCAAGGTGACGAAATCAGTGACCCCGACGCTGTTGAGGCGCTGAAATCCGTCGAAAAAGAGGTTCTCGGCATAGAAGAAGAAGCCGAAGAACAGGGCATGGACAAGGCGGAGTTCGCTATCTATACGCACCTGACTGAAGAGACACCAGACGCAATCGACTCTGACGACCAAGCCGAAGAAGTGGCTCAAGAAATCGTCTCACAGTTCCGTGAGCGGGTTGACCGAGGCTACCACGGATGGAAGACCAATCAGCAGACCGTCGCTGAAATCGAACGTATCCTGTTGGACGTGCTGGTCAAACAAAACGAACTGGGTCACTTGATTCGAGACGACGAAGGGTTCGTAGACGACATTCGGAACTACCTGATTCAGAACCATGGCTAAAGCCCAACGCCAAGAAATCGACCTGTTGGGCAACACTGTTGAGTACGAAGTACAGCACAGTTCAGAGGCTACGGAACCCCGGATTGACGTGGACATACACGGCGTGACCGTCGTCGTTCCCGAAGGCGAGAAAGTTCAGCCAACAGAGTTGCTCAAAGAGAATGCGGCGTGGGTCATAGACAAGCAACGGAATTACGACACTTACCGCGACCAAGTTCCTGACCGAGCCTTCGAGGCCGGTGAGCCATTCCCATTCCTCGGGAAAGACCGCGAACTCGTTATCGAACCAAGACAGAAACACGGGGTAGACGAGGATTCGATTCGACTCCGGAAGAGCGCCGTCGAACAATCGTCTATCAAGCAAGTTCTCGAAAACTTCTACCGGAGCCGGGCGCGGGAATATCTCACCGAGCGTACTGACCACTACGCGGAACAGATGGGCGTCGAATACGAGAAACTCGAACTCCGGAACCAGCGTACACGGTGGGGAAGTTGCTCGACCGGTGGAACAATCAGTCTGAACTGGCGGCTGATAATGGCACCAGCCGATGTTGTTGATTATCTCGTTGTCCACGAACTCGCTCACTTGACCGAACAAAATCACGGGAGAGATTTCTGGCGGCTCGTCGGAGAGTATGTTCCCGAGTACAAAGAGAAAGCCGAGTGGCTCGAACAGAACAGCGCGAAGTTGATTTTCAGCGAAGAAGACGTGTGAACAGCCCTACGAATTTATTGAGACAAAATCGGAGACAAGGTACTGTACGAAGTACCGCTTGTAAGAATACGTAGCGTAGAGGAAAACGAGCATACCAATCCATGAAAGTGGCAAAACCGCTTCAATAAACTCTCTAAAACTCGGGAAGAATAACAAGTACTTCGGGGGCCTGCTGATTATGATTCCTGTAGAATCAAGAAGGAAATGCAGTAGGTACAGCAGCGGTAATCCGAATAAGAATACTGTCATACTACGCGAGAACGCGAAGATTGCCTGAAACGTCCGGGAACGTCCCCCGTCATGCGTATAAATGTAACTTTGAACATACGGATAGAGTTCTTTCCACGCATCCTTCGATAGGCTACATTGTTCAGTATTGATTAATTCGCTATCTCGAAACTCGTAGCCACAGTCTTCTCTAAACTTCTGAACCACATGATTATCCGAGTTCTCGCGGACGTAATCACCGAATTGTGTCCGATGGCTCGAAACTAATTGTATCCGGCTCAAGATGGCCTCAAACCATGCAGACAGTGAATGCAGTGCTTGTCCGAATACGAAAGACAAAACCAAGGTTGGAAGCAGTGCCGCAATGATTCCGATTTCTATAGGCCCCGGAATGAGCATGTAGAACCCGAGTACAGTCGCAAGTCCCGGAAGAAGAACACTGAAAAAATCGTAGACACTGAATAGCCGAAATGGACGAGCCATGTTGCTCAATTCAAGTCAAAACGCAAATTGGTTGTGAAACTGTAGAGGATTTTCATTCGCTACGACTCACTCTTGACTACGGTCAACAGTCTTGACCCCGACGAGCCGTCCCGACCAGTAGACCGCTTCCACCACAACCTCGTCAGCACCATTGGTCGGCAATCCGATAGTCGTGCTTCCACAGTCCGAACACCATACACGTCGAATAACCCAGCCGTCGCCGTCATAGTAGGTCGCATAGACGACAGCCTTGTCACCAGTCCGAATCCGTCGATTGCACTGGTCACACACGTTCCCGCTTCGCGCCTTGTTCAGAGCCGCCGCCGGAGACGGTCGGGTCATTGGCCCTCGCCCGGAAGGTCGCGCCGACCGTCGTTGTAACAGTCGAAGCACGGGAAGGTGTGGTCTTCACACCAGCACCCATTCTCGTCAGCATCCTCGGCACCGAACTCTTCGAGGGTGACAGTACCACCGTCGGCGCGGACGGGCTGGTCTTCGGTGGCCGCTTCGAGAACTGGCTCTCGGATAGCCACGGCCACCATGTGCTTACACGCGCCGGGTTGGAACTCCCACGCGGGACACGTACAGTCCGCCGGAATGCCGCCTTCGACGTGAACCGTGTAGGTGTGGTCGTCGGCGTCTTCGTGCGACCCGTTCGTCACCTCTACGTCGCCGTCACCGAGAAGCGCGAACTCGAAGGCTTCCCACTGGGCGCGTTTCTCTACCTGTTCGTCAGCGTCAAGTACCTCTAATAGTGATTTTTGCATGGCGTTCTGAATCCCAGAAGGCCACCGCTCGCCTGTACCAGCAGGCGGGCTTTCTACGCGAGAATGCCCCGAAAAGCGGTCGCCCTCTATTGATTACTACGTGCTATAGAATAATAATTCTTGGGAATTAATAAGTGTAGAAGTATGCCCAGTGAGAATACTACCCCGCTCACACAGCCTTACAGAGTCGCACAACGCACGTCAGAATTGACGACCCAACACACTCGCTCTGGTGGCGACCGCGCTCACAGGCTACTCACACTATCTCTCGATGTACTGGTGGCAAGGCTATGGAAGACGTGTAGCGTATTTCAATAGGCCAGTGGGTCTTGAGAGGTCACACCGTCTATTGCGGGGTCGCCGTTAGCCTTCACGTCGATTCTTCCAGACGTATTCATGCGGTGACAATAGACGGGGGCCTTTCCCCTCAATTTACACTGTATTCGGATTCCGCCATGTTCAAAATTCAACACAGTATCGTCTGTCATAACCATCCGAAATCGTCCTTGTAAGGTTTTTTCCAGCACACCGTATTGGATACAATCCTCGATAAATTGTTCGAGAGATTTGTCAATCTCTTTTTGATACCGTTGCTTTATTTGTCCGTTGGAATTAATGAAACGGTCAACATTATTATCATGGTGAAAGATTTTATCGTAAATCGCTTTTCGACGAATCCCTCTCCGCAACTCTTGGGGTTTCATTCCTTTGTCCCGTTCCTTGGCCTCAAAGAATATATCCTCAAGACAAATATTCTCGTACTCGTCTCGCAATTCAAGACAGACCGGTCTTGAAACAGTTCTTTCCATTGCGTTCTCTTCTTGAACAGGAAGGCGGTTAAACAATTTCATGATATTTCTGTTATGTTTAGTAGGGGTATTGAGATAGATGTGCTTCAAAACCGCCATATTAGGGGTATTAGGAGAAAATCCAATAGTCACAAACTGTCAGGATATAACTATTATGGCACAAACCAAACCCGCAATCATCATTCATTCCGGAGAGGACGCCGGTCTACGTCGTTAGCGAGACAGGCCGAGTATCCACCACAATGCTTCCATAATTACCTCGTCAGCACTACCCGTTTCGTTGCTAATAGCCCTATCAGCACATTTGCCACACCCGATTCAGTGTATCGCCAATCTGCTACGCTCACAAACACCAACTCGCCGCCGCCCACAGCCGCGAGACGGCTCCGAGAGAGCATTATGTTAACATACTGGCGATACAGACTCGCTCTCGAAGACGCTCAAGCCGTTAGAGAGGCTCCTACAGGCGTTGACCAATCCGTCTTGTAATTCACCGAACGCTCCCACAGGGTCGTTACGCGTCTCTCGTAGCAGTGCGACAGAGAACTGGCGGCTCGGACGATTCAACCCCCTGATTTCGTGTGGAACGACCTTCCTGACTGAAACTCCGTGAGTTCGGATATGCGTTCTTCGAGTTCTTCGATTTCCTCGCGTAGTTCTTCGGCTTCCTCACCTTCTGTCTCCGCTAACCTATCCTTGAGTCCCTGAAGCCTCGTCTCTTTCTCTTCCTCGTCTACGTCGGCCTTGCGAACGTACTCGGACTCTTCTATCTCATACACATCGCTCTCGGAGAGTTCGGTTACGTCAAGGGCGTCGTCTACTTTACTGGAATCGACGGTCGTCAACCGTTCGCGTTCAATCCCGGCGGACTCGAAAGCGTTCAGGACTCTCTCGTCGTCTTTCAGCGAGCGATTCTTCCGGCTTGTCCGTTGGACTGACCCGAACTGGCCGGATACCGGCTGGTCATGGTGTAGGCGGTCAAGCAAGACACTCCGAATGTCTTTCCGTAGGTCGTTGGCGTTGCGCTGAACATCCGAGAGAAGGGTGTAGAGATTGACCAGCCCCGGTGTCTCTACGTCTTCAAGCGTGGTCACGTTGTGACGTTCGAGGGCGTCGATAAGCAACAGGGAGTCACTGTAGACCGCTACGTCCGGCTCTTCACGCTCTTCGTTGGCGTCGTCAGTATCTCCTTGGGCTTCCACCAGCGGAGAACCTGTTGACTGGTCGCTCTCTGTCAGCGTCCCCTCACGGTCGTCCACCTCGAAGCGCGGATGTAGGGATATGACCGTGGCATAAGGTTCGGCGTCCGGGGGAAGCCGGTCAAGGTCGAACTCCCCATGCGAGTCCTGAATACGACGGTACAGCGTCTCGAATTGGTCTTTCTGAAGTGGAATTGTCTCGTCGTCGTCGCGGTACTCTATCAGGACACGGTGTTCCTGAACGTCGGTCACGCCGAAGGCTTTGCGCGAGAGTGGGGTGACGAGTGTCGCGTCTGTAGGGAGTTCTTCGACGTTTTCGAGTAGGTTGTGCCACGTCGAACCGAAGGTCATGGAAGTGGATACGGAGAAGTGGGCTAAAGATTTCAGCCTACCAAATTTGCTCTACCGCGCTGTTCCGCGTTTCCGCGTCCGAGTGAAGGTACTTCATTGTCGTGTTCAGGCTCTTGTGTCGAAGTTGTTCCTTTGCATGGTGCGGCCCGACGTGATTCGCCCAATACGTCGCCACCCCATGCCGAATGGAGTACCATGAGATTTCCTTATGCTCGGGAATAGGAACGTTTCCACTCTCGATTACCCGGTGAAGGAGCGCGTTGCATGACTTGGAACTGTACGAAGCCGATTTCTGGGTGAGCCACAACTCGTCTCGGCCTTCATACTTGTCCATTGACCCCCGCTCGTCAAGCCACCGTTTCAGAGCCTTCGCCGTCCGTTTCTTAATCGCACAGTTCCAATGCGCCTCGTTCTTCGTAGACTCGTCTTTTGGGATAGTCAATTCATTGTCTTCGAGATTCACCCACGACACCTTCGCTCGCCCAACCTCAATGGGACGTAGACCGGTATCCAGCGTGACCGCTATCATTGAGGGGTACTTCCACGAGTTTGCTTCTTTGAACTCTTCTGGGCCGACCTTCTCCTTCGGGATACCAAGCCGTTGAGCGACGAATGCTTTCAGTTGGCTACGCTCTTCGGGCGAGACAGAGTGGTAACTCTTCACCGACGAGTGTTCGAGTGCGGCCTGATATAGCGGCTCGAACGTACTACGTCGAAGGTAGTCACGCTCGTCACCGTTGGACTGTGAGAGTTCTACGTCGATTTCCCACTCGTAGTCCGTTCCCCGGACGTGATTGCTGAAGCGGAAGTACCGCTTAATGTCCTTGCCGTGGTGTAGGACGGTCGAATCAATCATTCCGTCTGACTGGTCAAGGACTCGAATGAACTTGTCCGCGTGGTCTGGCGTGAGTTTCGTCGTATACTGGTCTTCATATCGCCACAGCCAGCGGAACGCCGTTTCGAGTTTGTAGTGGGTAGATTCGAGCGTGGAACGCGCAAGGCCCTCGCGCTTCTCGGGGTTCTTTCCGTAGTTAGCCAGCCACGACAAGAGTTCGTGCTTGAAATCGTGGTAGTCGTCTACCATGTTCAGGCCGAACTCGCGTAGGTCACTCTTCGAGCGTTCACTGACCAAGGGGTATTCAAACTCATAGTCTTCGGGCGCGGGCGGTATCTCTGCTGATACACCAGCCCCACTTCCGAGATTGTCCAGCGGGTCAGTCCGGTTCATCGGCCACGCTCACCCCCCGAACCACGGGACGGCACGGTGTTCGACTTTATGGTGTCCTGACAACTGTACGAATCGCAAGACGGCGACGGGGTTGACGTGTAGTAGAACGTAACGTTCTTGAGTTTCATTTGTTCTTTCCCAAGAAGAGCGTAAATTGGGGAAAGAGGGCCTGAAGCCCGTGAAGCCTAGGCCGGAATTTGAATCCGGGGTCTCGTCCTTACCAAGGACGCGCTTTACCGCTAAGCTACCCAGGCACGCATTCCGTGAAAAGTCCGGGAGTAACTTTAGGCGTTTCGATTCAGCGGTCGCCGACAGACGGCGTGCCGACTCGGTCCTCCCCCGCCTGGGTGCCGACTCGCGCCATCACGTCCTCGACGCCGTCCGGGAGCGCGTCGCCGGAGTCGGGCAGCGGCGGTTCGCCGTGGTTGTCGGCGAGGCCCACCAGGTACTGCCGGAGCGGCACCGGCGCTTCGGAGCCGGACGTCGAACCGCCGGCGATGGCGGCGAGTTCGAAGACGTTCGCCTCCAGGCCGCGGTCGGTCGGCGTGCGGTCGGCGTGCTGGTCGGTCTGCTCGCGTCCGAACGCCCGAACGGTCTCGACGGCCTGCTCGGCGGCCTCGGTGCGCGCGAGCAGCCGGAACCCTCGCGCGACGAGCACGTCGGCGGCGAGGATGTCGAGGTCGGCCGTCGGGTCGTCGGCGTCGGCGTGCGTCCACGGTTCGGCGGCGACCAGCGAGCGCGTGACGCGCAGCCCGTCGTAGATGAGCTGGACACCGGCCGCTCGTCGGGACGTGGCGTGGTCGTCGACGGCGCCGTCGACGACGCGAGCGCTGAGAACTGTCAGGACGCCCGGGAGCATCGAGGACGACGCGACGTGGTCGTCGATGACCGCTCGGAGCCCGTCGGGCTCGACGTCCGCGACGGCCTCTCTGGCGGCGGCGCTTACCTGCTCGGCCTCCTCCATCGTGGTCGGACTAGCGGTGGCAACGGCAAAGACCTTTGGAAACCACACCTAGCCACCGGCATGCTCTCTGTGACCGACGGCGACCACCTGCGGGAGATTCTCCTCGACCGGCCGGCCAAACGGAACGCACTCACGCGCGAGGGACTGGACCGCCTCCGGGAGCGCGTCGAGTCGGCCGCCCAGCCGGTCGTCTACGTCCACGGCGCCGGCGACGCGTTCAGCGCCGGCGCCGACCTCGACACGGTCGAGCGCCTCGACGGCGACTCCGGGGCGGCGTTCGCCCGTCGCGGCCAGCGCACGACGAACGCCATCGCGGACGCCGACAGCGTCGTGGTCGCTGGCGTCGACGGTCCCGCGCGAGGCGGCGGCGTCGAACTCGCGCTCGCCTGCGACGTCCGCGTCTGCACGCCCCGCGCGTCGTTCGCGGAGACCGGCGTCACGCTCGGCCTGTTCGGCGCCTGGGGCGGCACCCGGCGGCTCCGAGAGGCGGTCGGCGCCACGCACGCCGCCGACCTGTCGCTCTCGGGTCGGACCGTCGACGCCGACGAAGCCAGGGAGATGGGGCTGGTCTCCCGGGTCGTCGACGACCCGCGGCGCGTCGCCGAAGAGATCGCGGGCAACGACCCGGACGCGCTCCGAGAACTGAAGTCGCTGCTGCGGGCGGACGGCGACCGGGAGACGACCGACGACCGCGAAGCGGCCGCCTTCGGGCGGCTGCTCGACGAATAGGCGGCTCCGGCGTTACGGCGCCGGCGGCATCGCGCGCTTGTGCTCGCTCGCCTCGTAGAGCTCGCGGACGGTCTCGACCACGGACGCGTCGACGCCGAGGTGGTCGGCCGTCGCGCTCGCCGGCACGCCACCGTCGACGTGGACGGCGAGCACGGCGTCGATGACGTCGTAGCCGACGCCGAGTTCGTCCTCGTCGGTCTGGTCGGCCCACAGCTCCGCGGTCGGTGCCTTCGTCACGAGGTCCTCGGGCACGCCGAGGTCGCGGGCGAGCTGCCGGACCTGCATCTTGTAGAGGTTCCCGATGGGGTTGCAGTCGACGGCCTGGTCGCCGTACTTCGTGAAGTAGCCCGTCATCGCCTCCGCGCGGTTCCCCGTCCCCAGGACGAGACCGTGCTCGTGGTTCGCGACGAAGTAGTTCAGGACGCCTCTCGTCCGCGCACGAGCGTTCCCGACTGCGAGTTCGTCGTCGGCCGCGTCGGGGTAGCGGTCGGCGAGCTGGTCGACGAACGGGTCGATTTCGACGACGTCGTACTCGATGCCGAGGTCCTCGGCGACGCGCTCGGCGTCGCTCATGTTCTCGTCGCTGGACACCGCCCCCGGCATCACGAGTCCGTGCAGGGCGTCGGCGCCGAGTTCGTCGACGGTCAGGTACGCGACGGTCGTCGAGTCGATGCCGCCCGAGAGCCCGAGCACGCAGCGCTCGGCGCCCGCGGCCTCGACAGTCTCCCGGACGAACGACTGGATGCGGTCCCGGCGCGCCGCGAGTTCGGCGTCCGAGAAGCGAAGGTCGAGCGGCTCGACGGTCTCTGGGGCACTCATCGCCCCTAGATTCGGCGCACCGCGACTAAAACCCCCGCGCCCGGTCGAGAAATCTGGACGAACGTCCACTCCGCGAAGCGCTACGTTCAAGTGCGGCCGCGGACAATTCCCGGTCGCCGCCGACGAGACGAGCGCTGGTGGTGAGCGAACCGGACGGTTCGCGAGCCGCAGGGCGAACGCAGTGAGCGCTGGTGGTCTAGTGGTAGGACATGAGCTTCCCAAGCTCATAGCCCGGGTTCAATTCCCGGCCAGCGCACTCCTCTGGAACTCGGACCGACCAGCGACTGTTCTGTCGCTGGTCGTTCGATTTTTGCTGTGGCTGCGCGAGGTGGTCGCGTCCGGCCAGTCGTGCGCAGCGAACTTCGCGAGCGAGTACGTCTGGCCCTGACCCGAATCACCGTCGCTCCGCTCACCGGGCTGTCGGCGCGAACCGACCATGTTTGGTGGTGGGGTTATGCTCCGATAGTTTGTGACACGGACTCATGGGACTACGTGACGAGATTGCGGTCGTCAGCGACCCCGGGGACCTCGAGGGGACAGCGCTGGACCGCCGAGAGTTCGTGAACATGCTGAAGGTCGGCGGCGCGATGGCGCTCGGGCCCTCGCTCGCCGGCTGCGCCAGCGGCGGCGGCGGGGACGCGACGGGAGACGCGACTGACACCACCGGCACCGGGGACGGCGGCGTCACCGTCCCCGAGGAGCTGGTGATCGCGCGACCGTCGGACGCCGACCTGCTCGACCCCCACCAGACCACCGACGCCGGGGCGAGCTACGTGATGTCGCTGCTGTACGACAGCCTCGTGCGGATGGGCGCCGACCAGAACTACCAGCCGGGGCTCGGACAGGCGTACGAGATCAGCGACGACGGTACCGAGTGGACCATCGAACTCAACGTCGACAGCGGCATCACGTTCCACAACGGCGACGAGTTCACCGCCGACGACGTCGTGTTCACTTTCGAGCGGTTCCTCGACCAGTCGCTGGTGCCGTGGGCCGTCGGGTCGCTTCAGGGCGTCGAGAAAGTCGACGACCGCCGGGTGACCTTCCAGTTCGAGGAGCCCTACGCGTTCTTCGACGCCCACACCGCGTACACGTCGTACTTCGGAGTGCTCCCCGAGGACCTCGCCGGGAAGTCCGACCAGGAGTTCGCACAGAACCCCGTCGGAACGGGGCCCTACCAGCTCGAGGAGTGGGTGAAAGGCGAACAGATCACGCTGACTCGCAACCCCGACTACGAGACGCCGACACTCGACGTGATCGAGGCCGAGGACCCGCCGCGTCCGGAGCGAATCGTCTGGCAGGTCATCCCGTCGGCGACGCCGCGGGTGCAGGGCCTCCTCACCGGGGACGTGGACGTGTTGGTCCCCGTGCCGCCCCAGGACCGGACGCAGGTACGGAACTCCGACGAGGCGGCGTTTCACTCCTTCGCCGGCACGTCGATCCGGTACGTGGCGCCGCACAACGGCCTGGCGCCCACGGACGAGCGGCCGGTCAGGCAGGCCATCGCACACGCGATCGACCGGGAGCGCATCGTCCAGGACATCTACAACGGCGCCGGGCAGGTGAACCACTCGCCGATGCCAGTCGGCCACCAGCCGTGGGCGGGCGAGACCGTCCTCGAGGAGGTCGGCTACGCCTACGACCCCGAGGAGGCGCGCCGGCTCCTCGCCGACGCCGGCTGGGCGCAGGCCGGCGAGTACCGCGAACGCGACGGGGAGCAACTCCGGCTGAAGATGGTGACGGGGAACGCTCCGCCGTCGGTGCTCCAGAGCTCCGAGGAGATCGCCGCGATGCTCTCGGAGGTCGGAATCAACGTCGCGCTCACCACGACCCAGCCCAACCAGGCTCCGGTCACGATGGCACAGGGCGAGACCCACCTCATCAACACGGGCCTGGGCTGGCAGACCCCCGACGTGATGCAGTTCATGCTGGCGTCGTCGTACGCCGGCGCGTCGAACCTCCAGTTCCTCCAGGACGAGCAGGTCGACCAGTACCTCGACGAGGCGGCGGCCACGCTCGACGACGACGAACGCGCCGACGTCTACGAGCAGCTCCAGCTCCGGGTGATGGAGCGCTGCGCGACCATCCCGCTCATGTCGCCGTCGATAGAGGTCGCCGTCCGGTCGGAGTACGGCGGCTACCACTACGTAGCGGGGTCGACGGGGAACGTCTGGTCCGACATCTACGTCGAGAATGAGTAGACAGCTCAGGTATCTGGTCAACCGGATACTCTGGGCGGTCCCGGTTCTGGTCGGCGCTTCGGTCGTGACCTTCGGAATCATGCACTTCACGCCCGGTGACCCGGCGCGGTTCGCGCTCGGTCAGCGCGCGACCCCCGAGACGGTGGCGGCGCTCCGCCGACAGATGGGGCTGAATCAGCCGGTGTACGCGCAGTACCTCGACTTCGTCTCCGGCGCGGTGCGGGGCGACTTCGGCCAGTCGCTCCAGACCAACGAGAGCGTGACTCGAATGATCGCTCAGCGGCTGCCCTACACGGCACAGCTGTCGGTCGCGGGGCTGCTCATCGCAGTCGTCGTCTCCTTCCCGGTCGGCGTCGTCGGTGCGGTCCGGGAGGGCCAGTTCGCCGACCACGTCAGCCGCGTCGGCGCGCTGCTCGGCATCAGCACGCCGAACTTCTGGCTCGGCCTGCTGCTCATCCTCCTGGTCGCCGTGCCGCTGGAGTCGTTCCCCATCTTCGGGATGACGCTGGTGACCGAGGACCCCGTCGAGGCGGTCACGTCGACGCTGCTGCCCGCTATCGCGCTCGGCACCGCGCAGGCGGCGCTGCTGACTCGCCTCCTGCGCGGCGGGATGCTCGACGAACTCCAGTCGGGCTACGTACGGACGGCGAAAGCCTACGGTATCGACTCCGCGGAGGTCACGTACGTCTACGTGCTCAAGAACGCTGTACTGCCCACAATCACGGTCATCGGGCTCCAGCTGGGGTCGCTGCTCGGTGGCGCGGTGATCGTCGAGCAGGTGTTCGGCATCCCGGGCATCGGCCGCATGTCCGTCAGCGCGATCTTCAGCAAGGACTTCCCGGTGATTCAGGGCGTCACGATGCTCGTCGCGGTGGTGTTCGTCGCGGCGAACCTCCTCGTCGACCTGGTGTACGCCCGCCTCGACCCGCGCATCGCCATCGACGGAGGTGAGGGATGACCGACCGGAGCACCGTCCGAGGCCGGGTGTCCCGTCGCGTCAGGACCGACCCGGTCGCCGGAGTCGGGGCCTTCGTCGTCGTCGCGGCAGTGCTGCTGGCGGGGTTCTCTGTCGTCGACGAGTTCCTGCTCGACGAGTTCGTCGTCAAGTCAGTGCTGCACAGTCCATACGAACTCGCCCCCGACAACCGGCTCGCTTCCCCCAGCGCCGCCCACCCGTTCGGGACCGACGAGCAGGGCCGGGACATCCTCGCCAGGGTCGTCTACGGCACCCGGACGAGCATCGTCATCGGCACTGGCGCGGTCGCGTTCGCGACAGTCACCGGCGTCACGCTGGGCGTCGTCACCGCGTACTACGGCGGCCTGGTCGACGACATCGGGATGCGGGCGATGGACGTGCTGCTGGCGTTCCCGGCGATCCTGCTGGCCATCGCGCTGCTGGCGTCGCTGGGCCGGGGCTTCACCAGCATCATCGTCGCGCTCGGCGTCGCGTACGTCCCGTCGTTCGCGAGAGTCACGCGGAGCAAGGCGCTGTCGGTCAAGTCCGAGGAGTACGTGACGGCCGCGGAGCTGATGGGGTACCCGACGCGGAACGTGCTGGTCGACGAGATCCTCCCCAACTGCGTCACTCCCATCGTCGTGCAGGCGACGTTCTCGCTGGCCGTCGCCATCATCGCCGAGGCGGGGCTCTCCTACCTCGGACTCGGAGTGACACCGCCGACGCCGACGTGGGGAATCATGCTGTCCTCGGCCCAGGAGTACATCACGTCCGCGTGGTGGTACTCGCTGTTCCCGGGGCTGGCGATCGTGGTGACCGTGCTCGGGTTCAATCTCCTCGGTGACAACATTCGGGACGCCCTCGACCCCCAGGGTGACGGGAGCGAACGGAGGCTCTGATCATGAGCGTGCTACGAATCGACGACCTACACACGTACTTCGAGACGAGGAGCGGCACCGTCCACGCGGTCGACGGCATCGACCTCGAGGTCGAGCCCGGCGAGATCGTCGGACTCGTCGGCGAGAGCGGGAGCGGCAAGAGCGTTACCGCCGACTCCATCATGAACCTCGTCGAACCTCCCGGGCACATTCCGCGGGGAACCGTAGAGTACGACGGCAGAGACGTCCTCTCGCTGCCGGAGTCGGAGCTCGCGGACCTCTGGGGCGGAGAGATATCGAGGATCTTCCAGGACCCCGGGGAGGCGTTCAATCCCACGCAGACCGTGGGCCGACAGCTCCACGACGTGTTGCGGAGCCACCGACACGGGTCGGTCCACCCGCTCAAGCGGGCGCTCGGCCTCGACCACGACGCGGCGTGCCGGGAGCAGGTCGTCGAGATGCTGGACGCCGTGGACATCCCGAACCCCGAGGAACGCTACAGCGACTACCCCCACGAGTTCTCGGGCGGCATGATTCAGCGGGCGATGATCGCGATGGCGTTGCTCTGTGACCCCGCGCTCGTGCTCGCCGACGAGCCGACGACCGGGCTGGACGTGAGCATCGAGCGCCAGATTCTGACGCTGTTCAAGGACCTCGTCGAGGAGATGAACACCGCGGTGCTCTGGATCACACACGACCTCTCGGTCGTCGCGAAGCTCTGCGACCGGGTGGTGGTGATGTACGCCGGGAAGGTCATGGAGGTCGGGCCGACCGACGCGGTGCTGTCCTCGCCGAAGAACCCCTACACGCGGGCGCTGTTGCAGTCCATTCCCCGCCACGACCGACCGGACGAGGACCTCTTCGTGATGGAGGGCGACGTTCCCGATCCGCTCAACAGGCCCAGCGGCTGCCGGTTCGCCGACCGCTGCCCGGAGGCCCACGAGCGCTGCCTGGACGCCCACCCGCCGCGCTACGAGGCGGGCGAGCAGGAGTCCGCCTGCTACCTCGTGGCGGAGGCCGACGAATGAGCCTCCTCGAAGCGCGCGGCCTGCGCAAGGAGTTCTCGACCGGGTCCGGGCTGCTCACGCGGCTGTTCTCCGACGACGTGGTTCACGCCGTCGACGGCGTCGACCTCGACATCGAGGCCGGCCAGACGATGGGGCTGGTCGGGGAGTCCGGCTGCGGGAAGAGCACGCTGGGGGACCTCCTGTTGCGGATTCAGGACCCGACCGACGGGACGGTCCGGTTCGGCGACACGGACCTCACGGGACTGAGCGACCGCGAGCTGCGGCCGTACCGCAGCGAGATGCAGATGGTGTTCCAGAACCCGCAGAGCAGCCTCAACCCCAAGCACACCGTCGGGAAAATCCTCCGGAAGGCGATCCGGTTCCACGGTGTGGCCGACGGGGCCGACGCGGCCGCGCTGGCCGAACAGCACCTCGACGACGTCGGACTGCGGCCGGAACACGCGGAGCGGTACCCCCACGAGTTCTCGGGCGGCCAGCAGCAGCGCATCGCCATCGCGCGTGCGCTCTCCGTCGACCCGGAGTTCGTCGTGCTGGACGAGCCGGTGTCGGCCCTGGACGTGAGCGTGCAGGCGAAAGTTCTCGAACTCATCGACGACCTGAAATCGAAGTACGACCTGACGCTGCTGTTCATCACGCACGACCTCAACGTCGTCCGGCACGTCTGCGACGAGGTCTCGGTGATGTACCTCGGCGAGATCGTCGAGAAGGCGTCGACCGAGGAACTGTTCGACGACCCCGCCCACCCCTACACGCGGGCCCTGTTCGACTCCATCACGCTCCCCGAGCCCGGCGAGCTCGACCGGGAGCGCGGTATCACGGGCGAGACTCCCTCCCCCATCGACCCGCCGTCGGGCTGCCGGTTCCGCACCCGGTGTCCGGCGGCGATGCCGGAGTGCGCGGCGGAGAACCCCGACCTCGTGGAGCGCGAGCCGGAGGGCTCCGCGGAGACGCGGCTCACCGCCTGTCACCTCCACGACGCCGTCGAGAACTGAATCGGGGAACCGCCCGCCGCCTACGCCTTGACGAACCGGGACCGCTCGAAGAAACAGGTCACGTCGTCGCCGTCGAGTTCGAACCGCACGGGCTGGCGCATCCCCGCCGCCATCACGGTCGAGCAGACGAGCAGGTCGTCTTCCAGCGTCTCGGGAGTCAGGTGGAGTTCCACGCCGCCGACACCGGACTCTTGGGTGAAGGTGAGCGTGCCGCCGTCGCGTTCGACGGTGGCGGAGCCGATGTCGCGGTAGGTCTCGTAGGAGCCCGTGACCGCGTCGAGGGCCGCCGTCAGCTCGAAGTACGGCACTGTCTCGACCGGGTCGGCGCCCTGGACGAGCGAGAGGAGCGCGGGCCCGACCGTCATCGGGTGGGCCTCGGGCGAGGTGGTACAGCCGATGGCAACGCCGACCTCGGCGTCCTCGAGGTAGCCGAACCAGAAGTTCGACACCGATATCGAGCCGCCGTGGCCGACCATCCGGTCCCCGAGGAACGACTCGGTCATCAGGCCGTAGCCGTACCCGACTTCGCTGCCGTCGAGGTAGGTGCCGAACGCGCCCTCGGGGGTCGACATCTCCTCGACGGCGGCCTCGGGCAGCAGCGTCTCGCCGTCGAGGCTGCCGCCGTTCATGAGCATCCGCGTGTAGTCGCCCATCTCACGCACCGAACTCACCATCCCGCCCGGCGCGTGGATGAGGTCGTCGAACGGGAAGTCGGTGGGCGTCGAACTCTCGTCCTGTTTGACGTAGGGGGTCATCGCGTCGTCGTCGTCCTCGAAGTCCTCGCGGTCGAAGGTCGAGCGGGCCATGCCGAGCGGGTCGAGGACGTGTTCGGTGACGTACTCGGCGTAGCTGTCGCCCGTCACCGCCTCCACGATCTTCCCGAGCATGGTGTAGCCGCCGTTGTAGTAGAAGAACGTCTCGCGGTCGGTCACGCGGCGGTCGGCCGCTCCCTGCACGTGCCGGCGGAAGTCGTCGTCGCTCGACAGCGGCACTTCGACGTGGCCGAGGCCGAGCGGGCGAGTGATGAGGGGGCCCGCCATGCCGTCGCTGGGCATGCCGGAGGTGTGGGTGAGCAGTTCGCGGATGGTGACGGGGTCGCCGGGGGCGTCGTCGAGGTGGGGGATGTACTCCGAGACGGGGTCCTGAATCGACAGGGCGTCGTCCTCGGCGAGTTGCATGATCGCGACGGCGGTCAGTGACTTGGTGCTGGAGCCGATGCCGAAGAGGGTGTCGGGGGTGGCGGGTTCGTTGCGTTCGAGGTTCTGGGCGCCGAACCCCTCGGCGTACAGCGTCCCGTCGGGGTCGACGACCGCCACCGCGGCGCTCGGGATTCGGTGGTCGCTGAGCCACTCGGCGACGAACGATTCGACGTCTGACTGCGTGGATTCCGCGAGGCTATCCATAGGTGGAGATGCGACGGCGGCCCCAAGTAGCAACGACCTCTCATAGGAGGGGGCGTCCCCCGTTCGGCCGTCGTCCGGGCTACTCCTTGACGAACCGGGAGCGCGCGAAGAAGCAGGTCACGTCGCCGCCGTCGCGCTCGAACCGGACCGTCTCGCGGCGCCCGGAGCCGAGCACCGTCGAGCAGACGAGCAGGTCGTCTTCCAGCGTCTCCGGCGTGAGACTGAGCTCCTGACCGCCGAGGCCGGTCTCCTGCGTGAAGGTGAGCGTGCCGCCGTCGCGTTCGACGGTGGCGGAGCCGATGTCGCGGTAGGTCTCGTAGGAGCCCGTGACCGCGTCGAGGGCCGCCGTCAGCTCGAAGTACGGCACTGTCTCGACCGGGTCGGCGCCCTGGACGAGCGAGAGGAGCGCGGGCCCGACCGTCATCGGGTGGGCCTCGGGCGAGGTGGTACAGCCGATGGCAACGCCGACCTCGGCGTCCTCGAGGTAGCCGAACCAGAAGTTCGACACCGATATCGAGCCGCCGTGGCCGACCATCCGGTCCCCGAGGAACGACTCGGTCATCAGGCCGTAGCCGTACCCGACTTCGCTGCCGTCGAGGTAGGTGCCGAACGCGCCCTCGGGGGTCGACATCTCCTCGACGGCGGCCTCGGGCAGCAGCGTCTCGCCGTCGAGGCTGCCGCCGTTCATGAGCATCCGCGTGTAGTCGCCCATCTCACGCACCGAACTCACCATCCCGCCCGGCGCGTGGATGAGGTCGTCGAACGGGAAGTCGGTGGGCGTCGAACTCTCGTCCTGTTTGACGTAGGGGGTCATCGCGTCGTCGTCGTCCTCGAAGTCCTCGCGGTCGAAGGTCGAGCGGGCCATGCCGAGCGGGTCGAGGACGTGTTCGGTGACGTACTCGGCGTAGCTGTCGCCCGTCACCGCCTCCACGACCTCGCCGAGCATGGTGTACCCGGAGTTGTAGTAGAAGAACGTCTCGCGGTCGGTCACGCGGCGGTCGACGGACCCCTCGACGTGCCGGCGGAAGTCGTCCTTGCTGGAGAGCGGGACCTCGATGTGGCCGAGGCCCAGCGACCGCGTCGCGAGCGGGACCGCGGAGCCGTCGGCCGGCATGCCGGAGGTGTGGGTGAGCAGTTCGCGGACGGTGACGGGGTCGCCGGGGGCGTCGTCGAGGTGGGGGACGTACTCCGAGACGGGGTCCTGAATCGACAGGGCGTCGTCCTCGGCGAGTTGCATGATCGCGACGGCGGTCAGCGACTTGGTGCTGGAGCCGACGCCGAAGAGGGTGTCGGGGGTGGTGGGCTCGTTGCGTTCGAGGTTCCGGGCGCCGAACCCCTCGGCGTACAGCGTCCCGTCGGGGTCGACGACCGCCACCGCGGCGCCGGGGATGCGCTCGTCGCTGAGCCACTCGGCGACGAACGATTCGACTGCCGCTCGCTCGGACGCGGGTAGTGTCTCCATGCGGACACGTGTGCGAGCGACACCAAGTAGTGACCCCCCTCCATGGGAGCCCCCGTCCATGTGAGGTGGTCCCTACATGCAGCCGGAGTCACAGTCGGTACTCGAGATGTCGGGCCTCACGGTCGACGCTCGCCTGGACCCGCTCCCTCCCGGCGACGAATCGCGTACGACTGCCACGGAGAGCGGCGGTCACGTGCAATCCCGATGCCAGCCGACCACCGGTAGCGAGCCCGCCTATCCCAACAACCAAGTGGAAGATATCGCTAGAAATTACCATGAGTAAAGTTACCAAACGAGAGTCGGCCGAGGAGTTCCAGACCTCCCAGATCTCCCTCCGGATCTGGCACCCCAACTGCTGGACGCTCCGCACGACCGAGGACGCCGACGCCGGCCTCGTCGGCCACGGCGTCTACAAACACGACGGCGTGCTGTCGGCGAGACTGACGGCGTACGGCGACACGGCCGACGCCATCGACGACCTCGTCGAGAACATCGACGAATCGGGGCTCACCGAGGAGGTCAAAGTCATCCACGAGTACTTCGGCCAGACACCGAAGGCCGCCGCCGGCAACGCGACAGAGGAACTGCTGGTCGAGTACGAGCCCAGACACAGCATCCACGACGCCCTCATCTCCCGGGGGTTCGTGCCCGAGGAGGAGATTCGAATCCACGACGGCTACGAGTACTGGACCGTCATCGCCGCCGCCTCCCGCTCGACCATCGGGTCCCGGCTCGACCAGGTGCGTCGCGAGATGGACGCCGAAATCACCGTTGAGGGCATGAAGTCCGCCGGCACGCGCACCGTCCAGACGGCGTCGACCGAACAGCTCTCGGAGCGCCAGCGGGAGATATTCGAGTTCTCTCGCCAGGAGGGCTACTACACGTGGCCGCGCGAGACGTCCGCGAGCGCGCTCGCCGACGAGATGGGTATCTCGAAGACCACCTTCCTCGAACACCTCCGGAAGGCCGAAGCGAAGCTCCTCGGCCCCACCGCCTGAGACCCGCGACGGCCCGCGCCCACCTCCGTCCCCCCAGTTCTCTCGAACCCGCCTAGCACCGTGAACGGCCGATAGCGCTCGTCTCGCGTCCCGCATCCGGTGATGCCTCCCATGAGAGGTTGTGGGGTTTTCCCGGTACCTCGCCATGGTGTGGTATGAACCTGCACGAGTCGTTCGACGCGCCGGTGCCGACAATCGTGCTCGCGGAGGGCGCGTTCGGCGAGCCCGGGGGGAAGACATCACACGGCGTGGTGCTCCACAGCGAGGTGTTCGAGGCGCGTGCGGTGGTCGACTCGGAGACGGCGGGGCGACGACCGGCGGACGTGCTCGACCGGTCCGGCGCGCCCGACGTCCCCATCGTCCCGTCGGTCCGCGACGCCATCGACGCGGCCCCCGACGCCGACGCGCTCGTCATCGGCGTCGCGCCCGCCGGCGGTGCGCTCCCCGAGTCCTGGGCGAGCGAGATCGAGGCGGCCATCGCGGCCGGCTGCGACGTGGTCTCCGGGCTCCACACGTTCCTCGGCGAGAGCGACCACTGGCGCGAACTCGCCGACGACCACGGCGTCCGCATATTCGACGTTCGGAAGTCCCCCGGCGACGACCGCCTCCGGGTCGGCGACGGCTCGGTCGGCGACGCCGACGCCGACGTGGTGTTGACGCTGGGGACCGACTGCGCGGTCGGCAAGCGGACCACCACGTTCGAACTCTACCGCGCCGCGCGCCGGGCCGGCCTCGACGCCGGCTGGGTCGCCACCGGCCAGACCGGCATCATGGTCGGCGCGCACTCCGGCGTGGTCGTCGACCGCGTGCCCGCGGACTTCGTCGCCGGCGTCGTCGAGGACCTCGTGCTCGAGGTCGCGGCCGACCACGACCTCGTGTTCGTCGAGGGGCAGGCGTCGCTCACTCACCGCGGGTACTCCGCGGTCACGCTCGGCATCCTCCACGGCTCGTGGCCGGACGCGGTCGTCCTCGCTGACAACCCCGACCGGACGCGCCGGACGCACTTCGAACAGTTCCCCGTCGACGGCGTCGAGCGGGAGGCCGACTTGGTAGCGGCGCTGTCGGACGCGTCGGTCGCCGCGCTGTCGACGTGGGGCGACCCGGACGCCGAGGCTGCGCGCCACGGCGTCCCCGCGGTGAACGTCTACGACGAGGGCGGCCCGGCGGAACTGCTGGCGACGGTCCGCGAGGGACTCCGCTCCGAATCGGGACACAGCGCGGCCGCGGGGGGACAGTGACCCGCATCGTCGACCTCACGGCCGAACCGCTCGACCTGGCGCTGAGCGAGCCGTTCGAGATATCGCTGGGCGTCCAGCAGGAGGCCGCGAACGTCCTCGTCACGGTCGAAACCGAGTCCGGAACCGTCGGCTACGGCGAGGGAGCGCCCATCGCGCCCGTCACCGGGGAGACCAGGGCGGCAGCCCTCGCGACCGCCCGCGAGGCCGCCGCCGTCGTCGAGGGCGAGCCGGTGGGCGACTACCGACGCGTCGTCGGCGACCTCCGGAGCACGTTCCCGGGCGCGGTGTCGGCCACCCTCGCGGTGGAGACCGCCGTCCTCGACGCGTTCTGTCGCGAGCGCGGAATCCCGCTCTCGGAGCTGTTCGGCGGGACGCCGCGTCCGGTCGAGACCGACCTGACGGTCCCCATCGAGTCCGTCGCGGAAACAGCGAGCCGGGCCGAGGCCGCGGTCGAGTCGGGGTTCGAGCACCTCAAGGTCAAGACCGGGAACGACGTGGCCGCGGACGTCGAGCGCGTGGTCGCGGTCCGTGAGGTCGCGCCCGACGCGGCGCTCAAAGTCGACGCGAACCAGGGGTGGACGCCGAAAGAGACGCGCGCGTTCGCCAGCGGGGTCGCCGCCCGCGGCGTCGACCTGGAGCTCATCGAGCAGCCGGTCGCCGCAGACGACGTCAGCGGGCTGGCGGACGTGCGCCGCAGCGTCGACGTGCCCGTCGCAGCAGACGAGAGCGTGTTCACGCCGGCCGACGCGGTCCGCGTCGTCGAGGCGGGCGCGGCGGACGTCGTCAACGCCAAGCTCGGGAAGTCCGGGCCGCTCGCGGTCGCGGACATCGTCGCAGTCGCGCGCGCCGCGAACCTCGACTGCATGATCGGCTGCATGCTCGAGAGTTCGATCGGCACGCACACCGCCGCGCACGTCGTCGCCGGGACGGGCGCGTTCTCCTACGTCGACCTCGACAGCACCCGGCTGCTGGCCGAGGACGTGGTCGACGCGGGCGACGGCCCCGTCCACGACATCAGCGGGCCCGGCCACGGCGTCACGCCGCGCCTGGACTGACCCGCGGCGCCCCCTCCGGTTTGGCCCCGGTCCTCACCGGAGGTGGTCGTCGAACGCCGCCTCGATTCTCGCGAACGCGCGCTCCCATGTCTGTCGCTCCGAGAAGAGGTGGCTCTCGTCGGGGTAGTACTCCCACTCGTGGTCGGCGTCGACGGCCAACAGCTCGTCAACCGCGAGGTCGAGCTGCTCGAAGTTCACGTAGCGGTCGCCGGTGCCGTGGAAGCTGTACAGCGGATTCTCGTAGTTCTCGAAGTGCGTGACCGGGCTCGCCTCCGCCCACGCGTCGGGCGCTTCCCACGGCTCGCCGCCGAGCCGGACCGCCATCGACGACGCCGCCCTCGGGAACTTCGTCGCCTCCGCCCAGTCCCGGTACAGCTCCAGGTCCGCGAGCCCCGCGACGTTGACCGCCACGTCGAACGCCTCGGGGCGGGTGCCGTGCAGCTGGAGGGCCGCGTACCCGCCGTACGAGATGCCCCACATGCCGACGGCGTTCTCGTCGACGTAGTCGAGCCCGCGGAGGAACTCGGCACCGGCGACGACGTCCGCCATCTCGCGATCGCCGCGGTTGCCGACGAGCGCCGTCCGGAACGCCCGGCCGTAGCCGATGCCGCCCCGGTAGTTGACGAGCAGGCCGACGTACCCCTGGTGGGCGAGGTACTGCTGGTAGGCGTACACCAGCCCGTAGGCGTGCGACGGGTGCCACCCGTCCCGCATCTGTCGCATCGGTCCGCCGTGGACCCAGACGACGGCGGGGTACGGGTCGCCGTCGTCGTCGACCGCGTCGGACTCCCGGGGGTCCAGCAGGTAGGCGTCGACGTCGAGCCCGCCGACGGACTCCACGGTGACCCGCTCGGGCGCTATCGGGTCGACCGGCCACCCGGCGACGCTCGACCGCGTGACGCGGACCGTCTCCCCGTCCGGGTCCCGGACGCGGAGCTCGGGACTGGTCGCTCGGTCGGCGTACACGTACGCGAGCCGGTCGCCGTCGGGAGACGGGCGCGGATGGACGCTGTTCCCGTCGGGAGCGACGAGCGTCCGCGTCTCCCCGTCGAGGTCGACCGCGTAGATGCCGCGACGGCCGGGGTCCGCGCGGTTCGACGCGAACACCAGTTCGGACGCGGACCGCCACCGCGGCCGCGAGTCGGCGAGCCCCTTGTCCTCGAAGGCGCCGTCGGTCAGCTGTCGTCGGTCGCCCGATGCCGCGTCGACGACGTACACGTGCTCCCAGCCGTCGTCCGGGACCGTCAGCGCGACCTGTTCGCCGTCGGGCGAGACGACGGGCGCGCCCCGCGAGACGATGCCGTGCTCGCGGTCCTCCTCGCGGTACAGCACCTGCTCGGCGCCGTCGCCGGGGTCGACGGCGACCACCTCGCGGACCGTCCCAGACTCGCCGGTCCTGTCGACGAGCAGGCGGCCGTCGGCGAGCCACTGGGGCGTACTGGTCGCGTACCCCGGGTCCCGGCTGCGCCAGACCAGTTCGTCGGTCGCCGCGTCGAGGACGCCGACCTGCTTCGTGTCGTACTCGACGAACCGGTAGGCGAGCAGGCGGTCGTCGGGGCCCCACGCGAGCATCTCAGGCTCGCCGAGGAAGGTGCCGCGCTCGGGGACGTCGAAGCGCCGGTCGGTGCCGCGCTCCCGGTCGTAGACGGTCGGCCGGCCGTCGCGGTAGAACGCCAGCCGCTGACCGTCTGCCGTCCACGCGAGGTCGTCGGCGTCGGCGTGCCCGGTCAGCGGGTCGACCGTCTCCGCCGCCGGGTCGAGCAGGGACAGCTCGCCCTCGCTCGACACCGCGGCGAGACGGCCCGGGTCGGCGTCGGGCTCCCACGCGACTGCGCCGACGGTGCCGTCGCCGAGGGCGACCCGCCACGCGTCGGTCGGGTCTGCCGCCGACGCCACCCGGAGGGACTGGCCGTCGTCCTCGTGGACGGTCGCGGCGAGGTACGCTCCGTCGGCGCTCCACGCGGGCGCGCCCGGGTAGTCGAGATCGAGTACGTCGCCAATCGTGAACTCGGCCATGCGTGTCCCTCGCTACCAACCGTTGAGAAACTACGGGTTACGGAACCCGCGCGCCTGCGAGCGTCGGCGGTGTCACGCCGCGAAAGTCGGTCTGTGGCCGCCAGCGCCCGCGAAGCCGGAACGTTCTTTGCGCGAGGCGGGCGATACCGGGGCGTGTCACTCGACGCTGCGGCCGCCCGCGAGCGCGTGCTGGCAGAGTACGCGGACGTCGTCGCGGCTGTCGGGGAGAGCGCGGACGCGGTCGAGCGCGCCGCCGAGGGAGGCAGCGGGGCTGGTTTCGAGGACGGGGCGGTGGTCGCCGACGCCCTCCGGTCGGCGCTCGCCGAGCGCGGCGTCCTCGGTCGGCTGCCGGGCGTACTCGCGGCGGCTGTCGAGGCGGCGGGCGGCGCGCTCGCGGCGGAGCCGGTGGCAGCACCGCCGTACGTCGCCGTGACGAGCCGCGGGCCGGTGTTGCGCGCGACGCTCGACGGCGGCCGGCTCGTCGTCGAACTGCGGGCGTTCCGCCTCACGGACCGGAACCGCTACGAGCGCCGGGACGGCGTGGCCGTCGACGCCGCGGTTCGCTGAGCGGGCTACGCGTAGTGCGCCTCCAGGTACTCGACGATGTCGTCGCTGCCGTACAGGGCCTCCTCGCGGTCGGTGTCGACGAGGTACGGGAGTTCGTCGTTCCCACCGGCCTGGAGTTCCTCGTGGGTGCGTTCGTTCGTGACGTCGCCGCCCTCGTCGCCGGGAAGCCGGGGGTTGTGGGCGACGTAAGAGACGCCGAGTCCGGAGAGCGTCTCGCGGACGGTCGCGGAGTACGGGCAGCCCTCCGACTGGTAGAGTTCCAGCATACCCGACCGTTCGGCGGCCAGTCACGTAAACGTCAGCGGACGGGTGGATACGCCTCCCGTTCGACCCACTCGCGGAGGCGGGTGGCGCCGTCCTCGTCGTACCGCAGCGGGCGGCGCCACCACGGTCCCTTCCCGGAGTCCGCGGACCACTCGGTGACGGCGTGGTTCGCGTCGACGCCCTGGCTCCCGCTGAGCGGGACGGCGGCGTCGTACAGCCGCGAGTCGTCGGTGCCGGCGAGCATCACGGCGGCGTCGAAGGGGTCCCGACGCAGGTGGGCGTTCCCCGCGAACGCCGCCTGCTCGTCGTCCGGGAGCGTGGTGTACGCTTCGCCCGTGATGGGGTCGCGGGCGAGCGTGAACTCGCCGAGGAGGTACGCGCCCCAGTCCGCGCTCATCCAGTCAGCGAGGTCGTCCGGGGCGTCGAGTGTCGCGTAGAAGTAGACGCGGTCGCCCGCCGCCAGGTCCAGCAGCGGGCGGGCCTTCACGCCGTGGGGGTCGCCGTACGTGTAGCGCTCACAGCAGGGGTACTCGGCGAACGCCGGGTCGAGGTGGACGGGCGTGTCGCGGCTGTCCTCCGGCACGTCGATGGGGAGGTCGAGGTCGGCGTACGTGGGGGTCGGGCCGGTCGTCGGCTGGCTCTCCGGGATGGGCACGTAGACGAACGAGCCGTCGGCTCGCAGCGGGCCACGGAACCCCGGCTGGTTCGTGTTCGCGGCGACGTTGACGGCGACGGCCCGCGTCACGGCCCCAGGCTACCCACGCAGCACCGACAGAAGTCGTAGCCGGCCTCGTTCTCCGCGCCGCAGGCCGGGCACAGCATCGCGTCCGGGTCGTCGGGTTCGCTCGTGAGGTCAACCGGGTGGCTCCGGTCGCGCGGGGTGCCGGAGTCGGAGACGCCGACGTCGCCGCTCTGGATGCGGCGCCACACCACGAACTGGAGGGCGGCCACGAACAGCATCGCGAGCACGAACAACCCCCACTCCATGCGTGTGACTAACACGCCCTCGGTCTTGAGCTTTCGGTTGCTCACGCGTCCGGCGGCGACAGGTCACGGCCGAACTCGTCGTACGCGTCGAGGTCCGTCGGGAGGTCGTCGTCGAGCCGGCGCTGCGCCTGGTTGCGCTCGCCGGCGTCCGACAGCGGCGCGGCGACGGACTCCCAGCCCGGCTTCACGCGGACGCTCTCCGCCGGACTCCCGACCGCGATGTGGTGGTCGGGCACGTCGCCCTGGACCACCGACCGGGAGCCGACCAGCGCGTTCTCGCCGACGCGGACGCCGGCCCGCACGAGCGCGCCCTGCGTGACGCGAGCGTCGTCCCCGATTTCGGTGCGGTAGTTCGTCACCTCGGTCTGGTCGACGACGTCGTGGTCGTGCGTGTAGACGTGGGCGCCGTCGCTGACGCTCGCGCGGTCCCCGACCACGAGTTCGCCGCGGTCGTCGAGGTGGACGTCGTCGTGGACGACGACGTGGTCCCCGAGTTCGATGTTGTGGCCGTACGTCATCGAGATGCCCTTGAACAGCCGGACGCCCTCGCCGACGTCCGCGAACAGGTGGTCGGCGAGCATCCGACGGAACGACAGCGCGACGTCGACGTTGTCCGCCAGCGGCGTCCCGTCGAACTGCCGCCACAGCCACTGCAGCGGTTTCGAGCGCGCGAACGCGTCCTCGTCTTTCTCCGCGTAGTACTCCGATTCCAGGGTGGCGTTCCGCGGGTCGAAGTTCGCCAGCCGCGCCGCCGCGGTCGGCGACACGTCGGCGTCGTCGTCCCGCCAGGCCTCGTAGGCGTCCCGCGCCCCGTGGAGGTCCACGAGCGTCTCCGTGACGGCGTCGGCGAGCTCGTCGGGCGTCTCGGCGGCGGACAGTCGCTCGTCGACGTCCGACACGAACGCCCGCCGGGTCGCCTCGGCGTCCGCGGGCAGCGAGACGTGTCGCTTGGTCATGTCCCGTAGTGGACTGCCGGTACGGATAGGGGTTTTCGTCCCGACGGTGCGCGCCGGTTACGCGTCGTCACCGGCTGCGGGGTCGGTCAGCGACGACAGCCCGACGGCGACCGTGGTGACGACGATGCCGGTGACGAAGACGGCGAACACCGTCACGAAGTACCGACTACCGCCCTCGTAGAAGCCGAGTGCGAGCACGGCGACGAGCAGGCCAGCCACGAGCCAGGTCAGTCTGTCGAGTCTGCGACGGAGGGCGTCGTCCATGCTCGTGGCCCTCGAATCCACGCCACTAAAACGTCCACCCCGCCGCTGGAACCGTCGGCGCTAAGTGGCAGTCATCCCAACGCTGACGCATGCAACATCGGGAGCTCGGTGACTCCGGCGTCGAGGTCAGCGAAGTCGGCTTCGGCGCGTGGGTCGTCGGAACGGACTGGTGGGGCGACCGCGACGAGGACGACGCCCTCGAGATGGTGGAGTACGCCCTCGACCACGGCATCACGTACTTCGACACGGGCGACGTGTACGGTCACGGCCGGAGCGAGGAACTGCTCGGGAAGTCCCTGGCCGAGCACGGCGACGAGATGACGGTCGCGACGAAGGTCGGCTACGACTTCTACAACAACCCGCAGGCGGGCCACGGCGAACTCCCGAAGGAGATGTCCGTCGACTACCTCCGGGACGCCGTCGAGAAGTCAATGGACCGCCTCGGCGTCGACCACGTCGACGTGCTCCAGCTCCACAACCCTGACGTCGACGAGCTCACGCCCGACGTCCTCGAACTGCTGGACGAACTCCGCGAGGACGGCCGCGCGGACGCCATCGGCGTCGCACTCGGCCCCTCCATCGGCTGGCTCGCCGAGGGCGACCGCGCCATCGAGGAGGCGTTCGACTCGGTGCAGTACGTCGGGAACGTCCTCGAACAGGACGTCCACAACCACTTCGTGGACACCGTCCGCGAGCAGGATGCGGCCACCTCCCTGATTCCGCGCGTCCCGCACTCCTCTGGGCTCCTGAACGAACAGGTCACGCCCGACACCGAACTCGGGGAGGGCGACCACCGCGGCTTCCGGCCCGACGAGTGGTACGAGACGGGCTGGGAGAAGGTCGACGCGCTCCGGTTCTTGGAGCGTGACGGCGAGCGCACGATGGGGCAGGCGGCCATCCAGTGGCTCCTGAGCTTCGACGAGGTCGCGACCGTCACGCCGACGTTCCGCTCGAAGGCCGACATCGAGGA
>ENA-ORCS01000297-ORCS01000297.1-marine-metagenome-genome-assembly--contig:-NODE-297-length-43786-cov-4.497380_pt1 | contig 43786 bp, 43 predicted proteins | sample MGYA00237781_ERZ508513 | MGnify/ENA primary metagenome ERZ508513 (study PRJEB26184, sample SAMN06268793) | marine metagenome | isolation source: Eden Landing Ponds, San Francisco, CA, USA | place...
GTGCCCGGAAGTCCCCGCCGGCGGGCGTAGCGCCGCGCCTGCCCGTTTCTGAACCCGGTGAGCGTGTGCGCGTTGTACACCTCGACGGCGTCCACGTCCCGAATCGCCCGTCGGGACGCGCCGTGACGGAACGTCTGAAACGGGTGCGGCACGACCGCGAGCCCGCCCGACTCGCGGACCGCCCGCGCCGTCTCCGAGAGTGGTTGCCCCGTCGCCGGCGGGTCGTCGACGCCGAGCGCGAGGAGATGGCCGTCGGCCGTCGAGACCTCGACGCCGGGGACGACCCGGACGCCGTACTCGTGGGCGATGTCGAACGCCCGCGAGAGCGACCCGACCGAGTCGTGGTCGGTGATGGCGACCGCGTCGAGGCCGACCGCCGCCGCGCGGGCCAACACCGCTTCGACCGACATCTCGCAGTCGTAGGAGGCGTCGGTGTGGACGTGGAGGTCGACCGCGAGCGTTCGCGGCCCCCGCGAGCTCCGGGTCCGACCGCTCATACCACGCCGAACTCGAGCGCGAGACAGCCGACGACCGTCAGGACGCCGGCGACGCCGACGAGGACGTGTCCCGCGTCGGTTTTGTACGCCTTGTAGTCGGAGGTCATGAGCGGGCAGACCGCCACGATGGTCGCGCCCGCGACCCAGCCGTTCCACAGCGGGACGAACTGGAGGAGGAAGTAGTTCGCCAGCACGACGAGATGCGTGTGGACGACCGTCGTCCCGTGGTAGTACGAGGTTCCCGAGTCGTCGCCGAACCCCTCGCTGTTGTGGCGGATGAGTCGCAGGCCGCCGAAGGTGAGGACGACGAAGCCGACGACGGCGCTCACGACCGGGTTGGGCGCGAGCGCGACGTGGTACAGAAGCGCCGCCGACACGAGGTACGCGAAGATGTCGATGAAGGAGTCTATCTGTCGGCCGAACGCCGAGGCGGTCCCGGTCTCGCGGGCGTAGTAGCCGTCGGCCTTGTCGAAGACGAAGCCGGCGAGGACGGCCACGATGGCCCAGTTCGGCTCGCCCGACACGAACAGTATCGCGCCGACCCACGCCCAGAAGAGCGCGCCCAGACTCAACCAGTCCGCGGTCCCGAGCCGCGAAATCATGTTCTCCCCCGTCGATGAGCGCACGACCTCGCTCGCCCGCGCGTCGACCGCGTCCAGCCTCCCGCGAAGTGCTGACCTGAGTTCGTCCGTCATGCCTGTCTGTCCGACACACTCGGCTGATTGAGTATAAATTTAACCGCTATAGTATATATAAAACAAATATCTATATACCTTTGTTCCCGAACGGAGCGCTCGGGACGAAACTGAGCGCTCTGTACCGCTATGAACGCGGTTTGACGCGCCGGCGTCGCCACGGGCCGACCCGGTAGTACGCCCGGGTGCGGGCGACGCGGAAGCCGACGCTCTCGAAGGTCCACTGCGAGGGCCGGTTGTCGCGGGCGACGAGCGCGTGAACCGTCTCGGCCCCCCGGTCGTCGGCGACGGCGACGGCCCGCGAGACGAGCGCGGTGGCGATGCCGCGGTTCCGCGCCTCGGGCGCGACGAACACCCGGCGGACGTAGCCGCCGGGGAGGGTCACGTCGGCCTCCAGCGGGTGGATGTGGTACGTCAGGCCGGGGTCGCCGAGAAACAGGTAGCCGACGGGGTCGGCGTCCGCGGCTTCACCGTTCTCACTACCCTCGCCGTCCCTCTCACCGCTCCCGCCGTCGAACGCGCACACCGCCGTCTCGTCGTCCCGGAGTTCGGCGAACGCGTCGTCGCGAGCTTCGAACCGCCTCGCCTCCGCGGGGTCGAGCGCGCGAATCTCGACTCCCGGCGGGGGGTCGCGGCCGGCGTCCGCCGCGTCGGCGTCCGCGACGTACTCGTCCATCTGCGTCGCCGTGAGGCCGCGGGCCTTGAGCGCGTCGTAGACGCGGCGGGCCGTCTCGGTCCGGGTCAACCGCCAGAGCGCGGGCATCGTCAGTCGCGTCGGCGCGCCGCGAGAAAAGCCCACCGTCGCCGTGGGTGTCGGTGGCACACGCCGTCGTGAGCGCCCGAAACGGGGAAAAGGCCCGGTTGCTTACAGCGGGTGATGACCGAGTCCGAGTCCGAGACTGAGACTGAGTCCGAGTCCGAGCGAACGGGAACCTTTCTCGTCACCGCCGCCGACGAGGAGTCGGCCGTCCTGAAGGACGTTCACTCCGGGCAGGTTCACGCGCTCTCGTCGAACCCCGGCGTCTCCGAGGACGAAGCCGTCCGCGGGACCGTCGCGCCCGACCCGCCGATGAACGTCTCGTGGCAACTCGTCGAAGTCGAGTCGCGCTGGACCGTCTCCGTCGAGCGCTCCACCGAGTCGCCGACGACAAACTCCCGCGATATCGCCGCCGACAACCCCGACGGCGAACTCGTCCGCGAGGAACGCGCCGGGACCGGCGAGATTCACGTCCTGTCGGTCCCCGACGACACGACCGAACAGGCCGTCGACGACATCCTCTCGGACCGCGAGGGACTGCTCTCGCGGGCCGCCAGACTCGACGTGAACCGCGTCGAAATCCGCTCGCAACCGGGCGTCGTTGCTGTCCGCTACATGCCCTGACAGGGCGCTTTTTATCCGCGTTTTCGTGTCGCGTCCTACCGCTGTTTCCCGGTCGAGGAGACGGGCCCGTCCGCGCTCTGGACGCACCACCCGCCGTGGACGCTCCCCTCGCGCTCGACGAACTCGACTGTCGTCTCCTCGCCGATGCGGGTCGCGTCCGCCGGCTCGAGTTCCTCCACGCGGAGCGTCAGTGTCAGCGAGTCGCCGCAACAGCCCACGTCGAGGAACTCCTCCCATTCGTCGCCCGGCTCGGCGTCCTCGTGGACTCGTCGCAGGTAGTTCACGAAGCGGTCGGCGGTCAGTTGGTCGCGGCCCCACGCGCTGAGTTGGTCGGGGAAGGAGACGACCACGCGGGTCGCCGTCTGGTCGGTCGTCATCGTTCACGATTGTCGGCCAACGACTATGGGCCTGTCGCGGGTTCGTCGGGCGCTCGTCAGACCGCTCGGCGACCGAGACCGTCCGCGGATAAGAAACCTTATTCCGCACCGCTCAGGACCGCAACCCATGGTTGAGTTTACGGTACCGGAGGTAGACTACACCCGGTACACGAATCGCCAACTCGCGGCCGTCCCCCTCGCGGTCCTCGCGGTGGCCTTACTGGTCATCGGAGGGTGGTACGTCGCGACTGGTGCGCCGGTGAATCCGGGCGTCGACTTCACCGGCGGTACCGAACTCCGCATCGCAACGGATGCCCCGCAAAGCGAGGTCACCGCGGCCTTCGATAGCCAGCCCGAGTCGATTCGCTCCGTCGCGGCCGACGGGACGTACGTCGTGACGTTCCAGTCGGGGAGCGCGACGTCGAGCGAACTCCAGACGCAGGCCGAAGACGCCGGCTTCGAAGTCAGGTCTATCGACGCCGTGTCGGCCAACTTCGGCGGCGAGACACAACTGCTCGCTCTCGGCGGCCTCGCGGTCGCCTTCGCGGGCATGAGCGTCCTCGTGTTCGCGATGTTCCGGACGTTCGTCCCCTCCATCGCGGTCGTCCTCTCGGCGTTCTCCGACATCGTCATCCCGGTGGCGCTGATGAACCTCTTCGGCATCGAACTGTCGCTGGGGACCGTCGCGGCCCTCCTGATGCTCATCGGGTACTCGGTGGACTCGGACATCCTCCTGAACAACCACGTCCTCCGGCGCTCCGGTGACTTCTACGAGTCGACCGCGCGCGCCATGCGGACCGGCGTGACCATGACGCTCACGTCCATCGCGGCGATGATCGTCATGACCATCACGGCGACGCTGTTCGGGATTCAACTGCTCGCCGCCATCGGCACGGTCCTCGTGTTCGGCCTCACCGCCGACCTGATGAACACCTACATGCTGAACGTGACCCTCCTTCGCTGGTACAAGTTCGAGGGGGTGGCCCGATGAGCACGCTCCGCGACAACTGGCGGGTCATCTTCCTCGTCGTGGCCATCCTGCTTTCGACGTTCGCCCTCTTCTCGCCGACGATGGGGGCCCAGTCCGCAAGTGAGGGCAACAGCGCGACGAACCTCCAGTTCGGTCTCCAACTCGACGGCGGGACGCGTATCCGCGCGCCGCTCGTCGGCGTCACCGCCGAAGACGTCGAGTTCGAGGGCGACTCCGAGCGCGTCGTCGAACGGCAGGTCGCCGCCCAGATAGCGGGCGCCGACGCCGCGGACGTCATCGCCCGCACGGGCGCGGAGTCCAACACGGTCGAAGTGACCATCGAGAACGTCACGACCGACGACCTGAGCGCCGCGCTCGACGCCGCGGGCTACGGCCACGGCGAGGTCAGAGACGGCGTCACCGCGACGACCCGCGAGGAGACGGTCCGCGTCCTCCAGTCGAAGATTAACGAGGCCGGTCTCTCCGGCGGGACGGTCCAGCAGGTGACCACGGCGACGAGCGAGCACTTCATCCTCGTCGAGGTCCCGAACCGCGACCAGTCCGACGTCGTCGACCTCGTCGGTGAGCGCGGGACGGTCCAGATAGACATCTACCACCCGACCGGCACGGACAACGGGTCGCGGGTCTACGAGACGCGCGAGGCCGTCCTGACGCAGGCCGACTTCACCTCCATCGGGACCGCACAGGAGTCCCAGACGGGGAGCGGGGCGTTCGTCCCCGTCTCCGTCCGCGACGAGCCAGCGTCGGAGTTCCAGACGGCGGTTCAGGACACCGGCCTCGCCCAACCCGGCGGGACGCGGTGTACCTACATGGAAGACGGCGGCGAGAACACGACCGAGGGCTGTCTCCTGCTCGTCGTCAACGGCGACGTCGTCAACGCCTTCGGCATGAGCGGCGGGCTCGCAGACACCATGCGGGCGGGCGAGTGGGCCGACGCGCCGAGCTTCCAGCTCCAGACGCGCAACACCTCCGAGGCACAGGACATCGCCATCAACCTCCGCGCCGGCGCGCTCCCGGCCCGCCTCGACCTCTCGGGTGAGGACAGCGGCACCTCCTCGTACATCTCCCCGAGTCAGGGTGAGAGCTTCAAGTTCGATTCGCTCATCACGGGTATCATCGCGGTCCTCGCGGTCGCCGGCGTCGTCTTCATCCGCTACGGCAAACCGCAGGTCGCCCTGCCGATGATTGTCACCGGCCTCTCCGAGGTGTACATCCTCCTCGGGTTCGCCGCCGCCATCGGCTACCCGCTCGACCTCTCTGTCATCGCCGGCTTCATCGCCGTCATCGGGACCGGGGTGGACGACCTCATCATCATCGCCGACGAGGTGATGGCCGAAGGCTCCGTGACGTCGCGGAAGGTCTTCCAGTCGCGGTTCCGCCGGGCCTTCTGGGTCATCGGCGCGGCCGCCGCGACGACCATCATCGCCATGAGCCCGCTCGCCGTGCTCTCGCTCGGCGACCTCCAGGGCTTCGCCATCTTCACTATCCTCGGCGTCATCGTCGGCGTGCTCGTCACCCGCCCGGCGTACGGTGACATCCTCCGACTCCTCCTGACCGAGGACCGCTGAGGCCGACCTCAGTTCGGCCGACGCGCTTTCTCTTTTCGTTCGCCGCTCCAATTCGCGTCTCACGAACCGGTGCTCTCGCCCCCCGGCCCGTTCGCTCGATTCTCGCAGTTGATAGCACCCCGACTCCCAGAGCGTTTTCCATTTCAGAATCGGCAGACAGCGACGGTTTCATTCGTCCCCAGCGGGACGTACTTGCCGACAGAATAATATATACTGCCTATAAAATATTGAGCGAAGCGGCAACCAAGCAACCGCCGCCCGTCGGTAATCACGGTACACGCACTCCACTCATGGACGATACGCCACTTCGACACGACGACACGGACGCGATGACGACCCGGTCAGACGCCCCGCGGCGCTCCGACTCCGCGGACGACGAGCTTGTCGCCATCGTCGCCCCCTACGACGACGCGCCTGACGAGTGCACCATCTTCCCCGCAGGACTCACAGATGACGAGTTGCTGACGACGTGGCTCTCCGCTCAGGAAGGCGGGTACGTCGCGCTCGCCGAGATGCGGTAATCGTCTCCGAGATTCGCCTTCGAACTACCGACTCTCCACTGTTTCGAACGCCGGTTCCCCGCCGCCTCAGAAATCCCCCAGCGACGACTGTTCGTGCGCGGCCATGAGGTCGGCGCAGGTCGACCACGACTTCCGCGCGCAGTCCGGCAGGATGCCGTGTTCGCGGACGTACTCCCGCAGGAACTCGCGGGTCGTCCCGTCGCTCGGGTAGCCGCTCCCGACATCCCCGTACGCCTCCGTCAGCGCCGCGATCCGGGTGTCGCGTTCGACCTTGGCGACGACGCTCGCGGCCGCGACGTGCGCGTGGTTCTCGTCCGCGCGGTGTTCCGCCCGCATCTCCACGGCGGCGCCGACGGCCTCACGGACGCGTCGGCCGAACCGCTCGGCGTCCACGTCGCCCGCGTCGACGACGACCGACTCGCCGTCGGCCGCGACGGCCGTGATCGCCTCGGCCTGTGCCGCGACGGTCAGCCCGTTCATATCTGTCTCGGGATCGTCGATCCGGGCCGGCGTCACGACCGCCACACCCACGTCGACGGCGTCGTCGCCCCGGAGACGGTCGGCCAACTCGCGGCGGCGTGTCGCCGACAATCGCTTCGAGTCGTCGACGCCGTCCGGGAGCGCCGCGTCCGGCGCCCGGACCGCCGCCGCGACCATCGGCCCTAACACCGGTCCTTTCCCCGCCTCGTCGGCACCGATCATATCCGCAGGTGGTGTGGATGGCTCAAAGCCGTTCGGGTCCGCTGGTCGGCCGTCACTCGGGCCGGCGTGGGGCGACGCCCTCGACCACGTCTCCTCGTCGGACTCCGCCTCGGTTTCGGGAACCAGCGGGCGATCAGCCCGGCGGTTTTGCGGTGGTGACGCGTGGTGGACCCTCTACACATCACGCCGACGAAACGCACAGGTCGGATCACGGCCGTCCTAACACCGACCGCTCCCGGAGCGTTCCTACCCAGCACATCGACCTCCGAAGCACGTGACGTATTTCCACCCAACGAGACGGAGGGTGGCGACGTTCTGCTCGCCGATTCAGGCCGAGGGCCAGCGCTCGATGTAGATCGTCTCGTCGGTGTAGAACCGGATCATGTCGTCGGCCTGTGCGTGGAGGTCACCGAAGAACGAGGCCTTCCGGCCACCGAAGTGGAAGAACGCCATCGGAGCCGCCGTCCCGGCGTTCACCGCCAGATTCCCCGCCTCCGCGTCGTGACGGAAGGTTCGGGCTTCTGCGCCTCGCTCGGTGAACAGACTCGCGGCGTTACCGAACTCGCTGCGGTTCAGTCGCGCGATGGCCGCTTCGAAGGTGTCGTAGCTGGCGAGTGCGACGATCGGGCCGAATACCTCCTCACGTGAGATAGCGAACTCCTCCTCGACGTCGCCGAAGATCGTCGGGCCCAGAAAATTGCCGTCGGGATACCCGTCGACGGAGACGTCACGGCCATCCTGAAGCAGGGTCGCCCCCTCGTCGAGTGCGCCATCGATGAAGTCCCGAACGCGGGACTCGTGTTCGGGCGTGATGAGCGCACCCATGTCCACGTCGTCGAGGCCGTACCCGACTGTCATCTCGTTGGCCTGCGCGGTCAGTTCCTCGGCGAACTCATCGTAAACCGACTCTTCGACGAGCACGACGTCGTTGGCCAGACAGCGCTCACCCGCGCAGGCACACGCCGACGAGAGCGTCTTTTCGGCTGCGAACTCGATGTCGGCACTGTCGGAGACGATGACGTGATTCTTCGCACCGCCCTGTGCTTGGACGCGCTTGCCGGCCGCGGCGGCCGTCTCGTAGATGTGCTCGGCCACTGGCGTCGATCCGACGAAGGAGACGCCCGCGACGCCCTCGTGGGTGATGAGGCCGTTCACCGTGTCGACGCTACCGTTGACCAGATTGATCACGCCGTCGGGGAAGCCGGCCTCGTCGATGAGTTCGAACATCCGCTGGATGACGAGTGGGTCCCGCTCGGACGGTTTGAGGACGAACGCGTTGCCCGTCGCGACCGCATACGGGAGGAACCACAGCGGGATCATTCCGGGGAAGTTGAACGGCGTGATGGCGACGAAGGTTCCGAGCGGCTTTCGCACAGCCGTCTCGTCGATGTCGGGAGCGGCGTCCGGGAGGTGACCTCCCTGCATCATCGAGGGGATACCACAGGCGACTTCGACGTTCTCGATGCCCCGCCGGAGTTCGCCCATGGCTTCCTGTTTCGTCTTCCCGTGTTCGGTGACGAGAATCTCCGCGAGTTCCTCCTGCTGTTCCTCGAGCAGTTGTTTGAAACGGAAGAGCGGCTGAATTCGCTCCTCGACTGCCGTATCCTTCCAAGACTCGAAGGCCTCGTTGCCGGCGGCGACAGCCCGATCAACGTCATCACTGCTGCTGTAGGTCAGTTCGGCTAGGGTGTCACCCGTCGCGGGGTTGACGATAGGTTCGCCGTCGTCGCCGGTGGTGTCGACCCACTCGCCGGCAACGTAGTTTTGGATCTGCTGTGTCACAGGGCGCCCTTCCTGATGGCAGTACTTCAATATCGGCGATATGTTGCTGGCCGAGACTATGTGTCTCAAGCCGCCTGCTCGTGACGGAATCAGACTGAGGAGAAGTACGACTGCCCGAAGCGGAGCAGGTCCCGATCAAATTCGTCCGCGTCGTCGATACGAAAGTGAAAGAGCTGATTCCGCATATCTCCGATTTCGAGCACTAACTCGCGAATTACGTCCCGTTGATCGTCGAAGAGCGGTTCGAATTCCTCCCAGTGAATGGAGATAAATTGGGCATAGTGTGCGTAGCTGCAATGCTCGATAGACGCCGGCGTTGGCAGTGGGTGTTCCTCGTCGAACGTTTCGGCCAACTGCTCCGACAGCGAATCGCCGAACGCTCGCGTGAAGATCTCACGCAACTGCATTTCGATCGACTCGATCAACAGAAACGGCTCGAGCATCCGCTTCAGTCGCGTCAGGAGGTCGTAGTCGGTCAGGATGCGCCACTCGTCGTCACGATCCACCACGACGTACGTGTACTCCGCGAGCGCATCGAATACGGCGAGGAGGTTCGCGTCCTTGCTGACGGTGTGTGCATCCTCGACCGCCGCCCCGACCGAGATCTTATCGAGCGTTTTGTGCCCAACCCCCAGTTGGTGGAACGCAAGGAGCGTCCGGACGACCGATCTGTAGGTGACAATCCCCACCAACTCGCCGTCGCGTTCGACACCGATTTGCGTGTAGCCGTGCTCGAACATCCGACGGAGCGCCGTTTCGAGTCCGAGATCGTATTCGACGGTCTGGAGTGCGTTCTCGATAGGGAGGTCAGCGATTGTGTACACGGATGCCCGGAGCGTCTGTTCGTAGATAATTCGCCGTTTCGGTCCACATCTAGACCACCGCTGTGTTCGCGTGGTCTCAGCTACTCTTCACGTGTGGAACTCTTCGGGCTCGCGGCCAATGGATCCCCCTGCCTGTGAGCTGTCACACGTCAGTAGCTTCGGCCGAGAGCGTCAGTGGCGAAACTCTCCTGTCCCGGGGAACATGTCGGAGGCGGTCAGTAGTCCGAGAGATTCGACTGTCGGTGTGGATGCCTGCCGGTCAGCACGTACGGTGCGATGGTTCTCGCGAACTGTGCGACGAGGACGAGCAGTATCGGACCGAGAAAAATGCCGTAGAAGCCGAACACGATGGGCCCGAGAATGTACGCAAACATCAGCAGACCAACGTGTGTTCGGTTGCCGCTCACGTACGGGCGAATCATGAAGTCCGGAATCGTATCGACGACGACGAACGCTAACACGAGAAACAGGATCACGAAGCCGAACGCGTCCGGTTGCCCACTGGTGACGGCGGCAACCGCGAGGATCACACCCACGGGCAAATACACGATTTTCATCCCGACGACAGGAATCAAACTTCCTGCCCCGGTGAGTGCACCGACCAGCGGTGCGAACGGCACGTTTACCGCGCTTGGGGCGACGAGATTGTACGCGGAGAACACGAGAATTCCGATAATCCCCGTCACAAAAGCGTTCAGAATATTTCCGAAGAGAATTGAGGACAGTTCGTCGTCGACGGCCACCGCGTAGGACTCGACGATACCCGACTCGTCGAAGTTGTCGAGAAACCACCGTACGAGACGCGATCCATCGGTGAGCAGATAATACGTTCCGGCGAGGAGGATAAACCCGTGAAGTGCGCCATCTGCGGCGATGCCGACCGAGTCGATGAGGGTCGCAGCCGTTCGTTCTGCCCACGTTTGCACCGCTGGATCATCGAGGATTGCGGTAACCTCTTCGGTATTCATCGTCAGTATGTCACTTCGTTCTAACCCTACGAGGGGCGCCGGGAGCCCGCTTCCCTGTACCGACTGCAGTGCGGAGAAATACGTCGCGCCGGGACCGCTCCCGCCGGCGAGGCGCTGGATTTCGGGCACCACCAGCACGAGAGTGTAGGTGAGCAAAAAGAGAAACGGCAGGAGAAAAATCGCAATTGTGGTAACGGCGAGCGCTTGCCGACGATAGGAGAGGTGACGGCTCTGGAGTCGCGAGGGGAGCGAGAGATTTTCGAGCTTGCGATAGATTGGACGGCTCGCGTAGTAGAGAAAGATCGCGAAGACGAGCGTCGCCTCAAACTGGGCCAAAACGAACACGACGGCAGCTAGTAGTCCGAGCCCTCCTAACCCGAAGAGTGCCCGCCTTCGTAGCGCTGCATCGTATTTCATCTGTCTAATGACTACCGCCACAATAAAAAGACATGTTGGTAACGGACCACCGACCGATTGGTATGCCCGAACGACGGTCGAGCGTCGGTGGTGTGTCAACGAGGGGGATCTCGATTTATAGTAATATACGACAGAGACCAATCACGGCGTAACGTACTACAACGTCTTGATACTCCTCGTCGCACCATCCATCGTGGAATACGGGGAGTTCATACGAGTCGCCCAGAGTCTGCCGCGGGTCTCGTTCGGGGTTGTCGGCGACTACCGTGAACTGGTGTCGGCCCCGTCACGGGCGTCAGTGCACAGCGCGTCGAGCACGAAGGCGGTGCTAGCGAATGCGGCGCGAAGGGGCGTCATACCGCCGAGCGGGTAATCGAACACCACTGTCACGACGCCCATCAAGTCTCGATCTTGGAGTTTCTTGTCCTCGAACGCACCGAGGAGGCTCCGACTCGCCTCACGGAGTACCTCGCTGCGACCGGTGTAGCTGTGATCGTCCGCGAACTGGTCGATTCGGTCGAGTAACTCCTCCGGCATGGAGACACCGACGACGCTCCTACCGGACACCAGTCGCGTTCACGTAGTACAGCGTGACACTCGACGCCTGCTATCTGAGATATCTCACAGCCGAACGACCGGGTCGCATCGGGCGTACCGCGCACGCTTGCCCTCCACGGAGTCCGCTGTCCCGGCGCGATTCACGAACCGACGGCGCACTCAGAAGTCCTCGGTGTAGACCCTCACCTCACCTTCGTTGGTGATTCCGACGTCAATACCCGTCTTCAGTTCGTTCTGGTTCGTACACTCTTCGAGGACGCCGTAGAGGTGCGTATACAGCTCCGGCCGACAGTACGCGACGCTGATACCAGCCTCGTCTCCGTGCGTGTAGACGCTGGCGACCAGATCGTCGAAGTTCGTCCCCGGAGAGACCGAGAACTGAATCGGCGCTCGAATCGTACGGACGAGTTCCAACGTCCGGCGGGCCTTCTCGACGTTTTGTTCTGCCGCTCGTTCGATGGCGCTGATATTCGAGTCGGTCGTTCCCAAGCGATCCGCCACTTCCTGCTGTGTCTGCCCCTGTTCGCGGAGTTCGAGTACCTCAACCTGCCGTTCGGTCAGCGTCGTCGAGTCAGCAGCAGTCATATCGAGTCAAACAGATGTGTTTGAGATAAGCTTTTGCATTAAACACTTCTTCGTTTCGCACGATGGATGGTGGACCCCCGACTACACGACGACGGTTTCTCCTGACCGCTGGAACCGCGGCCGTCGCCGGCATCGCGGGCTGTACCGGTGGGCGCGACCGAGGCGGCGACCAGTCGCCGACGGTCGCTATCCTCGCGGCCGGCAGCCTCCAAAACGCGTTGGCTAACGGACTCAAGCGGGCGGTAGACGTTCCGGTCGAAGTCGAAGCGCACGGCTCTGCGACCGTCGCCCGAATGATCGACGAGGGGCAACGTGATCCCGCCATCGTCTCGGTCGCCGACGTGGCGCTTTTCGAAGCGCCACTCTCGCCGTCGTGGCACTCGGTGTTCACGAGCAACTCCGTCGTCATCGCGTACAATCCGGATACCGCTGGCGGGGAGCGCTTGGCCGAGGCCGGCACCGAGCGCTGGTACGAACCGATGGTCGACGGAGACGTGCGTATCGGCCGAACCGACCCCGACCAAGATCCACTGGGATATCGCACCCTCTTCATGCTCGAACTCGCCTCTAGGTACTACGACGGCGCGTCGAATCTCCGGGCGCAGATCCTCGAACGAGAGCAGATCTACCCCGAGACATCGTTGCTCAGCCAGTTCGAGTCGGGATCCATCGACGCCGCGATTGCCTACCGCAATATGGCCGTCGAGCGTGAGTACGAGTATCTCGAGTTGCCGGACCAGATCAACCTGAGTAATCCCGCGTACGCCGAGGATTGGTACTCGACGACGTCGTACACACTGCCGAGCGGTCAAGAGATTCGAGGCGGGCTCATCAGTTACGGGTCGACCATACGGCACATGAGCGACGCCGCAGTCTCCGTGTTCGACGTCCACACGACCGGGCGCTATCTCGAAGAACACGGGTTCCTCCTGCGTGAGCAGTTCCCAGCCTATTCGGGCGACGTCCCCCAGCCAGTCAGCCAAGCAACCGAACGCGCCAACGAGAATCGATCCCGGCTCGACGGACCTACTGACGCAGTACCGGCGGCCTCGGACATCACCGTCCTGATCTGAATGGCGACACGTTCAGACTCGAATCGGACAGAGACGGTCACGTTCGGATTCGACTGGGTCAGCGTTGCGCTCGTCCTCGGGGGCGTGTTGCTCCTGTACTACGTGGTACCGATGGTGTCGCTGTTTCTCTCGGTACCGGCCGGGGATATCCTCGCTCGGATGAGCAATCCGACCGTCGTGGATTCGGCGACCACGTCGCTGCTGTCGGCGTCGATCAGCACAGTCGTCGCCACCCTGTTCGGCTTGCCCCTCGCGTACTGGCTCGCACGCACCGACGGGCCTGTGACGAAGGCCGTCCTCGCGGCCGTCGTCCTCCCGTTGGTGCTCCCCCCGACGGTCGGCGGCATCGTGTTGCTTACCGTCTTCGGCCCCGGCTCACCGCTCGGTGATGCCGCGATTGCCGCCGGGTTCCCACTCACGCGGTCGCTCGCTGGAGTGGTACTAGCCCAGATATTCGTCGCGTCACCGTTCGTGGTCGTGACGGCAAAAGCGGCGTTCGAGAGCGTCGACCAGACGCTCGAGTACGCCTCTCGCTCGCTGGGGAAGAGCCGATTGACGACCGCGCGCCGGGTGACGCTTCCCTTAGCCGGCCCGGGTATTCTCGCCGGTGTGACACTCGCCTTCGCGCGAGCGATCGGTGAGTTCGGCGCGACGATGATGCTCGCGTACTACCCGCGAACGATGCCGGTCCAGATTTGGGTCGCCTTCATCGAACTCGGCTTAGATAACGCCTATCCAGTTGCGATACTGTTGGTACTCATCGCCGCCGCGGCGCTGCTGATTCTCAACACCGTCGCCTCGAACCCATGGGAATGACACTAGCGCTCTCGCGGTTGTGCAGATCCTACGGCCAGTTCGACTTCGGGCCGGTCGACCTGACGGTCGACGACGAAGTTCTCGCCGTCTTGGGGCCGTCCGGCAGCGGCAAGACGACACTGCTCTCCCTCATCGCTGGCATCACGACCCCCGATTCGGGGTCGATTCGGCTCGACGGGCGAGAACTGGCCGGGGTTCCGCTCGAAGATCGGCGCGTGGGGATGGTCTTCCAAGAGGGTGCGCTCTTTCCACATATGACCGCGCGTGAAAATATCGAGTACGCGGCCACCGCCAGTGATCGGGTCGACGGACTCGCGACGCTTCTGGAACTGGACGGCCTGCTCGATAGAACGCCGCCAACGCTCTCCGGCGGCGAACGCCAACGCGTCGCCCTCGCGCGAACGTTGGCGACCGATCCGGACGTGTTACTCCTCGACGAACCGTTATCGAGCCTCGACGCGCCGATCCGGAAACGCCTCCGGGACGAACTACACAGCCTGTTCGAATCGCTCGAGATCCCCGTTCTGTACGTCACACACGACCAGCGCACGGCGACGGCACTCGGTGACCGAATCGCCATCGTCCGAGACGGTGGTCTCGAACAGGTAGGGGCGCCGTCGACGGTGCTCACGCGGCCGACGAGTCGCTTCGTCGCTCGCTTTACCGGGACCGAGAACCTCTTCGACGCGACCGTGACCAACCGAACGCCGGACGGAGCGACGATTCAGTTTGGCGACGTGCAACTCCGGACGACCGCTTCGGACGTCGCTCCCTCGGCCGTGACGGCCTGTATCCATCCGTCACGGGTTGACGTCGAAGCCCCACGTGTTACCGACGGTGATCGAACGGCGAACACAGTCTCGGGGACGGTCACCCGGTGGTTGAACGAGGGGAGTGAGTATCGGGTCACTATCGAACTCGCAGACGGGTCGCTCGCTCTCACCGCGAACGTTCGCCCGCCCACGTTCGAACGACTAGGGCTCGAAAACGGCTCAGACGTCCGGGTGCTGATTCCCGAAGCGTCGATACACCTGATTCCGGACGCCGAGCGCGGTTCGCGCACCCACTGAGTCACATCCAGACGGCGGGTTTACCGGACGACCGCTACCGCCGCCTCCTCCGAAGACCACTTCATCCGCGTCGGCCACCTATCGGACCCTCACGCCGTTTTACATCCCAATCCTTATGTCGGAAACACCAGCACTCTGGCCTTATGGCAACGTCCTACGGGGTGCTCGCGCTAGCGCCGCCACTGTTGGCTATCATCCTCGCGATGACGACCCGACAGGTGCTGGTGTCGCTGTTCGCGGGCGTGTGGATTGGAGCGCTGATCGTCGCCGGCTGGAACCCCATCGCGGCCACCGCGCTCACCATGGACTGGCTCGTGGAGGTGGTCCGGTCGCCGTTCGACACCAAGTTCATCCTCCTCATCATGTTCATGGGGGCGGGAGCCGCCTTCATCTACCGTTCCGGTGGGATTCTGGCGCTGGAGCGATGGATCGGTGACCGGGTCGACGGCGCCCGCGACTCGCAGATCCTCACTTGGCTCATCGGCGTGTTCATCTTCTTCGACTCGTACACCAGTACCGTCGTCACCGGGAACGCAACGCGGGAACTCTCCCAAGAGAACCGGTCGTCCCGGGAGATGCACGCCTACGTCCTCGACTCGACGACGTCGCCGGTGACGACGTTCGGTCCCGTCTCGAACTGGATCGGCTTCCAAGTGTCGATGGTCATCGCCGGGTTCGAGGCGGTCGACGCGACCCTCTCGGAACTCGGGGTCAGTGCTTTCGGCCTGTTTCTCCAGAGTATCCCGTGGAATATCTACTGCTTTATGGCCTTCTTCATGGTCGGATTCATCTCGCTCACACAGCGGTTCTTCGGCCCCATGCTCGACGCCGAGTGGCGCGCGCGGTCGACCGGGCAGACGATCCGCGAAGACGCGACTGCCCTCTCGAACGTCTCCCAAGACGTCGGCGAACCGAGCGAGCAAAACCCCTCGTTGCTGAACTTCTTCGTGCCGATCATCATGTTGCTCGTCGTCGGACTGGTCTCGATGTGGTGGCTCGGTGGTGGCTACCAGCCCGACGTCGACATCGCCACCGCCTTCCAAGAGACCGACGTGGCGCTTGGACTGCTGTACGGCGCCTTCGCGTTCATGGTCACGGGCTTCGCCGGTGCGCTCGGCCTCCGAACGATGGATCTCGAAGCGGCGAGCGACACCATCATCGACGGCTTCAAGACGATGAACATCGCCATCGCGATCATCGTCTTGGCGTGGGCCATCGGCCTCGCCGCCGAGAACGTGGGCACCGCCCAGTTCATCGTCGACACGCTGGTGGGAAGCGGCATTCCCGGGAGCTTCCTGCCGCTGATCATCTTCGTCGCCGCCATGTTCATCGCGTTCACGACGGGCACCTCGTGGGGGACGATGGGTATCTTGACCCCCATCGCGATCCCGCTGGGCTACGAACTGGTCGGCCCCTCGATCCTCCCGGTGTTGCTCGGCGTGCTGTTCGGCGGCGCCATCTGGGGTGACCACAGTTCGCCCATCAGCGACACGACGGTCATGTCCTCTATCTTCGCCGGCTCCGACCACATCGACCACGTGAACACGCAGATTCCCTTTGCCGCTACCGCCGCCGCGGTTACCGTCGTCATCCTGTTGCTGTACGGCTTCGGGCTCCGGACGCCCTACGTCGCGCTGCCGCTCGCGTTCGTCCTGACGGCCGCCGCCGTGGTCGCGCTCAACAAGTTCGACGCGCGACGCAAGGGGCTTCCGGAGGTGATGCCCCCTGCCGAGGACATCGACACGGACACCCCCGACAGTGCCGGGAACGGCAACTACGACTACCTCTCGCCGATCCCGGTGATCTCGGTCGTCGTCGTCCTGTCGTATCTCGCTCTCGTGTTCGTCTTCGCCACCCTCGGCGGGTAACGCCGCCCGCCGCGGCTCACTCTCCGCGTTCGGCGACGCGGTCGGCGAACGTCTCGCGGACCTTCTGCATCTTCGGCTCAATCTGTACCTGACAGTACGCTCGCTCGGGGTTGTTCGCGTAGTAGTCTTGGTGGTACGCCTCGGCGGGATAGAACGTCTCCAAGGGTTCAATCTCGGTGACGATGGGATCGTCGTACGCGCCGGCTAGGCGCTCGATGGTCGCCTCGACGGTCTCTCGCTGTGTCTCGTCGTGGTAGAAGACCGCCGAGCGGTACTGCGACCCTACGTCGGGGCCCTGCCGATCCTTCGTCGTCGGGTCGTGGAGCGCGAAGAACACTTCGAGCAACGCCTCGTAGCTGACGGTTTCGGGATCGTACTCGACTTGGACTACCTCGGCGTGACCGGTTGACCCCGAACAGACCGCCTCGTAGCTCGGGTCGGGGACGTCGCCACCGCAGTAGCCGGAGGTGACGCTGTGGACGCCGTCGAGTTCCTGAAACGGCGCTTCGAGACACCAGAAACAGCCGCCCGCGAGCGTCGCCGTATGGGTATCGGACATATGCTCCCGTAGACGCTGGAGCGGTATGTACGCAGCGCCTACACGAAGTACGACTCGTCCTCGAAGGGTTCGTCCTCTCCCTCCACGGCGAGGACGTCGAGGGCGGCGACGTGAGCGTCAACTCCGAGCAGACCGGCTAAGCTCGGCTCGGTTCGTCCCTCGTCGCCCGAGACGAGTTCCTTGATGTAGAGGCCCCCCGCGCCGTGGATCTCGACCGTGGCGTGACGGGGATCGGTCAGCTCACCCGTCGCCGCGTACACGTCGCGGGTGCGGGTCAGCTTCGCTCGTCGGTGGTCGACCCGCTGGGGTGTGTACTGTTCGACCGTCGCCCCGTCGAGTTCGTCGAGCGCCGCCGCGAGGGCGTCGGCCTCGACCGGCGCGTCGAACGCGACGTCGGCACGGTAGGTCTTGCTCGCCGACAGCTCCTTCACCCGCTCGACCATCTCGTAGGTGGCGAGACGGAGGTCGGTCGTCTCGACGGCGCCGTCGGCGAAGGCGTTGACGTCGGCCGTCAGACGCTCGACGTCGACTTGGCGCCGCCGTGGTTCCTTCACCTCGACGACGAACGGCCGCCCGGTGTCGAGCATCCGGGCGTCGACGTCCTCGCGGCCCGCGCCGTGAAACAGGGCGTCGACGCCGTCCATCACGTCCTCGACGACCGGCGCGATCAGTTCCTCGACGCTCCGGTCGTAGAGGTAGCCGCTTCCGTCACAGTAGTCACACGGCTCCCGGCCCTGTCGTCCACTGCCGTTGCACTCCCGACAGGGCCACTCGGTCTGTGGAATCCCGCGTTCGAGTTTGCGGTACCGACCGTAGACGAACGCAGAGTTGATCGTCGTCTCGACCCGGTCGGCCGCGATATCGAGGACGAACTGCACGTGCGGGCGTTCGAAGTCCACCTCGGCGTCGACGTGACGGCCGACCCGCTTGCCAACCTCGCGGTTGAACTCCATCTTGAAGGGCTCGCCCGCGTCCGGGTCGGCACCGATCTCCTCGCGGAGCAAGCGCTCGTTCTCCTTGATCAGCGGCGGCGTCCGGGTGCCGACTTGGTAGGTATCGAACGCGACGTCCTCGACCGTCTCGGCGGCGCGAGTCGCCCAATCGTCGAACTCGGCACACCGGCCTTCACACACCCAGCAATCCGCGGTTTCGACGGGGTCGAAGTCGTCGTCGTCGTCGAGGGCGGCGGCGATCCGCAGCGACCGGCCCCGCTCGGCGTTGGTCAGGCCGAAGCTCCGGTCGGCGAAAACGCGCCCCAGACACGCGTCACACACCGGCCCCGTCGCGGTGAGTCGGCGCGCGTCGTCTAGGAGGGTCATACCGCCGAACGGGGCGGCGCGCGTAATTAAGTTACCATTCCGACGGCCCACCATCCGAGCGCGGCCAAGATGCCGAGCACCGCCGCGCCGAGAACCACGGCACCGAGGGCGACCCGCCACAGATATCGCCGGTCTGCCGCCGCCGACGCCGGATCGGCGAGTCGGGCGTCCAGCAACCCCACGGCTCGCTGGTTGGCCTTCCAGTACGCGTCGAACAGATCGCCGCCAACCGGGATGGCTCCCACCGTGGCGTCGATCCAGAGGACGAACGCGACACGTGCTAGCGTCGCCCGTGGGACGCCCGTGCGGACGGCAACCGAGAGCACGTACGCCGCGAGGGCGGCACCGACCGCGTCGCCGACCACTGGGAGGAGCCCGATCACCGGGTCGAGGCCGATCCGCCGGGAGGTGCCGGGCACACGGATCGAGTCGTCGAGAAGTCGGCTCAGATCCCGGAGGCGTCGGAGATCAGCGGCAACCGCGGGATCGAGGTCGACCGTCGCGTCGACGGCGCCGTCGCTTTGCGCGTCTGGATCGCCGGGCGTGGCCGCCGACGGAGGGGTCACGACCGGTCACACGGACGCGAGCGGCAAAGTGTTCCGGGTCTCCCCGGCTATCGGATCCGCTCCAGTGACCAAGCGGCCGACCGATCCGCGGTGACCCACTCGGTAGCGAGGTTCTCGCCCTCGGGGGAAAATATCGTCAACTCCGACGGGTCCGACGGATCGTCGAAGAGACACTCCAGTTCGAACTCCGGGGCCGCCCGCAACGCCGCCGGCGGGTTCGTGGCCGTCATCGATCACCCACTGCACCGTCCGCACAGTTTCCGGTCGCTCTTGTCGTCGGCGGGTACGGGAGCGATCTTTCCACAGCCGACACACTGTATCCGGGTGCGAGCGTACTCCGTGTGCGAGGCGATCCGGGATGTCTCGTTTGAGCAGGACATATGAGAAACATTTGTCCAGCAGAATAAATAATTTTGGGCGGATATGCTACTAATCTCGGTCTAATGCACCTACAGTGACCTTCATCTCTTGAAAAAGTGGACGTATATGATCCGAGTATCTGTCGAACGGTAGTTCGGTCGCTAACGGACGGGGAAAACGCGAAAAAAACGGTTAGTTACGCGCCGGCGCTGTCGAGAGCGGCCTCGATGTCGGGTCGCTGGGTGACGCCGACGAAGCGGTCGACGATGCCGTCGTCGTTCTCAACGACGACCGTCGGAAGGGACTGCACCTGATACTCGTTGGCGGTGTCTTGGTTCTGTTCGACGTCGACCTTCTCGAACTCGACGTCCCCGTAGTCCTCGGCCAGTTCCTCCAGAATCGGATCCTGTGCGTCACATGGCCCACACCAGTCGGCGTAGAAATCGAGCAGTCGAACGGTCATTGATCCGTCGGCTGTACCGGATCGGCGCCGATAAGCGTTTGCCAACCGGCGACGATCCCAGCCCGCAAACCACCTATTAAGTGTCCCGCTGTGCCAAGGGACGCATGCGAAGCTACACGATTACCGAGATCTGGGACATCCCGATTCGGATCAACACGTCGCTGCTGATCTTCCTTCCTATCCTCGCGTGGCTGATCGGCAGCGGGCAACAGATCGAACTCTACGCCGGGATCATCGAACAGTTCACCGGTACCGGGTTCGACCTCGCCCGCCTCCGGGCCGGGTCGACGCCGTGGCTCATCGGGGTCGTCGCCGCGGTCGGCCTGTTCGTGAGCGTCACCGTCCACGAACTCGGCCACTCGTGGGTCGCCCTGCGCTACGGCCTCGACATCGAGTCGATCACCCTCTGGATCCTCGGCGGTCTCGCGGCGTTGACAACGTTCCCCAAGGAGTGGGACCGCGAGTTCTGGATCGCCATCGCCGGCCCCCTTTCGAGTCTCCTCGTCGCCGGGGGCTGTTATGCCGGCGCCCTCGCGCTCCCCGAGTCGCTTCCGGTGGCGCGGTTCGTCTTCGGGTGGCTCGCGGTTACGAACGTCGTGCTGGCGGGGTTCAACCTTCTCCCGGCCTTCCCGATGGACGGCGGGCGTGTCCTGCGTGCGTTGCTCGCCCGGTCGTACCCCTACGGCACCGCGACCCGCATCGCCGCGCGGATCGGCGTCGGCTTCGCCTTCCTCTTTGCTATCGTCGGCGTCCTCAACTTCCAGATCGTCCTCCTGCTTCTGGCCTTCTTCATCTACGGGGCCGCGACCACGGAGTCGAAGACGGTCCTCCTCGACGAACTTCTCGACGGGCTCACCGTCGGCGACATCGCGACTCACGACCCGGCCACCGTCGCCGCGACGACGACCGTCGAGGCGTTCGGCACCCGCATGCTCCGTGACCGCCAGCCGATCCACCTCGTGACCGACGATGACGCCCCGGTCGGCATCGTCACGCTAGCCGACCTGAAGGCGGCCCCGCGAGGAGACCACTCGGCGATCACCGTCCGAGAGATCATGCGCGAGGTGCCCCGAGTCGATCCGGCCGCCGACGCCTTCGACACGCTCGTGCAACTCCGCGGGGCGGACGGTCCCACCGCCATCGTCGAGCGCGACGGGGCGCTCGTCGGCGTCCTCTCGGAGGCCGACTACGCCCACGCGATGATGGTTCAGCGCGGGTTTCGGACCGGCGTCGGCGGGTGAGCCGTCGGCTGCTCCCACTATCCGTCCTCGATCCGCGGCCGCTCGACTCGTTCGTCTTCGGCGGCCGCGATGCCGCCGAACTCGAAGCGGGCGCCGCCGGTCTCGCTTTCGGTCACGGTCACCGACCAGCCGTGTGCCTCCCCGATGTTCCGGACGATATTGAGTCCGAACCCGGTTCCCTCCGGGTTGGTCGAGTGGCCCGCCTCGAATATCCGGTCGCGCTTCTCTTCGGGGATGCCCAGTCCGTCGTCGGCGAGGTAAAATCCGTCGTCGGTGCGTCCGACGGTGATCGTCAGTTCCGCGTCCGTCGAACCGTGTTCGACACTGTTCCGAAACAGGTTCTCGAACACCTGCGCCAAGCGCTGCTCGTCGCCTTGGACCGTCCCGAGGCCGTCCTCGACGACGAGCGTCGCGCCCCCGGTGTCGGTCGTGTCCCACGCATCCTCGGCGACCGACCCGAGGTCGACCGGGTGGAACTCACTCACCGCCCGGCCGTTCCGGGCGAGCGTGAGTACGTCGTCGATCAACTCGTCCATGCGGTCTAGGGCTCCGGCCACCCGATCTAGGCGTTCCCCGTCCGCGCCCGCTTCGAGCGCGAGTTCGAGGTTGCCCTGCGCGACGTTCAGCGGGTTCCGGAGGTCGTGGCTCACGACGCTCGCGAACTCGTCGAGCCGCTCGTTCTGCCGAGCGAGTTCACGCTCGCGTCGTGCGAGTCGGTCGCGGGCGGTCATCGAGTCGAGGGCGTGTCCGATGCTTTCGCCCAACTCAGAGAGCGCCTCTCGTTCCGACGCGTCGAATACGTTCCCACGGTTGGCGTAGATACTCAGGAACCCGTAGACGGCATCCTCGCCCACTAGCGGGACGACCGTCATCGACTCGACACCCTTCCCGGCCAGCACGTCCCACCACGGTTCTAGGCTCGGCTCGGCGAACACGTCTTGGATCGGCTGGATCTCTCTCGTCCTGATCGCCTTCCCGCCCGGTCCCTGCCCGGCCGGGTCGGACGGATCGACGGTTACCTCCAGTGATTCGATGTACGCCTCGTCGTGGCCCGCCCACGCCACCGGCCGCACGTGGGTCGTTCCAGGCGTGTACCGTCCGATCCACGCGCTGTCGTAGACGTCCGACCGGGTGAGTTGCTCACAGACTGTCGTCTCGAGTCCCTCCCGGTCGGTCGCGTGGACGACCTCCCGGGTCACGATGCGGAGCGTGTCGTTGATCCGGGTCAACTGTGCCGTCCGTCGTCGCTGCTGTCGCACCTTGGCGTCGTAGACACCGACGGCCAGCCCCACGCCGGCGCCGAGGGTCATGCCGCTGAACAGTACGCGCTCCGGGGCTGCGGCCGCCGGGCCGCGAGCCGTGACGGTGAGGATCAACCATGCGGTGGCCACGGCGAACACCGTCACCCCGCCGGCGACCCATCCCAGTATTCGACCCCCTGCGCCCTCGGGGAGACGCTCGGATCGGCACAGCACCATCCCGGCTCCCGTCACCCCCAACGCGAGGAGCAACGGGACGAGTCCCTGCACCGCGAGGACTCCCCCACGGGGCCACAGCCGCACGACCGCAATCGAGTGGACGACCACCAGCAGGGAGCCACCCCCCGCGACGAGTGCACCCCCCTGTCGTCCCGACACCCTATCCATCGTCCGTAGTGCCGCGCGTTGCCTCAAATAACTACGCCCTGAGAGAATCAGCTTTGAGAACGACGCCGTGTGGTTCGCCTCGGTGACTTCGCCGCGACGACCCCGCCCGATAGATACCGTCTTTCTGTCTGCGTGACGCACCCGTTCGCGGCCCTCGGGCAGGAGGCGACCGCGTTCCACCCCGTGGTCATCGGCGCCCAGCGCACGCTTCGCTGCTCGCCTGCTTCTCCCGACTCGCTGGCCTCTCGTCGATCAGTTACCCGCGTCGCGTGATCGCGGGACGCGGCGTGCCGGATCGGTGACGGGGCGGACTCACTCGCGTCGCCGCCAGTCGGGGTCCGCATCGAGTGCCGGAAGGGCCGCATCGAAGTCCATGCGGGCGGCGCCGTAGAAGTGCTCCCGTCCTGTCGGCGTCCGGACCCGGACGACCACCGTCTCGCTGGTCACGTCGAAGACGGCCACCGCCCACGGCGAGCCGTGGTGGACCCACTCGCCGTGGGACGCGACGCCGTCGTCGTCGATCACCCGGGACCCGAGTTCCCAACTCAACCGCGTCAGATGCGCGAGGTCGAAGGGAACGACATCGGGGAGTTGCGCGCCCGCACGCCCCGAACCACGGGAACCACGTGTTGCCATACCAGTCGACACGCCGTCCCACGACAAAAACCTGATCGTTCGTGCGTGACCGACCACCCCCCGTCGCCAGCGCGGAACAACATCGGTTTCGGCGGGGTTGGCCCATCTTTCGGGAGAAAAGAACAGCAACGCAGCAAAATTTCACGCACCGGTGGTTATATTATGGAATGTTGGCATGTTTTTGGCGAGTGGACGAGTGGCACACGGCGCGACGGCCCCGGCATCGGGACCGCGTGGGACGACTCCCGGTCGTGGTCGGTCGCGGACCGTTCCGCCGGTGACCGCCCGTCTCGGACGATCAACGATGTCACGCCAACACGCGCGAACTGACGACGAACTGACCGCCCTCATCGGCGAACTGGTCTCACTGGAGACGGAGAACCCCCCCGGCAACGAGAAGCGCGCCGCGGAGTTCATCCACGGGTGGCTCACCGACCGCGACATCGACGCCACGCTCGTCGACGAACCGTACGCGGACCGTCCACAGGTCGCCGCTCGGGTCGGCGAGGGGGCGCCGACCGTCGTCCTCAACGGTCACATCGACGTCGTCCCGGCGGGGGATCTGGACGAGTGGTCGCACCCTCCCTACGCGGCCGACATCGACGACGGACGACTCTACGGCCGCGGCAGCGCCGACATGAAGACTGGCGTCGCGGTCGGCATGATGGCGCTCGCCGAGCTCGGCGCGGAGATCGACGACGGCGACCGTTCGGGCTCCGTCGTCTTCCATGCGGCCATCGGGGAGGAGACGGGCGAACCCGGGACGAAGACGCTCCTCGAACGTGGGTACGATGGTGACTACGGCGTCGTCCTCGAACCGACGGAGATGCGAACCGCGACCAGCGAGAAGGGGCTCGCGTGGTACGAGATCACGGTCGAGGGCGACCCCTCGCACGCCAGCCGTCCCGGCCAAGGCGACAACGCGATCACGAACGCTCGGCCGGTGCTCGACGCGCTGGAGGCCTACGACGAGGAGATCGCCGACCGCGAGGACGACCTCGTCGGACAGGCTCACGCCACGATCACGAAAATCGAGGCGGGGACGAAAGAGAACGTCGTGCCGGAGGACGCCGTCATCACGATCGACCGCCGATTCCTTCCCTCGGAGTCGGCCGACGCCATCGACGAGGAAATCGACGCCCTGCTCGCCGACGTCGAGGCCGACCACGGGATCGAGACGTCGTGGGAACGCACCCGGACCTACGAGTCGGCGGCCATCGACACCGACAGTGATCTCGCGGACGTGTTCCGGCGACACTCGGCCGAGCACGCCGACGTCTCCACCGATCCGTGGGGCGTGAAGGGATCGACCGACGTTCGCAACTTCGTCAACGACGCCGACATCGAGGCGATCACGTGGGGGCCGGGGAAACTCGGGCAGGCCCACACCTACGACGAACACGTCGATCTGGCCGCGGCCGCGGTCGGCCTCCGAACCCTGAACGCGTCGGTCCGGGAGCTGCTGGAGTGACGCCACTCGCGCCACCTCCCGTCGAACGGGAATCACCGAGCTGTCACGGAGCCTCGACGTGACCGGGACGGTAGACAGACGGGCGATCTACGACGCCGTCGACGAGCGCGTCGACGAGATGGTCACGTTCCTGTGTGACTTCCTCGCCATCGAGACGGAGAACCCCCCGGGACGAGGATACCGGGAGGGGGCCGCCTTTCTCGCCGAGGCGATGGACGACCGCGGGTACGACGTCGAGCGGGTGACGGTTCCGGAGGCGGTCGTCGCCGACCACTATCCGGAGCGAAGCGACCACGACCGGGTGAACGTCGTCGGCCGGCAGACGGCCGAGCGACCGGGGCCCGACGTCCACTTCACCGGCCACTTCGACGTGGTGCCCGCCGGCGAGGACTGGGATCACGACCCGTACGACCCCGTCGTCGAGGACGGCCGCGTCTACGGCCGGGGGGCGAGCGACATGAAGTCGGGTATCGTGGCGAGTCTCTTCGCCGTCGACGCCCTCGAAGCGGCCGGCGTCGCCCCCCGCGGGTCGATCACTCAGAGCATGACCGTCGACGAGGAGACCGGCGGGTTCACCGGCCTCGGCTATCTCGTCGACGAGGGCTACGTCGACGAGGCGAACACCGACTACTGCGTCTACACGGAGTGTTTCGACGCCTCGCGCGTCTGTCTCGGCCACCGCGGCGTCCTGAAGTTCCACGTCACCGCACACGGTGAGACGGCCCACGGCTGTATGTCCCACGACGGGACGAACGCGATCACGGCGATGCAGGCGCTTCTCACCCGCGTCGACGAGTACGAGGACGCACTCCACGACCGGACGACGGAGCTTCCGGTCACACCCCCGGAATCCCGACGGGCGGATATCTCGGCGACGATGATCGACGCCGGCTACTCAGAGAACGTCGTCCCCGACCGGTGTCGGGCGACGTTCTATCGCGTGCTTGTCCCCGACGAGACCGTCGAGGGGGCGCGAGCCGAGATCGACGCGCTGCTTGCGGACGCCGAAGCGGCGACCGGCGTCACGTTCGAGTACGACGAGATCATGGTCGCCGAGCCGACCAGCGCGTCCCGGGACTGCACGGTCGCCCAGACGTACGCCCGGGAGGCCGGCGCGTTCTACGACGACCCCGAGTTCGTCGTCTCCCCCGGCTCCGACGACCAGCGGTTCGTGATCAACGACGCGGGCATCGAGGAGTGTATCGTCTACGGCCCGGGCCGACTCGAACAGGCGCACGTCGAGGACGAACACGTCCCGATCGACGCGCTGGTGACCGCCACGAAGGTGATGGCGGCTTCGACCGCTGACCTCCTGACCGAGGGTGGCCTCGTGGCTCATCGCCCCGACTGACTCTCTCAAGAATTCAAATATGATAACTTAATACTCGAAACAGGGGTATTATTTGGTAGCTTATTCGGATATAGCTGATTTATATTGTACTTTCAGCGCATATCTTGGGATATTTGAGCAAAACACTTATTGTCAGTAATGAGTATTGTCACCCTGTATCATGTCAATACTCGGCATGCCAACTGGGATGTTCCTCGTGTTCGTGGCGACGCTCGTCGCCGGGAGCCTCGGAACGGCCCACTACGTGATCGTCCACGTCATCATGGGACAGCCGGTCGACGAGACCATTCGCGAGGATACGCCCGCTGAGGTAGGGGAGAATGTCTAGCGTACCGCTACAGACAGGCGTCGGCGAGGTCAACCCGGTTTATCTCGGGATCTTCGTCGTCTACCTGCTCGCCGTCCTCGCCATCGGCGGCTGGGCGTACCTCAGAACGGACGACGTGAGCGACTACTGGGTGTACGGTAAGGAACTCGGTCCGACGCTGGCGACGTGGTCGTACGTCGCCAACTTCGTGAGCGCGGTGAGCGTGATCGGGTTCGTCGGTTCGGTCTACGGCGGTGGCTACTCCATCGTCACGGGCATCGTCTTCGGCCTGATGCTCGGTATCAGCGGCCTCTATTTCGTCGTCCACAAGGTCCGCGAACTCAACCACATCACGTTCCCGGACATCATCGCCGAACTCACCGGCCGGGAGGTCGCACGCCCGATCACGGGCTGTGTCCTCCTCGCCAACGCGTGGGTCTACCTCATCATGCAACTGGTCGGTGCGGGACTGCTCGTGACGACCATCACCGGCGTCCCGTACCAGTACATGATCTGGGTGATCGGCGGCGTATTCATCCTCTACACCGTGATGGGTGGACTCGTCAGCGTGGCGTGGACCGACCTCGCCCAAGGGACGCTGATGGTCGCGACAGTCGCCGTCGCACTCGCGTACATGGTGTTCGACCTCGGGGGCCTCGCCAGCCTGAACCAGCAGTTCATGGCGCTCGACCCCGCCAACGTCGCACCGCTCGGCGACGGTGCCTACACCCTCATCGGCGTCGCCGCCTCCATCGTGGCCTTCTTCGGCACTATCTTCACTTCGCAGGCCACCGTCGTCCGGATCAACGCAACCGACAGCATCAGGACGGCGAAGTTCCACCTCGCGGCGGCCGGATTCATCCTCTCGGTGTTTTACGTCATGCTGGTCATGCTCGGTGCCGGTACCACCGTCGCGCTCAACGGTGCGGGGCTGGCCGTCGAGAACGTCGACCGTGCGTTCCCGGTACTCATCATGGAGTACGTCCCCACGACCGTCGGGACGATCATCATCGTCGCCATCATGAGCGGCATCCTCTCGACGACCGACACACGGCTCCACGCCTGCGGGGTCACCGCCGCCCACGACCTCTACGACTACTTCGTCGACGGCAGCGCCGACGACGAAAAGCTCCTGTTGGTCTCTCGCGTCTCGACCATCGGCTTCGGGGTCGTCGCCACCGCGGCCGCGGTCAACCCCCCGGGCACGATCATCAGCCTCTACAACTGGCGGGCGATCCTGCTGACGAGCGCGCTGCTCGTTCCCGTGTACGCGGCGCTCTACTACCGGGATACGTCCGGCAAGGCGGTGCTGGCTTCCATCGTCCTCGGAGCGGTCTGTGGGCCCGGCTGGAACGCGCTCGGCGAGCCGCTCGGCGCCCCCGCGGCGTTCGTCGGTGTCGGGATGGCCATCCTCGGCCTCGTCGTCGGGCGGTACGCTTGGCAGGACACCACCAGCGCCTCGCCCGGCGCGACGCCGAGCGACGACTGAGTCACAGCGCCGGCGCCGTCGACGGCGGCGCTCGCGTCTCTGCGACCGACTCGTACGCCGCCGCGATGGAGAGCAGTCGCCGCTCCCGGTACGGCGGCGCCACGAGTTCGACGCCGACCGGCAGCCCGTCGTCGGTGAACCCGCCGGGCATCGACACGGCCGGACAGGACGACTGCGAGGCGATGTATGTGTTCGTCATGTACGTTTCTCCCGACGACGCCCGCGCTCCTGCCCCGATCCGCTCGGCGGGCCGGGGGACGATCTTCACGTCCGGAAACACTAGCGCGTCGAGGTCGTGTTCCGCGTGGACCGCGAGGATAGCCCGCCGGAGGTCGGTCTGTGCCGCGACCTTCCGCCAGTAATCGAGGCGGGCGGTCGGCTCCGCAGGCCCCTCTGCGATCACGTCCAGCAACGCTTGGTCCTCGTTGTACAGCCCCCGCTCGTACAGGTCGCCGTAGTCGTCGACCGGCGACCCCTCCAGCCCGTCGAGGAAGTCGTCGAGTGCGGCCCGCGAGCGAACCCCGTAGAGCCACGTCTCGTCGAGTCGGGCGTCCAACTCCGGGATCGACACCGGATCGACCAGCTCGGCTCCCGCCGCCGACAGCGTCGCCATCGCGTCCTCGACGACCGCGGTGACCGGTGCGCTCCGCTCGTCGTCCCCGAAGGCCTGCCGTACCACACCGAGGCGGACGCCGTCGAGGGTCGCGGCCGCGACCGCGTCGCGATACGAGTCTCCGCCGGCGATTCGGGTCACGCCCGTCGCCCGATCTTGGGGATCGTAGCCGACGAGGACGTCGAGGACTCGCGCTAGGTCCGCGACCGTCCGGGCCATCGGCCCCGGCGTGTCTTGGCGGGGGACGAGCGGCGAGAATCCCGCGCGGCTTATCAGTCCCGTCGTCACCCGGATCCCGAAGAGGTTACAACACGACGCCGGGACGCGGATCGACCCGCCCGTGTCCTCGCCGATTCCGATCGTACAGAGATTCGCCGCCACCGCGGCACCCGTCCCCGCGCTCGACCCGCCCGGATCGCGGTCGAGCGCGTACGGGTTCTTCGTCCGCCCCAGCACCGACGAGACGCCGGCGTCGCCCGCCGCCCAGTCCGGGAGGTTGGTCTTCCCGAGGATGATCGCTCCCGCGTCCCGGAGCTTCGAGACGACCGTCGCGTCCGTCTCGGGCACGTACCCGTCGAACGCCTCCGACCCGAAGGTCGTCCTGAGGCCGGCCGTCAGCGCCTGATCCTTGACTAGGACGGGAATCCCGTGTAGCGGTCCGATCAGCCCCTCGCGCGCCAATCGCTCGTCTAGCGCCGCCGCCCGCGCCGTCGCCGCCGGGTTCACGGTGACGACACCGTTCAGTTTCGGGCCGTTCCGGTCGTAGCGGTCGATCCGCGTCGTGTACCGCTCGACCAACTCTCGACTCGTCAGGTCGCCGGCCCGCATCGCTTCGTGAATCGCTCCCACCGTCGTTTCGGGTATCCGGGCGTTCATGAGTGAACAGGCGCCGGCGTCGCAACGGTTGTCGGAGCCGACGCTCGCCGTATCTCTTCGCTCGTGTCCGGAAATACGTTGTGTGGTGACACGTCTCTTTGTCTCTCGGCGGTCCTTCTCGGCGACCTTCTACCGATTCGGCCGTCGCGTCTCCCGGTCGACATCCGGTGTCGCGTTCGGTCTACGATGGCCGGAGCGGCAACTCAACGTGGGTCGGGTGGTCGGCCTCGTGATAGACGGTGTTGGTCGCCCGGCGGTACTCACGGCCGCCGTAGAGGTCGTCGCCGGTGTTGTGGTTGACGTCGTAGCGGGGGTAGTTCGACGACGAGATGTCGAGTCGGATGCGGTGGCCGGGCTTGAAGACGTTCGCCGTCGGATAGAGCTCTAGGTCGAACGCGGTGATCTCCCCAGGGTCGACGAAGTCGGGCTCTCGACGGTAGCCGCGGTAGCGGGCCCGACAGATCGAATCGGTGAGATTGAGTGCGAATCCGGACGGGAAGTCCGCGCTCGGCGGATACTCGTCGACGAGTTTCGCGGTGAAGTCCGTATCGGGCGCGTCGGTCGCGGCGTAGATCCGGACGCGGACCGGCCCCGCGATCTCGACGGCTTCGGTCAGCGGTGGCGTTCGAAACACGACGACGTCGTTGCGCTCCTCTAGGGGGCCGTACGGCGGCTCCGCCCCGAACGTCTCCGGCCGAGTGCGCTGGTCGTAGCCACCCCGGCCGGTGATGCTCGTCGTGGGGCGATCCGCGACCGGCAACTCCTCGATGGACTCCGACCGCGGTTCGAACGTGTAGTACGAGGAGCAGTTCCCCCCGATGGTCGGCACGGGGTCCCGCGGATCGAACTCGTAGGTGGTCGCCGACTCTGTCTTCGTCGGCCGTTCGGGGACGAGGCGGCCATCGCCGTGTGCGTAGTAGCTGGTGAACTCGGTGTCCGGGAGCGGCCAGTCGGTCCCGGTCGCCCACTCCCCGCCGTGATGGAGTCGCCCCGCCGTCGTCGACCCGCCGTCGCCGGTTCCCATCCGGACGTACTGGACCCGTGGCTCGTCCCACGTCTCCCGTCCCTTGAGGTAGTGGTCGAAAAAGCGGAGCTTCGTCTCCAGATAGTCGCGGGGCATCGCCTCCCCGAACGCCGTCTCGCCGGCGTAGGGCTTCGTCCACGTCGACTGCCCGCCGTGGGTCCAAGCCCCCATGAGCAGGAAGTGATCGCTCTCCGTGCGGTCGGCGAGGGCGGTGAAGTTGTCACAGGTCGCCTTCGCGTAGGAGTCGTACCACGACCCGGCATACACCGTCGGGACGTCGGCGCTCTGCTCGTAGTGAGCCTCGAAGTTGATGCTCGGGTCCGTCCAGAAGTCGTCGTCGCCGGGCGTGGTCATGTAGTCGAAGAGGTACGACTCGTAGTTCGGGAGCCATCGGAGCGGCGACTGACCGCGCGTCACCGGTTCGCCCGCGAGGACGTCTCGCGTATCGACCGCGGCGAGGCGGCGCTGGACGTCGGGGTCGTCGAGCGCCCGCTTCGCGAAGCCGCCGCCGATGGTGAGCGCCCACGTGAGCCACCGAAGCTCGAACGCGCCGTGGTGGCGCAGCGTCGCCTTCCAAGCGTTCGCGGCGCCCTGATTGACGAACATCGCCGACAGCGGCGCCGGATCCTGCGTCGCCAGCGCGTTCTGGACCCACGCCATGTAGGAGGTGCCCATCGTCCCGACCTGCCCGTCGCAGTACGACTGCTCGGCTAGCCACTCAACCGTGTCGGCGCCGTCCTCGGCCTCGTTTTTCAGGAGGTAGAACTCACCCTCGCTCGCGTATCGTCCGCGGACGTCCTGAATCGCGACGACGTAGCCACGCTCGGCGTACCAGTTCCCCTGTCGTTCGACCCGCTCTCGCTCGCGTTTGTCGTACGGGGTCCGGACGAGGAGCGCCGGCTTCGGCTCGGCTATCGGCTCCCCGTCCCCCGGTTCGGCCGGGCGATAGATGTCGGTCGCAAGCCCCGTTCCGTCGCGTGTCTCCACCGTCACGTCGTGACGGACCACGACCCCGTACTCGGCATCCGATACCATATGTCAACGTCCCGAAACCCCGGGACAAAAAACCACGGTGCGTCGCCGACAGTGCGTCGCTGGATCCCCCGTCCGATCCGCCGTAACACTGCGGTCGATAGTGTATTAGAATATCTCGAATAATCGGAAGAAATACACGAGATCGCAGGTAGAGACAAAATATGATGAAGTGAAAACGAGTATAGGGAATGAATCCACAGTTGGTAGCTAGCCTATGATGGATTCGTTCGGAGCGCTACGACCGCCGACAGCGGAGGAGATCGACAGTCTCGGGGACCGACTCCACCTCGATCTGACCGATGCCGAAGTCGAGGCCTACCGGGAACTGGTCGCCGAGTCGCTCGACGCCTACGCGACGGTTCGTGACATCGGACAGCCGCCGTCGCCGCCGACGGACACCCGGGATCGTGACCCCGGACACCGGGTCCGCTCGGGCGACCCGCACAACGCTTGGATCACGAAGTGCCACGTCGCCGGCGACGAGGAGGGCCCACTCGCCGGGTGGGACGTCGCGGTCAAGGACAACATCGCCGTCGGTGGCGTCGAGATGACGTGTGGCTCACAGGTGATGGAGGGGTACGTCCCGGCACGCGACGCCACGGTCGTCTCCCGACTGTTGGACGCCGGAGCGGACGTGGTCGGCAAGACCAACATGGACGACTTCGCGTTCACCGGCACGGGCAAATCGAGTGCGTTCGGTGCGACGCTGAACCCACACGACCCCGAGCGTCTCCCCGGCGGATCGTCCTCGGGAAGTGCCGTCGCCGTCGCCGAAGGGGACGTCGATATGGCCCTCGGCGGGGACCAAGGCGGGTCGATCCGACTCCCGGCGTCGTGGACGGGCATCGTCGGCCACAAGCCAACCCACGGACTCGTCCCCTACACCGGCGCCATCGGCATCGAGAACACCATCGATCACTGCGGGCCGATGACCCGATCCGTCGAGGCCGCCGCCGAGTCGCTCACGGTGCTTGCGGGCAAGGACCCCGACGACCCCCGACAGCCGGAAACCGTCCCGACCGAGGATTACGCGGCCGATCTGTCGGGCGATCCGTCGGATCTCTCCGTCGCCGTCGTCGAGGAGGGGTTCGACCGCCCCGAGAGCGAGAGCGTCGTCGACGAGACGGTCCGGGCGACACTCGATACGCTCGCCGACGCCGGCGCCACCGTCGAGTCGGTTTCGGTCGACCTCCACGCGGCCGCCGGCGACGTCTTCACCGTCGCCGTCGCCGAGGCGTTCGTCGCGGCGGTTTCGGGCGAAGGACTGGGCCACAACTGGCGGGGGCGCTACGACACGCAGTGGGTCGACGCCTTCGGCCGCGCCCGCCGTGCTCAAGGGGGCGACTTCCCGCCCAGCGTGAAGCTAATGCTGTTGTTGGGGAGTTACACCGGCGAACAGTACCACTCGAAGTACTACGCCGAGGCGATGAACCTCCGTGCGGAACTCACCGCGGCGTACGAGGAACTCTTCGCCGAGTACGACCTGTTGGCGATGCCCACCACGCCGATGCGCGCCCACGAACACGACCCGGACGAGGACATCTTCGACTGGATCGACGGCGCTTGGGCCAACCTCGGGAACACGTCGGCGTTCAATATGACCGGTCACCCGTCGCTGTCGGTCCCGGTCGAGGCGGCCGACGAACTCCCGGTCGGGTTGATGCTCACCGGGAGCCACTTCGACGACGCCACCGTCCTCGACGCTGGATACGCCGTCGAACGCCACCGGTAGCTCCTCGAACCGAACGGGTTCGACGAACGGCACAAACATTATTTTTGTTCGCCAAACGGCGATTATCCTAGACGAACAACGTAATAATCCGAGAATAGTTGTACAAACAGTGTTATTTATGTCTCTGGAGTCTGGTGGTGTGTGTAGACGCATATGACGGCACACTCAGGTTCGAGTTCGGAGCGAAGCGACGAGTCGCGGGTGACCCGGTCGGTGAACCGGCGGCGGTTCCTCCGTGCCGCCGGAGGTGGGCTTGCAGCCACCGGACTGGCCGGCTGTCTCGGCGGTGGGGGCGGCGGCGACGGTCAGGGCCCGTTTACTATCGGGGCGAACTTAGCGTTGAGCCAAGGCTGGAGTCCTTGGGGCAACACGATCCTCAACGCCGCCGAACTGGCGGCCCAAGAGATCAACGACAGCGGCGGTCTCGGCCCGGATGGGCGAGAGATCGAGTTCGTCGTCGAGGACAACCAAGTCGATCCATCGACGGCGCGGACGAAGGCCGAACAGTTGATCCAGCAGGACGACGCCGACATTCTGCTCGGCACCATCTCCAGTTCCACCCGCGTCGCCGTCTCCCCCGTCGCCGCACAGAACGAGATTCCGCTGCTGTACTCCGTCCAGTACGAGGGCCAAGTCGCGGAGGACTACTGCAACGAGTGGCTGTTCAAGACCGGTGGCGTCCCCGTCCAGACGGTCGAGCCGTTCGTCCCGTGGCTCGTCGACGAGTACGGCGGCCAGTTTTACATGCTCGGCTCCGACTACAACTGGCCTCACCGCATCAACGAGGTGGCCAAGCCGATCCTTCAGGACGCCGGCGGCGAAGTCGTCGGCGAGGAGTACGTCCAGTTGGGGACGACCGACTTCTCCTCGATCATCGAGCGGGTCTCGCAGGCCGATCCGGACGTTCTGTTCATGACGCTGACGGGGCCGTCGCCCACGGCGATCCAGTCGCAGATGACAAATCAAGATGTCCGCGGGCAGTGGACCGACGTCGGCCTCGCCCACGGCCAAGGATCGCTGTCGGGCGCCGACCCTGCAACCGTCGAGGGCGTCATCACCTGCCACAACTACGCGGAGACGATGCAGAACGACCTGAATCAAACCATGATCGAGCGCTACTACGGGGAGTTCGGGGACGACGTCCTCGTCAACTACATGACCGGGCCGGCGTACATCTCGATCAAACTGCTCGAACAGGCTGTCGAGGCGGCCGGCGACACGTCGCCCGCGGCGATCAAGGAGGCACTCCCCGAAACCGGGCTCGACGACTCGGCGGTCGGGACCGCCCGGTTCGAGAACGACCACCAGCTCACTAACGACGCGGTCGCAAAGCGGATGACCGCGGAAAAGACCCACGAGGTGGTCGAGACGTTCGACCCCGTCGCGCCCGACGACGGCTGTGACCCCATCTGAGTCCCGCACACATGAACTGCCTCCTGCTGGCTGGGGTCGACACCGAACTGGTCGCGTCGCTCGCGCTCAACGCGCTGAGTAGCATCCTCATCCTCGCGCTGTCGGCGCTCGGTCTCGCCGTTATCTACGGGTTCATCGGCGTCATCAACCTCGCACACGGGGCTTACTTCACCGTCGGCGCCTACGTGGTCTGGCTGACCAGCACCGAGCTCGGGATCGGCTTCTGGCCCGGATTCCTCCTCGCGCCGCTGGTGGTCGCGGTCGTCGGCCTCCTCACCGAGGTGCTCATCATCCAACACCTCTACGAGCGACTGCTCGATACCATCCTCGCGACGTGGGGCGTCGCACTCGCCATCGGCGAAGCGATCAAACTCCTGTTCAACGCCCAGAGCAAGGAGGTCGGCAACCCGCTTCCGGGTAGCGTCGACCTCGTCGTGACGACGTACTCCACCTACCGCCTCTTTCTGATGGGCGTCGCGGCCGTCGTCATCACCGTCGTGTTCGTCCTGTTTACCCGGACCGACGCCGGCGTGCGACTCCGGGCGGTCATTCAGGACCCGACACAGGCCAGCCTGCTCGGCCTCAACGAAACGCGCATGTACCAGTTTTCCTTTGCGTTCGGCTCGGCGCTCGTCGGCCTCGCCGGCGCCGCGGTTGCCCCGCTGACGACGGTCGAGCCCAACATGGGCATCTCGTATCTCGTCCAGTCGTTTTTCGCCGTCATCCTCGGAGGGGCCGGCACGCTGATCGGCATCGTTCCGGGGAGTGTCATCGTCGCGGGGTTCTCCAACGTGGGGACGTTTTTCATCTCCCCCGTCGTCGCCCAGACGCTCGTGTTCCTGCTCGTGGTCGCGTTGATCGTCGTCCGACCCGAAGGACTGCTGGGGGGACAGTGAGATGGGCGGCGACGAATCCACCACGGAACGCGCCGTCGGAGCCCCCGGCGTCGCGTCGCCGCTGTCTGTCTCCGTCGCGGGCCGTGAACTGTCTGGGACGACGGCGCTGGCCGCGCTGGGCGTCGGATTCCTGCTGTTCGCGCCCGCGATCCTCGCCGACTATCTGATCCAGATCCTGACGCTGTCGCTGATCTTCGCGCTGTTCGCGATCAGCGTCGACCTACTGTGGGGGTACACCGGCATCCTCACCTTCGGGCACGCGGTCTTTCTCGGCGGCGGCGCGTACCTGATGGGGACGCTCCTCGAAGCCGTCGGTACGGGTCCTGCCATCGTCTACGCCGGCCTCGCCGCCGGGACCGTCCTCCCCGGACTCCTCGGACTCGTCGTCGCCGGCGTCCTGTTCTCTCGAGGGATCAGCGAGGACTACTTCACCATCATCACGCTCGCCTTGGCGATCATCGCCGAACAGATCGCCGTCTCTTGGAGTTCCGTGACGAACGGGGCGAACGGGTTGCTGGTGCCCCCCGCTCGCGTGGGGATTCCCGGCGTGGTCGCGACAGAACTCACCGGCGTGCCCTTCTACTATCTCTGTGTCGGCGTCCTCCTCGCCGGCTACCTCGTCGCCAGACGGATCGTCGACTCGCCGTTCGGCCGTGCGCTCGTCGCGATCAACGAAAACGAGACGAAAGCCACCGCGCTGGGATACGACACGGAGAAGTACAAGACCCTCGTGTTCGGCGTCTCCAGCGGGATGGCCGGCTTCGCGGGGACCCTGTATGTCCTCTCCGAGCGGTTTATCTCCCCGCCGCTGCTCGGATTCGTGCAGTCGACCGACGTCCTCATCTGGGTGCTCGTCGGCGGCCGCGGAACGCTCGTCGGCGGTATCCTCGGAACCATCTCGCTTCGCTTCTTCGAGAACACGATCAGCGGCGCCTTGGCGTTCTCGTGGATCCTCGTCCTCGGGATCGTGCTGATCCTCATCGTCCTACTGTTCCCCGAAGGGCTCGTCGGCGTCGTCGAGGTAGCCCGCGAACGGCTCCGTGACCGCCGCGACGACGAGGCGACCGATCACAGCTCCGACCCCGACCTATGACGACGACACAACAGACGGAGACGAACGCGGCACGCGTCGAATCGGCGAACACGCTCCTCCGCATCGAGGGGTTGACCAAGACGTTCGGATCGTTCACGGCCGTCGACGGCGTCGACCTGTCGGTCCCCGACGGCGAACTCCACTCGATCATCGGGCCGAACGGTGCCGGCAAGACGACGCTATTCAACATGATCGCCGGCTCGCTCCGGCCGACTGCCGGCACGATCCACTTCCGAGGGACCGACATCACCGCCGTCGATCAGGACGAACGCGCCCGGCGCGGCATCTCGCGGGCGTTCCAGATCACACAGCTCTTTCCCGGGGTGACGGTCCACGAGAACCTCCGGCTGGCCGCCCAAGCCAGCGACCAACGGTTCAACCCGCTGGCGACCCGGAATCCGGACCACGACGACCGGGCTCGCGGGATGCTCGACGACCTCGACGTGGACGCGCGACCGGACGAGGTGGCGGCGAACCTCTCACACGGTGATAAGAAGAAACTCGAGATCGGGATGGCGCTCGTGAGCGATCCAACCCTCCTGTTGCTCGACGAACCGACCAGCGGCGTCGCCGAGGCCGAACTCCCGGCGCTTCTGGAGTTTCTCACGGACGCCGTCGCCGATCTGACGGTCCTGCTCATCGAACACGACGTGGATCTGGTCCTCGAACTCTCGGATCGGATCACGGTCCTCGACCGGGGGGAGGTCATCGCGCGCGGCGACCCCGAAGACATCGTGGCCGACGAACGGGTCCAGAACGCGTACATGGGGGGGTACTGATGGCGCTACTCGAACTCGACGGGATCGGTGCCGGCTACGGCGGCAGCGACGTTCTCCAAGACGTCTCGCTGTCGGTCGAGGACGGAAGCGTCGTGACTCTGCTCGGACGAAACGGCGTCGGCAAGACGACGACACTCCGGACGGTCGTCGGCTTGGTCGAGCCAACCGTCGGAACCGTTCGGTTCGACGGCGACGACGTCACCGGGCGGCCACCCCACGTCGCCCACGACCGCGGGGTCGGCTTCGTCACCGAGGATCGCGGCGTCTTCCCCGATCTGACCGTCGAGGAGAACCTCCGGGTGCCGGACGTCGACGACGGCCGAAGTCTCGACGAACTGTACGACTTCTTCCCGAAGCTACGGGAACTCCGAACCTCCCGGGGCAAACACCTCAGCGGCGGCGAACAACAGATGCTCGCTATCGCCCGCGCGCTCCGTAGCGATCCGCGACTCCTCCTGCTGGACGAACCCAGTGAGGGGCTAGCGCCACAGATCGTCGAGAACGTCGGGGCCGTGATCGAGGAGATTGCGGCGGGCGGGACGACGCTGCTCATCGTCGAACAGAACGTCCGGTTCGCCCTCGCCGTCGCCGAGTACACCTACATCATGGACGGCGGACGGATCGTCTTCGAGGGAAGCGACGAGGACGTCGACGCGAACGCCGAGGAGGTGCGGCGGTATCTGGGCGTCCGGGAGACCGCCTAGGTCAGCCGACGTGTCGGACGATGTGGACGTCGTATCGCGCGTCCGACGAGAGCGGATCGCCCACGCTCGTCAGTGGTGACGACACCCGTCCCGCGTTCTCGCTCCCCACGAAGAGAATCGAGACGTCGAGGTCCGCTGCCACCTCTCGGACCGTCCGGGTCACGTCGTCGGTCGTCGTCGCCGTCGCGTCCTCGCTCCCGTCGGCGCGCTCCCACCGGAACGTCACCGACTCGTCGACCGCCCGAACGTCTCGTTCGAACCGTTTCCGGAGGTCGTCGGGGCGGTAGGCCTCGTTCCGGTCGATCCAGCCCCGGTCCACAGCGAACGACCGGTCGTCCGGCACGACTGTCAACGCGACCACGGGTTCGTTCCGATAGTCTCCGAACTCACACGCGCGTTCCAACGCCGTTTCCGACAGCGGCGAGTCGTCGAACGGTACCAGTAGTGTCATACCCCCGCTTCGACCGCCTCGGTCTTATATGTCCGCCAGCCGACGGGTCGGGGATGGCGGTCGACCGATTCGCCGGAACCGACGGATAGCGGTCCACACACGCCCGACTGTCGGCGACCCGGCGAGGCATACTAGTGGCTGTGGCCCGTATCATCGGTAATGGCCGAATCCACGGTTCCGGGCGACCTTCCAAATCCGGGGTCGTTCACCGAGGCGTTTCTCGTCTACGAGGTCGACGTGGCCGAGGAGCAGGTCCGATACTACGGCGAGCCGATGGACGAAACGGACTCCGTCATCCGCCGACTCGCCCCGCTGTTCCGCCGGCGGGGCTACCGCGTCGATATCCGCTACGAGACGGGCGAACACGTTCTCGTCGCGACCGAGCGATCCACGGGAATCGACGGCATCCCGTGGCTCAACTTGGTGCTGCTTGCGGCCACGGTGCTGACGACGCTGTTCGCCGGGTCACAGTGGTACGGCATCGACGCGCTCGCGGATCCCCTCGCCCTCGTGGGCGCTTGGCCTTTCGCGCTGTCCGTGCTCGGAGTCCTCGCGGTTCACGAACTCGGTCACTACGTCCTCAGCCGATATCACGAGGTAGAGGCGACACTCCCGTATTTCATCCCGATGCCGAACGTCCTCGGCACGCTCGGAGCGGTAATTCGCATGAAAGACACCATCCCGAGCCGACGGGCGCTGTTCGACATCGGCGTCGCCGGCCCACTGGCCGGCCTCGTCGCCACCGTCGTCGTCACCGCCGTCGGCGTCACGCTCCCGCCGGTCGCCGTGCCGGAGTCGACGCTCGTCGCTCAGATCGAGCTGGGGTATCCGCTTCTCGTCAGGGGTGTCGCCGCGCTACTGGGCGAACCCCTGCAGTACGGCGCCGGCCGCATGGTCAACCCGGTCGTCATCGGCGGCTGGATCGGTGCCTTCGTCACCTTCCTCAACCTGCTCCCGGTCGGGCAACTCGACGGCGCTCACGTGACGCGGTCCCTGATCGGCGACCGGATCCGGGTCGTCCAGCGACTCGTCCCTGTCGGCCTGTTCGCGCTCGCGGCGTACCTCCTCGTCGCCGAAGGTGGCCAAGGCGCACAGCTCTGGGCCTTCTGGGGGCTTCTCTCCCTCCTCTTTCTCCGTGCCGGGACTGCGACGCCCATCGACGAGACGCCCGTCGATCTTGGTCGCCGCGCGCTCGGCTTAGTGACGCTTCTCCTCGGCGTCCTCTGTTTCGCCCCGATGCCGATCGCGTTCGTCGGCTAAGATCCCTGCCTCACTCCGTCTCTCCCGCGTTCGTGGCGAAGACGAACTCCGCGTCGCTCCCCAGCGGGTCGCTCACCGTTTCGGTCCGCACCTCGCCGAACCCCGCGGCGCGCAGGGCATCGAGCGTCCGCTCCCGTCCCGGCGACGAAAAGAACATCCGCCCGCCCATCCACCCCTCACGCACCGTCTCGAATCGGCCGCTCGGGAGCGTCATCAGCATGGTGCCCCTCGGCTTCAGGACGCGCGCGAACTCTCGGTATACGTCCGAATGTTGCGCCCGCGGCACGTGAAAGACGGCGTAGTAGGCCGTCACGGCGTCGACACTCCCCGTCGCCACCGGGAGCGCGGTCGTGTCGCCTTGGACGAGACGCGCCTCCGGGGCCGTCTCGTGGGCGAGTTCGAGGCTTCGCCGGGAGATATCGAGACCGACGCTCCCCGCGGGCAGGTTCGCCAGCGTCCGCGCGCCGTCGCCACAGCCGATGTCGAGGATCGTCGGCTCCGGCGGCAGCGACTCCCGCAGGTCGGCGAGCAGGTCGGCGTCCGAGCCGGTCGGGTCACGGCGGCGAGCGTAGGTCGCCGCGATATCGTCCCAAGCGCGGCGGATGGCGTCAGGGTCCATGTCTGGACGTAGGCTCGAATCTTGGTAACAGTCCCGGCGGAGGAAGAGCCGACTCGCCCGTGGCCTCACCCTGTTCACTCATCGAACGGATCGTCGCCATCGAGTGCCTCGGCTCAGCAGTCGAACCCGTTCGTCGAGTGTCTCGATCGTCGCGGCGCGTTCGTCGCGTGATCCGCCGTCCGGCCGCCCCCGATACGAATCAAATCTGAGAACGCTCGTCCAACGTTTATATACGATCGTGCGGCAGTTCGCCCCATGTCGACGGGGTCAGGACGCGTCAGGTCGGGGGGCTGGGTCCGCCCGCACGACGGAGGGAGAGCGTGACCCAGAAGCGGTCGGCCGGAGACGAGCCGGAACCGGACGGCGGCGAGGTAGCGGCCACGCCCCCGGCGTCGGCGCGACCGACCGGCCACGACGCCACCCTCGACCGCGTTCTCTACGCGCTTTTCGCCCGCCACGCTGACGACGACCGACACGTCCGGGACCGCAAGCGCTACCGCGGCACCGATCTCCGTCTCAGCTTCGACGTCTACCTCGCGCGGGTGTATGGTCTCTCTTGGATCGTCGCACTCGCGGTGACGGTCCCGACCGCCGTCCTCGGCCTCGCCGTCGCCGACGCGTCGCCGGCGGTGACGACGGCCGTCGCCGACGCCCTCCCGGTCTCGCGGGTCGCCCTCTCTGTCCCACCGACGACCGCTCTCGTGGCCGGCGGCGCTCTCACGCTCGGCGCCCTCACCAAGACCGCGACCGTCCGTCTCGGCGGCGGCTACCTCCGCTGGCTGGCGAACGCTCGCCGCAACGACATCGAGCGAACGCTCCCCGGTGCGGTCCGGTATCTGCACGTCCTCTCCTCGGGGAGTGACGGTCACCGGGCGATGCTCCGGAAGGTGGCCGCCACCGACCCGTACGGCGAGACGGCGGTGTCGATCCGGAAGGTGCTGAACACCGCCGCTCTCACGGGGAGCCTTCACGAGGGGTTGCGACGGATCGCCCGCGATACGCCGTCTCGGGAGTTACTCGCCCCCTTCCTCCTGAAGTTCAGCGAGCACGCTCAGCAGGGTGAGACGGAACTCGCGAACTACCTCCGGATGGAGAGTCGGATGCTGGCTCACCGACAGGACCGTGCGCGGGACCGGGCTGCCGGTCTGCTGGAACTCCTCTCGGAGGTGTTCATGGTGTTGCTCGTTCTCCCGACACTCCTAGTGATCGTGTTGACGGTCCTCGCCATCATCTCGCCAAGCCTCTCACGACCGTTCGCGACGCCGCTCGGGACGACCACGCCCCGTGCCGTCGTCGTCTACGCCAGCGCCGCGTTCGTGCTCGTTCTCGGCATCGGCGCGAGTATCGTCGTCGGCGGCCTCCGCCCACCCGGCCAGACCGTCCACTACCGCCGGCCGCCGGGTCTCCTCCCGACGCTCGCGTCCGCGACCAGGAATCCGGCGAGCGCCGTCGCCGTCGCCGTCGCCCCGGCCCTCGCCGCCGTCGGGGTCCTCGTCGCCGTCGGATACCCGCCCGCCGACGTCGCCCTCCTCGGCTACGCCGCCTACGCCCTACCGGTAGGCGTCGTCGGGGTTCGACGTGCCCGCCTCGACGACGCCAAGGACCGAGAGATCAAGGACTTCGTCCACGCCGTCTCCGGCCACGTCAACCTCGGCCGACCCTTTCCTCGCGCGGTCGAACTCGTCGCCCGCGACGTCGATTTCGGGCCGCTCGACCCCGACGTGGCCGACCTCGCGCTCAACCTGAGCTTCACCTCCCCCGAAACGGGCTTCGACGAGAACGTCCGCACCGCCGCCTTAGAGCGGTTCGTCGACCGCGTCGGAACGCCGCTCGCCGAGCAGACCGTCGGCCTCGTCACGGGGGCACTCGACGCAGGGAGCGACGCCGGCACCGTCTTCGATACGCTCCAGACCGAGATCGGTCGCCTCTACCACGAGAAGCGCGCCCTCCGGGCGAACCTGCTCGCCTACGTCGCCGTCGGTTGGACGACCGCCCTGCTCGTCGTCGGTATCGCCGTGGCCGTCGGGATCCACGTTTTCGACGGCTTCGAGCAACTCGCCTCGGTGCGTGGCCCCGGTGGGTACGTGATCGAGGGGTCGGCCATCGACTTGGCGCGGGAACGCTACCGGCTCTACGTCGTCACACAGGCGACGATGCTGGCCTCGGGGTGGTTCGCCGGCACCGCCAGCCGCGGACGCTACGAGGCCCTGCTTCACTCCGGTGCCCTCGTCGTCGTCTGTCACGTCGTCTTCACGGGGGTGGGGATGATATGAGCCGACGCGCCCAGTCGACGCCAATCGGGGTCGCGGTCCTCTTGGCGATCACCGTCGTCAGCGTTGCGGCACTGACGGTCGCAGTCGGCTCGGTCGTCGAAGAGAGCGCGTCCGCCGCGGAGGCCCGCGGTGTTTCGACGGCGATGGCCGAAGCCCTCGACACCGAGCGGAGTGGCCCTCACGAGCGTCGCCTCACCTTACACGAGGGTCGCCTTCGTACCGTCGAGCGGTCGGTTCGGCTCCTCGACGGCGCCAACCCAACGGCCGAGTACGCCGTCGGCGGCCTCGTCTACGCCGCCGGGGAACGGCGGGTCCGCCACGTCGCTGGGACGACCGTTTACGACACCGGGACGGGCGCCCGCGCCCGCACTGCGCCGTCACTGTCGATTCGTGACCGGACGCTCTTTGTCGGCCTCTCCCGTCTCGGTGCCGACGCCGTGGCGGTCGGCGGCCCGACGACGGTGACCCTCCGGACGAACGTCACCCACGACCGACGACGGCTGTCTGGCGGGGCGCTCGGCGTCGCCATCGAAACCCGGACACCGGCCGTCTGGGAGCGTCACTTCGCCGAACTGGGCGCGACCACGACACGCCGCTCGTTCGACGACGACGGCGTCCCGAGCGTCGTCGCCCGCTTTCCCGACGTCCGGGACGCGTACGTGTTCGTCCACGACCTCCGCTTGGAGGTGGGTCGGTGACCGACCGCGCTCTCGTTCCCGTCGTCGGCAAGGTTCTGGAGGCGATGTTGGTCCTCCTCTATGTCGCCTCGCTGGTAACCGCGCTCCACGGCGGCGTCGTCCCCGACTACCGGGACGCGGCCGCCGCGGAGGTGAGCGACCGGACCCTCGCGTCGACGGCTGCACGCATCGAGACGTCAGTCCCACCGCCGAGTGACGGCGCCACGGCGTCCCGGACTG
>ENA-ORCS01000298-ORCS01000298.1-marine-metagenome-genome-assembly--contig:-NODE-298-length-43682-cov-3.941498_pt1 | contig 43682 bp, 42 predicted proteins | sample MGYA00237781_ERZ508513 | MGnify/ENA primary metagenome ERZ508513 (study PRJEB26184, sample SAMN06268793) | marine metagenome | isolation source: Eden Landing Ponds, San Francisco, CA, USA | place...
ACCGGATGAATCAGCTTCGACGCGACGTCCACCTCGACACGCTCGATGTCGAACGTCTTCGGATAGATCGACCGAAGCCGCTCTTCGAGTGTTCCGAGATAGTCGTCAGCACCATAGTAGAACTCAACCGGCGCATCTTGTCCCGTACTGAGTGCGAGGAACTCGAAGCACGGTGGTGTCGCGGATGTAAACGGGTTGAGTTTCGACCGCAGGCCCGAACTGTCAGGGGTCAGTTTGTGGAGACTCTCGAGCGTCTGCGGGATGCCACGTGCTGTGAGTTCCTCTGAAGTGGGCGTTACGCGGAGATACGCACGCTCACGCATCGTCGTTACCTCCTAGCCGGCCGTTGTCAACTGCTGTTGAATCAGTCTGCATGTCTTGTGACTCACCGTTTGCGTGCTGCGCTAACTCCGTCCGAAAGGTCTCAATATCCGTCGAGACTGCCGTCTCACCAGCCCCGGGTAGCGACGCCCGCCGCTGCTCGGTCGGGTCGAAGTCGATGACTTGCTTCTCCTTGGGCATCGCTTCGACTCTGATACCACGCCACTCGCCGTCGACGCCGACCAAGGCTTCTGAAAAGCTGGCGTCTTCATTTCCAGGAACCGCGTCCTGCACATACCGCATCTGGGCGTGGTTCAGTCCGAACTCGTCGGCCCACTCCGCGTCCATCCCATCCAGCCGATGGAACTGCTTGACTGCACACTGGTCGAGGATAGCCTCACTTTCAGCGTGCTCGAAGAACTCGTCGACCGTCTGGGTGACGAGTCGAATCGAGAGGTCGTGGTGGCGGTGGTGTCGGAACACCGTCTCGAGGAACGCCAGACTCGCGGCGTCCTGCATGATATACTGCGCTTCATCGATAACGAACACGACCTCCTTGTCCGTCTCTTTCGCCCGCTCGTAGACGAGCGAGATGAGTAACTGCATCGTCAGCGCCGTACTGCTGTCGACGCTGCCCTCCTGCTGGGCGAGATCGAGATAGATGACTTTCTCGTCGCGGATGTCGAACTCCGATTCTTTCCCGAGGTTTGCGTAGCGGCCTGCGTCCTCGAATGGCCGCAGTTGATCGATCAACCACGTTGCATCATCGCTAAGCTTCTCGGCTTCTGCGTCCGACCGAACGACGAACGACTCGGGATTATCGACCATTTCTTCGAAGACATCCAACATATCTCGAATCGTCGGGCTCGGGTTGCCGTGCGTCGTGATATCATCCGTAATGCCATGACGCTCGTAGGCCTGTCTGAGCCCGAGTTCGAGTGTTGTTCGGCGGTCGCCGAGTGAGATGCCACGGAGAGCGAAGAAATTCGTGAGGAAGCTCATCGCGTCGTCGAGTTTCTCGTTGAACGGACTCGCGTCTTCACCCATTGCCCGTTGGACGTGTTCGGGCGTTTGGCGGATTTCGAGCGGGTTTAGTCCGAGCGTCCCACCGACGGTAATTCGCTTGGCGTCGAGTGCTTCGGAGACGCCCGCCCAGTTGTTGAGCGGTTCGAGAATGATACCGATGCGGTCCTTGCTCTGTTCGATCGACCGGATGAAGTTCTCCTTCGCACCGAACGATTTGCCAGAGCCCGTGTCGCCGACAGTAAACATCGCATAGCCGTTATCGCGGGCGAACGGGTCGATGACGACCGGACTCTGATTGTCCTTGTGGATCCCGAATTCGACGCCCCCTTCTTCGAGAATCGTCGCGTTATGTGGTGACGCCAGAAGCGACCCGACAGCGCCACCGAGGGCAATCGACTCCCGACCAAAGATGTTGTCGCCGATTGGGGCGGCAGACTGGAGTGCGAGGTCCTGCCGGCAGATAGCCGTCTTCGGTGTGAGGTTCGCCGGTTCGTCACGGAGCGCGCTTTTGACTGCTCTGACGGCGTCCTGGAGCTCGTCCGTGTCGTCGGCACGGACGGTGACGAACAGGCCTTGGTCGAACACACTCGCCCCACTCTCGACGGCCTTGTACGTCGCCGCCGCTTCGTTGGCTCGCTCTTGGAGGTACTCGCTTCGGACGCTCTGTTCTAAATCCGCATCGACTTGCAAGTCGTCCGCGATATCCTGCAGTTCGTTTCGGGCACGCTGCTGGTTCTTCGGCGTGATGTGTGCTGTGAGGTCGAACTCGACGTCGGTCAACTCGAAGAGATCGCTCAGATAGCCGTCGTTCGGGTAGTCAGCGTAATCAGCGATGTACAGCGTCGACGTCCATTGGTCACCGACACGGGCGGCTCGCGTTTCCCATTCGATCGCTGCTGGGGCCGTCGCTGTCTTGTGTGACTCCGAGATGTCGTCGAGGAGTTGGCCCTCTGCGTCACCCGCTTCGAGGGTCTCTTCGTCGAGGACATCCGAAAAATCGACTTCCGGCTCGTCGTCGGGACGATATCGTTGCCAGAGAACTGTCCCGCCGACGCTGAAGAACACAATAACCCCCAGATAGAGCGCCGCACCCCCGGGTGACGTCGGCTGTTGGGCCCATTGAGTGAGTTGGGTGAGCACATCGCTGTTCGACTGTAACGGCAGATTACGCATCGAACGCCTCCTCCCGGCGTGATCGGCCGAGAATCGGCTGTTCGCGAACTACGTCTGCGTCGGTCTCGAAGTCGTGTTCCTCGCCGTTCCAGAAGTCCATGTTCAGGACGAACAGTTCGACGGTGCTGAGTCGGTGGGCAGACCAGCCGGATGCCTGCTGGATGAACTCAGAGCGGATGTCGGCAATCCGGTCGTCCAGCTTCTCGAACATCTGGGCGCGACGTTCCACGTCAGAAAGGTCCGCACGCCGCGTGACGAACGGGTTGAAAAGAATCCCAATCACGGGGAACTGCGTCAGCTTTTCAGCCGGCGTTCCTTCGTCGCGGTATCGGTCGTAGACTTCGAGTGGTGAGACTTCTACGCCGATGTAGTACCGAACTTGCTGAATACCGCGGTCACGCATCTCTTTGGGCCGTGTCTCTCGGTACTCTTCGAGGAGTTCCCGGAAGATCGGGTTTTGTGTGACGTCTTCGTCGTTGAGTCGCTCCTCGATCGTCTCGGTGATCTGCTCGACCGGGAATGAACGGGTTGTCGCGTGGAGTTTGAGCTTCGAGTCGAGTTCTTTGTTGGCGAACTCGGCACCTGCATCCTGGAGTTGCGCCCAGTCGTCAGCCATCGCGAAGTCCATGTTCCCCGGGTCGATTTCGATGAACGCTTCCATCGCACCGTCAGTCCGCTGAATCGCGCCGGCTCCGGGCCACGCTCGCTCGATATTCGTGAGGTCTTGGGTTCGCTCGTCTGGCGTGAACGGCGTGTAGTTCGCGAGTCCGCCCTCGTTGCGTACGGTCTCGTTCGTCTGGCTATCTGGGTTCTCCGGTGCGCTCAACGTGATGCGGGGACGTTTGGCGTACCGATAGACGTCTTTCGTCCACGTCCACGCGTTCAGATGGTCGGGGGCGACGTAGACAATGGCCGCGCCAATCCCGAGGCCACTTGCGATACACGGCACGGCAAGTGATTCAACCCCAGTAAGGCCAGCGAGGAGCAACCCACAGATTGGGAGAGCGATGAGAACGCCGACGTCACCCTCTTCGATGTTGAGGTAGGGGATGCGACTCGCTTCGCCGAACTGGTCCATGATGCGCCGAGCGGCTGTGTCTTGGTCTGTCGACATAGTTAGCGGGTTCGAGGTTCGTTTTCGGTCCGCCGGTACGACGGCAGTCCGTCGCTGTCATCAGTCGAGTCACGCTGTGCGGCTGCTCGCTGGGCGAGAGCTTGGCCGGCGGCGGCTTTCGGTCCCCACCGGACAGCCGTCGTCGCGACGCCAGCACCACCGACATACGCGCCGGCTGCGACGCCGCCGACGAGGGCTGCGCCTCGCGTTGCACCACCAATCACCTTCGCGGTGAGGGGCGTCGCGTACGTGAACGTCTTCCACGTGAGATAGAGCGCGATTAGTGGAAGTGATGTCGCGACAAGATACTTCAGAAATGGGCTGTCTGGCGTGAGAACGCCTTCAGAATAGAGCAAATCGTATCCCTTGAACACGACTGCTGCTGGGAGAGGGAGAACTGCAAGAGGGACAAACCGCTTACAGAACCCCATAGCGATGTCAGAAAGAACAGGAAGATTACCATAGGCGATGGCAAACGCGATGGGCATTCCGTACACATAGACGAGAACCAACACCTCGCGAATGTAGTAGAGAGCTTCAAGCACCCACATCGAAAGGCCACCCATAACAGCGAAAAGTAAGCTGAGGCCGGGGTTGGTCACGGTTTCCCGGAGAAAATTGAGCATGACGTCGCCTAGCGAACTCAAGCTCGGCAGGAGGGCGATTGTAAACCCATCAACAATGTAGAGACCGAGGGCGCTGACCCAGTACCAACAGATAATAAGACATGCCCCAACCCAGGCAGTCTTCTTTGTGCGTCTGGCTTTGTATTCACTCCCGACATTGAAAATCCGCATCGTGTGCCGCCCCTGAACGCACATCAACAACAGGAGTAGCGAGACCAGCATAATCTCCCCACCGACAAGGGCATCTCGAATGGCCGGCCACGCGCCATTCGTTGGTGTCCCGAAAACGAACACACCATCAGTTTCGGGAGTCGGGGTTCCGAACATCTCTGTAGAAAGCGTCTCGTACCCCTGATTCACGCCCTGCATGAACAGAGACGTCACCCAAGCAACGATCTTCTTGAATCCCTCTAAGGCGATATCAATCAGATCAACCATCGCTATGCCTCGCTAATCCTAATCTCACAGTTGTTGAACTCGTCTGAAGCGGAGTACTGGACTTGGTATGTCTCAGAGATTTTCTTTGCGTCAACTCGCGTTTCTAAAACGACTTCAAATTCTCCCGATTGGGGTTCATTTTTGCACGAGATTCCCTCAGCTCGAATGAACGCGAATGGGGACCGATAGCTGTATAGAGTGAGTTTCTGCCCAGGACGAACAGTTACTGCAGCTGTTTCATCATCTGCATCTGGGGCGTAGATACCACTCACACCATCGGCATCAGCGTAATTAGTCCCCTCTTCATCGGAGGGATACGGAACGTCTCCGATGAAGAGTAATTTCGTGACTGCGTTTGGCCCCGTTCCACGGTTCTCAACAGTCACAAACGCCTCATCAGTAACTTCGTCACCCGATGAGTTCCACATCTTCTCTGGCTGATTTCTCCCAATCCCCATCTCGACGATGCTGAGGTCCGGTTGAATTGAGAGTGAGCCCTCGGCAACAGTTTCGTCACCATCCAACGCGACGACACGGTACTCACCGGGCTCGTAGGCAGTCCCGATTTCGAACGAAACCTGTCGTGCGCCGGCGGCAAGCCCGCGCTTCCCGAAGAGCTCTCCATTCGGCTGAATGAGGTTCACCTGTTCGACGGGTGCGTCAGCATCAACCTCAACAACAATAGCTTGCCCCTCAACAGCGATGCGTGAAAGCGGGCCAGCACGCTCAGTCGCCGCCGACGTCTGGTCAGATGTCGTTGTTCCGGAGCCGCGACTACTATCAAGGCAGCCGGCAAGGCTGGCGAGGGCGGCCCCGCCGAGAGTTCGGAGGACGGTACGTCTATCAATCGGTGAATCCGTTGGAATCATTGGTTTCGGTAGTAGCTATCTGTCGGGCCAAACATGCGGAGGAATCGGCGACCGGCGTAGAACGTCACGACGAACGGGATCGCCTGCCAGCCGACTTCGAATACGAATGCAACCCAGCCGTCGAAAGTCCCGAGTGGGTGCCAGCGAACGGAGGCCGTATCACCCACATACGCCGGGTCGTGGCCAAGCCACGTGCCAGGGTGGTAGCGAGCGGTGTAGATCCCCGGCTCGTCCAGCGTGACGACTGCGACCCCACTCTCGTTGGTCGCAACGCGCTGGTCACCCACCGTGATGTAGCCGCTGTGTGACGACCCGCCAATCGGGTACTGTCGGTCGCTCCCATTCGACGCGATCGGTGCACCCGTCTGATTATCGCGCAACTCGACTCGGAGTGTCGCGTTCGACGTCGTCTGCGAAACGATCTCGGCAGAAAGATCACTCTCGCGAAGCTGTCGCGCCGACCCGACTTGGGGGTCGACAATCGTGGCATTCACGCCGCGAACGATCCCACCCACCCGAAGCGCCTCCCGGTCGACGGACTCTGCACGGACGGCCAGCCCGTACGTGGGCGTGTACGACTCGTTGACGACCTCGACAGTCACGTTCTCGCCGATCGTCTCACGGGGTGACGCCCGGTCAACCCCCCACGTGTCGATGATATCCGGGCCATCGCGAACCGGCTCTGCTCGCGGCCCGATCTGTGAGGGATACGCGTGAACTCGGACGGGAATCGCATCCGACTGTGCCGTAGTTGTCGACGTCCCGGTCGATGTGACGAGTGTGTCCCAGTTCGTGTTGCGAGCGGTGTAGAACCGCCACACACCACGGACCCGAGAGTTTTCATCGTCGGTGAGCGTATAGCCCTGCCACGGCCGGGACTGGAAAATCGCGACGCCAGTATCCCCGTTCGGGTACTGCGCGTAGTAGGGGTACGCCGCGAGGTCGTAAATCTCGGTATCGAGTGTATCCGAGACGGTTCGTGTCTCCGTCCGGTAGTTGACTGTCGTCTTAGATTCGCCACCAACCGTTGTCTCGACGGTCTTCTTGAGCCGGACTGAGATGTTCGCTTCGAGCGTGAGATTCGCGCTCCACGAGTGAGTAGTCTGATACTGTAATTCTGGCGTGTGAGTGCCGCTCGCAGTTGCGACCGGAATGCCATCGATTTTCAGACGGATGTTCTCAATCTCGTGGGAGACGAGTGCCCAGTCGGTAGTCCGATTACCCGTTTCGGTCCCAGTTGGAACGCGAACACGATAATCGACGAGGCCGCGAACCGTCCCATTGGGAGCGATATAGAGCGGTGTCTCGCCCGCATCGAGATGCCCGCGCGTCGATGGCGTGACCGCGAAGATCGTCGCGTGCGCATCGTCGATGAACGTCCCGTCTTCGAGTGACGCATGAGGCGGGTACGTCGACGTGTCGGGCCCGCCGGCGTCGAGATCAGCGAAGTCGTTACGCGTCCACGTCGCGGCCGTGTCCGGCGGGCGCGTGAACGTGATGTCAGTCCCGTTAGCGAGTTGGTGGAGTGCCGTTCGATCGTCGCCGTACTACTGCTGGTAGGCCTGTTGGCTGACGTAGCGGTCGCTATCACGAGACCAGAGCGTTGCCGACTCGTTTTCTGTGAGGCCGTTTGTCTCAGTCCCTGGTCTTGGGGGCTGTGCCGTGGCGAGGCCGATAATGGAACTCGACACGAGCAACGCGGCTACCAGTACGGAGGGCACTCGATGCTTCATGGGAGGGCAAAGGTGGATTGGTGGGGCGCTTACCAGGGAGTGAGGTTCACACAGTCCCCAAGTGGGAGGCCCATAATCGACGCCACAACGGTATACAGCGGGCCGAGCACCGCCAAGATGAGGGCGGATTTGAGTGCTGCGCGCTTGTGGACTTTGAGTCGCTTTTTCTGTTCGGGGCTGGCGGTGAAGATCTCAGCGAGGGAATCGGCCTGCCAGATGACTGCCAACCCAATGAAGCCGAGCGTCGTCGTGATCTGGAAGAAGCCCTCGACCATCCCCGGCAATTTCTCAGCGCTGCAGACCACGCTGTCTTGTGCGGCAACTGGCTGGACGGCAACGAGCGCGAACAGGACGCTCCCGATCGCGACGTGTCGGAGGATGGATTGGGAGGGCCGTTGCTGACCGGCGGACTGAGCGTCAGTAGGGGAGTGTGAGTCAGACATAAGGTCACTCGGTGTGGTCGTACACGAGCGCTTGGAGGTCGGCGTAGCGACTCGTCATGGTTGCAATCTCATCGATCGAGTAGCCCAATTCACGCGCTTCGCTGAGTTGTGCGCGGAGTTCGTGCGGCTCAACGTCGCGAAGTTGCATCTCGTCGCGGAGGGCTTGCCGATAGAGGGCCGATGCGTTGAGATGGTCGTTCCACCTGAGGAACAACTCATCGATGTCTTCGACGGTGACTGAGCGGGAGATCATGGGTTCGGTATCGTTCCACACCGATTGTCTTGCGGTGCGTACATGTCAATCAGATTGGTGGAATATTATATATTTACTGGCCGATATGAAGTGTGGTAGCATGCCAAACCAGATGTAAGGTTCACAAAAGAAATCTTGAAGGCAGATAGATTTGTATCGTATTCTGCTTGAGTCCTTGATTCCAACCTGACTGGCAGGCGTACTCTGGGAGGACGCACGCGTTGAGACCCTCGAAGGTGAGTTCTCGGTAAACGTCGTCGGACACGATTGCCGTCTAGTCATCATCAGTATGGTCACCAGCGGCCCACTCGAAGAACCGCCAGCCCACAAGAGGGTTGCGTCAATAGTTCCTGTCGTCGCCACCGCGACGTTATCCCCTGTTCTAGGGGTAACGCTCAAAGCTTCGGCGAGAGTTGTTTTGGAACGGGAGGATGATCGTCGTTCATCGGTCCTCACCTCGTCGCTGTGTTATCGAAATTCATTGGCCGTGATCGTCTCGAGATACTCAACGCTGACATATCGGAATTCGATACGGTCACTGAAGCCATGTTGAGGAAGGAGTGTTTCGGCCGCCCGACCCGCCGGTTTGTCGGTCGTCAAGAGAACGACGTGATCCGCCTGCTCTGTATCGAGTACCTGAGCAGCAAGCCCCACGAGTGCCGTGTCCGCTTTCTCGGTGATATCTTCGTCACGGCCAGTCTCGTTAGCGATAAACCGGCGGGCTTCGTCCATCACCGTCGAGACAAGCGGGTTGGTGTAGTCAAGTTCGTCGGCAACCACGATCCAGCCCTCCTCGAATCCATCGGGATAGGGAATATTTCCCGAGGGATACGCGTCCGCTGCCGGATCGCCACCGAGTTCTTCGTAGACGCGTTGGGGGACACGCAATGAGACACCAGCCTGTTGGAGTGCTCGACGGAGTCGTTGAAACTTGTCCTTGTCTGGCCCACCACACCGAACGAAGACACCGGTATCAGCGATATACACCGTCTTCATGCACCGGAATCGGCGTACTCAGTGGCAACTGGTTCCAGCGCCTGGAGAATGATTTCGGCTTCAAGCGGTGAAAGGTCAAGTTCCCGGGCCGCAATCCGATGGTTGACCGTCCCGTCGGCGTACTCGGAAGCGTACTCGAGGGCGACAGCAAGCCCGTCAAGACCATGTCGCTCGATGTAGATGTCGATGTCTTCGTTCTGGTCGCGGCGGGCAACAGCGGCGATAAGTGCTGGTGTGATTGTTTGGGTTTCACCGTCTGTCGAGAGCGTAAGTGCGATCGACTCGGCATCGTATTCGTACGGGCGCTGCTCACGGACTTTCTCTACTAACCCAGCTGTTTCGAGGTTCTGCATATAGTCGTAGGCAGTTCCCTGTGGGATATCGAGTTCGTCGACCAACTCGGACACGGTGACCGGTCCGTGTTGTAAGATATGGGCATACAGCCGAGCAAGTATAGGTGTGTCGAGGAGGTCGGCCACCGTCTGAAGCTGCTGAATTGGTGGGCGGCCTGACCGGGGAGGTGATTGCGCCATCTCAATTACGAATTATGGATAATTCGTGATAAGACTTCCGGCGAAGGGCCAAAGCTCAAAACTCACTTGCCACCCACCGAGAGCCAGTCACTCGCTGCGGCACCACCCCATTCTTGTTCTACAGAGGAAACAAGGCGAGTGCCTCAGGGCTTGATCCCGAGACGGTTCACTCTGCACCCGAGTCTGCATCTTCATACTCATCGAGATCAGGGAGATTTGCATCCCAGTCCGGATTCTCGTCGTAGTAGTCGCCCTCAAACTGCTCGCTCACGGCGGCCAAGCCAATCAAGCTCGCAGTATGTGCATCGTAGGCGTCGAGATTGATCGCCCAATACTCGCCCTTATGACGCACAAACCCCTGATTATGGAGTCGGCTAAGCGTCGTCCCAACACTTCCTCGTGGGATGTCGAGCGCCTCAGCAATCTCACCTGCTCGATACCCTGTTTCTGGAGTCGCTGCGAGGAAGCGAAGAATGGTCCGCCCATTCGTATTCGGTCCTGGAAGATCCGATGGCTGGTAATTTTCGAAATCAACGGGCATATGTAACAGTATGTAACGTGGAGTAATAGACTTGGAGGAGTAGTTGTTCCAGAGTACTCTTTGGACGCTGGAAGGTCTCGATTGACGCGTTCTCCCAATAGAAGTGTGATGAATCTGAGGTCGTTGGGAGGATACTAGTTTTTACTGGCAATAGTGGTGTGTCTGACCGAGTATCCGCAGAGTGGCGAGTTGATTCAGCAAGGAGATTGTTGATAGACAAAGACGACTCAGTATCCGCATTTTACGGCGGTACAAGGTGTTGTGGCTCCGCGCCAACTGATGAGTTTCCTACTGAAGCCACCGAGTGGCAGTGTCAGCAGGAACATCGGAGTGAATCTGGCCCCAGCAAAAAATGCCGCACCGTCAGTTGGACCGAAGCTCGAGTGAATCAGGGATGTACGGTTCGATACTGCGAAGGACTCCTACTACTTTCAGGGTTTCTTCTATCGATTCGAGAATGTTAGAGATGTCAGTCTTCAAGTCCCATTTCCGGTATTTTCCACCTTTCCGGCCAAGGTTCTTTTCGGTCACCGAAAGCAAGCCGAGCATTTTGAGCTCGTCAAGGTGGTCAGATACCCAGCGAGAAGTATGGGGGTCGATATCACCAGCTTCACAGATTCGCTCATACTGTGGGTAGATCACACGTGTACGCGCAGGCATCTTGCCGTTTGCAGCCAACACACAGAGAGCATAGAGTATGTAGTGGTCGTGTTCGTGTAATCCCTGAATTCCACGCCTGACCTTCTTCGATTTCAGCCGGCTTTGTGCTCGGTTGACGTCGTCTTCGGTGACTAAGCTGCGTTTGTTTTCGCGAGCAACGTCGCCTGCCTCTAGTAGTAAGTCAAGAGCCTTACGAGCGTCACCTGCTTCTTTGGCGCCGTATGCAGCACAGAGTGGAATTACTCCTTCATCGAGTCCGTCGTCTTTGAACGCGATATCGGCACGCTGTTGGAGGACATCTTGGAGTTCAGTCGCGTCGTACGTTGGAAAGTGAAGTTGGCGTTCACACAGTGAGCTTTTGACCTTTGGTGAGAGGTCATCTGTGAATGTCAAGTCGTTTGAGATACCGATGATTCCGATCTTCGTATCGGAGACGTTCCCATTAGCATGGGCACGAGACAACTGGTACAGAATACTGTCTTCACCGGATTTGATGTGATCAACCTCGTCCAGAACGATGAGGACAGTTCCAGCTCTCGATTCCAGTTCTTCCCACAGCATCGCATATGCTTCAGACTTCGAGTAACCGGATTCAGAGATTTGTTGGGAGGCCGAGCGCATCTGGTTGACGAGTGCAATACACAGACGATAGCTCGTCTCCAGTCCGTCGCAGTTCAAAAATACCGTCCGCAGGACAAGGTCATCGTACTGTTCGGAATCTGCTTCGAGCTGCTTGAGGAAGTATTTAGTTGAGGCAGTCTTGCCGACCCCGGTCTTACCGTAGAGGAAGATGTTCTTTGGAGTCTCCCCCCAAATAACCGGCTCAAGCGCCGAGTGGTACTCTTCGAGTTCGTCATCGCGACCGACGAGAGAATTTGGAGTATACTCGTCGGTGAGTGCCCCTCTGTTGACGTAGGGGGTGTTCCCACGCTTGAACTCAAATTGGCCCATTGGTGAGGATTGTGTTGCCAAATGATATAAACCCCCCGGACCGCCTGTTCATCTGTTTCGTTTGTACACACCGTATTTCATTTGTTTCCCGAGTTGTTGTCCATATTGTCCACGGTCGACGAGACTAGTTCCCCAGCTTTTGCCCGGAGACAACTCCCAAGATATACTAGCGAAGTCCAAAAGTCGATTAGCTTGTAAACGACCACGGGTCGGGTGACCCGTGGCTTTTGTAATTCCCTCAGCCTATGTCGTAAGCACTCCACGCGAAGCGATTTCGCGGGATGAGGATGGGCGGTTTACAGAACGCCCCGACCCAGACAGGCTCACCTTCCGAACAAACGGTTGGGTTTTGCGAGTCCGGTAATTAACCGATTCAACGTCTACGCCAGCGTGTTTCGCCCACGCTCGCCACGCCACGTTCACGCTCGCGTTCCGGTCAGCATGGTCTTGCTGAACTTCACACGAATCATTCGTACATCGGAACCGCCGACCCTGACGGTATCCCCGATGACCACAACACGAACACGCCTTCGAATTGTACGGCGACTCGACCGTCTCACACGGAATCTGGTTCCATGTCGCTTTATATCGAACCTGTTGCTCGAACTTGTGGAACGGCAGTTTGTGCAGACGACGATTCATGTACGTGCCGTACTTGATGGCGTCTCGAATCCCGCTCAAGTCCTCGAACACGATGACCGGGTTCGGGAACTGTTGTGTGAACTCCACCACGACTCGGGACATCCGGTGAAGAACCCACTCGGTGTAGCGTTCTTCTTTCTCTCCGAGTTGGTGGTGGATGGAGTGTTGGCCGTGTTCTTGACAGCGTTTCGTGATGGTGTGGTGGCGTTGGCGTTCGGCTTTCACCGAGCCGTAGTCAAGCACGAGTGTTCCGAGCGTGTCCATCGTTTCACGAGTAAGAGCGGTGAGGGCGATGTTGCGCTCGTTAATATCGACGCCGACGAGTGTGTCCGCGTCTTCAGGTTCAGGCACTTCGGCTTCTGTTTTGACCGTGACGTGTAGGTAGTACACGTCATCTCGGTACAGGAGTTCGGCCTGTCCCAACGACCATTCGTCTTCAGTTAAGGCTGACTCGATGAGGTTGAGGTCTTCCGGTCGTCCTCGAAGGTGTCCTTTCACCTTCTTGTACGGCTTCGGACTCACACGGAACCGAATACGGTCAGTCTCGTCGTTTTGGGTGAGTCGATAGCCTTCGGTGTGTGCCATGACGAGCGGGTATGTTCCCTTCTTGTCCGTGGCCGGTGGCGACGGTTTCCCGACGTTGGTGTCGTCTTGGTCGTGCCACCAGTTGAGGAGTTCTTTGTAGGAGTCCCACGCTTGCAGGGCTTTCCCGACAACCGCGCACTTGTTGTTCCGAAGGAAGTCCTTGCGGTCAACTTCCTTCTGAATCTTGGTGCGTGAGTAGCCGTCTTGCTTGAGTCGGAGTGTGTCGTTGGCGATGTCTCGTGCGGTGTAACGGGCATCTTTGAGCCACGACCGCTCACCAGACTCTATGCAGAGTCGAGTACGTGCGGTCTTCGTGACTTCTTCGATACCCATACCTTGACTATCGAATCAAATGATAATAAACGTAGAGATTCGAATGGGTGAATACAGGAGTCATGCACATTCGATTAGTTTGTGTAAGTATCATTTCGTGTGGTGTCCGAAGTATCGACACGGGATGTTGGAGTTAGTTCGAGACGAACTTGCGGAGTTGTTCCGGGGGACTGCCGAACGGTCCGGTCACGAGATTGTGTCGATGGAGATTGCCACCGACCACGTTCACTTGTTCGTGGAGGCCGACCCGAAATGGAGTCCTGCCGAGATTGCTAAGCAATTCAAAGGCTACTCGGGCCGAACGATTCTGAAACGCCACCCTGAACTCAAACAGCGGTACTTCTGGGGAAGTGGCCTGTGGAAGGATGGCTACTACGTCGGGACGACTGGTGCTGTTTCCGAGGACGTGGTTCGTCGGTACATCGAGGAGACGGAACATTAGGCGAGCGTACGCGATTCACCCACGGGTCAGGTGACCCGTGGAACTCTCGCTGTTTCCTTTAGAGAAATCAGGCATATCTCACCGGGTTGAAGCATCAATAATTTATCTATTGCAGAATTTCACGACGAGAGTGCTAGAACCACCTGTTCATCTGTTTCTTTTGTAGACACCACATTTCATTTGATTCGCTTGTTCAACTACACACTGATGTTGTAACAGACACCGCTGTTCATCTGTTTCTTCTGAAACATAGTCGAGGTCACGCTCTTACACCAAATATTCGCCAAAGCGATCATTACAGAGTCACCGCCCAATTCTCTTTTTCATCGATGTAAATTAGCGAACTACCGTGACGTCAGCTCGGCAAGGAAGCCTCGAATCTATGTCAGACACCACCTCTTCATCTGTTCGTTTGTTCTTCAGAGATTCCGACACACACACACCACATTTCATCTGTTCTTCCACGTGAACCCGAGGTCAGCAAGTGGCAAAACATGATTCATCGTGTTTGTACCACCAAAACCGAATCAACACTAGACTAGAACTAGAACCATTGAATGATTTTTACCACAAATCACTGTCTTCGCATTATTATATATTTACTGGTAGAAGATAATTATACCGTCTATTCTAAGTTCGCCTAGGTAGTTTATCAAGCCGTCAAACGTGTGTTAATGACGTTTAATCAATTCATCCAGAGTTATGAAACTGAGTGAAATATCCTTGCTTTATATACTAACTATAGTCGTCACTCCATCACCACTCTACTCTCGACTCAAAGAACAGATGAACGACGGTGTATGTGTCCGGACTCCGTGAGTGACCAACTTCGCTTCATCATGGAGTGTCAACGGGTTGTGGAATAATTCTCGTCGGCACTGTCTAGTTAAGCCAGTTTGAGGAACGAGCAGGTCGTTGAGTGTGTTTGGGATGAAGCTCGCAGACCTGCTCAGCGAGTGCTTTGCGACGGGTTATGAAGAAACTTGGGAGCGTGAGCGGACGGCGACGCCCGTCAGGGCGTTCGCCGTCGAGCTTCACGCGACCGGCTGTTCACTCAGAGAGACAAAAGAAATTCTTCGAATACTCGGCGTTGAACGCTCTCATCAAGCTGTTTGGCAGTGGGTACATCGACTGGCTGACAGCGGTCACAACCCGCCTGAGGCGAAGCCGAAGCGGGTTGCGGTCGACGAGACCGCTCAAGATCAATGGCGAATGGTCTTGGTTGTACGCTGCAATAGACATCGAGACAAAGCTGATTCTTGACGTCGAATTGTTTGGGCGACATGGTACTGATCCGGCGGCTGCGTTTCTCCACCGACTCTCGGAGAAACACGATCTCTCAGACGCTGTGTTTCTCGTTGATGGTTACGGCTATCAGACTGCCCTGTCTCGATTAGGATTGAGCGGTCGGCTTGACTACGTCGAGCGAAACCTCATCGAAAAGTGGTTTCATACCCTCAAAATGCGAGTCGACCGCTTCCATAATTCGTGGGTGGGCAGTCACGGCAGCGTCCGCGAATGGTTTATACAATTTGCGCAATACTATAATTTTCAGAGACCGCATCAAGCGCTCGATGGACGAACACCAGTTGAGGAGGTTACTAACTAGACAGTGCCTTCTCGTCCTATGTCTCGCGAAGTTCGACCACCTTGTCGGCAATTGCGTCAGGATGTTCCATTACGAACTGAAGGATTGCTTCGTGTATCTCACGCTTCTCGTCATTCCGGATACCGTACTCTCTGAGCGCTTGTTTCACGTCGAATTGAATGAAGTCCTCAAACTCGTCGTGGGTGGTTCGCCGTGGGTATATCTGAGCTTGTACCGACTCAGAGAAGGGGAAACCGGGATTACTGTCTTCGAGCGCTCTAGAAGTATTTGGCCTTACTTCTTGATTGGATTCCTGTTCTGATCCATCGGTGCCTGACTGCTTACTCACCTCTGATTCACGTTCGAGGCTTTCATCTTCCTTTTTGGAATCAACGTCTGACTCTATGTCTTCATCTTTGACCGTCACCTCGTCCCGTACCTCTCCAGAGGTGTCCGTAGTTTCAGACTTGGCTGTATCGGACTCCTGCTCTTCGTCATCGTCTTCGACTTCCGCAAGTTCCTCATCCAACCCTGCAAAGCGGTCGGTGTAGTCCCCCATTAGCGACGCACCTCTCCGTGTTCAATGATGCTTGCGAGTTCTTCGAACGACGAGAGGATCGAATCTTCTGGTGCGTAGTCTCGAAGCGGTTTGTGATCTCCAATTGCACGGGAAAGTGACTCAGAGTGGCGAATACCTGGCTTTGGGAGTGAGCCATCCCATTCTCCGGAATCAATCTTTTCCAGGTCAGCTGGAGAGATATACGCGAAGTTCGGGACCTTCGCAGCGAGATGTTCACGCGTCACCAACGACTCGATCAGCTCTCGGTCAAGAGTTTGTTGATCGATACGACGTTGGAGGTCTGTCGGTACAATTGCAAGCAAGTCCAGCGAAATGAACTCTCGAAGTGGCTTGATTAGACGCTCGACCGTTCGCTCGAACCCTCCGAGTGATTCAGGGCCTGGGCGGAGTGGCACAAGAATCGACTCGGTTGCGACGAGTGCGTTGTCCGTGAGGTGGCCCGTACTCCCGGGCGTGTCGATGATGATGTAATCGTAGGTTTCGCCCAAGAGCGGCTCAACAAGGAACTGTCGCATCCTGACTGTTCCGTGGTTCACCGACCCGAGACGATCTTGGACGTCTTCGAGGTCTGCTGTTGATGGGAAGAGGTCAAACCCAAACTCAGTCGAAACGATTGCGTCATCTGGCTCTGCATCCCGATCTATGATGATCTCTCCGAGATCTGCGTGCTCATCGTCTAGATAGACTTCGCGGAAGTCAAGGCCAACTGTGAGGTGACCATTCGGGTCGAGGTCGACAAGCAGAACATCGTGACCTCGCTCAGCTAACTCGCGGGCAGTGTTAAGCGAAATCGTTGTTTTCCCGACGCCACCCTTGAGCGTGTTCAGTGCGACAGCGTTTGGTTGGGGTTCCTGTGACATTGGAGTTCACCTGAGTCACCTAAGGTAGCTGAGGTACCTGTGGTTGTGCGGATAGACTCACGCATATCATATAATATTTCCTGACTTAACTACCTCACCTAAGACACCTAAGGTACCTAAGGCAGGTAAGGTAGGTACCATTGTACAGCTTGATTCATCTATGTTATCTATTGGTCCTAGCTCAACTACCTCACCTAATGGGCCTGTGCCACCTTAGGCACCTGAGGTACCTAATGTGAATGTGGAAACTAAGCTAACTAAGGCTGTTCTCGATTATGGATGGTATCCAGAAATGTCTCTGTCCTACCATCTCTACCTTAGGTGACTTAGCTGCCTTAGGTACCTAACTTGCTCCTAACCTTCTGCTCGGAATATGCGAGCAGACTCCGTTGCGCTTGAAGGCAAAATAGCCTATCTCGAAATAGCCAACTCTGAAATTGGTTATCCTGGTCCGATATCAACAACCAGTGCCGACCACAGGTCCGGAGATTGGGACTTTGGGGGGTGCGCGAACTGGCCAAACATCTTTGCTGTGACACCATGTAACTACTACTGGAGACAATCTGTGTCACATGCGTCTCCACAATCCCCCATGACGAGTGATTCGACGGCGCTTGGTCGATGCCCTGACTGCGGCGAAGAGATCGAAGCCTATCAGTCGATTATTGAGTTCGAGGATGGCGATGGGACAACTGGCGTGTTCGCAGAGTGCTATTCATGCGATGAAGTCGTCCGCCCAGAGTGACAAACTGCCTACGTGTCCACGAGGTAGTCTGCACCGTACTCCTGTTTGAACTCGTATTCTGACGGGAAAATCGGATCTGTTGTCGCCCAGATATCGTTGATTCGTTTCTCTATAGTCTCAAGAACCATCCGAAGCACGTCATTCGGATCTTCTGGGTAGACTGCATCGACCGCACTCTCTTCTCGCGGCTGGGGTGGTACGTGGTAGTGGTCGCGTGTGTTGTGTGTATTCGGGTGGCGGTCCCATCGACACGACCAGCGCTCACCAGCCCATTCCTCAAAATACTGGATATTGAACTCACCATTCAGTCGAAGACGGATTTCGAGAGTAGCAGTATCCACGACGTCGGGATAGTAACTCGACTGAAGAGTGGCAACAACACGGTCTTCCTTTCCAGACGGGAAGTACTGGACGGTCTCGGTTACCGAGAGATCTGCGAGTCGACCACCGAGAATTCGCATCCGTTCTTCGTTGAGGTCATCTGTGCGTCCCATCGAGGTTAGGGAAACGAGGAGGCAGGACTTCCACCGTGATTTGACTCGAGGCGGAATTTGGCTTCACGAAGTTCGCGAAGGCGACGAGTGATAGTTCGCCATTCACTCAGTCTATCGTACGCCTCATCGAGATCGTCGTACGTCGTCTCGGAAAGGACAACTGCCTCAGGCGAGGATTCCTCAAAGTAACTCGAGAGCTCCTGTTCTCGGGCTCGGTACTCGTCGATTGCTTCCTCAGCCGCTTCTGGTGTATTGAGCTCCCGGGTCAGTTCCGTGATACGACGGAACTCAAAGTAGGCCTCATTGCGAACGAAGAGCGCAGGATTGTCGGCGACTTTTTCGAGCACTCCGACGTCAACGAACCACTCGAGATGAGGACGTGCGCCTTCTTTTGTACAGTCAGCACGTTCTGCGACATCTGCAACAGTGGTCGGCGACGTGAGCGTCGTTACTGCTTCATACACACGATCTTTGACCGTCCGGCTCTCGACTGCTTTGTCCCACTCACCGGTCAGATTCATGTCCGGCGGAGACGGCGTATCCTCAGTCATTGTCCTAGAGACGGATTACGCTCATATTAGTTTGTGGGTGCTAAGATATGTTTGCAATTACGATAACACCTTCTAGGGTATGATACTTTGTACGATAATCCTGGTTTGGCGCTTTGACCCGTGGATGGTGAGCTGAAAAGAGGCTGTGTGGGTTTGTTCTGAGTCTTGGATACGATTCGCGGCACTGACTTAACCAACAAAATTTTTGATTAGCGACTTGTGTTGGTTAACACGAGGCAGCAGCCGATGTCCTACGAACCACCAACGCCGCCGCCGAACCTCCCCACGGAAGTCGTCAACGCTCTCAATGGATCATCGCCGAACCGTCTTCGGGACGTTGGCCGCTATGCCGAAGAGCTGGCCGAACACAAGGTGCGCGAGGCTCGTCTTGAGGACGAGTCACCGGAAGGCGAACTCGAAGAACGGTCGGACGACCTTCCAGACGATGTCCCCACGAAGGCGACGATCACTGTCAAAGAGATCAACGACAACCGATACTACTACTGGCAGTGGCGAGAGGGAGACAAAATCAAGTCGAAATATAAAGGGCCAGTCAATTCGGGCAGGTGAATGAGAGACACGCGCAAGTACGGTTCAGCACCCGTGTGAAAGATGAAAAATTGAGGAAGAGAAGGCTGGTGATGAAGGGCTCTCGCGTAGGGATAGCATTTTTCGGCTCTGTTGAAATCCTATTATTCTACGACTTTTTTGCAGGAATAGCTGTTAGGTAGGTGTGTAAGTGGATTAGCTCAGACGTCGAATCCGTTTCGCCTGAGTGCCTCTGCCAGTTCCCCGTCAGGGTCGGCCGCAAACTCAACCAACGATGACTCAGGCCTTGTTGTCGTATATAACTCAGAGTCAATATTGTCTGGGATTTCGTTCGTGTGGCTCTTATCTACAACTGCAACTGATATTTTTGGTCTCGTGTCCGCGTCTTTTGGCTCACTCATTAACTGATTGTACGAGGAAACGATGTTTGGATTTTACCATTCGGGTATCAAATTTTCTCTTGGAGGACGAGTGAGCCGTCCTCACCGTATCTGACGACTCCGATCTAGTGGAGCCACTCAATATCGGACGTAGCTGTCTCCTCACCAAGCTTCGATTCAACCGCCCGTTCGGGAACTCCTTCGTACAGGTCGTCATCGTATTCGGTTTCCGCAAGTAGTCGAATACACTGAGCGACCCGTTCACGGTCTACGGTTCGCGAGTTCGTGAAACTGTTCTCGGATCGCCGTGTATTCCAACGTCGACTCGCGGGTCATATCTCTACCTCGTAGTCACGAGCGAGCGATTCCATTTCAGACCAGGGTGGGGTTTGGGCTGAGGACTGTTCGCCTTCTGTTCGTAGGTACGTCAAGAGAGGTGAGATGATGTCTTCGACTCCGTAGGATGTTGCGACTTTGTGAACGTCTTCGTGGGATGTGTTGGTTGCGGTAATGAGAAGTATAGCGTACTTTCGGTGGCGAGCGTCGTTCTCGATGAGGAGTGGGTGACAGACCAAATCGGCCGATGAGAGTGACTCTCGGCTTTCTGAGTAGAAGTAATAGTTCCCCGAGCGCGTGAAAAACTGCAGACCGTATTCGCTGAATGCATCGAGTCCTGTTAGCAGGTACTGACTGTCGTCAACACCCTCGTCTGTTCGCACAATGAACTCGTCATAAGATTCCCACAGAAGTGTTCCACTCCCGATGTCGGTCTGGACTTGCGTACGGTGGTGTTGGTGCCGGAGCTCCACGGCGAACTTGTGAAGTCCTGAGAACTGTTCGGTGAGGTGGTATCTCGTTCCTTGCTTAACAGCTATTGCCCGGTTTGTAAGCGTCTTGAGCGTCCGATAGACAGTTGCCCGTGACACCTCGGTTCGTTGGGCAAGCTCGGCTGCCGACACTGGTTCATCCGCGGGGAGATAATAGAGGACGCGAAGCATCGACGACGTCAGCAATTCCGGGAAGTCAACGTGGGAGTTGGTTGCCGTGAGGTCTTGGTACACCTCGAGGCACTTCGCAGACGTTGGGTGTATTATCGTCTCGTTTCCCACCCGTTCACGGGTGACCAATCCCAATTTTTCGAGATGTACCACAGCGTTCGTGATGGTCCCCGGCTCATACCCGAGCTCAGTAGCAAGTGCTCGGCGCTTTTTAGGGGAATCAAGTGTCGCCATGATTCGCAACTCATTCTCCTCTAGCATGGTGTCTCAAATTGGATGTACTTGTAATAAAGCACTACATCGGATATGAGACATTTGGTGGTGATTGTTGAGAAATTCGATGGATCTCTGCGGTAGAGAGAATAGTGTATTCAAGGACAATAGTGTGACACTGGAATTGCGTCCAACAAAGAAATTGGGCGTGTCCAAATTGCCTCGCTTATCCTGAAAACTGCTAGTTGGGTGTGAGCGCTACTTTATCGGGGGCGTCAACTGACCAGCCAGCGTCTCGAGTTCACTCGCCTCTCCGATCTCGGACACCCATTGTTCGGGAAGATGCGACGCACCGAATCGGGCTCCTGCGACTGATCCGGTAATTGCGCCGATCGTGTCTGTATCGCCACCGCGGTTCACTGATGTAACAATCGCGTCCTCCACCGTCGTCGCAGTAAGCGCGTCGTGAAGTGCCGTTTGTAGTGAGTGAATCACGTACCCTGACGTTTCCAATGAGTCCAGTGATTCGCCACGAGCGACTGGTGTGAGTGCCTCAGTAAGCTCGTCTGGTGCGTCACTGGCGACGATATCCAGTGCGTCTTCCAGCGGTTCGTCGGTGTCGTCGAGTAACCCAGCGATTGTAAGGTTCAACACAGCACAACCCCACGTACACCGTGGGTCAGCGTGTGTGATTTGTGAGGACTGCAGGCTTACGTCGACGAGTGTGTCCCAGTCCACAGCGTACGGAATAGCGAGCGGTGCACACCGCATCACACTCCCATTCCCTGCATTTTGTCCTTCTGGACTGTTTTCCCATACGTATTGGCCTGCTTCGTCCCATGCTGCGCCGTGCTTGAGGCGGCTTAGGGCACGGACTGTCATGCGCCCAATATCGAACGGCCCGTTGTCATACCAGTCAACGAACCTGTCAGCGACGTCCCCTGGTCGGAACTCATCGTGTTCAGCCACACTGCGTGCGATGCACAGGGCTTGCTCCGTATCGTCGGTAATCGTCCCAGCAGGCTGATTCCACGTCCCGAACCCTACCATGTCATCGAGTCGACCGTGCTCGTCAGCAATTTCCCTCGCAGACATGAACTCGACAGGCCGGCCAAGCGCGTCCCCACAGGCAAGCCCTAGTAACACGCCGCCAGTGCGATCAGAATTCATACATTACTTGAAGATGACAGCCCCGAAAAGTGTTCGCCGGATGTTACATTTATTATGTGCCGCTTAGGAACTCTACGCTGGATTTGAGCGTTACTCGCTCGCAACAAACAATGACACTGGACGCAGGACGCACCTAGGCCTATGGATAGCAACGGCAAATATGACGACCGACCGGGCCGCTAATAACAGTCGTCTTTCCGTTTCGGATAGCAGTCAGAGTGAATAGTAGTGTCGTCATCTATCTCGATATCCTCAATATCCTTGTAGAACACACAGAGTGCCGATTCCATATCGAACATGGCGCTCGGCATCTCCTTGTCCAATTCTTCAAGGGCAAACTCTTCGAGTAATCGAACACAGTCCTTCGCGTCATCGTGCTCCAAGTCTATCCCGAACACCTCTTCGAATCCCTTTGGCGGGTTACTACCTGTATTGAGATATCGGGGGCGAATTGTCGGTGGTGTGAGCTCTTCGTGCCCATGAACAAACGCTACCACTTCGAGCCAATCATAGCCCGTCAGAGGGCCAAAGAAGCTGATTGATTTGAGTGAGTCCCAGGCGGTTACGAAGGCCTCGTGAGCCGCCACCTCTTCCTCGTCTATACCGCTTTGATAATGTTCGAGTACCTCGAAAAACTCCTCAAATGACGAGACGGATTGACCGGCAACCATGAGTGAATTCAGGGAACGAAGTGACTCCTTCATCCGAGAAGCGTTGACCTTCCTGTGGGAATGGCGTGTGTCATACTCCGAGAAATCATCCAACTCACCCGACTCGGCTGCTTCGATAGCGTCTGCCATTGACTCGATTCCATGAGCGTCGATAAGAGTCCTTGGTGTGTCTCTAGTCCAGCCTCCAGCAATATATGCAAACGTAGCGAAATAGGCGATCTCCGAATCTAAGGGATAGCCTCGATCATCGATCCACTCAGCAAGAGTGGAAAAGTGCTCTGCCTCAAACAGGTCGATGTCCTTTGCGTAGTATGCGAATTTGGGGCCTTGAGGGGCGTCACGAAGCGTGCTGTAATTGCGAGAACTAGCCATTAACATATCAGGTTAAGCAATACCTCGATATTGAATCTAATCCCGGTTAGGACTTCGAAATCGAATATTTGCGGCTATTCTTCCGTCGCCCAGACGTTTTTTAGACGGGTGTCTGTATGTCGTTGCATGCCGAATCCACTCTTCTCGACCTACACGCAGGGCGAGAATCGGGTTACATCAACAGTCACCGCCGTTCTTGAGCACGTCAACAACCAGTTGGCCGAAGATATACTTGAAGCGTTGACCGACGAATCAGACCTGTCGCTCGTCTAGTTCGATAATCAAGTTACAGGCGTTGACTCGGTGCCGGATGCGGCAATCAAGAGTTCGACCGCGCTCTGGTTCGAGACAAAGACGAGTCGGGACGCTGTAGACAGGGAACAACTCGAAAATCATCTTCACGCACTCAACGAAGACGATGCGGAATTGCAGCGTCTCGTTGTCCTGACTCCAGATGCTCGACTCCCTGACGAGGTGGCCGCAATCAATGACGAGCGTATCGTGTGGGTCAACTTCGACTCGCTCATTGACACCATCGAGACGGTGCTTCAACGAGACGTTGGGAATGCTGAGGCGAGTATGTCTGTTCCCACAGAACGTGAAGCGTTTCTCTTGCGCGAACTCAGTCGCTTCCTCTACGACGAAGACCTCGTCAGCGGCAAGGAGGACCGCGTGCTGGTCGTCGCGGCCCGCAAGGCATGGCCAGAGTATCAGGAGCACGGGCTATACTTCTGCCAAGCGAACCGGTCGTTCAAACCTGTCAACCACCTCGCGTTCTACACCGACGCAGAAATCAAAACAGCAGTCCCCTCGGTAACGGATGCTATCGAGAGCATCGAACTCATTGAGGAAACAGTACGAAATCACTCTGACCTCTCGCAGTCACAGCGTGAACAGTTGCTTAATGCAGTGACGCAGTTTCGCAAAGAGGGCTCCGAACGGTACGGTGAGACGGAGAAACTCATCTTCCTTCGAGATGGTATCGAACTCAATCACCCGGTGAAGAACGACAAGACCGCGAGTGATTCTGACCGGACGGTTGCCTTTGTCCAAGGACATCGCTACGCCTCGTTCTCGAAACTTCGGGAGAATCCGGAGTGCACAACTGAATTAGAGAAATCCAACTGAATACGATGTCATGGTCAACTCACTGAGTACTTAACCCTCTTCGTTGGTAGATATCGTCCCGCCCTCTCGATAGAACTCTTCCATTTGTTTTCCCCTCTCCAACAGGTCAGTGAATGTCACGATATTCACCCGTGTGAGGTGACTTTCAATTACACGCAATCCATCCCGTTGGTCTTGAGCGAGGTCGGACCCAATAACTACCGTTCCCCGCGGCTTGAGAACCTGGACTCCCTGTTTGTTCTCGATATAATTCTGTAGCTCTTCAGAGTCCTGTATGTAATTCTGAAGTTGGACAATCGCTTTTGTCAACCCCGCTCTTGGGACCCAGTTATCATGGGAGCTGTCAAACGTGACTACATCTGTATCTGGCGTTTTGAGCTCTATAATATCCAAATATCCGTTGATTGACTTGAGCGCGAAGTCCACCTGTGCTCCGTGGAGCAATTCTCGGTCCACACGTTCGATATACTGATTACCAAAGAACCATGGATGCTTCTCGAAAAGGTCCTGAAAATCATCCTCTGAATCATACTCCCCAATCTTGGATTCTAATTGGGAAACAGCATTACTGATTTTCGCCTGCTGTATCATGCTTTCCGCGCGGAGAGCGTCTGTATCGAGAACTTCTTGGGAAATGTCCATGCCGTCAAGGCTGTCCCCCAAGGCAGCGATACCTTCAATCATTTCGTCCAGTACCTCCCTCGGCCGGTCATCATTGATTTCTTCAACCCGTTCAATAATCTGTGATAGGACCTCAACGAGGTCGGAATCATCACTTGTAAGAATATAGTCTCGGCTGTCAAGCTCAGCAATCTCTTCAAAATTCTTGATGAACTCACGTAGCGCGACAGAGTCAGTACCAGTTACTTGAATCTCAAACTCCTGCTCAAACCATCCAAATACATCTTCGCCCCTTTCTAAACTAATAACGTGCTTCCCTGTGCCAGGTATCTCCCATACTGAAGCAAGCTGCTTTCCGTTGTCGTCCTCTTCGATAGTCAGCTGAATACCGTTCTGTAGATGACCTCCTCCATCAGAGTCTTCGAATGTCCGAATGGCGTACTCGTTGCCATCAATTACAATATTGTCCATATACATCGAATTTCATACTTGGCTATAAATCCAAGCACAGCGAGAAGTGGAGAATCTGATGGTGAAACGGTGATGAGACTGTCCTACGTTCGAACCTTGATACTCTGTCTACGACACCGACTGCGTTTTTGTTCAGTGAGTGCCAATGCTGTAATTATGTGGCGTAGTCGGTTTTTGGACAATCACACAACTAACGAACACAACCAGAATTCCGAGTTGTTACCATTGCAGTTTCATTCCAACGAATTGCTTGGAAGCGGACATATTGCGTCTGCTGCCGGTATTGAACAACTGGTCACCCTGATTTTTTGAGGAGTGGCCTGAACGGGAAGGTGTAGGATTAGAAGTAGTCTTCTTCGATGGTCTGGCAGAATTCTTGGAACGATTTCTGATACAAGACAGCCTCCACTGCTGCATGGTCTGTTTTCACGGATGGCACATTTAACACCGTGTTGATCGTGTCGTTGAAGCCTGCTCCGACCCATACAGCAAGGGCCATAGTCGAAGTGTATTCCTCGTCATGGAACCCAATTTCTACTTCTCCGTCTTTTGTTAATATTTTGACGTGGCAGTTATCACTGCCCTCGCTTACACCGAGTACTTCACTGTCTAGGTCAGCGGAGTCCGGAATACTGGTGTACCTGTCTCTTAGTGTGGTGCCTCCAGAACCATCGATGTAAGACTTTAGCACTCCCAACAGGTCATCATAGAACTGCTCCAGTTCATCTGCGCGGTCGCTTAGACTGTCACCTTCATTTGCCAGTATCTCCTCTACGATGCTAAGATTCTGGTCAAGCGTAGCGATCACATGACGTCCCCTTGGACGTGGGGTAGCACCCTTTGACCATGGTGAGATACTTTTTAGGAAGCTCTGTGCCGTTTCTGTACCAAAGACAGCAGCAACTGCTATGGCTGTCTTCCTATCAGGCGCGAGAATCACATTAAAGTTATCGGAGACTATGGAATTCGATGGGCCGAGAACCGTTGGTAAGGGTGTTTTCGAGGTGTTCGGAATAAGGACTCGCCAGCTATTCATAAGTTCTTGACAGCGAGCACACCAGCACTCCCACCAGTAGTCTCCCTGCCGGTTTCGCACATCCTCTACTGGTTCTGGATGGGACTGGGCCGGACTCAGGTCTTTCCCTTCCCGAGTACTAATTACTCCTGATTTTTTCGGCACCAATTCACTATCCAAGTCGGACACTTCGTCCTCGGAAAGGTGGTCCCACATGGTCAGACCACTACTGTATCCCCCCTCGCGGAAGAGCCATTTAATTCCGATTTTCCCTTTGACTTCGCCCGAAACCAAGGGAATGCCTATACTTCTTGGTGATGGTTCAGCCCCTCGAAGATTGTAAGCGCCGTTGATGTACGGGAGTATCCCCGGCGGGTCGTCCGAATACTCGGAGAAGTTCCCGTGTTTAACCACGAAGCTTGAAACAGGGTAAGGGAAAGTTCCGGGTATGACATGTACATCTTCCCCGCCAACAGTTACCTTGGAGCTGTCAGAGGCTTCATATCTCTTAAGTGCGAATTCCTCAGAATCGAAATCATTTTCCTTGAGACGATCAATCAAATTGTCGAGATCATCCTGAATAATTCCCTTCATTATTTCACCCCCAGAACAATCGCTGGATAACTGGCTGACTCTGGAAATTCTGCTTTGCTCGACAGGCTCGCATCAAGCACTCGAACTTCTTGATAGTTCTCAAGCGTATCAATTACTTCCTCACCCCAACCACTAGCTTGAAAGCGGGCATCGAGCACTAAAGCCATAATTCCGCCATCCTTCAGAAGTTGGTCACTTGCCTTGAAGAACGAAGTGAGGAGGTTTGCATCGCGGTCATCGAACGAGTCTTTCCAATCAGACGGAACTAAGCCTGCAACCCGTTCCTCAGCTTCGTCGTTTCCGACTCCTGCTTCAGTTAGATGGCGAACAATTTCTGCTCGTCTACCCCAAGGTGGATTCCCGATTACGAGATCAAACGAGGAATCTGTTATCTCCTCTTGCGCCCGCTCAATATCATACCGTACTTCATCGATAGGCGGTTGAATCTGGTCATAATTATCTAAAAATTCCATCAGTGAACGGTCTGCGCCGTACTTACGGACGTGTTCTAGTGAATCTGTCCAGTAGATGTTGGGTGAGGGTGGTGTATCCAAATATCCGGAGAGAACCCCATAAATCTGCGCTCGAGCCATGAGGACCGCGAGGGGGTCTACGTCTATTCCATGAATCTTCCGGATGATTTGGTTAGCCGCGTCAGAATCTGCTCGGTCTGAGTATTCTATTGCCTTTCTTGCGTAGGTCAATAGGAACGTCCCAGACCCACAAGTCGGGTCAATCATTCTGAAATCAGGGTCCTCATACAGGTTATAAAGGTCGTAGTCGGTGATGTCGAGGTCTGAAATGGCAGTCTCAACAGCTTGAACAGTAGTTTCCGTCAGAGCTGGTGGAGTGTAGTATGCCCCGAGGACGGAGGTCTCTCCCTTTTTTCGGAGACGCTGATAGGTTAACCCCATCAGGTCAGCCTCAAACTCAACTTCATACCGATAGAGCCGCTCTAAAACGTTGGTGAGTCGATTATTCATCTGGAGGTGGCCATCTCGCGCATCCGAACGAGCTTGACTAGTTAATTCGCGGGGTTCCCACCAGTCGAATACGTCGATATCTGCCTTGAACACTTGGGGGAATTTCATCCCGCCCAAGTCGTATGCTGACGAATAGGCGAGCAAGTATCCGTATTCAGACCTAGCGAAACTCTGGATGACTTCGGGATTGAGGACGATCCCAAATTGATCGTTTTGGTCTTCAAGGGCTCGAAGAAGTAGAATCTTGCTCACCACTGAGGCAGCGGTTTTCTGTATGAACTCATCCTTGCTGATGCCACTCGGGATTATCTCTAGCAGCAGCTCGTACTCATCTGGTTGGACAGTGTCGTATAAGGATTCTAGTGGATCAATCAGCAGACTAATACTATCCTCAAGAATATCCGCGAAATCCTCAACATCTGTGATTTGGAGCTGACTCGGCTGGCCCTTGAAAAGCGGAATCAGGTCGTCAAGCTTTTTGAAGTCTGAACGACTGGCAGAGTCAAATACTATCTCGTGAATTGGGTCGCGATGAAGTCCATTACCAATGCGTTCGTAGACCACGAGACGTGAAGCGTCACACAATAGTCCATAGTTACAGATCCGAGTTGTAGTTACATACCGATTCAACTGCTCAATAGCGGTCTCGCCCTGCTGCCCACCGGACTTTGATTCTAGTTTCTCGTGGTTTTCACTTTCACCGCTCTTATATTCAACAACGAAAGCTGGAGTCTCTACCTCTGTATCACCTACTTCAATCAACGGGACCGTGTCGATACTCCCTCCAGAAACACCAGACTCGCTTTTAAGCGTCCAGTTTAGAACGTCCTCTAGGTAGTTGTTGACGCGATTTCTCACATCTGCATGACTGGATTCTGAATCAAGATCCAGAATCCGATTAAACGAAGATGAAGACATATAAATCATCTATCACTCAAGGTTCAAATAGGTTTCCTGATGAGTGTGAATCCGTGACGGTGAGGAAATGACGGCGTGGCAGGAATACACGATGAAGTGCCTGCATTAGTTGACGAACTTGGTGTTAGTCGAAAGGACTCAAGAATGTAAGCTTCTTGAATCACACAGTCTCCAATGGGGTTCCGCCCAGGTCAAGTTGAAGGCTACTGAGAAGGTTGCGAGCTGATACTGGTGTCAGACATCTCTACTCTTAGGTGCTTCTCCCACATCTCCTGTTGCCACTACGCCGTGAGCGGTGCAGGGGCGACGATGAGATCCCACTGGGCACGTCCACGGGCGATGAGTTCCTCGGTGACGTCACCGGCCTCGATGGTCTTCCCGAGGCCGAACTCATCGCCGACGAGATAGCGGTGGTCGTAGGAGTTCAGGATCTCGTAGGCTGTCTGAATCTGGTACGGCTCAATTTCGATGCGATTGTTTGTCAGCGACAGGAACCCATCGTATTGGTAGCGAGGTTGAGACGCGTCGCACGCTCCCGAAGGTCGTAGTGGATTGGCGGATCGATTTGGCCCGCTGCGAGTCGGTCAATGATAGAGTCAGTTCGCTCGATGTGGGGCAGGCCACTCGGGAGTTTTCGGATTTGTCCCTCCGTAGTGTAGACGTGGAGGATTTGTCCTCCCTTTGGGCGATCTTCGATTTTCGCAATCTCGATCTGCCCGCCGACTGACTTGATGTGGCCACCGACCTCGAAGTTAGTCATTGATCGATGACTCGATCAATTCTACCTCTTCCTCACTGAGTTCAAATAGTTCATAAACTATAGAATCAATATGCTCGCTGGCGTTTGTTATCTTCTCATCAAGCTCATCAGCGCGGGCTTTAACTTCTAGATAGCGTTCTAAGCCTTTCTCGACGTCACCAAGAGCTGGAAGAACTAATTCTTCGAGGCGATTAATCAAAGAATTCGTCGAGGTAGCATTGTCCCGGAAGTTAGCAAATCCATCTGCTTCTCTAACGGCACGGGGGACGAATTCTCTTATTAGAGCTTCTCGCCTCTCGTCAAGACCTGCAAATTCCATGGCTGGTTCCAGATCTGTTTCAGTGTACCCCCACCGATCAGTCTCATAGTCGTCCTCGTTTTCTGGCTTATACCGAGCGGATGCCTTCACTATGAGTTTCTGGTGGTCCTCCTCTATTTGGATCTCATCTATTCGAAGGTTATCATACTCCCCAGTCGTTTTTACGAGAATTGACTGAGCCAGATCTGATGGTGGCATATACAGTTCGCCAACTGTTTGGCCGCCAGAGTATTCTCCCAAATAATCCAACAGGTTGGTGTTTAGCGCCTCCCTTTCTTGAGTCCAAGCAAGTACGTCCGAGACCTTTTCCTCCAGACCAGTAGTGTCTTTCTTAAGAGGAACCCCAATTGGTTCCAAGTATTCTGTTTTATATCGATAGTATCCTCCTCTGAGAATAGTTCCTGTTTGTGTAATATAATACCACACTAGCGATGAGTTAAGAAGGCCCAGTACTTCTAACTCAGAATCTCCATATTCCTTCTTCAGTATGGGACTATAGACGGTACTGGAGAAATATACATCCCCTTCAAAATCATAGGTTGACTCACCCTGCTTAACAACCTGCGAAACGAGTACCTTTGATCGCTCAAACTTTCGTGGATGGCGAGGGCACCAGTGGGCGTACCAAGATTCAAAAACTTGGTTTTCACTCCCTCTGGATTCGAGATCAGCCTTATTCTCTTCTAAGTACCGGTGTGTCTGTGGATAACTTTGAGACAGCTCCTTTTCTGTAATGAGTTCGCCTTCACTTGTATAGGGATAAATAAGGCGAGAATTTGTGGAGGGGAAGGAGTACCTAGACACTTCGTTATCTGTGACAAATGGATGCGTAAGTTCTTCTTCAATCGTAACGCGTTCTGATAGCGACTTAGAATATCCTTCAATACTACCCTCTTTTTGTTCGCACTCATGAAGTACAAATACCTTGTTCGCGCTAGTTTGGACCCCTACTTGAATTTGCTCTGTCACATCTTCAAAATTAATCCCTACATTCTCAATTTTCGACAGGATTTTTCTTTCCGCTTCTCCCGTTAGATTCCATTTGTCGCCCTCCTCTTCAAGGTCGATATCAACCCATTTGATGCTATTCAGGCCTTCTTCAGGGTTCTCGGCGATGGAGCCGTATCTAATCACGGCTGATTCTCGGTTCTCTGTTAAAAATAGAAGACAGGTGTACGTCGTTGCCCCGTCAAAGACCTGATTCTGGTTGAAATCAACAATTGAATCTACAGTTCCAGTGTCTTTCAGATAACTTCGCATAGGCCGGCCTGCTCGGGCCTCGAAAAACTTGTTCGGAAGAATGAGACCGACACGGTCTTCACTCAATTTGTCTGCCTGCTCTACGAATAGACTATACAGATCGTACCTTTCTTTTGCTACCTCGAATTCACCACCGAAGTAGCTCTTATCCTGCTCCGGTATGTTCTGTATCTTTACATAAGGGGGGTTGCCAATCACGCCATCAAATCCAGGATGATCTCGGCTACCCCCATCGATATTGTAGAATACTTCTGGGAACTCTAGCTTCCAGTGGAAGTAGGTGTCTTTCTTCCCCCAAGCTTGGGCATCCTTGAACCACTGCATTTCTTCGATAGATTCCCAATCATCATCGTCCTCCAACGCTACGGCCATCCGTTTGTACGCATCTGAAGGGAGGCTTTCTAGCCCAAAGTCCTCGGCAGTGTGGACGTTCGCCATCGCCTCCAGTCGCTGCCGGAGCTTGTTCCGTTCAAACTCGTCGTACTTGGACTCCATTTCCTTGACGTCCGCGAGTTCCTGGTTTTCAATGGCGATGAAATCCTCGTAAATTCGCATCAGTTGCTCAATCGTTCCCTTCCGAGCCACACCGAAATCCGCAAGTGAGGCGTTCTGACCGTCCCCTCCACTCTCAGACTCCAGTTCCTCAATCTCCTCGATATCACTCCCAACAAGCGAATTCCCGCTTTTCAGGTGGTGATCGAGGAACGCGAGCGGCTGCTCGGCTGCAAGCGTCCGGAGCCACAGTGATACCTTCGCCAGCTCCACAGCGAGAGGGTTCAGGTCCACACCGTAGATACAGCGCTGGGCGACCTGACGGCGTGCCCAGTTGATGTCGTGGCTCTCATCGACGGTCTCTATTCCCTGCTGTGCTGCCTGTCTCTCTTGGGCATCGATGATCTCACGGGCCAAGTAGTCGATAGCACTGGTGAGGAAGTGTCCGCTCCCCATCGCGGGGTCGAGAATCTTCAGATCAAAGACCCGGTCGGCGAATTCTTCGGCAAATCCGCCCTCGCTGTAAGAGTCGTAGCCAACAAGATCTTCCCGAATGTCGTCTACGAGAGGGCCCAGCGTGTTCTCAACGATGTACTCGACGACATACTCTGGCGTATAGTATGAGCCAGTGGACTTTCGCTCACCACTTCCCGTCGTCAGGTACACCTCGGCTTCGTCGACGACGACGTCGTCGCCCTCATCAGCACTCATGTACTCGCCGTCGTCGAGGGAAAGCGGTTCGTCGGCGACGTTCAGCTTGTACTCCAGCAGACCCTCGTAAATGCTCCCAAGGTGGCGAACGTCGAGCGAGGAGTAATCGACGAAGATTTTCCCGCCACCATTGCCGTTCTTACTCCGGGTCAGGAGTTCGACGACTCGTGCTAAGTAGGCGTCACCGACATCGTGATTTGCGAGGAAGCGCGCTTCCTCGCTGTCGTCCTCGTCTGGGTCAGTACGGAACAATCCACCATTGTACGCAGGGATGTAAAGTTCGTCTTCAGGGATTCCGCGGGACTCGCTGCCCTGGTCGATGAGCATGAATAACTCATCAAGGCGCGATTGGAGGTTGTCCTGCCAGCCTCGGTATTTCGGATTCCCGCTATCGAGTTCTTCGGCGACTTCTTGCTTGAGGGAGTTCAGACTGTAGGACTGCTCGTAAATCTCATTGCTCGTGTCGAGCAGCTCACGGCCCTCTGCTTCGGCGTACAGGACGAAGATGAGACGGTACAGGTAAATGAGCGAAGAGTCGTGAATGAGGTTAAGATCTTCTTTGCTGAGGTCGTTGCCTGAGTATTGTAGGAAGCCCTCGGAGAGAACCTTAATTGCCTCGTAGATGTTGTCCTGCAGGTCTTCACCCAACTCCTGGGCGAAGACGTTCGACTCGCCGTAGACGTCGTCGAGGAAGCTGTCTCCCCCCGCGTCTTCGAGGAACGCTTCGTGCCGGAAGAAGAGGTAGAAGTACTTGAAGTCCTCAAGGCCGCCCTTTTCCAGAATTGTCGGCAGGTCAACTTCGTAGTAGGAATCGAGTCGGTGGCTCGTGGGTCCGTAGTAGAGCCGCCACTTCTTCCCATCGGTCAGGACAGCCCATCGGGCGGGCGTCTCCTGCAGGTAGACGTGGATCTGGTAGCTCGGGTTCTCGAAGTCACGTTCGTGTTCGCCGCTCCCGCGGGTGTCGAGCGGGCGACCCCATCGTTTCGCGTCCGCCACAGCGACGGCGTTCTTGTAGAAGTCGTTGCCTTCATCACGCCGATGAAAGGCCTCACGGGCAGATTCTTCTGTCTCGAAGAACCCGTAGTCAGGTCGCCGCTGGGTGCGGCTCGTACTCTCTTCTACCTCGAAGGGAATGCCCAGCTTCCGGAACATCGGCCGGATAAACTTCTCTTCGAGCTGGGATTCATTCCGCTTAGGGGCCGTACTCTTCTCACGCTCCCAGAGGTCCATTATGTCGTCGTAGGCCTCCTGGAGCTCCTCGTCGCTGACCTCGTCCCACTCTTCGGTCTCTGGGAGGTGCTCATCGAGGTAGTAGTTAGAGAACAGGTCGCGGTTCGTGCGGTAGGTGAGTGCCGTTTGCATGTCTTAGAAAGGGGTGACTATGAGAAATTCTTCAGAGTCTTTGCTATCGATGATGGCGTGTGCGATTTCTTTCGCATCGACGACGCTGACTTCGACCGCGTCGCCGACTTCCACGCCGAGTTTTTCGAGTTCAGACCCAGAGACGTTGATCCGGCCCGAATTACCTGTGTTTCGACCGACTTGCTTCCGGGTCATTAGAGATGAAATGGAATGTTCATTCAAGTAATATAGTCTTTGCTTAGACTAGTGGAGGCGATATCACTGTTTTGCATCAAGCCCTAATTGTTGTATTGGTCGTTTTCAGGTAACACACAAGTTCGAAGTTGGTGCCGGTGAATTATTCTCACCGGAACACTGTCACTTGTCCGTGGACATTTTACCTAAGAGTTGAGAACTGGGTAGTTGGATGACAGGCATCGCGATTATTACGGCTGGGCGTGAGGATGCGTATCAGGATTATCTACAATCTGTCAAGGGAGGCCACGACCCTACGGAATTTGATGGGTATCTTTCCGAGGCTGAGCGTGACGCAGTCACGGATCCGGACTCTGGATGCGTTCACCTGTGGGGTACATCCGTTGACTCGAAGTGGCAGTCCGTGGCTCCCGGAGATATTGCGTTGGTCTATCGCGGTGGGAAATACATCGCGCAGGCAACCGTAGTTCGAACGAGAGATGACCCTGAGCTTGCCGAGCACTTGTGGCGAACTGAAGGAAACCCGTGGGATCCGGAGAATCCGTGGCGATACCTAACGTTCCTGTCTGATGTCGAGGGAATTGGTGTCGAAACCGAGGCGTTCAACGACCTAGTAGGTTATCAGGATAATTACATCCCGAATGGGTTCAGTCGTGTGTCAGATGCGCGGATTCGGCGGTTGGAGGCGATGTTTGAGTCTGTCGAGACTGCTGTGAATGAGCTGACTGGGAGTGGTGTCCGAATCCACGAGTTCGATGATGATACGACCGACGATGACACAGCGACAGTGACGAACGCAGATCTTGGACAGAAACTCGTCGACGCGAGCTATGATGGCGACCGGTACGATGATTTAGAGGAACTCGTTGCGAAGGCGTTCTCACGGTTGGGGTTTGAGTCACGGTGGATCGAAGGCGGTGACGACACGGACGTCGTGATTACGGCTCCGATTCACTCGATTGTCGAAGTGAAGGCGCGGAGCAATGGGACACTATCCTCGCCTGATGCGACCCGAATCGCGGGGCATAAGGATCGCCATGGGGCGAATCATGCTATCGTTGTCGGACCAGGGTTCGCACCGGCGGCGATTGAGGATGCTGACCGACAAGATCTCGTGTTGCTGGCCACGGATCACCTGCAAGAGGTGCTGGCCCGCCGAGAACAGTACGGTGTTCCACCGGAGGTACTCACCCCGTACCTGACCGAGCCAGGTGCCTTTCAGGATGATCGCCTCGACCAGCTTGATGAGCAGCTCCGGACGCGCCTCTCTGGCACTCAAGACCTGGTGGCAGTGATGGAGGCACTGCAACGTGCCGACGCCAAGGAAGGAACTGCCGTGAACCTCCGGTTGATTCTGAAGGGGATGTATGATGAGGATCGCGTCCCTGACGAGCACGTTATCGAGCAATCGCTGAACCTGCTGGCGCATCCAAGCATCCAGCTAGCTGAGTACGTCGACGGGCAGTATCAACCGACAACGACGACCGCGAACGCAAAAGTCGCGCTGCGACGGTTCGGGAATTTTATCGACGAGGTAGATGCTGGCGACGAGGAGACAGACGTCTAAGTACACTTGACAGATATCTCAATAAGCTGCACGGTGAGTGGTTTGGTCACGGTGGAATTGTAACGTCTAGATTGTAAATGGGCGAATGTCATTTACGTAAAGGTAACATACATTTTTCAAATGCCTCTGGGATTCAACAAAAACGGCCTTGACCGGGTACTTCGACAAGAAGTGTTTGATTGGTATCGGGATGGAACCCTTCCACTTGATGAGCGAGGTGTAGGATTCGTATTGGCCCACCACTATACGGTTCGTGAGGGGCGAGACGTAGCCTTCGAAATTGGTCAGTTCGGAGACGTACAGACTTCGTTTAGTCCTGATTTGGACTTATTAGTTATCGGGGACTCTCTAGCCGGATTCGAAATTAAAGGCTTGAGGGGAGACAATAACACTGTGACGAAGCAGCAGTTGTACGAGGGCCTTGGACAAGCTCTCACATTACTCTCTCAACCATTAGGGGGAGAGGGTGGTGCGTTGAAACATGTTTGTCTTGCATGCCCATTCCCGGAAACCAGTGGCATTGAGAGTATATGGTATAACAATTTCAAGCAGGCCGTAGAAGAAACCCCAATTGGCCTCATACACGTCGGACGCGACAAAATTCGGACGGATATCAGACCTAGCCGGAACCCGTTATACAACCCAGATCTCCAAAGTTCGATTGTTAACAAGTTAAAACAAGACACGGGCAGTGTACGTAACCCACGGAGAGCATTCGAGATACGTGCCTTCGAAATCGCGAACGAACACATCGACGAAGTCGTCGAGTAACCCGAATGGCCGTTACTGCCACAGGCTCGGTGAACACTTGTGCCACGATTGCCTCAAGAGCGGCCTCAAAGGAGATCTTCGTTCTGAGCGCTCCGGAATCGCTGCCACGTTTGACCCCGAACCTGAATACTCGAGGACACTTGCGCTTCTTCTAACTTCACCCGGACCATGTGCGAGGTTTCGTCCGTTTTTCGGCTGAAACGTCCGGGATTCTGTTCCCGTAGAAAAGAGCCGAATTGGTTGGATATAGATTCAAGCACCATTGCTAATAAACTGACCACTTGAAGATATTCTAATAGTTGTTATTAAGTTGCGAAATTATAACACAATCAGCGACAACAGAAGCGTATGGATTTACCGGACCGACCAGGACGGACTTGGAAAGAAATTCGCCATAGCGTACAATGGAATAACTCAATTGAGTTTGTCCAACAAGACGAGGTGCCCCCGATACCGTATGACTTTGATGGGCACACAGATGTTCTTCCAGGTGTCCGAGTTCATCATCGAAGTTTCGCAAATCCAGATGATATTGCGATTTGGGAACCGGGAAATACGAACGTCTACTTTGTGAGTAAGTACCGAGCGGTACAGCAATTGCTGAACAGCAAGGATGAGATTCCTGATGGAGTGCTGGCCATTCTAATGCTAGCTGGCGGCGCTTTCGTTGTGAAAGTGCTCTGGGACCTATTGAAAACAATTCTTGATTCGGATGCGAGCTCGTCAACTGGAAGTGCTGGAGGTACCACTCAACAGCGACCACGTCCCGAAAACCGCCAGTACAACGTGTTCATCAGTCATGCTTGGGACTACAACGACGATTACGAGCGAGTAGTCGATTTTCTCGATGATTTCGACGAACTAGAATGGCAGGACCACAGTGTTCCGTTGACTGACCCGCTTGATACGGTAAATGATGTCCATCTCCGCGCTCGGCTTCGGGACCAAATTCGGACAACTTCTGTCGTCCTCGTGCTTGCAGGGATGTATAGTGCCCACAGGGAGTGGATTCAGAACGAGATTGAGCTAGCGAACGAATTTGAAAAACCGATTATAGGGGTTCGTCCACACGGGGCAAAGCAGACACCAAACGTAGTGGAAGAAGCTGCGACTGAGATGGTCGGATGGCGGCAGAATTCAATCATCAGAGCGATTGTCGACCACTCGCTCTAGTCGCTGTAAGCTACTCTTTTCCGGTGTAATCCCAGTATTTCTGTGTCGGACTTTTGCCTCGAAGTACGAAGAGAGCGTATATCGCCCAAATGCCAGCAAGGATACCAACAGCCCACCAGTAGAAACTCAGCAGGTCCAGCAGTGAAAGTGTCCCATACATGAATAATACAGCGTAGAAGAACCCAAACACACGCGGCCACCAGACTTCGACAGTGGTGTGTTTTATATATACGTCGGGGTTGCCACCTTCATCAAGCCGCTCCCATTCCATTTTGAACGGGTCGTATGGGAGATTTTCTGCCATCTCCCAGAGAACACGGTACTTCCCGCTGTTCAGTTGTTTATACGAGAGGATATGGAATGTCCAAAGAACACAGAATGGAAGACCAATGGCCCCGATAAACATGATTCCCACAGGGGTCACGTAGCCGAGTTTTACTCCTACTCCGGTAACGCCCAATAGCGCGATTAGAAGGCGAAGGTAGAAGCGATTATTCTTGAGTCTGCGGTTGCTCACTTGGTGAGTGGACTGTCCATAGAACTTCCATTGCTCAAGTTCGGCGTTTTGTTCGTTTCCGCCACCTGTTTTTTCTGGATGTTCGCTCTTTCGTTTACTCATGGAGATAATTCTCGGATCCCACCTACAACAGAGTCGGTATTCCACCCGACCATTTTGTCGGCATGGCGCTCAACATAGTCTGAGGTCCGCTGACTACCCCAAGGGTTGATACCAAGAATGGGTTTGTTTTCTTCTTCAGCAATCCGTATCTCCTTTCCAATCCAGTCGCTATACGTCGAGTACAACCCAGCGAGTACTACGACAACAGATGATGGCTTTATCTGACCCTCCCGAAGTGCTTCTTCTAATTCCTTGTCGGTATCAGCGTCAATTTCCTTCTCTGAAGGAATACTGTAATTCTTGTACTTGAAGTAGCTCGCGTCATCCAGCAGACTAACCATCCGCTCATACTCATCGCTGTAACTCCATGAGTGCGAGATGAATAGTCGATATTCTGTCCGACGTTTCGCGCTTAGCGAGTCAATTCGGTTGTTTCGGAATGACATAGTGGGTAATCCTCGTATGGGGTTTTTGTAGGACCTGTTCCTCTACCTGAGTCTTACCTACACACTATGGCCGACTATGATGAATGTCTGCAAACCAAGGTGAAAGTGGTCTTGACGAGTATAGATACAATCACGAGATAGAAATTTACATCAGGTCTTTGTAGTTAGTAATATGGCCTATGGCAACCGCTCAGTGTGGCGAGAGTGTCCTGAGTGCGGCAAGAAGCAGAAAGTAAACGCAGGACAGTGGACGACCTGCTCAAATTGCGATGAGACATTTCACGCTTAGTGCTGTTTTTGAAATCTAACTAGCGTTTCACCGACATCGACCCCGTCTCCTTGTTCTTGTTCTTGTTTTTCGATCTTCTTAAAGAATCTTGGCTACACCTCGAAAGGTTGCTACATTGTTGGTCAATCTGTCAATCGGGAGGGTTAACTCAATAATGCTCCATGATTAGGTAATCGATGACTGGTTCTGATCCCGAAGAGTGTTGTCGGGGAGCCTACGCAGCTTCTCAAAAGGGCAAATTTACTCAGGCAACTGTCTGGGATGCGTGCCGATATGGGATCCGTGACGCAATAGAGTCTCAACTCAGCGGCGGCCAATCCTCAGCAGTAATTATTGACGGTCTCCCGACGGTCGGGAAAACGAGACACGCAACGGACATCGCATTCGAACTGGATGCTCCAGTCGCAATCCTCACCCACCGGTATGAGACTCGAGATGAACACCTCCATCTTGCTGCTGAGCATCAAAAAACAGTTGCTGAAATTCCAACGCTCGACCGGGACTGTCCAACCCGCCAAGGTGAACACGGATCAGAGTGGGCCGAGCGTATCAACGACTATCGGTCACGGGGAGCCTCACCGACGTACCTCCACTACTATCTGCAGGACGCGCTGCCCTGCATGCGAGACGGCGACTGTCCGTACATCGAACGTTGGGACGCAGTCAAAGCCGCAGACGTCGTCGTCGGCGGACCAGCCCACGCTGCCCTTGATCGTGTCGTTGATGACCGAGTCGTGATTTTCGACGAAGATCCCGGGACCGCCTACCGAACAGAGTTCGATGCAAACCAACTCACTTCTGCCATCTCGTCATTCCTTCGTGAATCTGATAGCCTGCCCATTGACAATTATCTCGGCCTCCTCGCGGTCGCGACCAACGAGTCGATGGCCGACATCCAGGACACGATTCGTGATGAACTTACGGACACGGAGTCGATTTCCCAGCCAACAGCAGCGGTCAATAATGAGGACGGTCACGCTGAGGCACCAACCGCTATCTTAGCCCACCTCGAATTAGGCGGTTCGATTGTCGATGATATGGGGTCAGACTACTACGACTGGGACGATAGCCTTCGAGAACAAGCAGAACTTGATTATGTCGAACTTGAGGACGGAGCACAGGTTGTCTACGACCGTACCGAGTCACGTGTCTTCATTCGACGGCCACCGAACCTCGATGGGGCTCGTGCAATTGTCGGTCTTGATGGAACGCCGGTCGAAGAACTTTGGTGCGGGCGGCTTGGCATCGACGATATCGAGAGCTGGCGGATTCTCTGTGACGATTGTCGGGCTCGATACCTCTGTGACATCATTGGATACACGTTTGTCCAAACAACCTCACACGTCAAGCCCTACAGCAGTGGAGAATACGTCAATCGGCGGGCTGATTTCGGGGTAATCGAAGCGGTCGCCAACCAACACGAGACGAAACCGGGTGTTATCACAACCAAGAGCGCAGCCAAACGCCTCTTCGAAGAGCCACCCAATGAACCGTTTATCGACACAGAGCGAGTGACTCGTCGAATTGCAGACGTCAAACATTACGGGGCCCTCCGGAGTAGTAACGACTTCGTAGGGATGGATGTAGGGATCGTTATCGGGTCACCGCACCCGGGAGATCGACCAATCCAGATTACGGCTGCACTTGAAGGCTATACTGCAGTTAGAGATGAGGAGGGGAAGGGAACAGATCTTGACTACGGCATTCCCGAACGGCCGTTTCTTCGGCACTATCGCGAACACAAGATTGCCCAAGCTGTCCTCCGATTCGGGCGGACGACGGCTGCAACGGTCTACATCCACACGGGCGTCTTTCCCGAGTGGTTGGCTGAAATGGTCACGGCCGGCCCAGAAGCTGTCGAGATTGCTGAACGCTCCGAGGGGCAACGTGCTGTAATTAGAGCGCTTCTGGACGGTGGGCCGGGAACAGCCAGCGATATCTCGAACCGAGAGGGAGTCTCGATCGGTGAGAAGCAAACCCGAGACTGGCTAAAGCGACTCCGATCTGAGGGGTATGTTTGCCGTGATGAATCACAACCATACACGTGGTCTCCCGACGGCCTTGCCGACGCTCCACATACAGCCGATGTTCGCCTGCCCGAGCTCAATTAATTGGCAAAAATCTTATTACCCCCACTATCTCCTCATATGTGGATTTCCGGCGAAACCACAAGCAGCTCGCAATGGCCCGCCTCGCGTTGATTTCCCACCATTCGAATCCCACTTTTAACGGTCAGTCCAACCTTTCCCTTCTGGACTTCGCTGAACCTATCCAACTGAACTGAGCTATCCCGTATAGATTACTATACGGCTTACCTCAGACTTTCCTTGATTCACTCCTCTTCATAGTAAGACCGTCCTGATTCTCAACTTGGTTGACTCTGTTCCACCCTTTCTGAACGCTATTTCGACTTCCAACGTTGAACCAAGACTTGTCTTCCTCTCTTTGAATTTTCTTGGGCCATTTGGATATCGCGAGGCGGGCCAGCGCGGGGGCGCGCCTCACCGGCGGTGGAGCGCGCCCGTCGCGAAGTTGCGACGGGACGCGGCCACCGACTATGAGCTCGAAACGCAACGTCCGTTCGACGGACACGACCGATGCACAGAAGGCAAATTCCACGCCACGATTCGAACAACCGCTCAGCGACGACCAGATCTGGACGATGCTTCAAACTGCTGCGAATAGCACCCGGATCATACCGATTGTAAAAGGTGACTGGAAGTCATCGACCCGGTCGTACGAGTCTCGTGAAGACGCAGCCTGCGCCCTAATCTTCGACCTGAGCTTCTACGCAGACTATCGGTTCAGCCAGGTTCGCCGGCTATTCAAACAGACCGCAATGCGGGACGTCTTCACTGACACGGAAATTGATGACATCGTCGAGGAGGCCTACATCCTGCAGGACGGACGGAGTTATCCCACGTTCACGTAGTGATGACGTAGGCCATCCACACGGTGCGGAAACTTGGGATTGATTCATTATTAGGAAGTCCTGCCAGCCGTTCATTCTTATATCGATATACTAACCTGGGGTCGGAATCCGCTCTGCGGGGTTGATTGAGTCTGTTTGAGAACAGCCTACAGTTGGCGGATAATATAAAACAAGAACGCACAAAACAAAACCATGAGTCAATTATTCAATACGTGGCCAGGAATGGCAACCCGTGATGTGTTTCTTGGCGCTGTTGGTGGTTTAGTGGCGACATCTGGTAGTGATGGTATCTTTGGATCCCATCTACCCAGGAGTGATTTATCAATTCTATTTTCCGCGTTAGTCATCCTCATGCTCCTCTATCTCGGCGAAGAAGTTCTGGTCAACTTGTTGGGTTACGGAGATACTGAAGAGTGCCGAGGAAACACGGTATTTCACCATTCGAAACCAGTCAATCCACCGGGATATCTAATAAGCTCGTTTACAGTAATTGGGTATGAGTATTGACGAAAATGAATCTCCTCGAGAACACAAATTAGTGATGTACACTTCATCTGGATTACTGGAACAATATTTCAGGCGGTATTCAGATGACATATCGAAGATAATCGAACGCGAGAGTGAATCAACATCAACAGAGCTAAGCGGTGGAATCGGCAGTATACTAGGTTCTCTCAAGGGGATTATTAGAAAGAAATCGGGAAAAGAATTGGTTAAAGAAATTAATTTGAATGACGACTATCGGCAGGTACGCGCACTGATGAACATTTTTTCGAATAGTGAGCTTGTGTATCCCGTCGAAGCCTTAATCGAAGGTGAGAAGTCACCAACTGGGTTGTACAGGTTCGACACCAACCTACAACTGGTACCTACGGAAGATACTGAAAAAATGATTCGCGTGAGAGGAATTGAGAAAGAGGTTGATTTCACTGGGCTTACCTCTCCTGAAAACTGGTCCTCACGTAGCTTTGTACATACAGCTTTGAGTGCAATTGACCCGTTCCCCTTTGAGGGTGTATTCATGCCAGTGGAAACTGGTGAGTCGATGTACCGAGAGACTGATGATGGGTTTGAACTTGAGATGCTAGAGCTTACTGTACAGTTTCTATACATCCTTGCCCCAGATACGGAGGACTACATCAACTGGTCGAATTATCAAAAGTTGGTGCGAGACCATCCCAAGGATATTGACCAATCGGGGATGGAAAACTGAGTAGAAGCAGTCCTTTCACTTCCGAGAAGAGGCCACTTTCGGAATGTTCCAACTTGTGTGGTCAACACGGGATTATAGAAATGGCTGAGTGGCTGCAATTTTCAAATAGAAATATGGACTATGACATTTTTGCAAGTATCTGACGCAAATGTTGCTCTGAGTTTGTACCAAGCAGTGCTTGTTGCATTGTCGCTCTGGCTAGGAATTAGTCAATATGGTCTTCAAAGACTAGATGACGAAAACACGAACGAGTATGTGATTCTTGCGTCTGTCTCATCTGGTTTCCTGACACTAGGATATGCTGCAAAGGAGCTTGGCAACTATCTGATTAGTTCTACTAGTTCACCTGCAATTGAAAGCGCAATTCAAGCAGTTGAAGTTTTCATGCTTTTGATTGCGATGAGCGTGATCCGTATGTTTTTGATGCACAGTGAGGATTATGACATCAACCTCAGTAACATACTGAAGGTCCTAATGGGTGGATTGTTTCTGTACACAATCCTGTATATGTCTGCACAAGCATTCTAAAAAGCAATTTGTAGAGGATAGAACTCTCAAAACTACTTACGGGAATGGAAATTCTCGCAACCAACTGTTCCTCGATGCCGCGTAATCGACGTATATTCTCTCGAGATCGACCCGACCGAACTAGCTATTGTTCCGGAAAACAGAGATAACTACCAAGACCGGAACCATGCAGGTACGCCCATATCCATCGAAGTCAGGAAAGCGACTGTGGCTCTCGCGGTCTGAACAAGAGAAGTTGCTCACGCTCGTCGAGGACGAAAACCCCCGTCGACGCATCGCCTTTGGCCTCGCACTTCACGGTTACGGAGCTTTCAGAATACCACTGTTGACACCCCATCGGCCACTCAATTCTACTTAGTTCTATCTCCAATGAGACACGTTACGAATACGAACTGTGGTCGGCTCTAAACATCAAACCAACAGACAGCATACACTTAGAGAAGCCACCACCACCAAACACCCCCG
>ENA-ORCS01000299-ORCS01000299.1-marine-metagenome-genome-assembly--contig:-NODE-299-length-43552-cov-39.143462_pt1 | contig 43552 bp, 33 predicted proteins | sample MGYA00237781_ERZ508513 | MGnify/ENA primary metagenome ERZ508513 (study PRJEB26184, sample SAMN06268793) | marine metagenome | isolation source: Eden Landing Ponds, San Francisco, CA, USA | place...
ATCTACGACGAGGATGGTGAACGCGTCTTCCCAGACCGGGAGGTCAACTCGGTATCGGTCTCGATGACGCACGATGAGCGGCAGTTCTACCGGGCAGTCACCGACTACGTCAAAAACGTCTACAACCGCTCGGAGAAGCTGAACGAACCTGCGGTCGGGTTCGCGATGGCGCTCATGCAGAAACGGCTGGTGAGCAGCGTCGGTGCGATTCACGCGACGCTCCGTCGACGACTGGACGACCTCCTCGACGAGGAGGCAGAAACGGATGGCCTCTCCGAGGAAGCGCGAGCCTATCTCGATGGCGAGGATCTAGACGAGGACAACAAGCAACATGCGGAAGACGAAATCGCCGGACTGACCGTCGCCAGCACCGACGAACAGCTCCAAGAGGAGATCGATACCCTCCGCGATCTCGTCTCGCTGGCGGAGGATTTGCCGGTCGACTCCAAGGCACAGAAGGTCAGGCGGTTCATCTCCCAACTCCTTGAGGAGCAACCGGACGAGAAACTCCTGTTGTTCACGGAGTACCGAGATACGCTCGACTACCTCCTCGAATTCGTACAGGACGAACCGTGGGCCGACGAGATCCTCGTGATTCACGGCGACGTGGACAAGGACGAACGGACACGGATCGAAGACGAGTTCAACCACGGCCAGTCGCGGCTTCTGTTCGCGACCGACGCAGCGAGTGAGGGGATCGACCTCCAGCACAGCTGCCACATCATGGCGAATTACGAGTTGCCGTGGAACCCGAACCGGCTCGAGCAGCGGATCGGGCGCATCCACCGCTATGGACAGGAGGAGGAGGTCAAAGTCTGGAACTTCCTCTTCGACGACACCCGCGAGAGCGAGATCTTCGAGATGCTCCAAACCAAGGTCGAGGAGATTCGCTCCCAGCTCGGGAACACGGCGGACGTGCTGGGCATCCTCGACGACATCGATGTGGACTCGCTCATCATGGAGTCCATCGAGAACGACGAACCGCCGAGTGCGACCAAAGAGGAACTCGAGGAGATGATCGAGGAGCGTCAGCGAACGCTCGAGGAGTGGTACGAGCGGAGCCTCGTCGATACGAGCACGTTCGATGCGGAAAGCCGCCGGCAGATCCAGGAGGTCGTCGACGACTCTGAGGACGTCTACGGAAGCGAGGGAGACATCCGCGAGTTCTTCGAGCGAGCAGTCGAGGCCTTCGGCGGAGAATTCGAGAAGCGCGGCACCAACCTCTATCAAGCCGAGCTACCGGACGGGATCAATTCGCCCGGCCAAGACGCAACGTTCGGCCCGTTCACGTTCGACCGCGACTTCGCGATGGATCACGAGGACATCACCTATCTCGCACCCGATACGGACGTTCTGCAACGGCTCATGGCACGCGTGCTGGAGGACGAGCGCGGCGAGGTCGGGCTCAAACTCCTTCCGTTCGTCGACACGCCGGGGATCACCTACAACTATCGCGTCGCGTTCGAGGACGGTACCGGCGATGTGATTCGCGAGGAAACCATCCCTGTGTTCGTCGATGCTGCGCAAGAGGACGCCCAGCAGGCGCTCGGTGAACGTGTCGTCGATGGTGACTCGGTAGCAGGAAAGCCCGATGTTGACGATCTTCGGACGGTTCTCGACACTCAGTCCGACTTACGGACGGCTGCCGATCGGTATGTGAGCGTGCGGGTCAACGAGATCAAGAACCATCTTCAGGAGAAGCGTCACGAGGAGACCGCTCGGGAGCTGGAGAATCTTGAGGAATACGCACAGGCGGAACGAGAACGGATCGAGTCCTTCATCGAGGAGTACGAGCGCAAGGCTGACGCTGGCTCGGATATGGACATCGCGATCCGTGGCCAACAGGAGCGACTCGAACAGCTCGAAGACCGAATCGAAACGCGCCGCGAAGAACTCCGGCGTCGAGAGCAGATTATCTCCCTTGCGCCAGAGGTCGAGAACTACTGTCTAACGCTACCGCTTTGAGCTCTGGAAGACACATCGTTCACTCGTAGTAGACGATGATCTCATACCACGAGTCCGGAACCAACTACCCGCGGGCTTCTTCGAACCCCTGACTTCGAATCCTTCCACAGTTCCATATCTCGTCATACGTAGCTTCGATGTGCGGCTCCAATACCTCCGCAGCTTCTTCGGCCTCCATCCTGATTCTAAGGTATTTTAGCCACGCCGCACTGCTGGTGTTGAGAATTATTGGAACGTGGATGCCGGTTTTGGTGAGTTCCTCAATAACGCCCGCTTTCCTCTCGTTCAGAAATGGGTTGATGGACGGGTGTGGTGAAGATTTAGACTATTAATGTACGTTGACAGGTGTGGTTAGTGCCCAGTCATCCTGAAGGATCTCAGATTTGGTGTCGGTGCCGCCTTGGGTGAGGAGTCCGATGTGGTAAAGGTGGTATTTGTATTGGAAGTGGATACCTGATTTGTAGACGGTCGGGTCATTAAGCGCTGCTACGTCGATTTTCCCCTCAGCGTCGAGAACGTCGTTGCGGCGGGTTTGAGTGAAGAAGACTTCGACGGCGAGTGGTTGGTTGATGTGGCTGGCTTCGCGGGCGACATCGGCGATAGTTGCAGTCTTGGTACCGTGTTGGTGCAGGTGTTCGAGGGCTTCGATGATGAGTTGGGTGGGGGTGTATTGGATGGCGATGGAGCGTGCGAGTTGTGCCCAGTGTGGTGCGAGGGTAGTGAAGCGGGTGCTGCGGCCGGTCCATGATTCAAATTCTTCGAGGGCCCCTCGGAGGCTGTCGTGGTGGGTGTGGGCGAAGCGGACGACTTCAGAGCCAAGATGGGTGAGTGTGTCGCCGTGTGGTTGGTCGTTGATGAGGTTGAGGAGGAGTGCGCCGCGGCGACCGCCTGATACGCTGTTGATGACGTACTCGGAGTAGACGTCTTCGGTGTCGCCGTTGGCGGCGAGTGCGAGGGGGTAGCCGAGGTAGTTTTTGGGGTGGTTGACGGGGAAGCTGCCGTCGGTGAGACGGTGGGTAGTGGCTTGGAACCGGATGGCATCGATTGTCGTGGAGAAATCGCCGGCGCCGGTGACGCGGGCCGGTTCGATGACGCTGGCGTTGTGAGCGTCGGTGACGGCGATAATGCCGATGTTGAGTTCGCGGGCGAGTGCGCGGTGGGTGTCGGTGATGCTCGGGGCTGGAGCGGCGACGTAGCCGAGGTTGGCTTCGGGGAGGTGAGTGTGGGCTTGGTTAATTCCGCGGCTGACGTCGGCTGCGCTCGGGTCAGTGTTGTGGCCTTTCGCTTCGATAACCGCGACGGGTGTCGTGGCTGCTTCGGCGTTCAGTACATCCGTAGCGGGCATGCCGACGCCGAGCAGATCCGGCTCACCCTCGGTAAGTCGAATCGTATTGAACGGAGCGAGCCGCTGGTGAAGCGCTTCAGGAATGGTCCAACCACCCCACGTGGATTGCGTGAATTGCGTTTCTGTGACCGCATACCGGTCTTTACCGTCGTCAAGGTCGGGGTAGAGGGTGTCTTTGGCGGCAGCGAGGACGACCGGTTCAGTAAGCGTAGCTGCCATCGATACCCCAACATCCAGCCCGACGACTATTCAATCCGAGGATGAGACCGAACCGTCGCAGTTACGCTCCGCTGGTACCATCGACCGGGATACCCGGTTCAATATGTCGTAAGGAACCTCGGCAGATTCGGTTGACGACTCACCACCACCGTTATGTTTGACTATGGTAATCAGCTGAAAGAATGAGTGACAGTCAGATTGACGCGAAGGAAGAGTTTCTCAGCAAGCTCTACGATGATTATCACTACAAAATCCCCAAGTTCCAACGACCATTCTCGTGGACTGAGGAGAACTTCAACGACCTCATTGACGACCTCACGGATGCCTACGATGTCGGTCGTGAAGCACATGGGCCCCTACTTGACGAGGAAGACGAGCTGGACAAATCCACTCTTGACGCATACGAACCCTACTTCCTCGGCAGTATAATTCTGAACGACGGGGACAACTCAGGGGAACGTTCGGACATCATTGACGGACAACAACGGTTGACCTCGCTCGCAATTCTCATTGCAGTCTTGAGGGACATCGTTGAGAATGAAGCTCGTGCGAACTCGCTTGGCGGCCTTATCTACGAGGAAAGTGACCCAATTAAGGGGAAGTCGGAGACGGTACGCCTGAAAATCAGAGACCGAGACCGCGAGTTCTTCGACGAACACGTTCTTGCGCGTGGCGCAACTGAGGACGCCCCGGATCCCGAAACGGGAGAGACAGAACCCGAACAGAATATTCTCCAAGCTATCGAGACGTTTCGAGAAGAACTCACCGAGTGGCAGGATGAGGAAGACGGCAACCTTGGAGACTTCGCTACATATCTCACGCTACGTGTGGTGATGGTTCGTATCTCAACGAACTCCCTGAGTTCTGCATTCCGTCTGTTCAACGTTACGAACGCGCGAGGGATGCCGCTGAACAACGCCGACCTCCTCAAGTCTGAAAACTTGAGCTATATCGATGACGACGAGAAGCGGGAGGAATACCAGCAGACGTGGGAGGACATGGAAGAAGAGGTCGGGAACGAGGGGCTTGAACGGTTCATCGGCTTCATGCGCCATATTATCGTGAAGGAGAAATCCCAGAAGTCTGTCTACGACGAGTTCAAGGACCGTGTGTTTCCTGAAGACAAGGGCTTCCGGGGCAGCAACTTCGTTGATTATCTGGAAACGGTATTCGATGTCCATCGTCACCGGATATACAACGCAGAACTCGATTCAGTCTCCCATTCTGAGGAGGTGTATTACCACAATCTGGTTTCATTGATGCGGGACTTCTATCCCTCTGACGAATGGATGGTTGCACTCATCCAGTTCGATGCGAAATTTGAGGATGAATCGGCATTGCTCTCGTTCGTCGAACTCTTAGAACGACGCCTGACCGTTGATTGGTTGACCGGCTCTTCCAATACTGGGAGATACAGCCGGGTCTACGAACTTCTCCGAGAGATTGAAGACGCGTCGACCCCGGAGGATGTCCTCTCACTCTCGGTACTCACCGATGATATTGACGATGAGAGCGAGGCCTTTGAGAACGCACTTGACCGTAGCAACTTCTATCGCAAAGGGAACTATCAGTGGCCGAAGTACATCCTGATGCGTATTAACGGCGAGCGGTTCGATAACACCAACTCGAAGGTTGAGTACGGCAGCAACGTCACTATCGAACATATCCTCCCACAGACACCGGATAACGAATACTGGCTGAGCCGATTTGAGGACGAACGTTGGCGGGATGACTGGACGGATCGGATGGGGAACCTCGTTCCATTGGACGGACGGAAAAACTACAAAGTGAGCAACAAGCCGTTCGGCGCGAAGTACGATGAATATTTCAAAAAGAAGAGTGATTTCCCCCTCGTCACCGAGCTTGAGGAGTACAACGAGTGGACGCCTGAGCACGTTGAAGAACGCCACGAGCGCCTAAAACAGGAAGCCAAAGAAATCTGGTTGTCCTAGCTAGGTTGGGATACTAGCTGAGCTGGAATATGAATCATCTGTGGGTGGATTCTTTGTGGGTTGGGTATGGAGTTTGAGGATTTTAATAGGGGGTGCGTGAATGAAGGAATTTCATTCGCCGAAGGAGTTGCGGATTGGGTTGGTGACGGAGTTGAGTGGGTTGTTGAACGAGTTCCGGCTCAAAGACGAGGATGAGGAGGGGCGGCGATTAAGGAGAAAGTGGCTGATGTGTTGTTTCTTTTAGCTTCGGTTTGCGGATTTGTCCGATGTTAATTTGGAGGCGGTGTTGGGGCGGAAGTTGGCGGTAAATCGGGAGCGGCATCCAGTTGGTTTCAAAGGGAGTAATCGGAAATACAATGAGTAGCGCCGATGCTCGTTTATGAGAATACAAAGGCCGCGTTCTTAGAGGATGTACTGCGCTCTCGGTAGCTACTCCCAGACTTCTTCATATTGGCCGACTTCAAGGAAGTACTCGTCGTCGTCAACGACGGGGCGTGGAAGGAGGCCGCCGTCGAAGTCGCGGAGGTGGCCGAGGTGGATCGGGAGGTGGCCGTCTGCGGGGTCATCTGATTGGCTGGTGGCGACGAGGCGGCGGTTGACGAGGCGGAGGGTGCTGGTGTTTCCGTTGGTTTCGGCTTGTTGTTTCCAGGTGACGATGGCTTGCTGGACTTCGTCGCGTTTGGCTTGCTTGATGTCGTTGTGTGGGATGTTGACCCAGACGTGGCCGTGTTCGGTGATGTAGAGGCGGCCGGGGTTGGGGCGGTAGTCGCTGTAGGCGGCGACGAGTTCGGGGTGGTCGAATGTTGAGGTGAGGCGGTAGTCGCGCCACTTCCAGATGAGCTGGTTATCGTGGCTGACGGTCCAGCGTTCGCCGTGCTTGAATGGGAAGCCGCTCCAGATAGCCACGCCATCCTGGGGCGGGTCCGGGTTGGTTTCGACGGATCCGAAGTTGAGCGTGCCGTCGAGCATACCGAGGTAGACGGGGATCCAGCCGTTCGAGACGGGGGCTTGGTTGGCGTTCGCGTAGTTGTCCGCTTGGACTTTCGTCAAGACTTCGCCTTTAGCGGTCACGCGGAAGCTACCGTAGCCGTCGGCTTTCCCGATCGTACTCATCGCGTCCCATAGGCCCGCGGGTGGTTCCGCGAAGATGGAGAGGTCACGTTGCTCCCACTTGAGGACGACATCGTCGCCGAAGTCGTCGTCGCTGACGAGACTGTATTTAGAGCCGCGGTAGGCTGACGGCCATGGCTGACCGGGGCTGACTGAGACGGATTGGTTGGTGGTGATCGGTACTTTCGTCGGCGTCTGGTCGAACGTAATCGTCATTCAGAGTCCTCCGTGAGTTCGGCCGCAAATCGGTCGAACGCCTCTGCATCACCGTCCGCGTCGGGATCTGCGTAGAGAACCCCCTGTTCTCCAGGGTTCGATGGTGCATCCCCGAGCAATTCTCCAGAGGCCCCATCCTGGGGCGTGTCCTCGTCTGAACCCTGGTCTGTGTCTGTGTCCGGGATGGGGTCGCGTTCGATTTCTGCGGGGGGTTGGTCGATGGTGGGTGGGGATCGTGTGAGTGGGTCCTGGTCCTGAAGTCGGGACTGGAGGGCGGGGAGGTACTTAAAGATGCGGTTGTAGTCCTCGTCGGTGAGATTCTGGTGTTCGACCAGATCGCCGAGGACGTCGTGTGTGAGGCGGACCTCTCGGAGCCATCGCTCCAGAGTTGGCTGCTCGAACAGCTTGATGTCGTTCGCGGCGGCCACCATGTGGGCGTCACTGGTGAACTGCGCATTTGAGACGATCGCAACCGTCGACGCCGGTCGCCCGCTCGCGGGGTTGGTGTCCCCTTCGGCGACCGCCTTAATGATTGAGGCGTCGATGGTGGTGTCGGGAGGTCGGGTGACGGTGCGAACGGCGACGGTGGTGTGTTGGCGGTGCCAAAACAGGTTGACAGCAGATCCGTCAACTTCCTCCGGGAGCCCGAAGCCACCCTCGTATTGGGAGAGGACCGCGCCTAACACACGGGCGAAGTCTCGCGGGGCGAGATATGCCAGGTCTTCTGCTGCGATCACTCGTGGAGTTTGGGGGCGAGGGTCGGCATCCGCTAGGTCCGGGTTGGGTGTGTGCTCGTCGCCGGGGGTGGTCGTGAGTTGGTCATGTGCGGATTCGACGAGCGCTCGAATGCGGTTCCGGGGCGCATCAATCTCGTGGATTGCGAGACCATCCACGATGTCGGTCGTCGAGACCTCGTCTCGGACGGTTGCGCGGCGGACGGATTCCGCGATGTCTCCGGGCTGGTACCATGGTGGGGTTTGCTGTTGGGTCATTTGAACACCTCCCGGAGCTGGTCAAGCACACCGACTTTCTCCCGGTGCACGACCTCGTTACTCGATCGGTCGACAACGACGATCTGGTTGGCTTTCAGCAGGCGTTTGCCGTACACGACGAGGTAGGTCTGGTTGGCTGCCGCGCGGACTGACCGGAACGGCTCGGCTACCACGTCGGGCACCCCGATGTCTGCATCGCCGATTGTCTGGCAGGTGCCACAGCGTCCTTGCTGTAAGGAGGCACTGGCGTACGTCTGGTGGCAGAGGTTACAGGTCTCGGTGTGCGCGTCGCAGACGGGGGCTCGGGTGATCGGGCCTGTCGTGGTGTGGGTCTCGCAGTGCGGGTCCTCACCGATGGCGCATGTGATGGTGTGTTCGGGGCAGGTCACGTCGCCGCACTGGTGGCAGTGCGTGGTGTGCTCGGGGCAGAGTGCGGTGCCACAGGTTTCGCAGGTCGTTGCGTCAGCGGTGCAGCAATATGCCTCACAGTGCCCGCACTCGATGGCGTCATCGGCGCAGACGGTCTCGTCGCAGTGTGTACAGTCGTACTGGTGGTCCGGGCAGAGTTCGTCATCACAGATATCACAGGCCTGCCTGTGGGCGGGGCCGGTGAGCTCGTCGCAGGTCGCACACTCTGCGATGTGGGTGGGACAGTAGTTATCTCTGCAGTGCGAACACTCGTTGGCGTGGTCGTCGCAGAGTATATCGCCACATTCCGGGCAGTTTCTGACCTGCTGCGTACCGAATCGGTCATCGCAGACGTCACAGATTGCGACGTGAGCATCGCAGTAGAGCGATCCGTCTTTCTCGCTGGTGATTGCGTGCTCGCTGCAAAGAACATCTCCGCACGCCGTACAGGTAAGCTGGTTCGTGTCGCAGATCGGGTCGCCACAGTCGACGCATGGGTCGGTGTGTGAGCGTGCGTACGTGTCGCCACACTGTACACAATCGGTGGCGTCAGTCTGACACACTAAGTCGTCACAGCCAGCACACTCCACGAGATCGTCCAGGCAGAAGGCGTCCTCACAGTCGTGGCAGCGATCGATATGTTCGGGGCAGTAGCCCGTGCTGTCGCATTCGGAACAATTGGTGGTGTCGGTGGGGCAGGTTACTGCTCCGCAGGTCCCACAAGAGACCGCGTGATCCGGACAGACCGGTTCCTCGCACGTCTGGCAGGCCTCAATGTGATCGTCACAGCACGGTTGCTCGCAGTGCATGCATTCGACGCTGTCTTCGACACAGAACGTGTCGCTGCAGTGCGTACACTCGCGTTGGTGGGCGGGACAGACCTCGTCGGCACACGCTGTGCAGGCTTCGCGGTGGGCGTCGCAGGTCGGTTCGTCACAGGTGGCGCAGGTGTCGAGGTGGCTAGGACAGTGGTCGCCCTCGCAGTGGTGGCACGTGCCTGCGTGCGTGGGACAGACAGGGTCGTCACACTCCGTGCAGGTTTCGGTGTGGGTTTGGCAGTGGTGGTCGTCGCAGACGCTGCAGGCTGTTAGGTCGGTCTCGCAGGTCCAGCTGTGGCAGTCTGTGCAGTTCGTGAGGTCGTCGTAGCAGAACTGGTCGCCGCAGTCAGTACACGAGGTGGTATGGTTCTGGCAGAAGCCATCCCCACAGTCGCTACACGTCTCGGCGTGCTCCGGACAGAGTTCGTCACCGCACGCTGTACAGGTAGTGGCGTGCTCGGAGCCGAACGTGTGGTCGCAGACGTCACAGTCCGTCGCGTGCTCGTCACAGTGCCAGCCGTTACAATAGGCGCACGCAGCGCCGTGGTCGGGACAGATATCCCCATCACAGGTCGCACAAGTCCGGCGGTGCGTCTCACAGACCGGCGCATCGTCGATCACACAGACTCCGGTGTGGTCCGAGCAGGCGTCGTCACCGCAGACCTGGCACGTCTGGAGGTTCTCGATGGTGTGGTGGCCGTCGCAGTGCTCGCAGTAGCCGGCGTGCGCCTGGCAGAGTGACCCGTCGACATCAAGGGCGGGCACGCGGTCTGCCGCACAGAATCCGCCGTCGCAGACGGCACATTGGTCAAGATGCTCGTCGCAAGTAGGGTCACCACAGTCATCGCAATCCGTGACGTGGGCCGAACAGTGGTGGTCGTCACCGTCCGTACAGGCGACGAGATGAGTGTCACAGTGGAAGCGGTCGCACGTCCCACAGGCCTCCCCACAGAGCGTACAGACCGTCTCGTCGTCTTCGTCGCAGGAGTCGCGGTGCGCGCTGCAGACGGTTCGCCTACAGTCAGTACAGGTCGTGGAACACTGGGCGCATTCGGGGCTGCCACAGTACGCGCAGTCGACGAGCTTCTCGCCGTTCGTGCTACAGAGGAGCGCGCCGCAATCGCCGCATTCGCGGCGACACCGCGGGCAGACGACGTGGCCGTCGTCACAGACGACTGGCGGGTGACTTGGCTCGAATGCGCAGCCGCAATCTGCGCAGGTTAACTCATCGAACGTGTTTGTCGCTGGTGTGTACCCGACCGTCGTCTGTCCGACGCGGTCGTCGTCTCGCACTGTGAGCGGTAGTTCGCCGACATCGTACGTCACTACTGTTGTACCGACCGCCATCACGTCGATATCGACCGCGTGCCGCGATCGAGTGTTTGAGATTTGGTTGACCTCTTCCTCTTGGAGATGTAGCTTCTGCTGTACTATGTCCGCTTTGAGCGCCTGCGGGTCGTCTACTGAGTCGCGTTGTTCTCGGAGTTCCGCGTCGAGTTCTTGGCGGCGCTGCTCGTAGAGGTCTCTGATTTCGGCTTCCCGCTCACTGGCAGCCTCTTGCGCGTCTGCCTGGAGTTCCTGTACGTCCGGCTGGACGCGTTCTTGCAGGACGTCGATGGCTGCGTCGTAGAGTCGGTCAATGACGTCGTCAGACAGTTCAATGCTGTCGCCTGTTTGCGTGTCGGTGGCGAGCGTCTCGAAGTGCGCAACGAACCGGTCCGTGAGCTCAGGAATGCGGACGCCGCCTTCTATGTCGAGTGTGACCGTCTCGAATCGTTCACGGTGGTACGACTGCACGCCATCCATCTGGACGTGGAAGTGGAACGCGATTGCAGTCTCTGTCTCGTCGGCCTCGAACTCTCCGACGCTGACCTCGCTATCTAAGACGTCGAGAACGGGTGGCTCGTGTACTTGGAGGTGGTCGGACCCGAGATGGACGGACGCGACATGGTCGCCGTCCCGAGCCGTCTCCAGAAGGGAGTTGAAGAACGTCGTACCCGGGCGGACAACGATCGCATCTGTGTCGCCGTGGCGCTCGTGTGAATCGAAGACGAGCGTCGTTTCCATCGAAGGGGCCGGGTCCGGCTCATTGTCGCCTTCGATGCCGGCGGCAATGGAATCCAGGCTATCGTTTCCGGTCGTCAAGGACGGCTCACGCTGACTGCGACTAGTGTTCGGGGAGAGATTCGACGGCAGCGTGACCTGCCATCGATCGGGGTCCGTCCGGTCGACCGTCCCGCCGTTAGTCTCGATGACCGCTTCGGTGAACCGCTTGATCGTCACCCGGTTCAGGATGCCGGTGTCGATCGAGCTCACGAGTTCCCACTCCCGAATTCGAAGCTGTCGAAAACGCCCTTGTTGAACTCGCTCATCTTCTCTGCGGCCTCCTTGTTCTCCTCCAGATCGACGGCCATCTCCTCGAAGTTGTTCTCTAGCTCGACGCGGTCGTCGGCCGTTCGGACGCGGTCGAAGACCTCGCGTTCAAAGTCAGCGCCCGATTTCTCCATCCGCGAAAGAATCTCCCGCAAGCCGCCGATCGACTGCGTGAAGAGATTGATTTTCCCGTAGAGTTTGTCCAAGACGTGTTCCTCGACGGTGTCCGACAGCGCGAGGTTGAACACGTGTACGTCTCGCTCCTGGCCGATGCGGTCGATGCGGCCGATCCGCTGCTCGACCTTCATCGGATTCCACGGCAGGTCGTAGTTCACCATCACGTTACAGAACTGCATGTTCCGCCCCTCACTGATCGAGTCCGTCGCCACCAGCACGCCCCCCTCGTCTTCGAAGTCCGAGACGATCGCTTCTTTCTCCATGCTCGAACAATCGCCGTTCACAACGTGCACCGGCTGATCGAGCTTCCGTGCGCTCTCGGCGACCTCCTGTTGGGTCTGCCGGAACTGCGTGAACACGACGACCCGAGTAGTCTCGAGTTGCTCGTGAATCGTCTCGACGACCTCGCGTAACCGGCGTTGTTTCGTCGTGTCCGAGATTTCTGTGGCAGTCTGCTTGATCTCGCGGAGCTGTTTGCGCTCGCGCTTCGAGACGGTCGTCGACCCCTCGTCATTGAGCCATTTGTTAACGGTTGAGAGGACCGCGCTCGGACTGCTCACGACCTCCTTCTGGAGGAGGAGCATCACGAGGTGTTTCGCATCCTCACTGGAGTAGTTGGACTGGACGTACTCCGTGACTGCTTCGTAGAGGTCCTGTTCGGCGTCGCTGGGGTCGAAGGTGTTCGTCCGGACTTCGCGGTTGGTGAAATCGATGTCCGTCTCCTCGCGGCGGTTCCGGATCATCACCCGGTCGAGTTTCCGTTGGAGTGCGTCGGCGTTCTTGATCTGGGTGTCGTCGCCGTCGGTCACGTACCGGGTTTCGAACTCAGTGTGCGTGCCGAGCAAGCCCGGGCGAACGAGGTTGATGATGTTGTAGAGGTCAGTGATGTCGTTCTGGATGGGTGTCGCTGTGGCGAAAAACGCTTCTTCGTACTCGATTTGCTCGATGAGCGAGTATCGCTTCGTATCGTCGTTGCGGACGTAATGTGCTTCGTCGAGTACGAGCGCGTCCCAGCGGCGGCTCAGGACATCTTCGATGTACCGATCGCCTTTCGCGGTGTCGATACTGGCGACGATCTTGTCGTGGGCGGCGAACCCCTGGAACTCATCGTCGTAGTTACAAACGAAATCGAGGTCGAATTTCTCATCGAGTTCCTGCTGCCACTGCGGGGCGAGTTGGGCTGGCGTGAGCACCAGGAACGAGTCTCGGGTATCTCGCAGGTCCAGTTCTTTGAGGACCATCCCGATCTCGATGGTTTTCCCGAGCCCGACTTCGTCGGCGAAAAGCAGGCCACGCCCCATGCTCGTGATTGCGCGGTGGGCGGCGGAGAGCTGGTGGTCGAGGAGTTTGACTTTGTCTTTGAGTTCCTCGACCGCGAGCAGCTCCTGTTCGCTTTGGGTCGCACCAAACCGGTGCGCTTGTAGCGTTTGGACGTGCGCCGCAGCGTCAGTCTGTGCAGAGGAGGTGAGAGAGGGCGGGTCGTCAATCGACCAATTAGTATCAACTTCAATGTCAGGTTGCTCCCCCGTTGCCATACTGCTATTCTCGTGTCATTCAACTCATTTATACCCGGCGTTTCTCACTACATCTCGAGATTCTATCGTATCCGCATCGTCACGGTAGCTCCTACTACGGCAAGCGTCCCAGCACACTCTTTATGTCTCGTGTCGGAAACGAGGCACATCCCCTGAGGTTACCAAATGAGTACAACTCCCAGTCCTGGAAACGAGTGGCCGGGGTACTATCGCGGCTACCGACTCCAGACGAACCCCGACGGCGAGGTGTGGTGGCAGGTGTACAACGGCACCGAACGCCTCTACGTCGAACCCACGCCTGACGACCTCGTCGAGAATCTCCTCGCACGCAAGCGACTCGGCGGCAGAGTCAGAGTCACCGAAGACAACGCCGTCATCACGCGCGTCGAGGACGGCGACGACTACGAGGACATCTACGTCGGCGACCTCGATCTCTCCGGGAAACTCGTTCCCGAGGACCAGACCGAATACAGCGTCGATATCCAGCCCGAGGGATTGACATCGGGTGACCTCTGGCCGAGTGTCTACGATGGCGCGAAGTACTCGTTCAGCGAGGACCGCGTCTGGTGGCAACACCCCCAGACGCACAAGCGCCACCCAGTCGAGACCGACCTCCCTGCTAGCATCGTCTCGACACTCCAGCGGCTGAAGCCAACTGGTGGATCATTCCGCGTGACGCCCTGGAACGACGTCATCACCCTCGTCGAAGACCCACCGAATCCCGACCAGGTCCGTGAGCAACTCCACGAGCTGCCGCGTGTCATCAAGAACATCATCGTCCTCCGGCGGGAACGTGGTGTCGAACGCCTCCCGCTCTACATCGGCTCGCTCGACACCGTGCCCCTCGAGGTCAGTGAGCCGCGGTCGTTGACGGACGCGCTCTCCCCGGAGAAACGCGCTCAATTGGATGCGTGGTCGGGGTCACTCGGCCAAACCGAGGAGATCGACCCGGACGACCACCGGATCGACGACGCCGGCGACGCACCACCGAAGGACGATCCGGCGGACTGGTGATTACGAGTGGGTCGACGCTTTCCACCGCCACTGTTCGGCGTCGAGCGTACCAAACGCCGTAGCGAAGCGTTCGTCAAGCTCGCCATCGAGACTGATGGTGAGTTAGACAAATCCGCGTTCGTGGAGCGGGCTCGTGAACGCTTGCGGAAACCCGACGATGGTGGCCGCTACTCGGTGCCGTACCTGCGGCGGATCGTCTCGACGTACGCCCAACTCGGGGTGCTCCGGCAGCGCTCGGACGGATCGCTAACCGTCTGGCAGTTCGGCCGGGACTGGCACGCCGGGAAGATCGACTTCGAGACCTTCCTCTGGTACGGCATCAAGCGCGAGTGGGTGCTCCAAGGTGGGTTCCCCGAGGGAATCGACGGGCTCCGTTCGATTCACCAGATTCTAATTAATACCGACGAAGCGCTCGGGAAAGCGGAGCTCGAACGGATTCTGACCGAGGAGCACGACTACGAGTTCAACGACCAGAAGAGCCGCGGCTACCCGACGTTGCTCACGAAACTTGGGGCTGCCCGCCAAACGGCCGATGGCTATGTGGCGACGGAGCCCGCGAGCCGGTGGCAGAGCCGCTTCCGGAATGCGGATCTACTCCCGACATTCGAACGCTGGCTCAAACAGGAAGGCGCACACGTTGAACCGCCGTCGGACACGGTGAAACGCGATTTGGCGAAATACTACATCTATCGGGAGTCAGGTGGACACGGCCGCCACCGCCAACTCTTTGATACGTTCCGGCGGGACTACCTCAAATCGACTGCCTACGAAAACGACGTTTCACAGCCCACCATCCGGCGGGCAGAGAAGTACGTCAGCGCCGAGAAGAACCGCGGTGCCCTCCGCGACGAAATCCGCGAGCAATTTCCATCCTTCACCGGTGATCAACTCGCTGGCCTCTCAACTGACGTTCTCGAACGGATCGCGGCCGCAGACAATAAAGCTGAAGCTTACCGAATCAAGTCTGCATCCGGTGCTGGACTGTCACGCGCTGACTTTGAACAGAGGGCTGGAGCCGATCGTACTCCGTACTCATTTCCGGACCACTTTGAATTGTACGACTGGCAGCAGGAGGCCGCCGACCAATGGTTCACCCCGCCGGTAGAGGCAAGCGATCGTGACGCAGAACGCGGGATCGCTCGAGTGGTGACTGGCGCTGGGAAGACCGTGATGGCTCTCGAAGTGGTGCGACGCTGGCTTGAGGAGAACCCGGATGGCGTCGTGACGATTCTCGTTCCCACGAAGGTGCTGATGCATCAGTGGCTGGAGGAACTCGTGGAGAAACTCAACGTTCCGGCCGATGACGTCGGATGGGCAGGCGGCGGTCACAAAGACAGATTCGAGGAGGACCACCGGATTCTTGTCAGCATCGTTAACTCAGCCGTGAAGGACGATTTCCTCGGCGGTTCGCTGACCGCCGCCGGTATCAGCAAACACCTGCTAGTCGCCGACGAATGCCATCGGTACACGGGAGAGACGTTCTCGAATGTGTTCAAGTACTCTCGAACGGCCTCGCTCGGGCTTTCGGCGACACCACTCTCGGACCCCGGCGACGACGAGCACTCTCAGAGCGACGAGTTGCTTCTGTCTGAACTGGGCGATATTTACTACGAGTTGACGTACGACGAGGGGATCAGTCGGAATCTGATCCCTGAGTTCAAGGTCCGGTACGTTGGCTTTGAACTGACAGACGCTGAGCGTACGACCTACGATCGCCTTACTGAGAAGGTCACCGACGCGATCTCTGATATCGAAGCGCGGTATGCGAATCAGATCTACGACCGAAACGGGAGTTTCTCCCAGAAACTCCAAGCGATCGCCAACTCGATTGATGGACCGACGCCAGCAATATCTGACTTCTTCCGGTACACTCAGGAGCGCCGCGACCTCGTGGCTGATGCGATCGGTCGGCAAGCAATTTCTCTGTCGTTGCTCAGAGAATCAGTTGAGGAATCACGGAAGACGATCGTCTTTCAGGAACGCATCAGGCAACTGGAACGCATGGTTGCTTCGGCAGAGTCCCGGGGCCGTAACAATCGAACGGGTGCTGTCGCTGACGAGTACGGAGATCGTCAGCAACTCTACGAGCAGTACCCGGGCTTGAAGATGGCTGACCAAGCCCTAGAGGACCTCTTTTTCGATCCGAACTATCGGCCAGTGATGTACCACTCTGGGCATCGGAGTGATGCGTGGAATGATTTCGCCGTGGAGTGGTTTGACGACGACGGGTTCGCCAACGTCATGCTCAGCGTGAAAGCCCTCATCGAGGGAGTAGACGTCCCAAGCGCCGACGTCGGCATCGTTCGGGTCTCCTCTGGCAGCGTTCGGCAACGCATCCAGACACTCGGCCGTGTCCTCCGGACAGGTGGTGACCCATCCAATACGTCCGAGTTATACGTCCTCTACGCGCGCGATACAGTGGACGAGAAAATCTTTCAGGACTACGATTGGGATGAGCAACTCTCGACGGCCGACGTTTCCCACTTAGTCTGGGAGCCCGACGGCGACTGGGAAGCCGGGGACTGGGATCCCGAAGCTCCGTTCTGGGAGTGCGTGCGAGAAGCCACCGACGAGGAACTTCCCGATCTGGGTACCCGCCGCCCCGTACCGAACGAATCGGACCTCACCGTTGGCGAGTTGTATCCTGGTCCCCGGGAAGGCTACCGGTTCAGTGTTGATTCGGATGGCCAGCCGTTTGAGAAGTCCGCTGACGGGCGGCGGTATATCAACCACGACACCGCTGAAGAGATCGCAGAAATGGTTTACGAGCGGAACGGTGGCGGTACCGTTATCGTGAACGAAGCGAATCACGCGGTGATGTTTGATGATGATGCGGCAGTATTCCTCGGCGTTGTCGATCCGAGTGAATTCGACTACACAACTGCCAAGTCAGATTCCGTACTGGGGACGGTTGACGAAGGTGAACTTGACGAAATGCTATAGAGATTCTAGTGAGAAAGGAGAGAACGAAGTGAATCTCCCGCCGTTTTGAGGATATTGCATGCCAGGACAGATGGAGCCCTAAGACTGCGATTGAAGATTGGTAGTGGATAGGCTATCTGTAGGTGTCCTCCCGGGTTGTCCCCCTGTTCGTGGAGGTTCGTGGGGAGATTGCTGGTTGTTTCGAGGGTGGGGAATTTACGTAGTGGAGGTCGTCTAAGGCGACGTTGGCAGCTTGTGGGTCTTTGTACGGAGTTTCGACGTCGTCAAGTTTGACTGGGATGACGGATGTGGTTTTCCAGGCGGGTTTGGTGGCGAGGATGAGTTCGCAGAGGTGTTTTTTGAGGTAGGTGATGCGGCCGAAGAAGTAGATGCAGGATGGGGCAGTGTTGAGATCGGCGCGAGTGGGGATGCCGGTGACGTAGTTGTGGCCGCCGAGAAAGACGATGACTGAAACGTCACGACTTGATCGACGAACATGCGCTCGTCTGGCAGGCGCTGCAGGCTTCGGTTCGACTATCGATCGAATCGACCGTTCAGGCATGAGGCGGCCGAATTCGAGAGGTCTGAAGCACAGCGAAAGACACAGTTATCTGTGTGTCCATATGTTCCTGTATGCCGAGTATCACCGTGAACGTGGACGACGACCTCAAGGAGCGAATGGAGAGGCACCCGGAGATTAACTGGAGTGAGGTCACGCGGCAGGCCATCCGAGAGAAAATCGAGGTGCTGGAAGTGATGGATGAACTAACCGGTGAGAGCGATCTTACTGAGCGTGACGTCCAGGAGATTGCCGACAAAATCAACGAGCGCGAGTGAAAGCGGGTTGACGGGGAATCGGCCTGAGCCGACAAATGAGCTGGGTCATTGACGCCAACGTCGTCACGAGCGTCTTCGTCGTGGACGGGAGTCCATTCGTCACGTCCTCGGGCTACAACCCCACGGAGACAATTGAGGCGCTCACGTTCCGAACCGCCGAAGAAATCGTCAACGACTAGGTCTGAGATGGGACGACTATGACACCGGCAACGGCAGCGTCCGCCACCGGACGAACAATCCAGATCGTTAGCCGTCCGATGCTGCGATTACGTCACTGACGATGTCACTCAGTTCTGTTTTGGAGAGTGGGTCGATGGTGACGGGGGTTGCGTCGTTCGTGTAGAAGAGCTTCGCTTGAACCTCACGATCGGGGTACAGTTCGGTGACGACGTGGTAGTAGACGCTGAGCTGTTTGCGGTACTCGCCTTCGGCGTGGCGGCCGCGGTCGGTCTTGTAGTCGACGATTTCCACGATGTCGGGGGTGATGTGTAGTAGGTCGATGACACCGAACAGCGTCACCTGACCACCGGCAGTGTTGAGTGGGAGGTGTGCGTTTTCCTCGGCGCGGAGCTCGCCAGAGCGCTCGTCAACGAACGACTGGATCGCCTCCTCGTCCGGATTCTCGGGCTGGACGTTGAGGCCGTTGACGTAGTCTTCTGCGAAATCATGTACGCGAGACCCGTACTCGGTTCCTTCCCCACTCTCTACGTCCTCGTAGACGGAGTCGTCCATCAGCGAGTGCGGAGAGTACCGTGAGGGGCCATGCTGCTCGGGCATCGATACTGCTAAGGTCCGTGGGTCGTCGTTCTGGGTGTCGATGTCGCCGATTTCTGTCGGTGCCGGAGTTACGTCGATGGGGAGTTTGTCGAGGAACGTGTTCGGGTCGTCGCCGGCAGTAAAGACAACGTGACTCTCGGCGCGTGTAATCGCCACGTAGAGGAGGCGGCGTTCCTCGTCGTAGTTCTGGGTGAGACACCGTTGCACGACGTCTGTGCGCCAGTTGTCGTAGATGTATGGCGCGCCGTGCGCGTCATCGAACGCTTTGCGTTGGCGGAGGCCGGCGGCGTCGTCGAAGGTGAGTGCCGGGCTCGAACTGCCACCCGGTGGGAAGCTCCCCGAGTTCATGTTCGCGAGAATCACGATGGGGTGTTCGAGGCCTTTCGTGGCGTGAATCGTCTGCACAGTCACGGAATCCTCGCCCGTACTCGTGCTGACCTCGTGTGTGCTCCCGTGCTCGATCCCGTGCTTGATGAATCGGATGAGGTCCCCACGTGTGAGCGTCGTTGTCTCTCGAATCGAGTCGACGGTGTGCAGCAGGACGTCTGCGCGGGCGCCGTGGAAGCCGTAGCGGTCGAAGATGTGCCGCATCACGCCACCAAGCGAGTCCGTCTCCGCGAGTTGTTCGCGGAATGCCGTCATCTCCTCGGGGTAGGCTTCCGTTTCGATGATGTGTTTGGTTTCGTCGAGTGTGTAGCCGGCGCGTTCGAGGACGGGCGCCCAGCCGCGATCGGCATCGGATTCAAGGATTCGTAGCCACGCGAGCAGTAGTTTCGCTTGGTCCGTCCGGAACAACTCGATGCCGCCCTCGTAGGCCATCGGGAGGCCGTGCTCGTCGGCCGCAGTTTGGAGTTCGCGGCCGAAATCCCGCGTTCGCGTCAGCACTGCGATGTCGCGGTACTCCGGGTCACGAAGCCCGCCATCGCCGTCTTTCACTTGGTATTCGGAGTTGCCGACGATCTCTTGGACTTTTGCGATGATTGATTCGTGTTCGTCGTCGCTCTGGTGAGCTTCGAGGGTCGTGTTGTCGTGGGCCGCTGTCGAGTCGAGTTCCACGATGTCGTCTCGAACGGCGGTCTCGTCGACGGAGTCGTACTTCGCCGCGGGCGTGACGAGTGCGTCTTCTGAGAAGCGGAGAATTGACTCCGTTGAGCGGTAGTTCTGTTTCAACTCGATGGTCTCCACGTCTGAAGTCTCGTACTGAACGCGGGGGTGGTCGGCGTTTAGGTCTGTGGCGAACTGTGTGAGGCGGTCGCGGAAGTCGAGGATGTTCTCGACGGCGGCGTACTGGAAGCTGTAGATGCTTTGCTTCCAGTCGCCGACGACACAGAGGTTGTCCGTGTCCGCCAATAGTAGCGCGAGTTTGAACTGGATTTCGCTGGAGTCCTGGAACTCGTCGATCATCACGTACTCGAAGCCCAGTCGGTCGCGGAGTGCGTGGTCCTCGCACAGCAGTACGAACGCGAACAGCTGGAGGAATCCGAAGTTCAGGTAGTTCCGCGAGAGCGCGAACTCCAGATACTCGAAGTAGACGTCGTGGACGAACGATTTCAGTGCCTCGCGGTCGTCTTCGAAGACGAGTCGGGCGACCGCTTCGGGGACCTGTTTGCCGTCGCCGCGAAGCTCGTGTTTCGGCGGGGCATCCGGTAGATAGGACTTCTCGTTGCCGTACTGGTAGAGTTTCGACCGGAGTCGGGATTGCTTGCTGCCGCCGTTTCGGGGTTCGTTGAGGGCGTCGAACTGCTGTTTGAACGCCTCGAAGTCCCCGTTGAGGTGGGACTCGCCGTTGCGGTACCAGCCGTCCTGTGTGGGGAAGACGCCCTTCGCTGCGAGTTCGTTGATGAGCTCGAGCAGTTCCGGCGGGTCGGACACCACGCGGAGGAACTCCGCGTATTCGGGGTGGTCGTCGGTGAACTGTTCGAAGAACTCCTGGAATAATGCTTCTTCGACGAGGTTGTCCTCGATGATGCGAGTTGTGCTTGGGATGCGGTCGTCGATGCCGAGCCGGGTGGGTGCGTCGAAGCCGTGCTCGTGGAGGATGTCGTGACAGAGGCTATGGAATGTCTGTATCGGGGCGTCCGCGAGCTCCGTCATGCTGTACTCGCAGTGCCGAACGATTCGGTCCTTCATTTCCGTCGCGGCGTTGTTCGTGAACGTCAACAGAAGGATATCCTCGGGCGCCGCGCTGGTCGACTCGAGGATGTTCGCGTAGCGACGCGTGACCGCGAAGGTCTTCCCGGTGCCGGCGCCGGCGTCGACGAGATACGTCCCGTCGATGTTGTTGATGAGCTTTCGTTGCTTCCGGTTCGGCGTCGGCTGCGACTCTTGTTCGTGCTGTGGGTCACTCATCGGGTTTCCTCTAGGAGCAGGTCGCGGTGGTTGACGCGGCGGTAGTTCGGTTCCTCGAGGAACTCCGTTACCGGGAACCGTTCGTCTCCGGCGCGCCGTTGGCCTACCTCCGCTAGTCGCTCGTCGACGAACTCCTCGAACGCATCCAGATCATCCGGGAAGTAGTGCTGGTTTCGAATATTCACTAACTCCCGCATCGCCTGCTTGCAGCCCTTCCTGACATACTTGTAGTCACCAACAACGTCGATTAGCTGGTCGGTGAGTGCTTGGCCGAACGCCGAGTCGATGAGCTCGTCGCTGTCACGCGTCAGGGGGAACTCGGCCGCCTCGAAGACAGCCGCGTAATCCTCGTAGTCGGCCTGTGAGAAGGTTTTCTGGCACTTCTTCGCGGCCTCGTCTTGCAGTCGCTCGAACGTCGCTTCTCGCTTCACGAACTCGAGGTACGTCGTGGGCTGGTAGGTCACCGTCGTGAGCGTGTCCGCGAGGTCGTCGTCCCCACGAACGATGTCGTCGACGTTCTCGAGGAAGTGCACGAAGACGAACTCCAGTTGTTCACCCGGCGTCTTCGTTCGCTGGTGGGTGAGATACAACAGCGCCTGAAAGTCCGGCGTGTTCGAGATGTCCTCGATGTCGGAGTTCTTGATGACTTGTGTTGCTGATTTCCGCGACCCGCTTTTGTAGTCGACGAGCTGTCGGGGTGACTGCACGAGGTCGATCTTCCCCTTGACGCCGAGGGCTTCGTTCTCGAACCACTGCTCGGTGACGTCGGCGCCGACGCTACGGTCGAACTGTTCGGCGAACACGTTGTCGTCCGTCTCGGGCGTTTCAAGCACTAGTTCGCCGGCGTCCGGCGCTCGTTCGTCGAGGAACTCGATGACGTTCTGGAGCCCGGCCTCGTAGTGGGTGCGTTGGACGTCGCGGTCGACGTCGCGGACGAACGGCGCCATCTCCTCAACGAGTACGTCGACGAATGCGTCACGGGGTTCACTGGTGACGAAGTCGGGGTGGTGAACGTAGAATTCGGCGAAGTCGTGGAACAGGTTGCCTTTCCGGAAGTAGTCGCGTTCGGGGGAGTCGACGATACGGTCGAAGAAGTAGTCCCGCGGGGAGTTCACGTACGTGCTGAGACTCGACTGACTGATGGTCGTCGGCTGGGTTGGTTCCGTCGCAACCGACGCCGCCTCGAACCCGTCGCTACTGGTTTGCTCTGGAGCGTTGTAGTGGGCGGCGTCGAGGTCGCTGAACTGAGTGAACGACTCCTCGAGAAGTTCCTCGAAGTACAGACACGGCGTTACAGGCTGGCCGCCGACGGTATCGCGGGCGAGGTAGTACTGTGCGTGGCCGTTCTGCAGGAGCACCTGAAACCGCTGGAGATGCCGGTCTAACTCCGCTTCTCGGTCCACCCACGGGCGCTGGGGTGGTGTCTGTGTCCAGTCGTCGTCGAGTCCGAGGTAGAACACGAGCGGGCGGTCGACGTGCGTCGCGGCGTTCGCGTCCGCAAGGAGGACCCCCTCGTGTTCACGGTCCAGTGGCACCTCGTAGGACTGCAGATAGAACTCCAGGTCGTCGACCCGCGACTCGGTGACGGGTCGGGAAGCGATACCCAGTGTCTGGAGTTCCTCGCGGAACACCGGGAACTCCGTGTCGCCGAGGAGGTCTTCGAACTCGTCGAGTGCCGTTCCGAACGTCCACTCGTTCGACCGAATCGTCGTACACCATTCGACGAACTGCTCGACGTCCGGTGCGTCCAACTGGTTGAGTCGCTTCTCGTCGTGGGCTATCCCGATATCGAAGCCGAGTCGCTGGAGGACTGGTTTGACGTCCGCGACTCGGACGTCGCTACCACGGAACGCGGTGCGGAGGAGTCGGAGGAACGTCCGGTGGTCCGGGTCGTCGAGGAACCCTGGACCACCGTAGAAGGGGACGTCTGCGGCGTCAAGCGCCGATTCGAGTAGCGTCGAAAACTCGCTTCCCGCGTCGAGGACGACACCCACGTCCTCGGCGTTTTCGGCAGTGATGGTATTGAGGAGTGTGGCGATGATGTCCGCAGAGCTGTCGAACAGATGGAAGGGAGGATAGTCGAAGGTATCCTCAGCTAATCGGTCGACGGTGTGGAATTCGTCGGGGAGAATCGAGCGTTCGAGCGCGGTCAACTGCGTGTAGCCGACGACGGCGACGTCGGTCGTCGCGTCGATGGTGTAGTCGGTGAGCGCACGCGACGTGGTGTCGAGGTCGCTGACGTGCTGGACGGCTTGCTCGATGCTGGGCGTATCGAACTGCTCGTAGTCTAGAATCACGTCTGGCCGGCCGGTGTACTCCCAGCAGTGGATGATCTCCTCGCCGAGGTACGCAGCCTGCTTCCAGGAGAGGTCGGTCTCGTGGAGTAATTCGAGGAAGACGGTTCGCTCTTCCAGTTCCTCCCGTCGGCCGGCGGCGAGCCGGCGTGGGGTAGTAGCGAAATCCCCGAGGTGCGGCCGGTCTAAGTGACGGTTCAGGCCGTCGGCGAGCGGCGCGTCAGGAACGATGACGAGGTCAGAGTCCGCGACCTCCTCGTAGAGGACTTGGAGGGATTTCGCCCGCTGTATTGACACGTCCTAACGCTGCTCGGTTGACAGCATAAACGTACCGCAGGCCGAGCGAGAAATAAGGGTTCGACAACCCCGACGCAGTACAGCGATTAACCTACGTTCCTCATCGTCCGTTTTGACAGGGAACACTAATCGGGATACCAGTGCTCTCCCGGGTGATTCGCCGTGGTAGACCTTGAGCAGATGTCAGTCGTCACCCAACCAGCACGATATCTCCACGCCAGCAACTCGACTACCGGACGGCAGACCGGGTCGGTGAGATGAGAGACGAGCACCTTGAGGCTGCTATATCCGCTATGATTGCCGGGTAATCCCGCCTCCAGCATATCGGTTCAGTTCGCTTTCTGTAATGTTTGGATTCGTTCTAGGTATGCCGTCCCGTAGTCATTCCCGCGCCACGTTCCCGGTTCGATCGCCGTCCCTTCTGTGAAGTCGTTCCACGTGAAGACGTTCATTCGCTTGGCTGTCCGGTGCTCGTTGGCCATCTGGAGGTTCGTCCCGAAGAAATCCGGGTCTCTTGGGATGCGTTCGTCGTTGCCCCAGCAGATGTTCGCTCGCGTGTCGAACCCGGGGATGACTCGCGGGAAGAACTCCTTGTCGTTCTCGGCTGCGAACGCGCTGTGGCCGCGGTAGTTCTGTTCGAGCCACGCAAGGGCGTCCTCCTGGGTGGCCTGCTTCTCGGGGGCGTTCCTGAATACGGGGCCGGCGGTGAGGTTCATCACCGCGTCGAATCCCCGTGCGAGTTCCTTGTGGTAGGGGCCGTAGTCGCCAGCTTCGACGTATCGGTGTCCCTGCGAGCCCAGCCCCGCGACCATGAACGGCTCCGTGCCGTCCACGGTGAGCCTGGACCGGAGTTCGTCCGCGAAGGCCCCGAGGTCGTCCCACGTCTCCAGCAACCGATCCCGTACGGCGACCCAGTGCATCGCGTTCTCGACGTAGAAGGTGGGCCGCCCGTCGAACGTCGCCGCGTTCTCCCTGGCGAAAAACTCCTCCCTGATGTACGTCATATCCTCTTCGACGATCTGCTCGAAGTCTGCGTTTTCCGTCCATCGGTGCGGCCCTGAGATGTAGTATGTCGGCTCCACGTCGATCACGTCCACCAGCTCCGAGTCGAGGAACGTCTGCAGTTGGTTCTTGGTGTCTCGTGTGCCCTCAAACGTGAACTGGACGCGTCCGATTCCGTGGCCCTGCATCTGATCGATGTGCTTGGTCGTGGTTTCCGGACGTATCGGTCGCCCGTACTCGTCCGCGCCAACCTCTGGTTCTGTCTCCACGCCGGACTCCAGACAGTTCGTGAACATGGATTCACCCGCGGTGAAGTAGTTCACCCCGATGTCCAGTCGCGTGTCCGTCATCGCGTCGTACTTCCTGACGTAGGTCTCGCCCTCGGTCTCCGTGGTGTTGCCGTTCCAGTCCACGACGGATGCTGTCACGGAGTTCTGCTGGAGGCGAGTCGTCTCGGGGAGGCAGATACGCTGGTCGGTGCTGTACGTCGTCTGTCCCGAGACGGACTCTTGAACAAACGTCTGTTCGCCGACGAGTACGTTGGCTGCTTCGAGGCCAGTCTCGTCTCGCCCCTCCAGTTGGACGGCGATTTCGCCTGCGTTCACGGTCGGCTCGACTGTGCACGTTTGGAGCTCTGGCGCAGTCTCGTCCGGATTGACGGTCTCTCGCGTCTCTCTACCGGCGGTGTCCCGCAAGAGGAAAGTGACCTGTCCTGACGTCTTATCCTGGTCAGTTGCGCCCAGGTCAGTGAGTTCCTCGCTGAGGGCGACAGATGTGCTCTCGGGACTCTTCTCGATGGTTCGCTCGCCGTATTCGATACGAGCCAAGCTGAGCCCGTCGTCGTCTTCGCCTTCGAGGGAAACGGTGAGGGCCGTACCGTTGTCTTTGGGGGTAGCGTCGTGGGTGAGAATATGGGGAGCTTGGTTCGGTGTTTCTGTCGAGCTGTTAGTAGGTGACTCTGGCTCGGAACTGTTCTGTGAGGTGTTACAGCCAGCGAGGCTTGCGGTAATCCCAGCCGCCAGGAGCGCCTCAAGATAGGTTCGGCGGCTAATCTCGTCGCTCATTAGGATTCCTGTCATAGATATGTTGTTAAGAAAGTGTGGTTCTGGCGCTGAAGTGAAGGACTACGACGGTGGTACAATATCGACCCAAACCCCTTACCCCCGGAACACCTCCTCATTCCGGGGCGTCTCGCGTCCGGAAGAATAGTCTGATTACCCGTCGAACGTATAACGCCCGGTCAAGTCCGCCGCTGTCTAGGGATTAGCGATATTTCGACGGCAATCACCCCAATACGACCAACTCCACGTTGTCCAGCGCTTCCGGGGAACTGTGCCCTGAGCCCAAAGCCGAGGGAGGTGGCTGGTAATGAGAGGTGCCGACTAGCCAACCGACCTCTCCGACATCACAGTCCTCACAGAACTCCACCTGCGAGGTCCTCAACAAACGTTATCAAATCGACTTCTGCACCAACCAAGAGAACTGCCTGAGATGACTGCCCGGATTCGGGAAGAACACGCGAAAAGCGGGTGTATGTGTGCACGACGCTGAAAACACGCGTCCCCGCATAGACAGTTCTACCGTGGGGCTGGCAGAACCAAACCGGCTAGTACACGACAGGACCTGTGTTGCTGGAATCTGTAAGTACACTAAGGATTATATCAGGGTCGGATTTGCCGCTCTATCTGGGATACCCAATTTAGGATGGCAGTTTGCCTGAAGTAGCCGACAATTGAAACCACTACTAATACGCCGATGAGGACTATCCCTACGACAAATCTGCCACTTGCAAATTCGCCGCCAGCGTAGACGGTGAGAACGTATGCGGGGAAACGACCGACAATAATCGCCACTAGGAATGCTCGGAGACGCCACTCGGTGAGTCCAGCAAGGAAACAAACAGCATCGTCTGGCAGACCGGGAAAGATTATGAAGGCAGTAAATCCAGGGAGTCCGACTCGCTCGACAAAGCCGTCGAAGCCAGCGATCATATCCTCGTGGAGGAGTCGTTCAACGAGTGGGCGACCATGCCGCTTTGTGAGGAGGAACGCGATACTGCTCCCTATTGTCACACCGAGTAAGCTATAGATTGTGCCATAAAGCGACCCGAAGAGGTACCCACCAGACAAAGCCAGCAGCTGGCCAGGGATTGGGGCGAATATCACTTGCGTAATTTGAAGGAGAACGAAAACAGCCGGGGCGAAAATGCCAAAGCCGTCGATCCATCGACGGAGTCTCGTCGCATCTAATAAAGCGGGCAGGAACTGATTGGAGAGCAGATATAGCGCGATAGCTCCGGCAACGGCTACGCCGAAAATTGCGACCTTCTGCGTTCGGCTCACTGTGGAGGAAAACATCTTCATTGCTTCCACCAACCAGTAGCGGTCGACCTGTTCAGAGAGACATCGTGGAGTTTGTCGGTCACTGATTCACATGCTACCAATACAGCATTCTGAATCGAGTTCCGGACCGTGCCCCTTCTGGTAGCTGGTTCGGTGTCTGTATACTGAACAGAGGGTATCACTCGCTTTCGTATCCGGGATTGAAACTGTCGAACGGGCCTCAGGATTGATTCGCCGCTCCATTGGCCGTCATCCGTTGTGGCCCATGATTTCCCCCGCCACAGAAGGACCGGTAGCGTACGACTCACCGCTGAACTCGCCTGCGTCAGAATATAACCAGGACGTCGGCTACCGGAGTTATTGATTAGAACTGTTCCGAAGTTCTCCACGATAGTGGGGGTATACGCGCTGAGCTGGGCGAACGGGTACATAACTCTGAGCGCAATTGGGAGGGGTGAAACGCCGAATGTCCGGAGTATGGGCTTCTCAACTATCCCTGCTCTCTGTTGAGATGCTGAGGGGAACTCGTTGACGGAGATCGGCTTATTAGAGATTACCCCATCTGCACCGAACTTTCGGCAAATTTGCGCGCCAATATCCGTGTCTATCGCCCATACGAAGACCCCCATGTCTCTCTCGTGCGCGTCCTCGATGAGGTTCGTGGATAGGCTGACGACCCAATGGGGTTGAACGTGAGTGCATCCCAGTTTTTCAGCCTCTTCGAGGTTTTTCTCTGGCTTTATGGCGAAGATGAGCGCAGTAGGGATGTCCGGATCAACGCGTTTCACCTCTTGAAGTACCGCTTTATCGGCAGACGAAATTACAACCTGAGCGTCCCAATCCTGAACAGCGTCCACCACGTCCGCCGCCAGGCCGAGTTCCTTGAGATCAAGGTTGAGCCCGACAGTCGATGGAAGGATTTCGAGAACGCGGGAGAGCGTCGGAACCCCGTGCCCAGATTCATGGACGTCGAGATCCGCCAGCTCATCCGCCGAGAATTCATCTAGCTCACCACTGGAATTGGTTACATCGTCTACAGCGCCATCGTGGAGAACTACGACCTCCCCGCTTCGACACCGCCGGAGGTCCAGTTCAACCATGTTCGCGTGTTTGGGAGTGTTTTGGAACGCGATTTCCGTGTTCTCAGGGAAGGCGTCGGCAAACCCCCGGTGGCCAATGAGCTTCATTCTCTTTTCGGGACGAATCTGCTCTTCTCGACAGCGGTTCGATACAATCGAGGCAACTCCCTTTGGGAGGTGCCGCCTCGCCCGTATTGCGTCGTCAAAGTACGCAGTTCACTCGCACTCATCTGGTCACATCTTTCCCACAGAAGCAGATAAACCATAGAGATAGTTATACCGAATACAGGCTTGATACGGCCATACAACGGCGAATTCTGGATGATTGGATATTGAGTACCAGGTCACTGAGTTCGAAATTGCTGCGTGTTCTCTGTCCGATATGGCCATACACCATTCTCCGATACGGTTTTTACACTTCGCTCATCTTCCCATACCCGCATGGTTGGAGACGCTCGCACTGCGCCCGCAACTCAGTGTGGCAGAATTCGACGCCCAATCTTTGCCGGAGCATAGTGGGGCCAAATACCAGCTACTTTTCCGGCACTTGGAGTGTGAGCGTATCTACCAACACGGCGTTAATTCGATGCCTACGTTAGAGAATGGGGCGAGAAAAACGATTATAACGCCATTAGGACGGTGTGAAGTTACGGGTCGTGAAGAGACTCGCCGCCGCACCGCCTAGCAGGACGGGAACCCAATAACTAGTCCCGGCAAAGATTATCACGGCTGTCGTGATGACTTTAACGCCGAGCGTTGGCATTAGAACCGTCAACAATGCGATTAGCACGCCTTCGATAGCCCCAGCGCCACCCGGGAGCGGCGTGACACCAGCGATGGACGCGATCGGAACGGCGAATAAGGCCACGTAAATGGGGATGCCATGGCCGATGGCCCGAAATGCCATCCACAGGCCAAGTATCTGAAGCAGCCATCCTACCGTAGAATAGCCCAATGACAGTGTCAGGCTGCGACGATCCGTTGCGACTCGCTCGATTGATTTGAAGAAGGCTTCAATCCGACGCCTCATTCCCGATTCAGATATGGGCGAAACCCATGGTAGGTTCCGGGAGGCGGCCTTGAGCACGGGGGTGAGCCTGTCGACGATGATTTGCGTGAATTTGTCCCGCAATTGCCACCCCGCGAAGAGGAGTGACGGCACAGCGACAGCGAGTATGACGACCGCTATTGCTGTGATTCCCAGTACCCCATGCAACGTGGATGTCACGAAGAAATACCCGACACCGGACACCGCGAAAAGCGTCGACGGGATAAAGTTCAACGTGTCGAAGCTGGTTATGGCTGCAAGCCCGGTTTCGTACTCTGAATCGGTCGACTGAGAAATCAGGTGCGCCGTGACTGGCTCACCACCTGCTTGACCGAATGGCGTGATATTGTTGAAGAATGTCGCCGCGGCGAGTACGAGGAACCCTCTCATTCGGGAGATGTTGATGTCGAGTGTGCCGAGAATCGTTCGCAGCGCCATCGACCAGGCGAGCAACCACCCGAGGACGGCACCGATTACGGAACACAAGAGCGTCAGATTCGCACTCTGAATCGCGGCAGTGAGCTGGTCAACCCCGACGAAGGAAAATAGGATTCCGTAAACGCCGATGATGATGAGAAAAGCGACAATTCCCTTTCTGAGATCGAGTCCGAACATCTATCCAACCAACCGATGTCGAAACCTGACCGTAGGGTGGTTGCAAAGCTTCCATACCGCGTTAGTTCGGCTAGGCACCCGCACACTTCCGTGACTGCCGTAGGGCGTTCTTGAGAATGCCAATAATTCAGAATTCACGGTTATTTTGGATATTAGGCGTACCGTAGGGCTTCGATAGGATCGATTCGAGCGCCGTTCCAAGCGGGGTACAGACCGGCTATGACACCGACGAGCACCCCGACGGCGACGGCGATCCCTGCCCATTCTATCGGGAAGACGAACGGGAGCGTGAGGAACATCGTCGCACCGTACCCGGCGAGGACTCCGAGGAAGATTCCGAACACGGATCCGAACAGCCCCAAGATAACTGCCTCGACGAGGAACAACTGAAGGATATCGCGGTTCTGGAACCCCACGGCTTTCATAATCCCTATCTCGCGTGTCCGTTCGGTGACGCTCACGAGCATGATGTTAGCGATACCGATCGCGCCGACGATGAGCGAGATGACCGCGATGCCCGTGACGAAGCTGGTGAAGGTATTCACCAAGCTCTGCATTTGCTTCACGGACGCATCGACTGTCTGGACACTCACTTCGTACGACGACGAGAGAAGGCCCTGCGCATCCGAGTCGGCAGTGAAGTAATCTGTGACACGTGTCGCGACCTGATCGACTTGGTCGTGATCGACTGCTACGACGGTCAGCTGCGAGTAGACGCGCTGATTCTCCCCCGTTGCCGGACTAATAAGTCGGGTCTCGTGGAACGGGTCCGTCGGCCCGTAGATTTCGGGTGGTGGACTATCGTCCGAAGAACCGAATTCACTGCTACTGCCGGAATTGCCTCCGAGAATGCCCGCGACTGTCGCGTTAATCGTCGTCCCACTGCTCCGAGTGACTGTGATCGAGTCACCGACAGAGACGTTCTGGTCGAAGATAGTCGCCGCCGCTCCGTTCAGAACGACCTCCCGTTCACCGGGCGAGAAGGGGCCACCAACGGAGAAGTTCCCCGCACCCGCCTGGCTGAAATAAGCCGGCGTCGTCGCCGTCATCGTTGATTTCGCAATCGACTGGCCGCTGTATGTGACGCCTGAGAGTGAGACGGTCCCCGCTGGAACGACCGCTTCCACGCCTTCTGTCTGCTGGAGTTGTCGGATGTCGTGCTCGGTGAAGACGGCCGGACCGCCGCCGCCCTCTCCCGGCCCGCCGGCGGCGCTTTGCAGTTGACTCACGACGGTCATCTCCGGCGAACCGCCAGCCACGTCGTTCGAAGAACCTGCAGCCACGTCGCTAACGATCGCGCCTTGAAGACTCGCGCCTAACGTGACGAACGTGATAACCGCTCCGATGCCGATGACGACGCCGAGTGTGGTCAGCGTCGAACGGAGCCGGTGCCCGCGAATCGTCCGCCACGCCATCCGTAGACTCTCGAGGAGGTCCATTACGGATCCCCTCCAACTGTCGGCCGTACAGGCGCGTCAACGGTCTCTTCGCGTTCGATGACACCGTCCCGTAGGTGGATAATCGTATCAGCGTGTTCGGCGATATCGCGCTCGTGTGTCACCATGAGAATCGTGTTACCGGCCTCGTGGAGTTCACTGAACAGTTCCATGATACTGGCTCCAGTTTCCGAATCCAGATTCCCGGTCGGTTCGTCGGCGAGAATCAGTGCCGGGTCGTTGGCGAGCGCGCGAGCGATGGAGACCCGCTGGCGCTGCCCCCCTGATAGTTCGTTCGGACGATGGTCTGCTCGGTCTCCGAGTCCAACACGTTCTAGGAGCTGTTTCGCACGTTCGTCTCGCTCACTTCGTGAAACGCTCTGGGCGACCATCGGCTGCACAATATTCTCTTGGGCGGTCAGTCGAGGCATCAGGTTGAACGTCTGAAAGACGAACCCGATCTCGCTGCCCCGGAGCCGTGTTCGTTCTCTACTGGAGAGTTGAGTTACGTCCTTCCCGTGGGCGATAACTCGCCCCTCAGTCGGCGTGTCTAAACTAGAGGGTTGATTGACGTCCTCCCCGTTGATGATAACTCGCCCCTCAGTCGGCGTGTCTAAACAGCCGATGAGATTCATCAGCGTGCTCTTCCCTGAACCACTCGGACCCATGACGGCAGTGTACGAACCACGCTTCAACGCGAGAGACACTCCGTCGAGAGCGTGGACGGGCTCTCCCACTTGGTATGTTTTCCGGGCATCCTGAACCGCGACAGCCGTCTGGTTCGTGCGTTCGTTTACGCTCATCCGGATAGCGCCTTTGTCGTCGGTATGAATAAAGGTGGAAGACCGTTGTATCGAATATCACCGTTATATCGCCATACAAGCCTGAATTCTGTATAATTGGTTCGCGGATCTGAAACCACGGAGGGCGTGTTGGCCGCACGCTCTACGGGCGATATAGGTGTACAACCGATTTTCCAAACACCCGCTTAATCGTAACCAATAACTCTCTACGGGGGATATCCGGGCGGTATGGCGGGTAAGTCGGCATCACTACTAACCAAAACCCAACGCACTCGAATTCGGGATGGGTTTGCCGATCTCGATGAGGAGAAAAAACGCCGGGACCAACAACGAATACGGGAACGGTTTCGGTCCGGTCTGCTGGACTTTGAACTCCTCGTTAACTATCCAGACCGGCAGTTCGAGATGGCGTTCGACGACCTGTCGGACGATGAACTCCGTACAGCACTCGCATCCACCACCATTGTCGTCGAGCGACTCCGAGAACTCAACGACATTGACCAAGATGAGCTGATCCAAGCGGCCCGAGCCCAAACTGAAGACTATTCAGACCCGATAAACGCTCGAACTCTCGAACAGATTGATCTTCAGACGCGAGAGGCGATCCGCCGTCAGGCGAAAGCCGAAGTAGAGGAGCGATTTGAAGAGAACCACTGGGATAGACGTGCAAGCAGGTTGGGCAAACTAGCAGTCGCTTTCTTCCTGCCCTTCCCCCTGTTTGCATTCTACGATATTTACATCGGGCAGATAAACCTCGAAATCCTCAATTATTTGGAGGCGTCACTCGGTGTTGCCTTCGCCTTGTGCGCATTGGGATGGTTCCTTATCACGTCCCTGCAGACGTTGAAATACGATATAGTGCCCGTCTTTGAGAGGTTTCGAGAAGACCCGGGCGCATTCGTCAAGAGAAAAGTCTCAAATGCGGTGAAGAACCCCGGAGAGAGAATTCGACAAGTGTGGGAGGAACTGTAATATCTCGGCGCGCGGAGTATCGGCTAATTTTCGTGTGCTATCGATTTCTTGTCTACCGCGGTCGAGTTCTTGAGCATAAGTTCCAGTGAGATGAATGTGATAAGCCATGTCGGCCTCGGTTGTACGGCTCGATCCCTGTGATGTAGCTGAAGGAGTTACTCCTCACGTAACTCCGTGTAATCCAGTGGTCGCGCCGAGTGACTGTCCCTGATGCTATTGTCTCGGATGGGCGAACCTTCTTGCCGGCGGCCCGGGAAGGGCGAGTATGTCTCAGCCCTCCCAACCGGATGCGGGCGCGATGGATTGGCTGACCCTCGACGAGGACGAGGAGCTCGTCTGGTCGGGGAAGCCGCACAAGAGCAGTCTTATTCCGGCGCTCATCGTCGGCGTGCCGCTGTCGTTGGTCCTCGTGGGGTTGCTCGTCATCGCGTCGGCGTACCTGTATCGCGAGAACACGCAGTACGTGGTGACGACGGACGCGCTGTACCGGAAGTCCGGGGTGTTGTCGCGGGACGTCCAGCGCATCGACTTCGGGAAGGTCCAGAACACGTCGTACAGTCAGGGGTTCTTCGGGACGCGGTTCGGGTACGGGACCGTCGACATCTCTACGGCCGGCGGCTCGGGCGTGGAGATGCAGTTCCAGTCGGTCCCGGACCCGCGGCAGGTCCAAGAGGCCATCAACAAGCGTGTGAAGGCGACGCGCGGCGACGCGTCCTCGGAGTCCGGGGAGACGAAGGCAGACGTGCTCGACGAAATTCTGGACGAGCTCCGCGGCATCCGCGCGGCGCTGGACGCCGAGGACGCACGCGACGCACCTGCTGGTGACGCGGGGAAGTCGCCGGACGCGACGCTGTTCGAGGAGGACTCGAACGCGAGTTCACTGGACGAATGAGCGGGGAGCGCGCGACAGAAGCGGTCGACGAGGCAATTCCGGTGGGCGAGTCCGAGACGGTGGTGTGGACAGGACGGCCCCGGGTCACAGTCGTCGTTCCGGCCGTCGTCGTCGGCGTAGTGTTGGTCGCTGCGGGAGTCGCGGGCGCAGTGTTGAGCGAGTCGTTGCTACCGGCGGTCCTGATTCCGGTCGGCGTGGCGATACCGGCGTGGCGGTACCTGCAGAATCGGCGCACGCAGTACGTGATTACGGACGAGGCCTTGTACAAGCGGACGGGCGTGCTGTCGCGGCGCGTGTCGCAGGCGATGCTGTCGACGGTGCAGAACAGCGCGTTCTCGCAGTCGCTGACGGGGTCGGTGTTCGGGTACGGCTCCGTGGGGTTCGAGATTGCGGGCGGCGGCGAGTTCACGTACCGGCGCATCGGCGACCCGCGGGAGATTCGCGCGCTTGTCGACGAGGCCAGCGGCGGCGACACGGTCGTCGGCAGCAGTCGCGCCGGCGAGTCGGTTCCGGGGAGCGTCGAGCAGTGGCGGGCGGTCCGCGAGGAAGTGCGTGCGGTGCGTCGCCTCCTCGAACGACGCGCGGAGTGACGGGACGCGGGGTCAGGCGTCGAAGGTGACGCCGGTGACTTCGAACCGCGCGCCGCCGTGGTCGCCGGTCGTGGCGTCGACCTGCCAGCCGTGTGCGTCCGCGACCTGTTCGACGATGCTCAGCCCGAACCCGGTGCCGTCCTCGCTGGAGGAGTAGCCGGGGTCGAAGACGTCTACGTCGTCTGGCAGGCCAACGCCGTCGTCTTCGACGTAGAAGCCGTCGTCGAGGTCGCCGACGGTGACGGTGACGCTGGGGTCGGTCGCGGCGCGCTCCGTGTCGCCGCGGGGCGACGACCGCGCCGGCTCTCGCACGGCGTGCTCGGTGGCGTTTGCGAGGAGATTCTCGGCGAGCTGTTGGAGGCGGCTGCGGTCGGCGAGAAGCCGGGCGGTGGTTTCGATTTGGAGTGTGGCGTCGGGGCTGGCGACGTGGCGCCACGCGTCCTCGGCGAGGGCGGCGAGGTCGACGGGTTCGCTGTCGCGGACTTCCTCGCCCTCTCGGGCGAGCGTGAGCAGGTCCTCGATGAGGCCGTCCATCCGGGACAGCGACTCGATGGCTTGCTCGACGTGCTCGCCGTCGCGCTCGGCGCGCGCGAGCTCCAAGCGGCCCTGCGCGACCGTGAGCGGGCTGCGGAGGTCGTGGCTGACGACGGACGCGAACTGTTCGAGCTGTTCCTCGCGGTGTTTGCGGTCAGTGATGTCGCGAGCAACGCTCAGCGCGGCCGGCTCGCCGCCGTACGTGACGCTGCTCGAACTGATTTCGACGGGTATCTCGCGGCCGTCGCTGGTCTCGTGGACAGTCTCGAACACCTGCGTCTCGTCAGACGGGAGGCTGTCCACGAGCGCCGCCACTTCAGTCTCGCCGTGGCTCGCGTCGATGTCGGCCGCGCCCATCGACAGCAGTTCGTCCCGCGAGTACCCCGTCTTCTCGACAGCGGCGTCGTTGGCGGCGACGAACTGCCCCTCGGTGTCCATCACCCACGCCATGTCGTTCATGCCGTTGAACAGCGTTTCGTAGTCCCGGCGCGCTCGTTCGAGGTCGCGCTCGCGGGTCCGCTGTTCGGTGACATCTTGGATGGCGCCGCGGAGCAACACCACCTCGCCGTCCTCGACGGTCGGTCGGGCCTGACTGCGGACCCACCGGAGGTCGCCGTCCGCCTGCTGGACGCGGACGGTCACGTCGAAGCTCTCGCCGTCTTCGAGCGCGCGCTGGAGGGCGTTCTCGATGACCGGCCGGTCGTCCTCGTGGTAGACGTCGAGGGAGTCGTCCAGCGACGGCGGCTCCTCGCAGTCGACGCCGAGCAGGTCGAAGAGGTGGTCGGTCCAGTACATCTCCATCGTCGCCGGGTCGATTTCCCAGCCGCCGACGCCCGCGATTCGCTTGGCGTGTTCAAGGAGGTCGTGGGCGCGTTCGAGTTCCGCCTCGCGGGCGTGTTTGCCGGAGATGTCGCGGCCGATGCCCGCGAATCCGAGCGTGGTGTCGTCGTCGACGAGTCGGGTGAGCACGAACTCGTAGGGGACGCGGTCGCCGTCAGCCGCGAGGACGTCCGCTTGGACGGTCGCCGCCCCCGTCTCCAGTACCTCGTCGGTGACGTCGCGGATGCAGTCCTGCTGGTCCTCGGGGAAGAACTGCGCCGGCTTCATCCCCGCCACGTCGTCGTCCTCGCACCCGGTGAGGGCGACGACCTGCTCGTTCCACCGCTGCATCCGGAATTCCGTGTCGAAGACGAAGAAGAGGTCGTCGAGGGCGTCGATGGTCTGCTCGACGAACGCGCGCTCCTCGCGGAGTTCGCGCTCGTGGGCCTTCTGGTCGGTGATGTCGCGGACGAACCCGATGATGCGTTCGACGCCGCCGTCGTCGCCCAGAATGGGCTTGCTGTCCGCGCGCACCCACCGCTGGTCGCCGTCCGCGCGGTCCACGCGGTACTCGATTTCGGCGGTTTCGCCGGCGGAGACGCGCTCCATCGTCCGCTGTACGTCCGCGCGGTCGTCGGGATGCACGAGGTCCATGAAGGCCGTCGCGTCGGCCTCCAGTTCGGCGGTGGACAGCCCCCAGATGTCCTCGAACGCGGAGTTGACGAACAGCACCTCGCTCCAGTCCCCGGCGAACATGTAGAGCACGTCGTCGGTCTTCTCCGCGAGCTGGGTGAGCTTCTGCTTGGTCTCGTCGACCTCGCGGCGGACGCGGGTCTGCTCGACGGCGTTGGCGACGCGGTTGGCGAGGACGGTGTACTGGCTGGTGCCGTCCTCCTTCTGGAGGTAGTCGGTGACGCCCGCCGAAATCGCGTCGCTGGCGACGGCTTCGCTGCCCTTCCCGGTGAAGAGGATGAACGGCAGGTCGGGGTAGTCCTCGCGGACGGCTTCGAGGAACTCGATGCCGTTGCGGCCGGGCATGTCGTGGTCGGAGATGACGCAGTCCACGCGGTGCTCGCGGAGGTACGCCAGCCCTTCCTCGGGGTCGGTCGTCGTGTGGACGGCCAACCGGTCGTCGTGGCGCGTGAGGAACTCGCCGGCCATCTCCGCGAACCCCGGCTCGTCGTCGACGTGGAGAATCTGGATGTCCGCGGCCATTGGTGACTCCCAAGTTCGTAGACAAATAAAATAATTCGTAATCTTCCAGACCTGTTCGGTGTGAGGACAGCGGTCGCCGCAGGTGCGGCAGGTCTTCTGTGAACCCGACTGGCCGGAGCTGGCGGCGCGGCGAAACCGCCGGCCGACTCGGAGGTATCCCCTGCTGTGTTGAGTCACGTACGGCTATAAACTGGTCGTGAATCCTATTTGTCCCTCATATAAGCATTCATCTGGCGGTACGGGCCTGCACTATCTGATGCAACACCCCAAGCGGGTAACAGGTGTCGGTGTATCGCGGCGACAGTTCATCGCGGGGACGGGCGTGGCGGGACTGGGCGCGCTCGCGGGCTGCAACGGCCTCAACGCCATCACCGGCGGCGGGTCGAACGCCGACGGCGACCTCACCCTCGACTTCTGGCACGTCTTCGGAGACGAACTCGGCTCCTCGCTCGAAGAGATGGCCGCCGAGTTCTCCGAGCAGACCGACGGCGTCACCGTCAACGCCGTCAACAAGGGCGGCTACCGACAGAACCTCAATCAATCGCTCCAAGCCTCTCGCGCCGGCGACCCGCCGGCCATCGTCCAAATCTTTGAAATCGGGACGCGGCTCGCGCTCGACAGCGACGCGTTCACGCCGGTCGGCGACCTACTTCCCGAGGACCGAATCGACCTCGACGACTTCCTCCCCTCGGTGCTCAACTACTACCGCATCGACGGGACGCTGAACTCGATGCCGTTCAACTCCTCGAACACCATCATGCTCTACAACAAAACCGCCTTCGAGGCGGCAGGACTGGACCCCGAGTCGCCGCCGCGGAGCCTCGCGGACGTCCGGTCGGCAGCCGAAACCATCGTCGAGGAGACTGGCATGGAGCGAGGCATCACGTGGCCGAACCACACGTGGATGCAGGTCGAACAGCAGTTCGCAAAACAAGACCAAGTGCTGGTGAACAACGAGAACGGGCGCGCCGGCCGGCCGACGGAGACGAACTTCGCCAGCGACGCCGGCCGGAACGTCTACGAGTGGTGGAAGGGGATGGCCGACGCCGGCCTCTACCTCAACCCCGGCATCGAGGCGTGGGGGGAGGCACGACAGGCGTTCCTCACCGGGAAAGTCCCGATGCTGTGGGACTCCACGTCGAACATGGTGTCGATGCGGACCGGCGCCGCCGAGAATGGCTTCGAGTTGGGGTCGGCGTACCTGCCGACGCCGAACGGCGCCAACACGGGCGTCGTCATCGGCGGCGGGTCGCTGTGGGTGCCCGACGCGCTCTCCGAGGCGAAAAAGCAGGCCGCCGGGGAGTTTGTCGCGTACCTCACGCAGACCGACCAGCAGACCCGCTGGCACCGCAACAGTGGCTACTTCCCGGTGCGGCAGAGCGCCATCGACCAGCTCACCGAGGACGGCTGGTTCGAGGAGAACCCGAACTTCCGGACGGCCTTCGACCAGTTGCAGGACACCGAGGACACGCCCGCCACGCGCGGCGCGGTCATGGGTGTCTTCCCGGAGGCGCGCACCATCAACGAGGAACTCTCCGTGAGCATCGTCAACGGCGAGGTCGGCGTCGAGGAGGGGCTGTCCCGGATGGACACACAAGTGCAGGAGGCGCTTGACAGTTACAGCGGTTCCTACGACGGCAGCGAGTGACACGATAATGTCCACGCAACCGAAGCCCTTCGACTCGACGCGGCAGGCCGCGCTGCTGTTGCTCCCGACAGTCGTCGTGCTGGTCGCGTTCCTCTACTACCCGGGGCTGGAGACGTTCCGACTGAGCCTCTACAAGACGCTGTTCCTCGGCCAGCAGACCACGTGGGCGGGCCTCGGGAACTTCGCGGAGTTGGCGACCTCCACGGCCTACCGGCACAGCTTCCTCGTCACGATTCTGTTCGCCGTGGTCGTCGTCGCCGGCACGCTGGCGGCCTCGCTGGCGGTCAGTTACATGCTGTTCACCGTCGACGTCGGCTCCTCGACGTACCTCGTGGCGGCCATCTGGCCGTACGCGCTCCCGCCGGCGGTCGCCGCCATCCTGCTGAACTTCCTCCTCCACCCGAACCTCGGAATCTTCACGCACTATCTGGAGGCGTTCACGCCGTTCACGCTCGACTGGTTCAACGACGGTCCGCAGGCGTTCGCGGTCGTCGCCATCGTGGCAATCTGGAAGCAGCTCGGCTACAACATCATCTTCCTCGTCGCGGCGCTGAACAACGTCCCCGAGACGCTCACCGAGAGCGCGAAGCTCGACGGCGTCGGCCACCTCCGGCTCCTCTCGAAGGTGTACCTCCCGCTCATCGCCCCGACGATGGTGTTCCTCGTCGTGATGAACACCATCTACTCGTTCTTCTCGACGTTCCCGCTCGTGGACCTGATGACCAGTGGCGGGCCGGGCGATGCCACGAACTTCCTGATATTCAAGCTCTACCGGGACGCCTTCGAGTTCAGCAGCCTCGGGCTCGCGTCCGCGGAGTCGGTGGTCCTGTTCGTGCTAGTGGCCGTGCTGATGTACGTCCAGATTCGAGTGACCGAAGGCTACGCGCACTACGGGGCCTGACCATGGCAACCGAAACGAACCAACAGACGGCTCGTTCGACGCGGTTCAGGGACCGGCTCCCTGACCACGTGCCGATGCACCTCGGGCTGCTGGCCGCAATCGCGTTGATGTCGGCGCCGCTCGTTCTCGCGGTGGTGATGAGCACGCAGACGACGACGGAGGTCTACCAAGTGACGAACGTCGGCATCGGTAGCCAAGGCCTGCGCAACTACGCGGCCGCGCTCACCGAGTACAACTTCGCCACGTACATGCTCAACTCGCTCGTGATGAGCGTGGTTGTCGTCGTCGGGAAGGTCGCGCTCTCGCTGCTCGCGGCGCTCGCGCTCGTCTACTACGAGCTGCCCTACGAGCGCGCGATATTCATGTTCATCCTGCTGACGCTGCTGTTGCCCGTGCCGGTCCGCATCGTCCCCCTGTTCCAACTGATGGCGGACCTCGGGTGGACGAACACCCTGCTGGCGCTGACCGGCCCCTATGTCGCCAGCGCGACCGCCGTGTTCCTGTTCCGCCAGCACTTCATGTCCATCCCGGACTCGCTGGTCGAGACCGCGCGCGTCGACGGCGTCGGTCCGCTGCGGTTCCTGTTCGGCGTGCTCGTCCCGATGTCGCGGGGGATGATCGCCGGCGTCTGCGTCATCACGTTCATCTACGCGTGGAACCAGTTCCTGTGGCCGCTCATCGCGGTCACCGACAAGAGCAGCCAAGTCGTCCAAGTCGGCATCCGCTACATTCAGGGGTCCGCGCAGGCCGGCCTCACGCAGTGGGGGCTCATCATGGCCGCTGCGGTCCTCACGCTGCTTCCCCCGCTGTTCGTGTTGCTCGCGCTGCACCGCCCGCTCCTCGAAACATTCGCCATCCAACAGAAGTGACCGAGATGAGCACGATTACACTCCGAGACCTCGAAAAGCAGTACGACGCCGTCAGCGCCGTCGAAGGCATCGACCTCGACGTCCACAACGGGGAGTTCCTCGTCGTCGTCGGGCCCTCCGGCTGTGGGAAGTCCACGACCCTGCGCATGATTGCAGGGCTGGAGGACGCCACGGACGGCCGCATCGCCATCGGCGGCGAGGACGTGACCGACCAGCCGCCGAAGGACCGCGACATCGCGATGGTGTTCCAGAACTACGCGCTGTACCCCCACATGACCGCCGCCGAGAACATGAAGTTCGGAATGCGGTCGGTCAGCGAGTTCTCCGCGGACGAAATCGAGGCACGCGTGGAGGACGCCGCGAACACCCTCGACATCACCGACCTCCTCGGCCGCAAACCGGAGGCGCTCTCCGGTGGCGAGCGACAGCGCGTGGCCATCGGGCGCGCGCTCGTCCGGGAGCCCGCGGTGTTCCTGCTCGACGAACCGCTGAGCAATCTCGACGCGAAGCTCCGCGTGCAGATGCGCGCGGAACTGCTGAAACTCCACCGCGAACTCGACGCCACGACCGTCTACGTCACCCACGACCAGACGGAGGCGATGACGCTCGGGGACCGCGTCGCCGTGCTGAACGACGGCCGCCTCCAGCAGGTCGCACCGCCACAGCAGCTGTACGACTTCCCCGCGAACCGGTTCGTCGCCGGGTTCGTCGGCGAACCCGCGATGAACGTCGTCCCGGTCGAAGTCGCGCGGCGGGGCGGCAGCGTCGTCGCCGACCACGGCGGGTTCGTGCAGCCGCTCCCGAACGGCGACGCGGTCGCGGACCTCGTCGGCCAACAGGCCACGTTCGGCGTCCGCCCAGAGGACGTTTCGCTGGCGTCGAACCTCCCTGCCGGCACCCAGACGTTCGATGCGACGGTGACCGTTCGGGAGCCGCTCGGCGACCTGTTGCTGTTGCACTGCGAGGTCGGCGGCGCGGAACTCCAAGTGAAGGTCGAAGCGCGTAGCGACATCTACACCGGCGACAGCGTCGAACTCGGCTTCGACGACGAGCGCCTCCACCTCTTCGACCAGTCCGGCGACGCCGTCTACCACTCCGCCCGTCAGTCCACGCCGCGACAGCCGCCCACACCCGAGTGAACAGTTCGCCCGATTTCCTCGAAATTCGTCGCGCTACGTCGTCAGCGGCGCTTCGAGGCGCGCAACATCGAGTTCCAGCTCGTTCGCTTCGCGGTCGATGGACTCGATTTCGCCGCCGACGACGAGGTCGGTGTTCGGTGTCGGGCCGACGAGAATCGGCTCGCCGGTGTCGAACTCGCCGATCGGGTCGGAGAACGCCACGCGAGCGTGGCACTGCTCGGGGTGGTTCACGTCGGTGAAGTCGATTTCGGTGACCGTGACGTCGGCGCGGGCGTAGTCGTGGGCGAGCGTCAGGTCCGCGGCCGCGTCCCGCGACTGGTCGTCGAGCGCGCGGTAGGCGTCCGCGGTCGGCTTGTAGCCGCCCTTCGGGCCGGTGATGCCGTCGACGAGTTCGAGCGCGCCCAGCCCCTGCAGGTCGCTCCGGACCGTGCCCGGGTGGTAGCCGACAGCGTCTGCGATGTCGTCCCCGGAGATGGGGGACTCCGTGCGCTGGTAGTGGTTCACGATGACTTCGAGGACCTCCAGTTGGCGGTCGGTCAGCTCCATTCCAATCGTTCGACACGAGGCGCGTCGGCAAAATATGTGTTTGGCCTGCGGCGCCCGCACGTCGACGCGTCACGCGCTCACCGGCACTGATTTGCGTACCAAGTGCAATATTACGGCGGGGGAGACGTGTCGCGGCGCCGGTTCAGCGGGTCAGTCGTCTGCGGACTGGGCGGTGTCCGTCTGCTCGTACTTCTCCTCGAACTCCCCGATGAGTTGCCCCATCTTCGCGTACCAGTCGTTGAGCATCCGCTGCATGTCGTCGGTAATCTGGCCGGGGTCGTTCGGCGAGTAGACGTGGTAGTAGCCGCCCTGCTCGTAGTTCACCTGCTCCTTCTCGATGAACCCCGTCTGGAGGAGCCGCTGGACCGAGCGGTACGCCGTCGAGCGCTCCCGGTCCACAGCCGCCGCGAGGTCGTCGACGGTCATCGGGTCGTCGCTGTCGACGAGCGCCTGGAAGCACTCGCGGTCGAGCTCCTTGAGGCCGTGGAAACACTCCAACAGCCCCTCGCACTCCATGTCTTGGCGGAGTTGCTCGGCCATCGAATCTGGCATTTGTCTCGGCGGACCGTATGGGTCGTGCAGGTATAAGATTTTGCATAGATTACACAATCGCGTGTGATGGCGGAGCGTACGGGTCGGGGCCCGCCACGATGCGAGTCTGTGGGATGCGGGAACAGTCGGCCGACGCCGACATCCAACTGCTCGTCTGACGAACTCCTCTCCTCGACGGAGCGCCCTGTCTTGTAATTCGAAAACAAAACCACCCCGGTACGGCGCTCCACTACTCACGGGCGGCCGAGTGGCTTGTCTCGCCACGCCGCCAGCCCTGATTCGCTGAGGACGACAGTGCGCGGAAGCAGTCAGGCTCACCGGAAGCCGAAGAAGTTTTGTCCCTATACTGCAATACTACGCACGAACGATGCTCCCAATCGACCCCGCAGCCATCGACCCCGAGGACTACGGCGAAGCCCAGACCACGCTCGACATGGCCCACGAGGAAGCCGTCGAACACGTCCGCGAGGCGTTCACGGACGCGGGCTTCGGCATTCCGGTGGAGTTCTCGCCCTCCGAAATGCTCAACGAGAAGGTGGACGCCGACCGCGACCCCTACTACGTGCTCGGCGCGTGCAACCCCGAGTTCGCGGACCGCGCGCTCGACGCGACGGACAACCGACTCGGCGCGCTGATGCCGTGTAACGTCGTGGTCTGGGAGGAAGCGCCCGGCCAGCAGCGCGTCTACCACGTCTCCATCATGCGCATCGCGCGACTGCTCGGCCTCGACGCCGACGAGGACGCCATGGCGGACATCGTCGCGGAGACCGGCGAGCTCGTCGACGAGGCCTTCGAGAACCTCTGATGGGGTTCCACACCTTCGACGCCGCCCGCGCGGACGACCTCGAAGACGCAGGACGGCGCTACCGGTTCCTCTCCGCGGAGGAGCTGGTCGGCGCGCTCGCGCTCGACGACACGGACTCCGTGGTCGACCTCGGCAGCGGCACCGG
>ENA-ORCS01000301-ORCS01000301.1-marine-metagenome-genome-assembly--contig:-NODE-301-length-43229-cov-4.633180_pt1 | contig 43229 bp, 46 predicted proteins | sample MGYA00237781_ERZ508513 | MGnify/ENA primary metagenome ERZ508513 (study PRJEB26184, sample SAMN06268793) | marine metagenome | isolation source: Eden Landing Ponds, San Francisco, CA, USA | place...
ATGACCCAGAACGCCTTACGGAAGCGCGACTGGAAGACGCGACGACTGTTCACGTCGCCTTGGGCCATCACCTCGTCGGCGATGATGATGAGGTCGTCCACCCCCGTCCCGATGACGGCGATGAACCCGGCGATCACCGAGAGGTCGAGCGGATAGCCGATCCCGGCGGCGAACCCGAGCAGGATCACCACCTCCGAGAGCGCGGTGACGATCATCGGCACGGCGACCTCCACTTCGCCGTAGCGCAGGAAGACGACGCCAGCGACGGCGAAGACGGCGATGACACCCGTGATCAGGGAGTCGGTTCGGAACCGTTGGCCCTGACCCGGGGCGATGTACGAGGAGGTGCCCGCGCCGTCCGGCCCGATGTCGAGTGCGGCGGGCAGGGCGCCGGCACGCAGGTTGATCGCGACGTCCTGCGCGCCGCTGAAGTTCTGGGTCTGGAGGACGAAGCGTGGGTCCTGTGCCCAGTCACCGGACTGCATCCCGCGGGCCAGTCCCGGACTCATGCCGAAGGAGTTGACCACTTCGCCGTCGACGACCAAGAGCAGACACGGATCGGTGTTGTTAGGACTCATACTGTAGCGACACTGCGAGCCACCGGGCTGGGCGACGCCCGACCGGATCATCTCCTCTTGGAAGGTCGGGGCCACGTCCTCGCGAACCACGACCGGCACGCGCGGTTGCTGGCCCTCGCCACCCTGTTCGGCGGTGCCGATGCTCTGGAAGTCGTCGCGTTCGAGCACGGTCGTCTGCTCGTAAGCGCCATCGTCCGTGGCGTAGTAGGCGTCGACGCGGACACTCCCACGCTCGTTCACCAAGTCGACGACCTCTTGGCGGTTCTCGTCGGGCACCTCGACGAGGACGAAGTTCTCGCCGGTCGGGGTGGTGATCTGCTGGACCGTCCCGCCGGAGAGCCCCGCCTCGTTGATCTTGTTCGAGAGGACGTCGACCGTCTGGGAACGAGTCGCCTCGGTGACCCCGCCGCGGGTCGCCTCGTAGCTGTACCCGGCGGCGTCGAGCGCGGTCCCGAGTTGGGCCGGCGTGACGCCGTCGGTGGTCACCTCGACGGTGCCACCGGTCTGGGACTCCTCTCTGACGATGACGTCGGCGACGGTGGCGTTATCCAGACCCGCGGCCACGTCGCGTTCGATCTGTGGTGGCTCCGTCCCGTCGAACTCGACGCCTTCGGCCGTGACGCCGACCAGCGGCGCGCGAATGCGCGTCCCGCCGGACAGTTGGAGGCCGTACTGCAGGTTGGTCACGCCGGCGCTGGCAAGCCCTGGCGTGTCGGTGTCGTTGCCGCCGACGGTCGGCGAGAAGAGGGCAAAGAGGCTCGCACAGAGCACGAGTGCCAGTAGGATGACCCGCCAGTTGTCACGGATCGTGCCCATCAGTTCGCCACCCCCTCGTACTTGTACCAGCGCAGGAGACTGAGGTTGAGCATGTAGGTGTTAATGAGGTCGGTGGCGAGGCCGAAGACGAGGACCGTCCCGATGGCCGCGAGCAGTTGGATCCCGAACATCGTCGCCACGAGAGTCATGACGATCATCGCCGACAGCGAGGTGAGCGTCATCGTCACGCCGGTGCGCATCGCACGGTGGGTAGACTCGTAGAAGCCACCCGACCGACGGAGGATGTGGTTGTTGAGCAGGATGTCGGAGTCGACGCTGTACCCGATGAGCATCAGGAGGGCGGCGACGGTCCCGAGCGTGAGTTCGATGCCGAGGAGGTTCATCAGCGCCACCGGCACCACGATGTCGGAGAACGCGGAGACCACGACGGCGATGGAGGGGACGAACGTCCGGAACATCAGGAAGACGAGGACGCTCATCCCGAGGAAGGCAAAGGCGACGCCCCCGAGTGCGAGTCCCTGTGTACGCGACCCGAAGCTCGCGGAGACGGTGTAACTCGACTGTACCTCGAATCCGGCATCGCGTGCCTGTGTCTCCAGCGCCGAGACACCCGTCTCGTCGGTCTGGAACGTGAGGATGTACGTATCATCGGAGGGTACACTCCGGATCGATTCGGGCGCCGGATCGAACGTCTGCTGGATCCGTTCGCGTGCCTGCCCGTCCGGTGCGTCGACCGCGACTCGTAGCTCCGCGCCGCCGGTGAAATCGACGCCGGGATCGACCGGCGCGCCAGTTGCGACGTACCAGCCGCCGACGATCAGGAGGGCAACGGCGAGGATGACGAGCGGTACGGCCGCAAGCTGGCGATTCGTGTACCGGGTGTAGTCGATTTCCGGTACTTCGAACGCTACCATGCTCGCCGGTCCACCCCGACGCCTACTAAGCCTTCTTATGTCGCCCCGGACCTAACCGGAACGGGAGCGTCAGGACTCCCCGCCGAGACGGACCTGCCCGATCGGTGCCGTCATCTCGACGCCGGCGTCGTCGAAGGCCGCCTGAACGTCCCGGTTCACGCGGTCCCGCACCGCCTTCCACCGGTCCAGCGTCTCGATGTGGTACTCGAGCCTGATCCTGAGGGAGGCGTCGCCGTAGTCCCAGAACCAAGCGCCGGTTCGCTCCGGGTCGACACCCTCGACCCCCGCGGCCGTCGACTCGGCGAGGTCGAGCGCCGCCGCCATCTCCGTCGGCGTCGTCGCGTAGGGGAGGCCGATGAAGGTCTTGACCCGCCGGGTTGGCTCCGACGTGAGGTTCGTGATCTCGGTGCCGGCGATAGCGGCGTTCGGGAGCGTCACGACGCGGCCGTCGAAATCCCGGAGTCGCGTCGTCCGGAGGCCGACCTCCTCGATGGTCCCCGCCGTGCCGTCGATATCGACCGTGTCACCGACGACGAAGGGCTTGGTCGCGAGGATGTGCGCGCCGCCGAAGACGTCGGCCATGGTCTTTCGGGAGGCGAAGGCGACGGCGACGCCGCCGATACCCAGCGAGGCGATGACCGCCGTCACGTCGTAGCCAACGGAGTCGAGGACGACGATTGCAGCGGTGGTGACGATGGCGACGTTGGTGATCCGACCCACGATGGGGACGAGTTCGTCGTCCAGTTTCGACTCCGTTCGATCCGCGTACGCCGCCGCGTACGTCTCGATGAACCCGTCGGTCAGGCGGACGGCGATCCACGCGAGGGCGACGATGACCGGAATCCGAATCGAGGCGTTCAGGGCCGACCGGAGGGGTTCGACGGGCGTGAGCACCTCTCGACCGAGGGCGACGCCGCCGATCACCCCGAGCAACACGGCCGGCCGGCCGACCGACTCGAGAAGGATGTCGTCGATCCGGGTCTGAGTCGCCGCGGCCCGTTCCTTCAGTCGTCGCCGGTACAGGTAGCTCAGCGACCGTCCGATCACGGCTCCGAGACCGACGATGGCGAAAAAGAGGAGATACTGCGGGACCGAGCTCCCGAAGTGAGCCTCGGAGAACATTGTTTCTATTGACATTTATGGCCCGAACAGACCGAACCGGCATAACTCTAGTGTCGCCGGGGCCGTCGGCCTACGGCAGGTAGCGGACGCTCACCACGCCGGGCTCCGAGCGGACGACCACGCGCGCGACGCCGAGGCGGGCCGCCCGCGAGCGGAGGCCCTCGGTGTCGTCTAACACGTCGGCGACGGCGTCGGCCGTCTCCGATTCGGTCACCGTCAGCACGTGAACCTCGCCCGTCCCCGCGCGTTCGCGCCGCGTGAGTTCGCCGACCGCCTGCTCGGCCGCGATTTCGCGAGCGAAGGTCGTCGGCGCCTCGGCGCTCTCCTCGATACTGATCTCCCACCGGTCGTCGGCGGCCGCGAGGCGCCACGCCACCTCGAGTGGTGGCTCCGGTTCGAGGCGGCCCTCGATGGCCTCCCCGACCGTCACGTCGGGGTTCGTCGCGAGCGTGTGGACCTGTCCGTCGTCGACGTCGGTGAGGACGGCCGCGTCGTCGTCGGCCGCCGTCACGAGGAACGTACCCGTCTTCGCGTCCATGCGTCGCCGTAGACGGTCGACGGGTTTCGGCGTTTCGTCACGCCGGGGGGCGTTGTCGCTCGCGGGGCGACCGTTCACCGATGGGTCCGATCTTGCGGGTGACGCGGAACCGGTTCGGCAAGTGACGCCGTCGCCCTCGTCGTCGCCGACGACCGCCTCTCGTCGCCCTCACGGCACTCGGCGCCGCTGGTGGCCGCCGTCGTCTACGGCGCCTGCTCCGCCCGGCTCAGCGCCTACCGCAACAGCCGGTGACAGCCCAGTTCGACGGTGGCCGCCAGCAGTGGCGGGGCGACCCCGGCGAGTTGCGGGAGGGCGTACAGCACGGCGACGGCCGGCGCTAGCACGCCGGTGGGTGTCGTCTGCTGGGCCGGCGGCACCGAGATGACGAGGCCCACGTACAGCGACAGGAGAAAGAGGTAGCCGGTCGCCGCCAGCGCGGTGTCGTATCGGGTCGCGTGCCCGTCGGCTCGTCGGTGACGACGTGCGACGAGGAGGACGGGCGCGACGAGCGGGACGACCACGAACAGGCCCACGACGGCGAAAAACGAGCGTGAGAGCGTCAGGCTCCCACCCCGCCCGCCGGACGTGGCCGCGATGACGCCGACAAGCGCGGTGACAAACAGCAGACTCACGGCGGCCGTCGCCACCGTCCCGACTACGATGTACGACCGGAATAGGAGTGAGTCGCTCGCCCGGAACGCGTAGGGGAACGCGCCGATGAGCCCGCCGTAGTCGTCTGTCATCGGCGGCCGTAGTCGTCGCGACGAGTTAATGGACCCGGATTCGGTCAGCGACGGACGTACCGTGGCGGGTCGTCGGCGACGCGCTCGGCAGCCGCGAGGAGGGTCAGCCACCCGAGCAGGTCCGCGACCCGGTCGTGCCAGACCGACTCCCACCGCGTGGCGTGCTTGTGACGCTCCCAAGCGGGCACCGTCTCGCGGACGGCCGCGAAGACGTCGTCGGCCGTCCGCGGGTCGTCGGCGTCGAGCGCATCGTGGACGGCCGCGGCGGCGAACACCCGGTCGAGCAGGGCCGCCCGACAGCCCGCGACCGTCGGCTCAACGTCGGTTCGCCGAAATCCCGAGGGCGTCTCTGCGGCGAGTTCGAGCGCCCGGAGGAAGGTGAGCCACGTTCGGGCCACGTCGCGACTCGGGAGGTCGAGCCGACGGAGGAGCCGGGCACAGCAGTCGTCCTCGTCGCCCGGAACCAAGGGGACGGCCCGCTGTGCGCGCTCGACGAAGGCGAACTCGGCGGGCGGTTCGGGGACGGGTTTGAGCTTCACAGTCCGAACGACTCGGCCAGCAAGTCGTGGTTCGTCCCGCCCAGCGCGTAAGTCGGGCCGTCGACGACGTCGACGGTCACCTGCGCGGGGGCGAAGACAGACTCGGGCACCTCGTAGAAGTCCCAGTCCGCGTCCGCGAACACCTGCTCGAAGGGGGTGTCGTACTCCGCGGCGGCCGTCGAGGGCACCTCGTCGAACCGGTCGAAGTCCTCGCGCACCTGCAGGTACACTTGACCGCCGTAGGCCAGCGCGTCGTTCGTCCGCCCCATCGCCTCGGCCTCGTCGTGGCTGACGGGCGCGACGGGCGCGCTGCCGGCCGCCGACACCACGTCCACCGGGTCGTAGCCGAGTTCGAACAGCCGAAAGAGGGCGAGTTCGGGGGCGCGAGCCGCGGCGCTGACACTCCCGGCCATCGACCCCGTGGGGTAGGCCGGTAGGAAGACGCTACTCGGCGAGACGCCGGCGCGCTCGGCCACCTGCTCGGCCGCGTCGTCGCCCGGCAGCGTCTCAGACTCGACGGCTAGGACGGTGAGATCGAACTCGTCGTAGTAGCCGACGGCCTCGAACTCGCCTTCCTCACCGACGAGCGCCCGCGCCGGGCCGGAGCCGAGTCCGTCGAACGCCTCGGTGACGAGTTCCCACCCCGCCTTCTGCGAACAGAGCAGGGCGAGCGCGGGCTTGTCCGTCGTCAGTTCGACGTGGGGAAACGGCGTTCCCGCCACCTCGTCCATCCGGGTCTGGATGGTCGCCAGCCCCGCAGTCTGAATCTCCGCGAGCAACAGCCCCGCTTCGAGGCCACCCGCGGCCCGTACGCCGAAATCGAGGACGGTCGCCCCCGAGTCGAGTTCGATCACGTCGACGTTGAGTTCGCCGGCGAAGTCGATGGCTTCGTCGACGAGTTCGACGGCCATCCGGTTGAGACTCTCCATGCGAGCGGGTTGGGCGCTTTCGGTTAAATGGGTTGTCGGTGCCGACGGACTCTCCAGACGGAGCGACAGGCTACCGAACGAACACGTTCGCCGGGGAGTCTCGAACTGATGGAGTAATAGGGCGACTATATTCCTATGATTGTTTGGATATACTCTGATATTATGTACAAACGACCACACAACCTTTTTACTGACGAGTGTTCACCCAATCACGGAACCAAAATCATATTCGAGGATTATGTACGTATGATTCCGAACATCGACGGAGCGACACGCGGGGAACGTGAGTGGAATCAAGATTCGACGCCCGAAGCGAGAGGGTGGTGGACGCGATGACGGATCCGGTTCCGACGACGTGTATGCGCTGTGCGGTCGGCTGTGGGTTGATCCAGCGCGGCGTCGACATCGGGTACGGGGTCGATACCGTTCGCGGGGACGCGAACCACCCGGTCAACCGCGGGATGGCGTGTTCCCGAGGGATCAGCGAGACGGCCGACCCCGAAGGGGAGTGGCTCACCCGCCCGATGGTCCGTCGGGACGGCGAGTTGGAGAAGACCACGTGGGACACGGCGCTGTTCGCGGCCCAGCGTGGCCTCGGCCGGGCGATGGAGACCGATCCCGACGCCGTTGCGGTACTCGGGAGCGGCCAGCAGACCAACGAGGCGGCCTACGCCCTCGGGAAACTCGCGCGCGGCGGCATCGGCACGCGGTACTACGACGCGAACACGACGCTATGCATGGCGAGTGCGGTGACCGCCTACTACGACGCCTTCGGGAGTGACGCGCCGCCGCCGACCTACGAGGACATCCCCGAGGCCGAGAACCACGTCGTCTGGGGGGCGAATCCGGCGGTCGCTCACCCCGTCATGTGGCGCTGGATCGCCGAGAGCGCGACCGACGGTGATCTGATCGTCGTCGATCCGGTGCGGACGAAGACCGCCGAGGCCGCGGATCACCACGTGGCCGTCGACCCCGGCTGCGACCTCGCACTCGCCCGCGCGGTTCTGGCGCGGGTCGTCGAGACGGGCGGCGTCGACGAGTCCTTCGTCGAGGCGGCGACAACCGGGTTCGACGAACTCCGCGCCGGCCTGCCCGACGCCGACGCCGCGGCCGACCGCGCCGGCGTCTCGACTGAGGCCGTCGACCGCCTGACCGCCGCGCTCGACCGCGATACCCTGATCTACTGGGGGATGGGCATCAACCAGAGCGTCCAAGGGACCGACACTGCGGGCGCCCTGATCGACTGCTGTCTCGCGACCGGCAACATGGGGCCGGGAAGTGGCCCCTTCTCGCTGACCGGGCAGGCCAACTCGATGGGGACGCGGGTCTGTTCCTCGAAGGGAACGTGGCCCGGCCACCGCGACTTCGACGATCCGGCGGAACGAGAGACCGTCGCCGACGCGTGGGACGTGCCCGTCGACCGCCTGCCCGACGACACCGGGCCGGGGCCGGTGGGCGTCGTCGACGCCATCGCCGACGGCCCGGTCGAGGCGGTGTACGCCGTCGCCACCAACCCCGTCGCGGGGATGCCCGACGCCACCGACGTGGCCGACCGACTCGACGACACCTTTCTCGTCGTACAGGACGCCTTCCGGACGGAGACCGTCGAACGCGCCGACGTGGTGTTGCCGGCGGCGACGTGGGGCGAGTCCGCCGGCACCGCGATCAACATGGAGAGGACGGTGTCGCGGGTGCGTCCCGCCAGCGACCTGCCCCGCGGGGTGCGGACCGACCTCAACATCATCGCGACGCTCGGGAACGTCCTCGTCGACGACCTGTTCGACCGGCCGACCGACCCCGAGTCGGTGTTCGGGGAGTTCGCCGCCCTGACCGCGGGTACCGACGCCGACTGCTCCGGGATCAGCTACGACCGCCTCGACGCGGAACTCGCGGTACGCTGGCCGGCGCCTGATCCCGACACCAGCGCGGGGTATCGGTACGACGACGACGGCGAGTGGTCCTTTCCGACCCCCTCCGGTCGAGCGCGGTTCGCCGCCGGCACCGGCCGAGCGCTCCCTGAACCCACCGACGACGAGTATCCGCTCGTCCTGACGACCGCCCGCGAGGACGACGGCTACAACACCGGCGTTCGCTCCCGGGACTCGCCGGACGACCCCGGCCGCCTCGTCGCCCGGATACACCCGGAGACCGTCGAAGCGACACGCGAGGCCGTCGAACCGAACGAGGCGGACGAACTCCACGCCCGCATCGAGTCGCGTCGCGGGAGCGTGGTCGCCCGAGTCCGCCCCGACGACGCGGTCCCGACGGGGATGGTCTGGCTCCCGATCCACCACCCGGCGACGAACGACCTGACCCACCCCGCGACCGATCCGCAGTCCGGCGAACCGAATCTCAAGCAGTGTGCGGTGTGTCTCACCCGCCCCGACGCCGAGGGGACGGTACCCGCCTTCGAGCGTGAGCGTCCCCCACAGCACCCATGACGAACAAGATCGAGCAGTTGATTCTGGCGACGGTCGCCTTCTTCTGGGCGTTCCTGATGTGGTTCTCGACCGCGGCGTTCAGCCCGAGCATCGGGGATTTCTACGGGCTGACGACCGGACAGCTCGCCGTGCTCGCGAGTTCGGCCATCTGGCTGGCGCCACCGGGTCGTGTGCTCGCGGGGTGGGCCGCCGACCGCCTCGGCGCCCACAACGTCTTCACCATCATCCTCACCTACTCGGGGCTGGTCAGCATCGCGTCGGCGTACGCCTCCGGAATCGGCGTTCTCTCCGACTTCCAAGTGCTGTTCGTCGAGCGTATGATCGTCGCCTCGGCGGGCATCAGCTTCGTCGTCGGCATCCAACACGTCGCCCAGTGGTTCGACGAACACGAGATTGGCACGGCCGAGGGGCTGTACGCGGGGACCGGCAACGTCGGCGCGGGCGTCGGGGCGCTCCTCCTCCCCCGGATTTACGGCACCAACTTCACCGACGCCTTCCTGCATCTCGGGATCGTCGCGCTCCTCATCGCCGTCGTCTACCGGTGGCGGGGCGAACCCGCGAAAGACCGCGCGACCGCCGAGACCGCCAAGGCCAACACGTCGCTCGGTGACACGCTGTTCGTCTGGACGCGGTTCGCCGCCATCGCCCTGATGCTCGGCTACGCCATGTCGTTCGGCCTCGAAATCGCGATGAACTCTTGGCTCCCGAGTTACTACGCCGAGGGCTTCGACGGTGCCATCGCCGACCTCGGCTTTACCGGCACCGCCGCCATCCAGACCGCTGCGGGCACCTTCGCCGCCGTCCAGTCGTTCAACGCCTCACTGTTCCGTCCGTTCTCCGGATACATGTCCGACCTCTGGCAGCGCAAGGGGTGGACGCCCTACCCCCTGCTGTCGACGAGTCAGCCGTACTCGCCTCGGGTCCACTGGCTGATGACAGCCTTGATTCTCATCACCGTCGCGATGGTCGCACTGACGCTCGTCGGCCTCGCGGGGATCCTGCCGGCGTCGGTCGTCGTCCTCGCGGTCTTCGGCGTGACGGTGAGCTTCGGGACCGGCGGTGTCTTCGCTATCGTTCCCATCCTGTTCGAGGACCGCCCCGGGACTGCCTCGGGGTTCATCGGCGGTGTTTCGACCAGTGGCGGCATCGTCTACCCCCTCGTCTACGGCTACGTCCCCAACATCCACATGGGCTACGCTATCGTCGCCCTCGCCTTCTTCGTCCCGTTCATGCTCGTCTACCTCTGGGCGATGCGGTACGAGGAAGATCCACGCGAACACGGCTTCGGCTCCGCCCGGCGGTGGCTGGGCGGCGACGAGACGGCACCCGCGGGGGGTGACGACTGATGAGTGAGACGTACGGCGACTGGTACAAGTGGGGAAAGGCCGTCCTCTATCTGGAGATGGTCATCGCGATTCTCGTGACCGTCTTCTCGCTGTATATGGCGTTCAACGGGCAGGCCGCGGGGATCGCTTAGCGGTCGTCCCCGTCGCGCGCCGGCCGCCCCAGCGCCTCCTCGACCCCCTCGACTTTCGCCGCCGCCGACGCGTCGCTCGCCCGCTTGTCGTCGATCTTCAGGACCGTGCTCACCCGGTCGGCGTCGACGGCGCAGTGGGCGGCCTCGCAGGCCGCAAAGAGCGTCCCCACGTCGTCGGCTTCGATCACCGTCCCCATCGGATTGGTCTCGTAGGCGACGTCGAAGTCGTCGAGCGCCGCGACGGCGTCCGCGACGTCGTCGGCCATGCTTCCTTCTGTCACCGGGGCGACCGAGAGGAGTGCAACGACGGTCATGATCGTCGTGACGGCGGCGACGAGTATGGACGTTCCGCTCGGGGGTGTACGTTCGAGCGGGTCCCCTCACTCGTCGAGCGTCAGCGCCGGGTCTCGACCACGGAAGGCTCGTCGTCGAGGCAGACTTGGAGTCGGTCACCCCCGCAGTCGACCCGGACGGTGGCCCGCCAAGGATCGGTCCCCGTGACGGTCGTGCGTTCGTCGGAGGCCGCGAACGGCAACGACCAGATGTGCCGTCGCGTCACGTCGACGCCGTGGTCGTAGAAGAAGGCGACGACTGCGGGGTGGGTGACCACCAGTCCGCCGAGTCGGGTGTAGAGGGCGCCGTCGCAGGTCTCACACGCGTGAAGCACCCGATGCTCGATAGCCGGATTCTCCCGCTGGGGCATCTCCGCGTCCGGGGGCAGGACGCGTGACTCGATCCGCCCACAACACCACGGACAGACACCCTTGGCCATCGACGCGATCTCGCGCTGGATGCGTTCGTTGACCGCCCGAAGAACCCCGTCGCGCTCTCGCTCGGCGAGGCTCCGCGGCGGACAGAAGTACTTGTAAAACACCGCGCCACAGTCGTCGTCGCGACAGCGGACCCGGAACATGCTGTCCCGGTAGTCGGCCACCTGCGTCGCGCCACAGACGTGACAGGTCACGTCGAGTTCGAACGGATCGAGGCGAACCTGCTCGGTGAAGGTGCCGGCCTGCATCGCCTGATACACCCGCACGCCGGGGTAGCTGAGCCGGTAGCCGTCGGCCGTCTCCTCGACGAACTGGCCGACCAGTTGCTTCAGGTGGTAGTTGAACCGGCCGCTCCCGGAGACGCCGGCTCGGCGCCGCAGCTCCGAGAACGACAGCGTCTCGGTCACTCCGGGTGTCGAGGCGTCGCCGAGCGCGCCGATAATCTCGACGCGCGTTCGGTCGGCCAACAGCGTGAAGACGTCGTCGGGGCGCAGACTCTCGCTCTCCTCGGTCACCGTCTCCACGTGCGGGACACGTCTACATATACGCTTGGCCGCCGGCCGGAAACCGGTCGCCGGCATGGTGAGTCACGCCGGGGGTTTTTATTATCCGGCGAGTCAGTCGGGAGCGACGAATGTCGGAAACGGCCCTCGAATATCTCCTTGGATCGGCGACGCGACCGGCGACGCTGGCGGCTCTCCGCGATGCCGACTGTCTCTCTTCGCGACGTCTCGAAGAGCGCGTGTCCGCGTCCCGACGGACGCTGAAACGAACGTTGCGGACGATGGAGGACCGTGGGTGGGTCGAACCAGTCGGCGGGGCGTACGAACTCACCGCCCTCGGGGCGGCGGCGCTCACGACGTACGAGCGGTGTCGGGAGCGCGAACGAATCGCCCGGGAGGTCCGGCCGATCCTCGAACATGCCCCCGCCTCGGCGTTCGGCCTCGATATCGAGACGCTGGCCGACGCCACGGTGATCCGGCCCGACAGCGACCCCACCGCCCCATTGGATCGACTCCTCGACCTCCGCGCCGAGGCGAGCGAACTTCGGGAGGCCGCACCCTTCCTGCTCCGGGACACGGTCGAGCAACTCGCCGATCGGGTGACGGGCGAGTCGCCGCCCGACGTGACGCTCGTCCTCGAGGACGCGGCGCCGTCGCCCGAGTCGTACTCGGGGGTGTACTGCGATCACTTCCGCGACCTGATCGACGCACCGACCGTCGACGTCCGCGTCGTCGACGACGTCTCCGTGACGGTCGGTGTCGCCGACGGCCACGCCTTCGTCGGGGTGGCCGAACGCGACGGCATGCCGGGCGCGTTGCTGGAGAGCGACGAGGACACCGTCGTCGACTGGGCCAACCGGTCGGTCGACCGATATCTCGACCGGGCCGCGGCACCGTGACGCCGACGGGTTCTTTACCCGAGACGTCCGACCGACGACCATGTACGCGGTGGTCGGCTGCTCTGAGTGTCGCGCGCTGTGGCTACTCGCTGACCCCCGATCCGCCGAGACGGCGACCTGTCCCCGCTGTCAGACGCGCCACCAAACCGCGAACCTGAAGCGCCTCTACACCGCCGAAGACCGGGACGCGGCCCGCGAAGCCCGGGCGGCGATGCTCGCCGAACGCGCGGACGCCACCGAGGCCTTCGAGGCGACGCCCGCGGTGGGCGACCGCGACGATCCGGGGGCTGTCGTCGACGACCGGGAGTACCTCGACGCCGCGGGGCTCGATCCCGAGGCCGTCGAGGCGGCGGGTGAGCGGGCGGGCGGCGGCGACGGGAGAAGTCGGAGTCGCCCCGACATCGTCCGCGAAGCCGTCCGCACTCTCGACGCCCCCGACGAGGGCGACGTGGTGGGGTATGCGGCCGACCGCGGCGTGCCCGAGACGGCCGCCGCCGACCTACTGGATCGGCTGGTGCGTCGCGGTGAGGCCAGCGAGTCGGGCGGGACCTACCGCCTGCTGTAGCTACCGGCCGAGCGATTCGTGGGCCGAGGAGAGGTGTCGGGAGCCAAGCGCCGCGATCAGGGAGAGTTCGCCAGCGAGGGCGCCGACGGCGATAGACTCCGCGAAGGCGTCGGCGTTCGATCCCGCGGGGTCGCCGCCGCCGGCGACTCCGAGGAGTTCGAGCGCCTCGCGCTGGGTTGGGAGGGCCGTCCCGCCGCCGACGGTCCCCACCTCTAGACTCGCCAGCGAGACGCTGACGTAGAGGTCGTCGCCGCGAACCTCGGCGGTCGTGATGGCGTTTGCCCCCTCGACCACCTGCGCGGCGTCTTGGCCCGTCGCGAGGAAGACGGCGGCGACGACGTTGGCGACGTGAGCGTTGAACCCCAAGCCACCGGCTTTCGCACTCCCGACGAGGTTCTTCCGGGTGTTTACCTCCGCGACCGCCGCGGGGGTGGTGTGGAGACGCTCCTCGACCACGTCACGGGGGATGACCACGTCGGCGGTGACGCTTCGCCCCCGCCCCTCGACGGCGTTGATCGCCGCGGGCTTCTTGTCGGCACAGAGGTTGCCCGAGAGCGCGACCAACGATGCTGCCGTCTCGTCCTCGACGACGTCGGCGGCCGCTCGGGTGGCGATGGTGGCCATGTTCATCCCCATCGCGTCCTTGGTGTCGTAGCGGAATCGCAGGAACACCGAGTCGCCGACGACGTAGGGCGTCACCTCCCGGAGTTCGCCGTGGTTCGTCGTCGCCGCGGCGGCCTCGCGGAGGCGGTCCTCGTTGTCCCGCACCCACGTGACGAGCGCCTGCGCCTCGGCGACGTCCGCCACCCGGAAGACGGGCGCGCGGGTCATCCCCGATTTGGTGACGCGGGCGGTGGCGCCGCCCGCGGCATCGAGAACCGAACAGCCGCGGTTGACGCTGGCGATCAGGGCACCTTCCGTCGTCGCCATGGGGAGGTAGCGCTCGCCCTCGGTCGCGCCACCGTCGACGGCGACGGGGCCGGCGACGCCCATCGGGATCCGCGCCGCGCCGATCATGTTCTCGACGTTGGCGTCGGCGCGCTCGGCCGGGAAGCCGTACGAGCCGACGGCGTCGAGGTCGACCCCGCTCTCGGCTTCGACGAGGCGGCGCCTCGCGGTCGCCGCGGTGTCGGCGTCGGCGTGCGCTTCGAGTTCGTGTATCCGCAGGTCGCCGTCGCGGACCCGGCGGACGAGGGTCTCCGCGTCCACGTCCGTCGGCGCGTCGGGCGCGTTCGAGTCGTCGGCCATGCCCCAGTCGTGGCGCCGCGCGCGCCTAAGCGTTACCGGTCGCCCACAGACATAATTCCTCGCGGCGCACAAGGGTCGCCATGGACCTGTCGAGCCCCGCCTTCACCGACGGCGGTCCGATCCCCTCGGAGTACGGCTACACCGAGGCGAACGTCAACCCGCCGCTGGAGATTGCCGACACGCCCACCGGGGCCGAGTCGTTCGTACTCGTCGTCGACGATCCGGACGCCCTCGAACCCGCGGGCAGGGTGTGGCGTCACTGGCTGGTGTGGAACCTCAATCCGACGCGTAAGCGGATTCCCGAGGACTGGTCGACCGGGACGGCCACCGCCGTCGAGGGCGAAAACGACTACGGAGAGGTGGGCTACGGCGGACCGAACCCGCCGGACGGCGAACACACCTACCGGTTCCGGCTGTTCGCACTCGATACGACGCTCGATCTGGACGTCGGGGCGACGCTCGACGACTTGGAGCGGGTGATGGAAGGCCACGTCCTCGCGGAGGCGGGCTACGAGGGGACGTACGGCTAAAACAGCGTTCGGTCGCAGGAGCCACAGAGGTTCTGCTCTTTCTTGTCGACCTCGCGGACGGTGGGGGAGAAGCTCATCACACAGCGCTCGTTGTCGCAGTGTTCCAAGCCGACGGTGTGACCGATCTCGTGGACGATCTCTTTCCGGACGCGGTCGGCGAACACCTCCGACTGTGGCTTGGAGGTGATACCGCCGTCCGAGGAGGTCTGCAGGCGGTAGGTCGAGACGACCGATCCGTTACCGTTCAGGTACGCGAGCCCGAAGACGTAGTTCCGGCGGCGGTAGTAGAGGTCCTCCGAGGTGATGCCGATGTTCTTCTCGCCGTCGCCGACGCGACTGGCGAGTTCGATGAGTTCCTCGGCCCGGTACTGGTTCCGGCTCCGGTCGAACGCGCCGTCGGGGATCGACTGGGCGTCGTGGACGGATACGTCACAGTCGTAGACCGTCCGCAGACCGGCAGAGGCCTCGCGTTTCACCTGTGCCGGGACGTCCCCGATCGGCACGATGTCGACGAGCATGAAAGGCGTTAAGCGCGGCCCCGCTATAAATATCCCGACGTGACGTCCCCTCGCGCCGCACTCGCCGACCGCCTCGCCGACTACGACAGCCTCGTCGAGGTGGGGATCGGCCGCCGCCCCGAGGTGGCGGCCACCCTCGTCGACGCCGGGTGTGCGGTGACCGCGACGGACGTGTTCGACACTTCCGTCCCCGACGGCGTCGGGTTCGTCCGCGACGACGTAGTCGCCCGGGCCGAGCGTCTCACCGACGGTGCAACCCCGGACGACCCCTACCGCGTCGACGCCGTCTACGCGCTCAACCTTCCGGCCGAACTCCAAGCGCCCGTCCGCGACGTGGCCCACGCAAGCGGCGCCGACTGCCTGTTTACCACCCTCGGGTTCGAGGAGCCGACCGTCCCCGTCGAGCGCGAGCAGGTCGGCCGCGAGACGCTCTACACCGCGCGGTCGCGTCGTAGGTAGCGGGGATCGTTGCCGGCGGGTCGCCCGTGAAACCGACGGCGCCCGTAGGGCACGATATGTCCGACGAAGACCACGACCACGAGCCGGGGCACCACCACGAACACGTCGACGACGCCGTCGACGCCCACGACGACTGGGCGCGGCGGCGACGAAAGGGGATTCCGACGAACAAACAGCTCCTCGTCGTCGCCTGCATGGACGAGCGGATCCCCGTCGAGCAGGCGCTCGGCATCGAACTCGGCGACGCCCAGATCTACCGCAACGCGGGCGGCAAGGTGACCGACGACGTGATCCGGTCGGCGGCGCTGACGACCCAGTTTTTCGACACCGAGGAGATCATCGTGATCAACCACACCGACTGCGGGATGATGAGCGCGCCGGACGACGCCATCGTCGAGGGGATGGAAGCCGCCGCTGGCGGTGACCTCGACGACGTCGACCTCGATCCCGCGCTCCCGGAGCTCGGTATCGGTGACGCGAGCGTCGCCGACTGGGTGCGGATGACCGACGACATCGACGAGACTTGCGCCGCTCAAGTGCGCTATCTCGACGAACACCCGCTGATCGACGCGACGGTCCACGGCTACGTCTACGAGGTCGAGAGTGGGCAACTCCGCTACCCCGGCGGCCGGGTCGCCGAGGAGATCAGCACCCGCGTCGAGGAGTGATCGCCGCGGGAAACGGGGGCCGGCCGGGACAGGCGAACGGTCAGTACGCGCGCTCGACGGGGCGGCGACAGAGCCGACGCCGTTCGAGCGAGGCGATAGCGAACGGGAGAAGGGCAAGGCACTTGCCCCGACGCGACCGCTACGACGTATGAACGCGGACGCGGTCGTCCTCGATATCGACGGGGTGCTCGTCGACGTGGCGGACTCCTACCGCCGGGCCATCGTCGAGTCCGTCGACCGGGTGTACGGCCGGACGATAGACGACGACGGGGTACAGCGGTTCAAGGACGCCGGCGGCTTCAACAACGACTGGGAGCTTACGGACGCCGCGGCGCTGTTCGTCCTCGCCCGCGAGGCGGGGTACGAAGGCGACGTGGCGGCGTTTACCGACGCCGTCGCCGCCGCCGGTGGTGGCCTAGACGCCGCCGAGGGGGTCGTCCGGGACGCCCCCGTCGACGACGGCGCGGTCTTCGACCGCTGGGATCCCGAGCGACTGCGCGAGACCTTTCAGGCGCTCTACCTCGGGGCGGATCTGTATCGTGACCTAGAGGGCGCGGACCCTCCTTTCGCGGCCCGTGGCTACATCAACGACGAACCCGTGCTGGTCGCGGAGTCGGCGCTTGACGCGCTGGGAGAGCGGTTCGCACTCGGGGTTCTGACGGGGCGGCCGGCCGCCGAGGCCGACATCGCTCTCTCGCGGGTCGGCCTCTCGGTCCCCGACACCCACCGATTCACGATGGACGACTGGACGGAAGGCAAACCCCACCCCCGGGCGCTGACGACGCTCGCGGACCGCTTGGACGCGGAGCGGGTGGCCTTCGCCGGCGATACGCTGGACGACGTGCGGACGGCGGTAAACGCCGCCGACGCCGACGCCGAGCGAACGTACCACGGAATCGGCGTCCTCACCGGGGGACTGACGGGCGAACGCGGCCGGCAGGCCTTCACGGACGCCGGCGCCGCGGCGGTGGTGGAGACGGTGAACGACCTGCCCGAACTGCTGGAGCGGTCATGAGACCCAACCCCGTGGAGTTCGGCGTCGTCGCCGGCGCCCTCGTGATCGTCGTGGTCGTCGTCGTCGCGGCGACCGGGGCGGCCGATCCGTACACGCAACTGCGAGGGATCGTCCCGGGCGTCGTCGTCGCGCTAATCGTCGCCTACCTCGTCAGCAGCAGCGGACGGTAAGTCACCCCCGATGGGGAGGCGGGATCGTCGGCCGTGATGGACCCCTCGTCGGTGAGGTCGGCGAACGCCCACCGACGGCGACGACAATCCTAACCCTTACCTCTCGGCCGGCCACAGTCAGCCCATGCGAATCGCGATACTCGGCGGTACCGGCGACATCGGGGAGGGCCTCGCGCTCCGATGGGCGTACCACACCGACCACGAGGTCGTCATCGGGTCGCGCGACCCCGAGCGGGCACGGACCAAGGCCGAGGAGTACGAGACGGAACTGTCGAGCCGGGGCGTCGACCGGAAGATAAACGGCTTCGAGAACGCGAGGGCGGCCGACCGGGCGCGGGTCGTCGTCCTCGCGGTCCCCGCCTACCACGTCAGCGACACCGTCGAGGCGGTGGCGGACAGTCTCAGCGAGGGTGACGTCCTCGTCACGCCCGCGACGGGGATGCAACGCGACGAGGACGGCTTTCACTACCACCGCCCCGGCGCCGGGAGCGTGACGCAGTTGGCGGTCGACGCCGCCCCCGAGGGTGTTCCGGTCGTCGGCGCCTTCCACAACCTCGCGGCCGGCCGTCTCGCCGACCTCGACGCTGATCTCGGTATCGACACGCTGCTCGTCGCCGACGACGACGACGCCAAGGAGACGGTCCGCCTGCTCGCTGACGGCATCGACGGCCTCCGACCGCTCGACGCCGGCGGCCTCGCCAACGCCCCCGAAATCGAGGCGCTGACGCCGCTGCTCATCAACGTCGCCACCCACAACGAGGGGCTCCACGACCTCGGCGTTCGCTTCGACTAGAACCGGTCTTCGAGTTCGTCCCGCAGGTCGTCGACTGTCAGTTCCTTCATCGCCAGTAGGACGAGCAGGTGATAGACCAGATCCGCGGACTCCGCGAGCAGTGCGTCGTCGTCGTCGTCTTTCGCCGCGAGGATGGCCTCGGTGGCCTCCTCGCCGAGTTTCTCTAGCGTGGCGTTCTCGCCTTTCTCGTGGGTGAACAGCGAGGCGGTGTAGGAGTCGTCGGGGAGGCGGTCACGGCGGTCCTCGATGGTGGCAAAGAGCGCGTCGAGGACGGCCTCGGGGTCGTCGGCGCCGGCGTCGGCGGTCACGCACCGATCACCGCCGGGCGGTGGTCGCGGGTCATATGCGTCCGGACGGCCGGCGGGGCCAAGGGCCTGTCGTTACGCTGACGCGGACGCCCGGAGCGGGTCGAAGAGTGCGAGCCGGTGGATGCGATTGTCGTCGGTGAGTTCGGGGTGAAAGGAGGTGGCGACGACCGGCCCGTCGCGGATCGCCACCGGGCGATCCTCCCACGTCGCCAGCACCTCGACGTCCGGTCCCACCTCGTCGACGACGGGCGCGCGGATGAACACCGCGTGGAACGGGTCGTCGAGGCCGCCGACGTCCAGACCGGCCTCGAAGCTGTCGACCTGTCGGCCGAAGGCGTTGCGGTCGACGACGGCGTCGACGGCGTCGAGGGTGTTGACGCGGTCGTCACGGGCGTCCCGGGAGGCGACGATCAACCCGGCACACGTCGCGAGGACGGGCTTGCCGGCGGCGACGTGGTCGACGATTTCCGCGTCGATCCCCTCCGTGCCGAGCAGTCGGGAGATGGTCGTCGACTCGCCGCCGGGGAGCGCGAGGGCGTCACAGTCGGGGACGTGACCGGCCTCACGAATCTCGACGACGGAGACCGACATGCCGACGGCGTCGGCCGCCCGTTCGATTGCCGCCACGTGTTCGCTTACGTTTCCCTGGACGGCGATCACGCCGATCTTACGGCCCATTACAGCGAGACGACGTTCAGTACCTGCACCAGCACGCCGAAGAGGACGCCGAATGCGACGACCGTCTTGGGGTCGATCCGGATGGCATTGCGGTCCTCCGCGTCGAAGTAGCGGACGAGTCCCGCACTCGACATCAGTCCGCCGCCGCCCTGACTTCCACTCATACCCGTCTCTGGGTACGTCGCGCGCCTAAACGTTTCGCTCCGCCCGCGAGGCGTCCACACGACGTATCCGCTCGGGCGGCGTCCCGACGGTCGAACACGTCGAGGAGCGGTCCAGCGCGCGTGACCACCTGCGTCGACGGCGGCGTCGTCTGTCGGATCGGCACGGCGGTCGGCGCGTGCGTTACACCCGCTCCATCGGCGCCGAACACCGCAGACAGAGGACGTGCCCGGCGGTCCAGTTCACGTCGCTGGACCCACAGTCCGGACAGCGGTGGTGGTCGTCGCCGTAGGCGGTCGTGCCTCGCGGTGCGGCCAGTCGCCCCTCGTCGACGACCCGTGCGACGAGTGAGGGGAATCGCTGTCGCTTGTACGTCGCCCGGGCGGCGAGGAAGGAGCCGGGATCGGCGGGGTCGTCGCCGTGCAGGTCGTCCCACTCGACGGCGATTTCGCCGTTCGCAGGGCCGCGCGCGACCTGTTTGATCGGCGCCGCGGCGGCCTCGAACAGCGGACTGGTCGCGAGTCGGTGCGGGTCGTCCACCGTGTCGCCGGCGGCACGGTAGGCGTCGACGGCGTCGGTGTACGCCGCCTCGACGCCGTCCATGTCGGCGACGGCGCGGAAGTCGGCGACGAACTCGTCGAGACAGGCCCGCTGGGCGGGCATCTCGAGGGCGGTGTGCAGGTCGCGGGCGACGGCGATTCCGTGGGCACTCCGGCGGGCGGCGCGGGCGTCTCGCCCCGCGACCCGGTAGGCGACGGCGGCGACGGCCAGCCATCGAAGCCCCGCGCCGACCCAGCCCCGGTCGTCGGCATCGAACGGACTCAGCGATTCGGAGGGGCGCGGATCGGCGAGTGTCAGCCACGCCGCGCGCGTGAACTCGTCGCCCGCGTGTTCGATCTCCCGCTCGGACAGGGCGGCGACGGCGGCGGCCACTCGGTCGTCGGCGTCGGTTTCCATGGGTGGCGTGAGGGCCGGAGGGACACAAGCGCGGCGGTGCCGGCGCGGGCGTCCGTCCACCCCCTCGGCCGCCGCGTCATTTATCCCTACACACAGCAAGAGGAGACGATGACGACGCGACACCGGGAGGACGCCGGCGGCCGTGAGGGGCCGTCGACCCCGCACCGAGAGCACGACGACGTGGCACCCGCCGTCGCCGTCGACGGACTCTACAAGCGGTTCGGGAGCGGTCCCGACGCGGTGACGGCCGTGGACGGGGTTTCGTTCGCGGTCGAGCGGGGATCGGTGGTCGGTCTCCTCGGGCCGAACGGCGCCGGGAAGACGACGCTCATCAAGTCGATCATCGGGACGGTGTTGCCGGACGCAGGCACGGTGCGGATCATGGGTGTCGACGTTCGCGAGGCGCCGCGGGAGGCGTACGGCCACGTCGACGCGATGCTCGAAGGTGCGCGCAACGACTACTGGCGGCTCACGGTTCGGGAGAACCTCCGGTATTTCGCGACCGTCGGCGGCGTCGATCCGGACTCGGTGGCGACGCGCCACGACCGACTGCTCGACCGGCTCGACCTCGCCGCAAAGGCCGACGAACCGGTCCGAAACCTCTCCCGAGGCATGAAACAGAAGGTGTCGCTGGCGAGCGTCCTCGCGGGCGGTGCGGACGTTGTCTTTCTCGACGAACCGACGCTCGGACTGGACGTCGCGAGCGCCCGGACGTTCCGGGCGGAGATCCGCCGACTGGCCGCCGAGACGGGGCTGACGGTGGTCCTCAGCAGCCACGACATGGAGGTCGTCGAAGCCGTCTGTGACCGGGTGATCGTCGTGGCCGACGGACGGATCGTCGCCGACGACACGGTCGACGCGTTGCTCCGAGCCGACGAGCATACCCTTCGGCTGACGAGTCCGGCGTTCGACGCCGACGTGGTGGCGAGCCTGCACGAGCGGTTCACCGTGACGGACGTCGAACGCCTCGACCGCGGCGCACGGATCGAGGTGACGGCGGACACCGACGGCTTGTACACGCTCATGGACGCCCTCCGGCGCCGCGACGTGCCGCTGACCGAGGTGCGAAGCGTCGACCAAGGGCTCGACGACGTGTTGCTCGACCTCACCGGCGACGGTCCGGGGCGGGGGGCGGGTGGGTGACGGGGGGCCAATCGGACGATTCGGCGGCGACGCGAGCGGGGTACGCCGCCCTCGTGCGAGCCGTACTGTACCGCGAACTCCTCGTGTTCGTCCGCTACCCCGCGAACGCCGTGGGCGGTATCGTCGTCGCCGTCTTCTTCTTCGGGGTCCTCTTCTACGGCGGACGGATGGTCGCTGGCCGCGCGCTCACCGACTCCATCGAGGGAATCGTCGTCGGGTACTTCCTCTGGACGCTCTCGGTGGGCGCCTACTCGTCCATCGCGAACGACATCGGGAGCGAAGTCCAGTGGGGCACGCTCGAACGACACGTCATGACGCCGTTTGGCTTCGCCCCGGTGGCGCTGCTGAAGGGCGTGGCGAAACTCGTCCGGACCTTCATCACCTCCGCGGTGATCCTCGCGGTGATGCTCCTCGTGACCGGGACGCGGCTCCACGTCGACGTGCCGACGGTAACTGTCGTCGCCGCCCTCAGCGTCGCGTCGGTGCTCGGCTGTGGCCTCGCCGCGGGCGGCGTGACCGTCCTGTACAAGCGGATCGGCAACTGGCTGAACCTCCTCCAGTTCGGGTTTATCGTCCTCATCTCCGCCCCGGTGTTCGAGCTTGGATGGACGCGAGTGCTCCCGCTGGCCCACGGGAGCGCCCTCCTCCAGCGGGCGATGGTCGACGGCGTCCACCTCTTGGCGTTCCCGGCGGCCGACCTCGCGCTTCTCGTCGGCGTCGCCGTCGCGTATCTCGGCCTCGGCTATCTCGTCTTCCGGTACGCGACTCGGCGGGCACGCCGTCTCGGCGTCCTCGGGGACTACTGACCGCAGAAAGACGACGGTATCGGCGGTCAGCAGGACGGCGACGGCCGCCATGGGCGCGAGGGATTCAACATCGTCCCGTCCGTTGAGGCGGTATGCGTACGCGTCCCGATCTGAACGGACGAACGGCACTGGTGACCGGTAGCGCGACGCGGGTCGGTCGCGAACTGCTCCTGTCCATCGCGGCGAGCGGCGCGGACGTCGCCGTCCACTACCGGACGAGCGAGGCGGCGGCGACGGCGACGGCCGAGGAGGCACGCGAGAGCGGCGTCGAGGCGACGACGGTCCAAGCCGACGTGACCGACCCCGACGACGTGGACGCGATGTTCGAGGCCGTCGAAGAGACACTGGGGACCGTCGACATCCTCGTCAACAACGTCGGGAACTTCGACCCGCGCCACTGGGCCGACATCGAGTGGGACGCGTGGCGCGACGTCGTCGAGAGTACGTTCTACGGGACCGTCCTCTGTTCGCGCCGGGCGCTTCCGGGGATGCGTGCGGCCGACTGGGGCCGGATCGTCAACGTCGGGTTCGCCGACAGCGACCGCGGGGTCGCTCACCCGGTCAACTTTCCCTACTTCGTCGCGAAGACGGGCGTGTTGATGTTTACGCGGATGCTCGCGGCCGACACGCAGGACGACGGGGTCACGGTCAACGCGGTGTCGCCGTTCGCCGTCGAGAACACCGTCTCCGACGTGTCGTCGTTTCCCCGTGGTCGGGCAGCGTCGTTCGACGACGTGGCCGCGCCCATGCTCTTTTTCCTCGGCGAGGAGGCGGCCTACATCAGCGGGCAGAACGTCGCCGTCGACGGCGGCCGCCTCGCCGAGAGATAACGACTGGGCCGCGCCGGTCGTGCGTAGACGGGACGACCCCCGGTCGACGCGATAGGTACTCGCCGCCGCAGTCCGTACGGGTGGTATGCGTCTCTACTGGCATCAACGCGACCTCAGGACACGCGACAACGCGGGACTGGCGGCGGCGGCACAGTCGGAGACGGTGCTTCCGGTGTACGTCTACGATACGGAGGCGCTCGGCACCATCGGACGGCGCCAGCGTGCGTTTCTCATGCGTGGCGTGCGGGCGCTGAAATCGCGATATCGCGAACTCGGCGGCGACTTACTCGTCCGAAGCGGGACGCCGGCGGAAGTCCTCTCCGAGGTGGCGACGACGTTCGACGCCGAGGCCGTCCACTACGACGAACATTACCGGCCGGCACGGCGCACGAGACAACGGGCAGTCGAGCGGGCGCTGTCGGCGGAGGGCGTCGGGACCGACGCCCGGACCGACCTCGTGTTGGTCGACCCAGGGCGCCTCGACGCGCGATACCCATCCCACGGGCGGTTCTACGACGACTGGGAGCGGGTGCCGAAGTCGCGGCCGTTCGACGAGCCGAGCAGCGACCACCTCGCGGACGTGACCGACGAGACGACCGTCCCGCTGCCGGACGTCGACGTCGACCTCCCGACGGCCGGCTACGACGCCGCACGCGACCGACTCGACGACTTCCTCGACGCCGGAATCTACGACTACAACGACACCCGAGACGACCTCGCACGAGCGGTCGAGGCACCGACACAGGCCGTCTCACGGCTGTCGCCGTATCTCGCGGCGGGAATGATCGGAGTTCGAGAGGTGTGGGCGGACGCCACCGCGGTGTACGACGCGGTGAGCGGCGGCGAGGCGCGAAACGTCGACAAATACCGCTACGAGCTCTCGTGGCGCGAGCACAACTACCACCTCCTGTATCACAACCCCGACCTCGGGAAGTCGAACTACGACGACCCGCCCGGCGACATCGCGTGGAACGACGACGACAGCGCCTTCGAGGCGTGGGTCGCAGGCGAGACGGGCTATCCGCTGGTCGACGCGGGGATGCGGCAACTGGATCGGGAGGGGTATATCCACAACCGACCTCGACAGGTGGTCGCGAGCTTTCTCACCAAACACCTGCTCGTCGACTGGCGACGCGGCGCGCGCCACTTCCAGCGACAGCTGATCGATCACGACTACGCCTCGAACAGCGGGAACTGGCAGTGGATCGCGTCGACCGGCACCGATTCCGTGGACGTGCGCATCTTCGACCCCGTGAGCCAACTGTCGAAGTACGACGACGGAGCGGCGTACGTCAAGGAGTACGTCCCAGAACTGCGCGACGTGCCGGCCGATCGGGTCGTCGAGTGGCCGACCCTCTCGCGGGACGAACGGGACTCGCTCGCGCCGGACTATCCACACCCAATCGTCGACCGAAACGCGGCGTACGAACGGGCACAGCGCACCTTCGAGCGGGCGCTCGGCAAGCGCTGAGCTGGACGGGGCGAGTTCACATGCCACTCACGTGACTTATTACGATTCGGTCGTAACTCGTGCCGATGCTCACACGGAGGCAGTATCTCGCCGGCGTCGGTGCGGGAAGTGTCGCCGTCGGTGCGGGCTGTACCGGTGGCGGCGGCGGGACGACCCTCCGCCTGTTGGACTGGAACTACGTGTACGCCGACGGAATCTTAGACGACTTCGAACGAGAGACGGGGATTTCGGTCGAGCTCCAAGCCGCACAGAGCTCGGCACAGAACCTCTCGCTGCTGCGCTCGGGGCGGTCGGATCACGACCTCGTCGGACTCGGCAACTACGCCGTCCCGCCGGCTATCGAGGAGGGGCTCCTCAGCCCAATCGATCTGGAGCAGGTACCCGCGTACGACGACATTCTCGACGTGGTCAAGCGGGAGTACTTTCGCGCCGACGGCTCGGTCTACGGGGTCCCTCGGTCGTTCGGCCAGACGCCGCTCGCGGTCAATACAGACGTGGTCGACGACGATGTGCGGAGCCTGCGCGCGCTGTTCGACGACACGTACGAGGGGCGGATCGGCGGGCGTGACGACGCCCGACTCCAGTTCCTGTACGAGCGGGCGGCGTTCGGGGCGGAGCCGCTCAACCCGACCGACGCCGGCGCGATAGACTTCGAGGCGACCCGGCAGCGCCTCGCCACCCACGTCGACCTCGCGGCCGGCCTGTGGTCGTCCGGTGGCGAGTCCGAGCAGTTGCTCCGGTCGGGCGAGGTGGCGATTCAGCCGGTCTGGAACTACGTCATCTCGTCGATGCAGGACAGCGGCGACCCGGTCGAGCGAGTGTATCCGGAGGAAGGGACCAAGGCGTGGTTCATCCAGTTCTGTATCCCCGAGGGGGCCGAGAACGTCGAGGCGGCCCATCGGTTCGTCCAAGAGTGGCACGCCGGGATGGGGTACGACTCGCTGATGGCCCCCTCGAACATCGCCGTCCCGAACACGCGGGTGTTCGAGGAAAACGACGTCGACCCCGCGGCGTTCGGCCTCGACGACCCGACGCGGTTCATCTACGAGGAACCCAAACCCCAGTCGCTGATCGAGCAGTACGCGCAGGTGTGGAGCGAGGCCAAAAGCGCCGCGGGCACATGACCACGGGGCGGACCACGACTCTCCGACGATGATCCTGCACGCGGACGGCCTGACGAAGCGGTTCGGCGAGACAGTCGCCGTCGCCGGCGTCTCACTGTCGGTCGCCGCGGGCGAGTTCTTCTCGCTCGTCGGTCCGTCCGGCTGCGGGAAGACGACGACTCTCCGGCTACTCGCCGGGTTGGAGTCGCCGACCACGGGGCGCATCGAACTCGACGGCCGAGACGTGACCGACCGACCGCCGCGACTGCGGGACACCAACCTCGTCTTTCAGGACCTCGTGCTCTTCCCCCACATGTCGGTCGCGGAGAACGTCGGATACGGCCTCGCCCGCGACGGCGTGCCGGCGGCAACACGCCGAGAGCGGGTGACCGACATGCTGGCGACGGTCGGCCTGTCGGGGTACGGAGACCGCGACCCCACCGAACTCTCCGGCGGGCAGCGCCAGCGGGTCGCGCTCGCTCGGGCGCTCGTCAACGAACCCTCGATTCTCCTCCTAGACGAACCGCTCTCGTCGCTCGACCGGAAGCTCCGGGGGGAGATGCGGACCGAGCTCCGCCGGATACAGCGTGAGGTCGGGACGACGTTCCTCTATGTCACCCACGATCAGGAGAGCGCGCTGAGCATGTCCGACCGAATGGCGGTGATGCGGGAGGGGCAAGTCGTCGAGTCGGGGCCGCCGGCGGCGTTGTACGATCACCCGCGGACGGCCTTCGTCGCCGACTTCCTCGGCGATGCCAACCTCGTTTCCGCCACGATTCGGGAGCGGCGTGACGGGCAGGTGACCGTCGAAGCCGGCGGCGGGCGGTTCGTCGCCGCCGCCGGCGACGCCGACGTCTCGGGGGAGTCGGCGACTGCCGTGATCCGGCCCGAGAATCTCCGGCCGGGTGGCGACACGCTCACCGGGACCGTTCGTCACGTCACGTACAAGGGTGCCGACGAGGAGTACACCGTCGACCTCGACGCCGGCGCGACGGTCCGGGTGCGAGCCCCGGCGGGGCAGGACGTTTCGCCGGGTGAAGCCGTCGGTCTCGACGTGGACGAGGCGTCGCTGGTGACCGAGGCCGACTCGAAGAGCGCGGAGAGCCAAGGATGAGCCGGCGGACCGGCCGACGGTGGTGGCCGTCGACCCCCGCCGGGCGCCGAACGCTCGCCGACGTGGGAGTGGCCGCGCTACCGACCCTCCTCGCCGTCGCACTCGGCGTCGTCCCGCTCGGAGTCCTCCTCGTCGAGAGCGTCAGCCCGCCGGTGACGCTCGCGAACTACGCGGCGCTCGGCGAGAGCGTCTATCCGACGATCATGCTCCGGTCGCTGAGCATCGGAGCCGTCGTCACCGTAGTCTGCCTGACCGTCGCATACCCCGTGACCTACTGGCTCGCTCACCGCTGTCCCGTCCGCTATCGCCTCCCACTGTTGGTCTCGTTTACGCTTCCCCTCTGGCTGAACTACGTCGTCCTCAACTACACTTGGGTGTGGCTCCTAGCGGAGGACGGCTTGGTGAACGCGCTCCTGACGGGGACGGGAGTCGTCGGCCAACCGCTCGACCTGCTTCGGGACGCCGGCGTCGGCGTCGGGCCGCTCGAACTCCCGGGGCTCTCGCTCGGCCTCGGGTTCGTTCACATCTACCTCCCGTACGTCCTCCTGACGATGTACGTCTCGATGGAGCGACTGGACTACCGACAGGTCGAGGCGGCCCGTGACCTCGGTGCTGGACCCCTCCGGGTCTTTCGCGACGTGGTGCTCCCGGGAACGTACGGCGGCGCCGTCGCGGGCGCACTCATCGTCTACGCTCGCATCGCCGGCGCCTTCGCGACGCCGCAGATTCTCGCGGCCCCGTCCGAACAGATGATCGCCCAAGTCATCGCGACGCAGTTCTACGACGTCCTCGACTATCCGTTTGCGGCCGCGCTCTCGGTGGCCTTCCTCGTGATCGTCGTCCTCGGACTCGGGATGGGCGCGGTGTCGAGTGACGTGCGCGCGGCACTCGCGCGGTGGTGACCAATCGTGAACGACCCCTCTTCGTCGGCGGTCGACGCGTCCGACGAGTCGTCCGGCCGTCTCCGTCGACGACTCACCGCGGCCGTCGACGGCGGCTTCTTCCGTATCACGGTCGCCCTGACCGCCGTCTTCCTCTACGTGCCCGTCGTCGTCGTGGCGTATCTGTCGCTGTCGCCACGGTCACAGCCGTCGATTCCGCTCGACGGCGCCACCCTCCGGTGGTACGGCGCGGTGTTCGCCGACGCACGGTTCGTCCGCGGCTTGGCGACGAGCACCGCAATCGGCGTCGTCACCGCCGTCGCCGGGACCGGCCTCGGACTGCTCGCGGCCCGCACCATCGTCAGATCGCGACTTCCTCGGTGGGTCCGGCTCGGTGTCGCACTCGTCGTCGCGCTCCCCCTGTTCGTTCCGACCGTCGTCGTGGCGCTCGGCATCGGGATGGCCGCGGGGCGACTCGGTCTCGGCTTCGGGCTCGCGCCCGTCCTCGCCGGTCACCTCTACTGGGTGTTGCCGTTCAGCACGTTCCTCGTTACGTCCCGATACGCCAGCCTCGACGACGGCCTCGACGAGGCGGCCCGTGACCTCGGGGCCGACGGTCTCACCGTCTTTCGGACCGTCACCCTCCCGCTGCTCAGGCCGGCACTCGTTGCGTCGGTCCTGTTCGCGTTTACCCTCTCGTTCAACGAGTTTCTGATCACGTTCTTCCTCGCTGGGAGCGGCGTGACGACCATGCCACTGGAGATCTACGGCAAGGTCCGCATCGGGGCGACGAGCTTTCTCAACGCCGCGAGCGTCCTCGTGCTTCTCATCAGCGGGGCGGTCGCGTCGGTCGCCGCCAGCCTAGAGCCGCCGACCTGAGGGACCGCCCGCCGCCGGTCGGTATTAGTCGCTGGCGCCGAACTCCGGCGTATGGATCTCGAACTCGACGGCAACGTCGCGCTCGTCACGGGATCGAGTCGCGGACTCGGCAAGGCGTGTGCCCGGACGCTGGTCGACGAGGGCGCACGCGTCGTCTGTAACGGCCGGGACGAGGAGCGACTGGCGGAGACGGTGGCGTCACTCGACGACGGCCCGGGTGAGGTGGTCGGCGTCTCGGCCGACCTCACCGATCCGGACGCGGTGGCGGCGCTCGTCGACGAGACGGTGGCGACGTTCGGCGGCCTCGATCACGTCGTCACGAACGTCGGGGGACCCACCGCCAGCCCATTTCTCGATATCGACGACGCAGCGTGGCTCGATACGTACGAGCTGTTGGTGTTGAGCGTCGTCCGCGTCGTCCGGGCGGCAACACCGCATCTCCGGGCCGGCGGTGGGTCGGTCGTCTCCATCACGTCCCGGACGGTCTGGGAGACCATCGAGAACTACGCGCTGTCGAACGCGCTTCGGCTCGCCATCGTCGGGCTGGACTCGACGCTCGCACGCGAACTCGCGCCGTCGGTGCGGGTCAACGCCGTCGCGCCCGGGCCGTTCGAGACCGGGAGAATCGACACACTGGTCGAGGAGAGCCTCGACATCGGTGCCTTCGACTCGGCCGCGGCAGCCCGCGAGGCGTGGAGCGGTGACGTTCCGCTCGGTCGCCCGGGCGACCCGGCCGAACTCGCGGACCTCGTCGCGTTCCTGCTCTCGCCGCGGGCGAGTTACGTCACCGGGGAGACGGTCCGGATCGACGGCGGGGTGACCCGGGCGCCGCGATGACGGGGGCGGCGAAACCCATACCTCGGTGTGGGCCGGCCGATCCGTATGGAGCGATCCGGCCGGTTTCGGGTGTACCGCGGCGTCGAATCGGTGCCCCACATCAACGTCCAAGCCGTCGACTCGCCGACGCTGTACTCGGTCTATCGGTCCGGCTACGAGGCCGTCCAGTCGACGGTCGACGACCTCGAAACCGGTGACCTGATCGAAGCGACACTCGCCGGCGACCCCGACGACGAGGCCGAGCCGTGGCGCTTGACGGCCGTCGAGCGGGTCGGGCGGGTGCGAACCGCCTTCGCCGTCGGCGTCGACCCGCCGGACGTTGCCCGGGACTGCTGGACGCCGGACCGGACGACGCCGGCGTACACCCGCCTGACCGAGGACGGCACCCCTATCGGCGTCTGTGGTGTCCAGCCGCGTGACCCGCTGCCAAACGACGCGTTCGTTCCGAGCGTGGTGACCGGGCTGCTCCCGCTCGAAGCCGAGTTCGAGGCGGTCCCGACGGTCGGCGACCCGGCCGTCGAGGCGGTGTTTCTCGATCCATCACCCCCGGACGCCACGTCGCACACGCGGCCGTACGGCGTCGTCTTCCTGTTTACCCGCTCGTCGACAGGGTTCGCGACGCGTCTCCGAGAGCAGTACGACTGTCCCCTCGACGCCGACACCCGGCCGGCGTTCGATCCCTACGGTATCTGAGCCACTCGGGACGGGTCGGACGGCGACGCGACCGCGCGGCCTACTCGTCGCCGCCGTCGGTGAGGAGTTCGACCTCGACGTCGCGGTCCGCCTCGAACTCCTCGGGCATCCAGTCGTCGTCGGCTGTCTCGGTCTCGTCGTCCGCGGGTGCTTGCTCGGGGTCGGTCCACCAAGACGTGCGTTCGTGGTGATGACACATGGTCACGTTACCCATACGACACTGTGGATTCGACGCGTAAAACGATTCCGCGGTGACACGTGGGGCGTCAGTCGTCGCCGGTCGCCTCGCTCGTGGCCCGTTCGACCGTCGCCGCCTCGTCGGTCCGGAGGTCCGAGACGAAGCCGAACAGGGCGTCGAAGTCAGCGATACCCTCCCGGACGAGATACTGCACGTACCGGTGTTTCCGGTGGAACTCCGCCTCCACGGCTTCGACCTCGCGGTCACTGGCGTCGGCCAAGCGATGGAAGAGTCGGAAGCCGAGCGCCCGGTGGCCGTCGTCGAGGTGGGGGTGGCTGTAGTCGAGGCTGAACTGCCCCTCGGTGTCGCGGCGGGCGACGACGTTCCAGTAGAGCGTCCGACCCTCCTTCTCGACGGCTCCCGAGGGGAGCGTGCCGGACCCGAGGGCCTCGTACTCGCGTTCGCTCAGGAGTTCGACCGCCTCGGCGACGTAGCGGTCGCCGTCGACGTGGTGCGGGAAGACGACGAGGTCGATCTCCCGCAGGAGGTAGGGAGCGAGTCCCTGTTCGATGACGCGGTTGATGAGCGTCTCCACGTCCTCGGCGTGGGTCGTGCCGATGACGCCGTGGCCCGTATTCAGGGTCTCACCGAACGTCTCGAAGGAGGCGGGCGTGTTGATCTCCGCGATCACCTCTACGTCCGGGTTGAGGTAGTTGGTTTCGGTCATCAGCCGCGCCATCGAGACACGCTTGTACTCGTTCTCGTGGTCCCGCGTCGTCAGCGAGATACCCGTCTCGTGAGGGAGTCGCACCTCGCGGCTCCCCTCGTCGATCGAGACCGGGCGGTCGTCGTAGGGGACGAACGGCATGTGGGCGTTCATGAGCGTCGTCTTGCCGACGCCGGTCGGCCCCGAGAAGAGGACGACGCCGTGGCTCTCGTACAGCATCCAGAGGAGGGTCACGAGTTCCGTCGAGAGGGCGTCGCGCTCGATCAGGTCGACGGGGGTCATGGGATCGCCGGCCTGCTTGCGGATCGAGACGTGCGGGCCGTCCTCGGAGATGACGGGCAGAGCAACGGCACACCGAATCGTCTCGTCGACGCCAGGCGGGTCGAGATTCACCTTCGCGCTCGGCTGACTCGCGCTGAGTTCCGTCCCGTCGCTCGCCGCCAACTGGGTGACCACGTTGACGAAGGCCGTCTCGTCCTCGAAGGCGAGGTTCGTCGGCACGCGGCCGACGGGAAGTTCGTCGGCCCGCGGGATCACCTTCACCCGTTCGTCGACGCGGTTGGCCTCTACGTCCTCCAGCGACGGGTCACGGATGGGGACGGTGAGCACGCCGTGGCCGACGTAATCTCGAAGCACGTAGTAGACCAGGTCGTCGAGGCGGTCGGTGGCGTAGCGGCTGTCGACCGGCGGGACGGCGAGGCCGTACTCCGCGAGGGCGGTCGTCAGGCGGTATTTCGTCGCGGCAACCCAAGCACGGGTGTTGCGAGCGGTGAGCCGACGGGAGAGAAACTCGCGGGCGCGCTCCCGCACGAAGGCGTGGCGGTCCTCGACCACGTCCTCGACGTTTGCCTCCCAGATGCGCTCCTTACACTCCGCGATGAGTTGCTCGTCGCCGGGGAGCAGGTCCGGTTCGAGGACGGCGTACTTCGTCGAGAACTGGTCGCTCCCGAGCAGGTGTTCGCGGTAGACCACCACGTCGACGTCGAAGCCGGCGAAGTCGACGGCGTAGCGTCGGAGACGTTCGCCGGCGACCCGGTCGACGAAGCGCGCGTCGGCGTCGAACGCGGTGTGTGCGGGGGCGTAGTCCTCGGTGTGGACCACCACGCGGTCGTCCGCCCGGCCGACGTCGACCACCTCGATCCGGTCGTCGAGCGCGAGCGGTGTCGACTCCCCGAGTAGGCGGAGCTCACAGAGCGCGTGGTAGGTGAGCCGACGCCACGCGGCGGGCGAGGCGTCGATCAGGCGGTCGAGCGCCCGACGGTACTTCGGTTCGAACCCCGCAGCGGCTCGCTCGGCGGTCCCCTCGCGGGTCAACGGTCGGCGACGGTTGACGACCGTGAAGTGTTCGCGGATGCGCTCCATCGCGGCCCGGTCCGCGGGGCCGAGGCCGGGTTCTCGGACGGCGTAGGCGAACTCGTCGTCGGTTTCGCGCACCGTCGCCACGACGCCGGGGGTGACCTCGTACTGATCGACCACGGCTGGCGCGTACCACGCGTCGGCGTCGTCCGGCGGTCGCGGGGCGGGAACCGGGCCGTCCGCCGCGCCCCCGTCCGTGTCCCCGAACGACAGAGTCGGTCCGTCACTCATCACGCCACACCTCCGACGGGAGCAACATAGCCGTTGGTGCCGCGGTATTACCTATAATATTCGGGGCGGCGCGGAGGCCGTTCGTCGGGGTTGGAGTACCGACCGACGAAGCGTTTCGTCAGCGGTCGAACGTGAGCCCGCCGTCGGCTTCGATTTCGGGAGGTGTGGCGCCGTCGTCGTCGTCGGGCGTCCGTGCGCCCACATCGTCGACCGCGTTGGTCGCGTCGGTGTCGTGCGCGCGTGTCGACAGTTCGAACGTCTCCAGCAGTTCCCGGAGGGCGTCGGCCTGTTCGGCCAAGTCGTCGACGCGGCCGGAGACGTCGTCGAGAGAGGTGGACTGCTCGCGGGCGGCCACGGCGACGTCGGTGGCGCCGGTGGCGGTCTCTTGGCTCGTGGTTTCGATCTGTTCGACCATGGCGACGGTCTCCTCGGTCGAGGCGGCCTGCTGGTCGGTCGCGTCCGAGATCTCTCGCATGCCCTCGTCGGTCTCGTGGGCGAGTTCGGCGATGCGGTCGAGCGAGTCGATGGCGTCCTCGACGGTCTCGACGGCGTCGGCGACCTCTTCGGTCGTTTCGCGCATCTCCTCGACGGTGGCCGTGGTCTGGGTCTGGAGGCCGTCGATGATCTCTTGGACGTCCGTGGCTTCGGCTTGGGCCTCCTCGGCCAGCGACTTCACCTCGTCGGCGACGACGGCGAAGCCCTCGGCGCCGTCGCCGGAGTCCGAGTGAGCGGCCTCGATGGAGGCGTTCAGGGCGAGCAGGTTCGTCTGCTCGGCGATGTCGGAGATGGTGGCGACGATATCGCCCATGCGGGCCATGCGGTCGTCGAGTTCGTGGAGTTGGTCCATCGTCTCGGTCGCGCGGGTCTCGATGGCGTCCATCCGTTCGAGGGCGTCGACCGCCGCCGTCTGTCCGTCGTCGCCCATCTCGGCGGTGCGGGTGGCCACCTCGGCGACGCTGTCGGCCGAGGCGGCGATCTCCTCGACAGTCGCGGAGAGGTCGCTCATCTCCGAGACGATCCGCTGGAGTTGGTCGCGCTGTTCCTCGGCGTCGTCGGAAATCTCGTCTGTGGCATCGCTGATCCGTTCGCTCGCCCGCGCCACCTCGTCGAGTTCGGTCGAGGTGTCGACGGTCCGCTCCGAGACGGTGTCGGCGAAGGCGGACACCTCACCGACCGTCCCCTCGATGTCGTCGAGCATCCGGTTGAACGACCGTGCGATGGCGGCCATAGCGTCGCTCTCGTCGTCGGGATCCATCCGGACCGAGAGGTCCTTGTCGGCGGCAGCGGCCATCACGTCGCCGTACCGGTCGGCCGTCCGCTCGAGGTGGTCGGTCAGCGCCTCCAGTTCGCGGGTGTTCTGCCGGAGGTTGTCCGCCATTCGGTCTAAGGAGTCACCGAACGATCCGGGGACCGACTCCTCGAGGACTGGCGCGTCGAACTCCTGTTCGGCGAGAGCGTCGGCCTGCGCGGAGATTGTCACGAGCGACGCCCGCATGTCGTCGAACTCCGCCACGAGGCTTCCGATCTCGTCGTCTTGGTCGTGAGACTCGATGGTAACCTCGTCGATCTCGCCGGCGGCAATCGTCGTCACCGCGTCCTCCAGCATCCGTACTGGGGCGACGAAGTCACGGCGGGCGATGAGTAGCGTGTTGACGAACGCGAGGGCGGCACCGCCCAAGAGCGCGACCGTCAGGGCGGTCCGGGCGACACCGGTCAGGACGAACGGGAGGAGGGCGAGAGCGATGGCGACGCTGAACTGGATCGTCACCGCGGCGACGATCTTGCGCTCGATGGACTCGGTGATCCCGAGGACGTCCATCGTCCCCCACAGCGCTCGTCGGTACTGGTCCATGAGCATATCCGGGAAATATACTACTGACGTATGAATCCGCGGTGCCAATTATCAAATCGTAAGAACTGGAACCCAATCCACTCGGCCGAACGGTGCCTCCGGATCTCACGGCTGGATTTCGCAGGCCGGCGTCGGCCTCGTGGATAGACTTTTGTCGATCGAGTCGAAGGGTCGACGATGCGAAACACTGACAACCACGCACGGAAGGGTGCATCGATGGGCGCGGCCGTCGGCGCGGTGATGGGCAGTCCGCTCGGCCCGGTCGGGGCCGGAATCGGCGCGGGCTTCGGCGGAGCGGGCGGCTACCTCGCGGGGACGGTCCGAGACCGCGTGGAATCGCGCTGTCCCTGCTCGAAGTAGGCGATCAACCGCCCCCGAGGTAGAGCTCCGCCACCTCGTCGCTTTCGAGGAGTTCCTCGCCGGACCCCTCGAACCGGTTTTCGCCCATGTCGAGGACGTACCCCCGGTCCGAGACGGCCAGCGCTTGCCGCGCGTTCTGTTCGACCATCAGGATGGCCGTGTCCGTCTCGTCGCGGATCTGAACCAAGCGCTCAAACATGTCGTCGACGAGGTCGGGTGCGAGGCCAGCGGAAGGTTCGTCGACGAGGAGGAGGTCGGGGTCGATCATCAGCGCCGAGGAGAGGGCGAGCATCTGCTGTTGGCCGCCGGACATGGCGCTTGCCCGCATGTTCTCCCGCTCTTCGAGGAACGGGAACCGCTCCCACACCGCCTCGAAGTCCTCGGGATCGGGGTCGTCGATGTACGCCCCCATCTCGAGGTTCTCGCGCACCGTCAGCGTCGGGAAGATATTCTCCCGCTGGGGGACGTAACACATGCCACGTTCGGTCACTTGGTCGGCACGGAGTGGCGTGATGTCCTCCCCGTCGAAGGTGACCGTCCCCGCCCAACAGTCGATGAGGCCGTAGGTCGCTTTCATCATCGTCGACTTGCCCGCGCCGTTCGGGCCGATGATGGTCACGATTTCGCGGTCCTCGACGTCTAGGTCGACGCCGTGGAGGATCTCCGCGTCGCCGTAGCCCGAGACCACGCCGCGGGCTTCGAGCAGCGCCATCGTCACCCCACCCCGAGGTAGGCGTCGATGACCGCCTCGTCGTTTCTGATCTCTTCGGGCTGTCCCTCGACGAGTTTCTTCCCTTCGTTCATCACGATGATCGTATCGGAGAGTTCCATGATCACTTCCATGTCGTGTTCGACGATGCAGAAGGTGTAGCCGTCCGCACGGAGCGCTTCGATGCGGGCCATCAGCTTCTCGGTGAGCGCGGGGTTGACGCCGGCGACAGGTTCGTCGAGCAGGATCACCCGCGGTTCGAGCATCAACACCCGCCCGAGCTCCAGCAGTTTGCGCTGCCCGCCGGAGAGGTTGCCCGCCGGCTCGTCCCGGAGGTGGTCGATCTCGAGTAGTTCGAGGGTCTCCTCGGCGCGTTCCCGGACCGACGCCTCCTCCTCGGCGACGGCTCCGCGACGGAACCACGCGTTGGCGAGGTTCTCGCCGGCCTGTCCTTGGGGGGCCAGCATCAGATTCTCTAGGGCGGTCATGTCGCCGAGTTCGCGGGTGAGCTGGAAGGTGCGGACCAGCCCCTCGCGGGCCAGCATATACGGGCGGCTGTTGGTGTGGCCGGGGCGACGCTGGGTGACCCGCTGTTTGGCGAGGTAGCCGCCCGCGCCCAGCGCCGCGCCGGCGACGGTGGCGCCGACGGCCGGGGCGGCCCCCAACCCGAGCGGTCCGAGGCCGACGACGCCGCCAAGCGTGCCGACCGTGAGGCCGCTGGCACCACCCCAGATGACCGTCTCGTCCCGGTGGGGGCGCATGATCGTCTGCAGGTCGCGACCGTCGTACCGGACGGTACCGCCGTCGGGTTCGTAGAAGCCACTGATGAGGTTGAACGTCGTCGTCTTGCCCGCGCCGTTCGGGCCGATGAGACCCGTGATCGACCCCTCGGCGATGTCGAAGGTGGCGCCGTCGACGGCGACGATGCCGCCGAAGGTCTTGCGGAGGCCCTCGACTTCGAGGATGGCGTCGCTCATCCGTCCACCTCCGAGGACGTCCCCTCCTCGCGCCCCAGTAATCCTTCGGGAACGTAGTAGAGGACGAGCAAGAAGAGGACGCCGACGACTACCAGCCGGAACGCTTGGATGTTGACGCGGACGGCGGGCGGGAAGAAGGAGGCGAGCTGTGTCGTCGCCTGCTGGAACGCCCAGAAGATGGCGGCCCCGAGGATCATCCCCTTGTTGTTGCCGGCACCGCCTAGGAACATGATCAGCAGGGTGATGAACGTAACCCGGGGGGCGAAGGTGGTGAACGTCAGCCCTTGAGCGTACATGGCCCAGAGCGCGCCCGCGAACCCGCCGAGTGCCGACCCTAGGACCATCGTCTGCACCTTGTAGACAAAGGGGTCCTTGCCGAGTGACTGCACCACCGTCTCGTCGTTGCGGACGGCCCGCAGAACGCGGCCGAACGGCGACCGGACGGCGAGTTCCAGCACGTAGTACAGCCCGGCCAAAAAGAGGACGAACGCGGCGAGTTGGAACCGCGCGTAGTCGACGTTGACGGTCAACTCGCCGACGAGCACCACGGCGTAGCCGATGCCCGTGTCGCCGCCGAACCCGAGGAGCCAGACGACGTTCTGGACCAGCGTGTTGAGGGCACCGCCGACGTCACCGTCGCCGAGCGGCCCTAGGATCGGCAGGAGGAAGTACCACAGTGTGACGAACCAGAGCGCGCCGACGCCGACGACGGCGAGTTTCACGTCCGCGAGCCAGTCGACCCGCGTCACGCCGAAGTAGTAGGCGGCCACCAGCGCGCCCAGTAAGGCGAGCGCCAGCGCGCTTTTGAGTCCGACAGAGTCGATGAGCGGGAGCGGAAGGAGGGCGACCAGCAGCCCGGTGCCGAGTGCGATACCGAACGCCCCCTCGCGGCGACCTAGGCCGCCGTAGTGGTGGGTGACGGCCACGAGCGCAACGAACCAAGTGTACAGCGAGACGACCGCACCGAGGCTCAAGAGGGGGTCGACCGCTACCAGCAGGGCGAACGTGAGCAGGCCGGCGACGGCGCCCGCGACGGCGCTGACCGTCGTGGCCGAGCCGAGCGCGTCGGTTCGGCGGCGGAGACGCGTCAGGCCGAACGTCGTGACGGTGTAGACGCCGTCGAGTGGGAGCCGCGAGTCCGACTCGCGGAGTCGCCCGAGCGCGCCCGTGGCGATTCCCCAGACGACGGCGACGATGAGGCCGAACATCGCGGGGCCGATCAGCGTCTCCATCGCCAGCGGGAACAGGTCCTGAAGCGGCGGGCTGTACCCCCGGAGGGCGTCGGGCCCGTTCGCCAGCCACGTCTCGGACTGGATGACCCGTTGGAAGATGACCGAGACGCCGAGCACGGTGATAGCGAGGTAGTCCTCCCGCAGGCGGATCGTCGGCAGCGCGACCAAGCCACCGATCACCCCGGCCAAGAGCGTCGCGGCGGCGATGGCGACGGGCCAAGTGCCCACCACAGGCACGTTGCCGAGGCCGATGACGTAGGCGGTGAAGTCGGTGGGATCGTCCGGCCCGAGGACGAACAGCGCCGCGGTGTACGCGCCGATCAGGTAGAAGCCAACGTGGCCGAAATCGAGCAGGCCGGTGTGGCCGTACTTGACGTTCAGGCCGAGCGAGAGGATGCCGTAAATCGACACCAACAGCATGAACGAGATGACGACGTCGGCGGCCGCCATCTCAGCTCCCCCCCACGATACCTTCGGGTTTGACGAGCAACACGAGCAACAGGACGACGAATGCGACGGGGATGCGGTAGGTGGCGCTGAGTCCCGGGATGGCGAAGATACCCACCTCCATCGCGAGGCCGACGACGTAGCTCCCGAGGATGGCGCCGTAGACGCTGATGCCACCGAGGATCACGCCGGCGAACATCGCCAACAGAAGGTTGAATCCGAGATTGATGGTGATCGAACTGAACAGGAAGCCGAGCATGACCCCGCCGATGGCCGCGAACAGCCCAGAGATGATCCAGACGGACATCATCACCTGTCGGGTGTTGATCCCGCGGACCATCGCGAGTTTGCGGTTGTCGCTCGTCGCCCGCATGGCCTTGCCGAGGGTCGTCGCCTGCAGGAGGTAATGCAGCGCGGACATCATGAGCAAGGCGAGGACGACGATGCCGAGACGGAGGGGCGAGGTGCGGACGCGGGTGGCCGCGATGGCCGCCTCCGGGACGCCGGTCCCACCGCCGTGGAAGACTGCGCCACCGAGAGCGAGGACGGCGAGCCCCGAGAGTGCGGCGGCGAGACGCGGGCCGACGACGCCGGCGGTGCCCCGCCGCCGGCGGTGTGCGGCGTAGGCGACGGCGCCCGTCGCGACGACGACGACGAGGAGTTCGAGCCACGAGTAACTCATCACGAGCAGCGGCCGGAGAGCGTCGCCGCGACTCTCCATGATCGCGAGAGTCAGTCCGCCGTCGACGATGAAGAAGTCGAAGAACTTCGCGAGGGTGAAATCGAGCGCGCCGCCGAAGAACGGCACGGTCGTCTCGACGGTGTAATACCGGATCTGGCCGCCGAAAATCGTCTGAATCCCGAACCGGACGACGAAGGCGACGGCGAGCGAGACTATGAGCATCAAGGCGAGTTCGACGTCCTTCTCGCGGAACTTGCGGAAGATCAGCGACTCCAAGAGTGGGACGACGGCACCGAGCAGGACGAACGCAAAGAGCAACGCGGCGGGGAAGGCAGGCGCGCCGAGCACCACGGCCGCGCCGACCAGCGCCGCCACGGCGCCGTGGACGGCGAGGGCGACGCCGTCCGGGGCGTCGAAGCCCCACCAACTCCCCTTCAGCGCCCGAGTGCCGCCGAGGTGATAGACGGTGCCGAGGACGCCGGCGGCCGACAGGACGAACAACACCGCGGCGCCGGCGACGCCGACCTGCTGGGAGCCGGTCGACAACAGGTCGAACAGCGGGACCGTGCCGGGCTTGTTGACCAGCAAGGCGGCGTACGCACCGAGAGTCAGCAGGTCCCCGTGGGCGAAGTTGGGCACCTCGGCGATGTCGTACACCAGCGCCAACCCAGTCGCACCGAGGGCGACGATACTTCCGGTGACGACGCCCGTTACGACGGCGTTCAGCAGTCCCGTTTCGGCGGCCATAGGTCGGAATGACATACCACGGTTAATATCGTTTGGGTGCCATCGAGGCGGCCGCGTGGAACCGGCCACCACCGGTCGGTCGACCGCCGCGGCACCGCCCTCCCGATGCGTGCGGGCCTCTCGCGAATCCCCGCGATCGTTTGTCGGATACATGATGGTATGGCTAACATATCGGACCACCAGTGAGATAGACGGACACTATCGGCGAACATGAGAGCCCTACGTACATATTTTTCGCCCTCGAACCTATACATTTGTGTACAAATGAGCAGTAGATTAATTTGTGGAAAGGAATAACATGTCGCACGTAATGTCAGATCACAGTCGACGGGACATCCTCAGAGGACTCGGTGCGACCGGCACGGCCGGACTGGTCTCGCTCGCTGGCTGTTCACAGCAGGACGGCGAGGGGAGTACGGCGACGGCGACCGAAACCGAGGGGAGCATGGACGGCGACGACAGCGAGATGGAGGAGACGGCGACGGAGACGGAGTCCAGCGGCGGCGAACCTATCGCGCTCGGCTCGATCTTCCCGATCACGGGGACGAACAGCGCGTACGGCGGCGGCCATCAGCAGGCGTTCAACCTCGCGGTCGAGGAGATCAACGGCACCGGCGGCGTCCTCGGCGGCCGCGAGATCACGCCGGTCAACCGCGACACCGAGGGGAGTCCGTCGCGGGCGGCCCAGAAGTTCCGGACGATGATCAATCAGGAGGGAATCGTCGGTCTCGTGGGGCCGTACTCTAGCGGCATCGGGACGACGCTCGCCCCCATCGCCCGCGACAATCAGGTGATAGAGGTCTCGAACGGCAACACCTCGCCTGCGCTGGCGACCGCGGGCGTCAACGAGAGCAACGGGGTCAAATACTACGGCCGGACCTCGCCCAACGACGTCCAACAGGCGCTCGTGATGGCGCGCGTGCTGAACCAATCTATCGAGGCCGAGACGGCCTCCTTCCTCTACGTCGACAACCCCTACGGACAGGGGTTGGCGGAGGCCGCGAGCGAGAGCTTCGAGGGCGAGACGCTGAACATGGTCGGCTACTCCCAGCAGACCAGCGACTACACGTCCACCCTCGACTCGGTGTTCGACGGCGACCCCGACGCGGTCGGCGCGGTGATGTACCCCGGCGGCGGGCGGACGATCCTCCAGCAGTGGAACCAAGGCGGCTACGGCGGCGAGTGGGTCGGCGCCGAGGCGATCCTGTCGCCCGAACTGCTCTCCGACCTCTCGGATATCGTCGAGGGGATGTACATCACCTCGCCCCAGACCGCAAACAGCGACACGTTCCAAGAGAACATGGGCGGAGAGGGGAACATCACGCAGTTCGCCCCCCACGCCTACGACGCGACGTATCTCATGGGCCTCGCGATGGAGGCCGCAGGCGAGGCCAGCGGCACGGGCATCGCCGAGAACATCCGGGCCGTCTCCCGGGCCAACGACGGTGACACGACCGTCTCGGTCGCCGAGTTCCAAGCCGGAAAGGACGCACTCGGAAACGACGAGGCCGTGGACTACAACGGCGCCTCGGGGTCGGTCGACCTGAACGAGAACCTCGAACCGGTCGTTCCCTACCGCATCCTGCAGGTGCAGAGCGGCGAAGCACAGATGGCCGAAGAGGTGCCGCTGTCGTACTTCGAAGGGAAGGTCTGAGCCGCCCGGCGCCGGACGCCCCCGCCCGGCGCACTTAACGGGCCGACGCCACTACCCCGGGACGTGAACGTGGAGATCGAGACACGGTGGCATCCCTCGACGAAACTGAACGCCATCGGCGCGGCGCTGGATTTCACGAGCGTCGACCCGCTGCCGGAGAACGTCACGCGCGACCAGATCGAGGAGTACTGCTACACGCTCGAGCAGTTGTACGGCTCCTACGTCGACGAGATGACCGCGGAGACGACGCTCTCCCGCCGCGAAGCCCAGACGTGGGTGTTGCGGAACCTCGTCTACGAGGGCGCCGACCGCCTCTCGTTCGAGGCCATCGGGCTCTACATCTGGGCGATCGGTCGCTCGGCCGACGGCGACCCCCTCTCGCGGACCATCGTCGACGGCTACCACGAGCGAGCCGTCGAGAAGGTCGACGCCGCCGAGGCGACGATCAAGCGGATCGAACCGCCGCCGTACCCCGACGACCGCTACGCGGAACCGACGATGCTGTGGGTCGACGCCGAGGTGGCCGAACGTCTCGCGCGCCGTCTCGGCCCCGAGGAGGGGTACAACGACGCACTCGAACGACTCCTCAACGAGACGGCCGACGCGGTCCCGCTCGAAACCCTGCTCGAACGGCTCCGGGAGGCCGGTGCGACCTACGTCGGCGTCCGGACCGTCAACCCTAGATGGGACCGAGAGCTACCGCTGTCGGTCCACGGGCCCGAGTCGGTGGGGGCCGAAGTCGAAGCGACGACGGTCCGCGTCGACGACACACCGTACCCGTTCGGAATCGAGCGTCGCCCGGCCGACGCCGGAACGGAGTCGTTGCTCACCCTGTTTGCGGCCGACGACACCGATCCTGCGACGGGCGTCGAACGCCTCCGGCGGGCGTTAGAGCGGGTCGAGACGACGCTGCCGGCGCTCGTCGAACGGGCGCGAGAAGCGGGCGTAACGGCCCTCGCCGTGGCCGACGACCCCGTCGGCGCCGGGGCACACCTGCTGGCAATCGGGCCGGCGGACGCCGCCGACCCCCTCGAAGGGGTAGACCGACTGATCCTCGACGACCGCACGCTCACCGTCGGCGCGGGAACGAAGCTCACGGCCGCGGAGTACGCGGACCGCGAGGGGACGACGCTCCTGTGGACGAGTCCCGACGCCGACCTCGACGAAGCACGGGACCTCCCCGACGATCCGGCCGCGCGCCGCGAACGGTTCCCGACGGCGGTACTCCACATCGACTGACCCGGGGGCTTATTCGCCTCGGCGTCTCTTGGGCGAGTATGGACGACGAAATCACACCCGAGGAAGTCGAGTCGTTGCTGGAAACCGAGGAGCGGCCGCGAGTGGTCGACATCCGCTCACCGGGACAGTTCGCGCGCGGTCACATCCCGGGCAGTGAGAACGTTCCCTTCGAGGAACTGCCGGACCGCATCGCGGAGTTCACCGACGCCGACCGCATCGTCACGGTCTGTCCCCACGGGAAGGCGAGCGTCCAAGCCGCACGCCTCATCGGGTCCTTCGAGGGGACAGCCGACGCACGGGTCGAGAGCATGGCTGGCGGACTGGAAGCGTGGGAGGGACCACTCGAAGCGGTCACCGACGGCGAGCGGACGGACTCGCCGTTTTGATCGGCGCAGAAAGGAAAGGCGCTCGACGGACGGGTTAGCCGGCGATCACGCGACGTTGAACCCTTTATCGCGGAGGAAGTCCTCCACGCGGCCGAGATGGTTCCCCTGGAGTTCGATGGACCCGTCCTCGACGGTGCCGCCACAGGCGAACTTGGACTTCAGGTCCGACGACAGGCTGTCCATGTCGACGTCTTTCGGATCGAACCCCTCGATGATCGTTACCTCCTTTCCGTAGCGGCGCTCGTCGATGCGGATGTTGATCTCCTGAGACTCCTTGGCCACGTCTTCGCAGACGCAGAGTTCCTCAGGGAGCCCGCACGTCGAGCAGACTTCCGACATTACACTGCGGGCTACGAAATCAACGTATTAAATACTGTCGGGGTTATTTCGCCGT
>ENA-ORCS01000302-ORCS01000302.1-marine-metagenome-genome-assembly--contig:-NODE-302-length-43093-cov-38.761438_pt1 | contig 43093 bp, 41 predicted proteins | sample MGYA00237781_ERZ508513 | MGnify/ENA primary metagenome ERZ508513 (study PRJEB26184, sample SAMN06268793) | marine metagenome | isolation source: Eden Landing Ponds, San Francisco, CA, USA | place...
TCGACGTACATCGCGGGCTGTCTCGAACAGGTCTACGACGGCGACTTCCACCACGCGAACAAGGGCGAGCGGAAGTTCGCGTGCATCGCCGGCACGCAGAGCCTCGACGACGCGGTGAACTGGATTCTCGCGGGCCGGAACCGCGGCCGGGGCGCGCTCGTCGTCGCCACGGACACCGCGCTGTACGCCCGGGACTCCTCCGGTGAGGCGACGCAGGGCGCGGGCGCGGTGGCGATGTGGATTACCGAGGACCCCGACCTCGTGGAGCTGTCGACCGAGCAGGGGTACGGCTCCGCCGACGAGACGGACTTCCTGAAGCCGAACCAGCAGTTCCCGAGCGTGGACGGCAAGCGCTCGGTGCAGGTGTACCTCGCGCGGATGCGCGAAGCCCTCGAAGACTTCGAGCGCGCCGCCGGCGACACCCACCCCGACGACTACGCGTTCATCCCGTTCCACACGCCGTTCCCGGGGATGGTGCGGAAGGCCGCGGTGCTCGGCTACCGGCACATGATTCGCGGGACGGACGTCGAGGAGCGCCTCGCCGACGACATCGGCCGGCAGCCGCGCCGCGACGACTTCGACTCCCGCGAAGCGTTCGAGGCGGCGATGAGCGACTACGTGGACGACCTCAAGGAGACCGACGCGTACCGCGAGTGGTACGGGGAGGCCATCGAGCCCACGCTGAACATCTCCAGTCAGGTCGGGAACTGGTACACGGGCTCGGTCCACATCGCGCGCGTCAGCGCGCTCAAGCACGCCGTCGAGCAGGGCCGCGACCTCGCCGGCCAGAAGCTGCTCGTGGCGTCGTACGGCTCGGGCGCGCAGGCGGAGATTCACGAGGAGACCGTCCAGCCCGGCTTCGAGGAGGAGTTAGCCGACCTGAACGTCGACGAGCAGGTCGAGCGCCGCTACGACCTCGACTTCTCGGAGTACGAGCAGATACACGACCGCCACAACCACGAGAAGACGGTGGAACTGGAGCCGTTCACGCAGCCCGACAGCGAGTTCGTCTTCGACGGCTGGGGCCCGATGAACGAGCGCCAGTACACGTACGTCGAGTAGTCAGCGCTCTTCGAGCGCGAGCGCGGTGCCGACGGCGGCGACCGCGCCGGCTAAGACGCCGGCGGGCACCCCCAGTACGGCCGAGGGCCAGATTATCTCGTCGAGCAGCGCAGTGACCCCCACTGCGACGACGAGGAAGACGACAGTCCCGACGAGCAGCGACGCGAGCGCGGTCCTCATGCGTGCTCGCGGAGCGCGGCGAGCATCTCCTCGATGTCCATCTCGGTGACCGCGAGCGCGTAGCCGTCGCGCTGGGCGAGCGCCGGCGCGTGCTCCCAGAGGTCGTCGGTGGAGAGGCCGTGGAGGAGGACGGCGTTCGGCGTGGGGTTGACGACGCGCAGCGCGACCAGCGGGCTCTCGCCGCGTGAGACGTTCGTGAACGCGAGCACGCGGCTCGTGGACTGGCCGTACAGCCGGTAGAACTCGTCGCTGCGGAGCCGCCGGATGGCCTCGATGGAGTCGATGACGGTGTGACCGGTGACGGTGTCGCGGTCGCCGGGGACGACCTCGGTGGCGCCGACGGCGTCGTACAGCTCGCTGGCGGGGAGCGCGGTCGGGTACTCCTGTAAGTCGAGGACTACGTCGCTGTCGAAGCCCGCGGAGAGCACGCGCCCGTACTGACGGATGTGGTCGCCGCCGCGGCGCTCGTCGATGTCCAACAGCGCCTCGACGACGCGCGTGACGAGCGCGATGCCGGGGCTGGAGCGCCGGCCGCTCTCGTAGTCGGAGACGACAGACGACGAAACGTCGAGCTCCTCCGCGAGCGCGGTCTGGGAGACGTCGAAGTCGGTGCGCCACTTCCGGAGCGTCGCCCCGGGGTCGTCACTGAGCGTGATATCGCCGGCGATGCGCTCGGCGAGGTCCGCTCGCGGGTCGTCGGTCATGGCCCGATTTCCGGCGGCGCCGGCAAAAAGCCTGCCGGAGGACTTCGACACCTGCCGAACAGAAAGAGCCATCTTCCGTGCATGACACTCACACGCGTATGCCTTCGACGGTCGTCCACGTGGCGTTCGGCGCGCTGGTGGCGACGGCGCTCCTGCGAGCCTTCGACGCGAGGACGCTCGCGGTCGTCTGCGCGTTCGCCGCGCTCCCGGACGCGGACACGTTCCTCGGCGTCTGGATACCCGGCGGCCACCGCGCGCTCCTCCACACGGCCCTACTTCCCGCAGTGCTCGGCGCGCTCGTCTACTGGGACGCGCGCCGTTCGGACTCGTGGCTGCGCGCCCGGTTCGGCCCGAACGGCCCGCACGTCGCGGCCGTCGGCGTGCTCGCGCTGCTGTTCGGCGGAATACTCCCGGACTTGATGACGAACGGCGTGAACCTCCTCTACCCCGTCCACGACCGCTTCTACACGTTCTCGGGAACGATAGAGCTCTCCAGCACGCGTGGTTTCGTCCAGACGTTTGTCGACCTCGCGGACGCCCCCGGTGGGGGCGGCACGGTCGGCGGGACCACCGAGAACACGCACTACTACACGGGCGTGGACTTGGAGCGCGGCGCCGACCCCGCGAACGCCGAGCGCGTGTTCCCCGTCGTCTCCTCGGGGCTCCAGTTGGTGGTCGTGCTCACGGCCGCCGCGGGCGTCGCCGGCCGGTTCCGGGAAGCCAAACGCTAACGCCGAGCGGCGAGGAGTGCGCGCATGGTCAGGCCGTACGCGGACACGGACAGCGACGCCCTCTGGGAGCTGAAGCGCGGCTTCGAGACGGGACTCGGCGAGGGCACGGGCGACGAGGCGAAACAGGAACGCTACGAGGCGAAACTCGACGCCGGCTACCGCCGCGAGTGGCTGGACTGGGTGGGTCGCTGCGTCGCGGAGAACGACGGCTGCGTGCAGGTCGCCGAGAGCGAGGACGGCCTCGCGGGGTACGTGTTCGTGCTCCCGGAGTCGATGGCGTACGTCTGGGACGCGGCCGTCCTCAACGAGATTTACGTCGCGCCCGAGCACCGCGGCACGGGCGTCGCGGACGACCTGATGGACGCCGCGCTCGATGTCGCGCGCGAGCAGTCGCTGCCGCTGGACCGGCTGGTGTTAGACGTGGACCGGCAGAACGAGCGCGCGAAGGCGTTCTACGACCGACACGGCTTCGAACACTGGGGCGAGATGGTCGCCCGCGACCTCTAAGTGGAGGTGACGGCGCCGAGCGCGCCGCCGAGCGCGCCGAAGACCGCGGGGAAGACGACGCCCGCGAGGAGGACGCCGAGCGCGTACGTGGGGTGGATGGCGCTGCCGCCCGCGGCGTACTCGAAGACGAACAGGCCGGCGACCGCGAGCACCACGTAGCCGGCGACAACCATCGCGCCGCGCTGCGCGCCCGCGGCGAGGTCGGTCGCGTTGGCGTACCGCGCGAGCACGAACCCGGCCAGCACCAGCGCGACGACCGGAACGAGGTACAGCAGCATCGACGCCTCGCCGTCGGCGACGAGGCTCCGCGTGGTCTGCCCCTCACCCAGCGACGGCACCGTGAACGGGACGCCGTGGGCGTTGTAGAACAGCCAGCCGACGGCCTTCCACGTCGGAATGGGGTCGCCGCCGAACAGGTCCAAGACGGCGTTGAAGGTTTCGAGTTGGTCGCGGACGCCCGACGACTGCCAGAGGTAGGTGACGACGTAGCCGACGGCGTACGCGACGACGCCAGCGACCGCGCCGGCGCCGAGACCGAGGCCGGCGTCGTTGGAGTTGCGGGGAGTTCGTTCGGACATGGTTGTGGTGGTCGCCGTGGAGTAAAAAGGCTTTGTGGCGACTGACTCGGAGAGAATTCGCTCGGAGAGCGGTCGCTCAGGGTGACCGACGGGAGGGCTACGGGTTCAGGCCCGAGAGGGCGGCGCGGACGAACACGAGCACGGGGATGATTTCGAGGCGGCCGACCCACATGTTGAGCGTGAACATCGCCTCCGCGACCGGCGACATCGTCGGCCCCGTGATGCCGGTCGAGAGCCCGACGTTGCCCTGCGCGCTGGCCACCTCGAAGAGCGCGTCCGCGTACCCGAACGCCGGCCCGGTGAGGTTCACGAGGACGACGCTGGTGACCGCGAGCACGATGAGCCACAGCAGCGAGACGATGGCGGCCTCGCTGAACTCCCGCTCCATGGCCTCGCGGTCGAGCAGGCGGTCGCCGATGCGCGCGGTGACGACCGCGTTCTTCGGGAGGAACACGCGGGAGAACTGCCAGATGATGCCGCGGACGATGGTGTACGCGCGGATGATTTTGATGCCGCCGACGGTCGACCCGGCGGCGCCGCCGACCACCATCGCGCCGGCGACCAGCACTTTCCCGCCGGCGAGCCAGCGGCCGATGGGCGCGGACTGGAACCCCGTGCAGGAGAGCGCGCTCACCCACTGGAACGTCGAGTCCCGAATCGCGTCCAGTTGCGCGGCGTCAAGCGACGGCACCGAGAACGGGAGGAACGACTGCGTGGCGAACGCGCCCGAGGTCGCGGGCACGGAGACGACGTTCTGGATGGAGAGCACGGCGATACCGCCCGCCAGCAGCGCGAACAGCCAGCGGGTCTGGAGGTCCGAGACGAGTTCCCCGACCTCGCGGTCGTGGAGCACGACGTAGTGGACGGGGAACGCGACGGCGCCCAGAATCATGATGGGGAGCAGGGCGGTCTCGACGAGCGGCGAGTTGTACGTCGCAATCGAGTTGTCGGTGACGGAGAACCCGCCCGTGGTGAGCCCCGTCATCGCGTGGTTGAGCGCCTGCCACGCGACCTCCCACGGCGCCAGCGACTGCGCGTACGCGCTGTCGCTGAAGTGAATCGCGGCCGCCAGCAGGGCAAAGGAAAGCACGGTGTAGCCGACGACAAGCTTCCAGACTGTCCGGACCGTGGAGACGACGCTGGGGTGAATCTTCTCCTCGCGGGCCTCGCTCTGGTAGAGCGCGTAGCTCCCGCTGCCGGGCCGGGAGAGAATCGAGACGGTGAGGACGATGACGCCGACGCCGCCGACCCACTGGATGAACGACCGCCACCACTGGAGCGCGCGCGGCAGCGACGGCTCGTGAATCGCCATCGTCAGCCCGCTGCCCGTCCACCCGCTCATGCTCTCGAAGAACGCGTGCAGCGGGTCGCGGAAGTACGCGAGGCTGGACAGCGTCGTCGCGGAGCCGACGCGAATCGGCTCCCACGCGCTCGTGTCCGTCGCCGCGGGGACGAACGCGTCCATGGCGGCGGGCGGCGTCAGCCACGCCGTCGCGAAGAACGGGAGCGCGCCGAACGCCGCGACCATCAGCCACCCGCCGGCCGCGATGACCATCCCGTGTTTCATCTTCGGGTTCGGCGCGTCCGCGAACGCGCGGGTCGCCGCGCCCCCGATGGCGGCCGTCACGCCGCTTGCGAGGAAGACGGCGACGGCGGCGTGGTACTCGCGGAACCCGAGCGCGACCAGCGACGTGACCGCCATCAGCCCGGCCTCCATCAGCACCAGCGACCCGACATCGCGGCCGATGATTCGGAGGTCGGTCGGCAGCACGCCGGCGTGCTTCCGGGCCATGCTACGTGCGGTCTTCCGTGTGCCCGAACACGTCGGTCACTTCCGGCGTCGCGCCCTCGCTGGAGTACACCGTGAGCATGTCGCCGGCCTCGATGCGCGTGTTCCCGCGCGGCGTTATCGGGCCGCTCTCGTCGTCGCGCTCGATGGCGACCACGAGCAGCTCGCCTTTGAGCAGGCCAGCCTCGTCGGCCTCCCGCAGCGACTTCCCCGCGATTGGCGCGTCGGCCTCGACGGTGATTTCGAACACCTCGGCCTGCTCGCCGATGCGCATGAAGTCGACGATGGAGGGGCGCTTGACCGCGCGGTAGAGGTACTCGGCGATGAGGTGCTGGGGGTTCTGCATCGTGTTCACGCCGATCTGCCGGAAGAGGTTCATGTGCTCGGGGTCGTGGACGACCGAGACGACGTCCGGCACCGCGAGGTCTTGGGCGAGCAGGCACACCATCACGTTCGTGGCGTCCTGGTCGGTCGTCGAAATCAGGGCGTCCGCGCGGTCCGCACCCGCGTCCTCCAGCGTCTCCTTGGAGGTCGCGTCGTCGTGGATGACCAGACAGTCGTACTCGCGGGACGCACGCTCGGCGCGCTCCTCGTCGCGCTCGATGACCACCACCTCGTTGCCGCCCTTCGTGGCGATGTCGATGAGGGGGTCGCCGATGTCACCCGCGCCGACGATGACGATGTACATTACGGCCGATTTTCAGAGTCAGTCACCGAAAGGCTGTCGCTCCGGCCGGCATCCCGAGCGACGGCCGTCCGCAACCACTAAACGCGGCTCGCGGCGCTTCGGGTGGGAATCTTCGCCGACGAGCGGGGCCGACGAGTTCGTCGCCAGATTGCCCACCTTCGGATTTATGACACTCTGTCCACGAGTATCGATATGGATTCCTTCGCTGACCCCGAAACCCTGCGTGGCCGTGCGGGCGTCTCGTTCCACGAGGACACCCGGCTAGTCAGTGGAGAGGAGTTCGAGTCAGTCGCCGAAAGCGCAGATAGCCACGCCGTGGTCGGGATAACTAACGACGAGGGGGAGGTGTTGTTGATGAACGACGGCTCCCACGGGTGGACGCTCATCGCCTTCCCCGTCGAACCAACCGAGGACTGGACAGCTGTGGCCAGTCAGGAGGCGGCGAGGCTACTCGGTGTCACGGTCGTCCTCGAACAGGTAGAACTCGTTCGCCGCATCGACTTCGGCACCACGGACGATGATGGCCAGCGCACGACGATGTTCAACGTCGTCTTTCGCGCTTCGGTAGACGGGAACCTAGACGTTGAGGAGCCGGATGACACCAACGACGACGAGCCGTCGCTCGGATGGTTCGGCGAGATTCCCGACGAGCAGGACGGCGAGACCGCGAACGACATCCGAATCTTCGTAGCGTAGCGACGAGCGCGACAAATCCCCGAGTTCCACCCGCCAAGCGCGCAAAGTGGACGAGGCGGCCATCGAATCCGCCGTCCGTTTCTTCCGCGAAATCGGACTCGCTGTGGGCAGAGACGACGTACGTCTGAAACGCTGTGCGGGGCGGTCTGAGCGGTCGTCGGTATCGTCGTGGCCGTCTGCAAACGCATCTCAACGTACTTTTTGTGCCCCGGAGACTACGAGGCGTATGCGCTCGCCCATCGTTGAACCGTTTGTGTCGAACCAGTACGGTGGAACAATGCACACGGGATGTGCGTGATTTGATGGACTGGACGGAGAAGTACCGCCCGTCGTCGCTGTCGGAGGTCCGCGGGAACAACAAGGCCCGCGACGCGCTCCGAGAGTGGGCGGACACGTGGGAGGAACACGGGGAGGCGGTCGTCCTCCACGGGAGTCCGGGCGTCGGGAAGACGTCGGCGGCGCACGCGCTGGCGGCCGACGAGGGGTGGGACGTGGTGGAGCTGAACGCCTCCGACCAGCGCACGGCGTCGGTCGTCGAGCGGGTCGCCGGCGAGGCCGCGAAGTCGGGGACGCTGGGCGGCGGAACGGGCGGCCGCAAACTCGTCGTGATGGACGAGGCGGACAACCTCCACGGGAACGTCGACCGCGGCGGCTCCGCGGCCATCACCCGGCTGGTGAAAGAGTCCACGCAGCCCATCGTGCTCATCGCCAACGAATACTACGACATGAGCAACGGGCTGCGGAACGCGTGTCAGGACATCGAGTTCCGGGACGTGTCGAAGCGCTCCATCGTGCCCGTGCTGCGGGACATCTGCCGGCGGGAGGGCATCGAGTACGACGAGGAGGCGCTGGAGGCCATCGCGGAGCAGAACTCCGGGGACCTGCGTTCGGCGGTCAACGACCTGCAGGCGCTCGCGGAGACCGAGGAGAAACTGACCACCGACGACGTGGTGATGGGTGAGCGCGACCGCACGGAGGGCGTCTTCGACTTCCTCGACGACCTCATCAAGAATCTGAGCGCGCAGGAAGCCCTCGAAGCGGCTTACGACGTGGACGAGACGCCGGACGACCTCATCAACTGGGTGGAGGACAACGCGCCCAAGGACTACTACGGCGACGAGCTCGCGGACGCCTACGAGTTCCTCTCGAACGCGGACGTGTGGCTGGGCCGCGTGCGCGCCACCCAGAACTACTCGTACTGGCGGTACGCCACGGACAACATCGCGGCGGGCGTGGCCGCGTCGCGCCGGAACGACCACGGCGGCTGGACGCGCTACGGGCCGCCGTCGTACTGGCGGAAGCTCGGGTCGACGCGGGCGACACGGGAGAAGCGCGACTACGTCGCGCGCAAGGTCGCGGCGGGCAGCGGGTGTAGCATGTCGACGGCGCGGCGCAAGGTCGTGCCGTTCCTCGCCACGATGACCCACCACTGCAAGAACCGCGAGCTGACGGTGGCGATGACGGCGGCGTACGACCTCGACGCCGAGCACGTCTCGTTCGTCACGGGCTCGGGGGAGACAACGAACAAGGTCCAGTCCATCGTCGAGGACGCCGAGCAACTGCGCTCGGAGCGCGCCGTCGAGCACTCCGGCGGGGCCTTCGAGGGCGAGGCGAGCCTCGACGACGCCGGCGACGCCGATGACGACGCCGGCGACGCCGATGACGACGCTGGCGAAGCAGAGGACCAGCAGGACGAGGAGAGCGAGGAGAGCGGCGACGACCAAGCGGGACTGGACGACTTCTTCTGACTACGCGGGGCCGCGGCCGCCCGCGGACCCGCCGACGCCGGGGATGGCGACGCGGCGGCGGACCCACTCCATCGTCGTGGTCGCCGACACCACGAGCAGGACGTAGACGACGGCAGCCAGCAGGAACAGATCGAGGAAGCGGTAGTTCGAGTAGGCGGCCTCCTCGACGGCGTAGAACAGCTCCGTGACCGTGATGAACGACGCCAGCGAGGAGTATTTCACGAGGTAGACGAGCTCGTTCGTCCACGACGGAATCGCGATGCGGAGCGCCTGCGGCAACACGACGTACCGGATGCCGTCCAGTTGGGAGAGGCCGACGGCGCGCGCGGCGGTCAGTTGACCGGTGTCGACGCCCTCGATGGAGCCGCGGATGTACTCGGCTTGGTAGGCGGCGCTGTTGATGGTGAACCCGAGGACGGCGACCCACACCGCTTGCGGGGGGACGACGCCGCTGCCGACGAACGGGACCGCGCCGATCCAGCCCGCCAGCGGGAGCGCGAAGTAGAGCACGAACAGCTGGGCGAGCAGCGGCGTGCCGCGGATGAGTTCGATGAACGCCAACGCCACCCAGTGCGTGACGCGGCCGTAGACGCGGGCGGCCGCCAGCGGCACCGCAAGCACCAGCCCGAAGAGGATGCCCAGCGTCGTGAGCACGACCGTCAGCCACGCGCCCGCGGCGAGGTCCGGGAGGTACGTCATCGCAAAGGACGCGGAGTCGAGCGCGCTCGCCACCCAACCGACGGGTGTCCCGACGACTCCCAGCCCGGTCGCCGCCTCGCGGACCGCGGTCGCGGCGGCCGCGACGGGCTCGGGGTCGAAGAACGGCTGGCCCTGCGGGACGAGGACGCCGCCGAACCAGTCGTTGAGCAGGCGCGCGGCGAACCACAGCCAGAACGCTGCGAGCACCCCGTCCCGCACGAGTCGCTGCGTGTTCCGGCTCATTGGCCGCCGTGGAGTTTCGTGAGGCGGCTGAGGAACGCCGCGGTGCGGTCGTGCTCGGGGTTCTCGAAGAGCTGTTCGGGCGGGCCTTGTTCGACGAGCTTGCCGTCGTCGAGGAAGAGGACGTCCGTGGCGGCCTGCTTGGCGAACCCCATCTCGTGGGTGACCACGAGCATCGTCATGCCCTCGTCGGCGAGCTCGCGCATCACTTCGAGCACTTCGCCGATGAGTTCCGGGTCGAGCGCCGAGGTCGGCTCGTCGAACAGCATCAGCTTGGGGTCCATGGCGAGCGCGCGAGCGATGCCGACGCGCTGCTTCTGGCCGCCCGAGAGTTCGGCGGGGTAGGAGTCGGCCTGCTCGCGGAGGCCGACGGCTTCGAGCTGCCACGCGGCCTTCTCGACGGCCTCGCGCTCGCCGTAGTCGAGCACGCGCTTGAGGCCGAGCGTGACGTTCTCCAAGGCCGTGAGGTGCGCGAACAGGTTGAAGTCCTGAAACACCATTCCGACCTGTCGGCGGAGGTCGTTGACGTCGAGGTCGTAGATGGAGTCGCCGTCGAGGCTGATGTCGCCGTCGTCGATGTCGGTGAGGCGGTTGATGCAGCGCAGCATCGTGGACTTCCCCGACCCCGACGGGCCGACCAGCACTTTCACGTCTTGGCGCTCCATCTCGAAGGAGATGCCTTCCAGTACCGTCTCCTCGCCGTAGCTCTGGTGGACGTCGTCGACGTCGAGTAGTGGGTCCGTCATTGGTTACCTCCGGGAATCGCGACGCGGTCGTGTAGCTGCTCGATGCCGCGGTTGACGGTGAACGTCAACACGAAGTAGATGAGCGACGCCGCGAGGAACACTTCCAGCGCGGCGGTCGTCTGAATCGAGAAGAGGTCGTAGCTGCGCTTCAACAGCTCCGCGACGCCGATGGCGTACGCGATGCTGGTGTCCTTGAGGACGATGGTGAACTCGTTCTGGAAGCCGGGCACGGAGCGCCGCAGCGCCTGCGGCAACACGACGTGGCGGATGGCGTCGAGCTTCGAGAGCCCGACGGCGCGCGCGGCCTCCATCTGTCCGCTCTCGACGCTCTCGATGGCGCCGCGGAAGATCTGGCTCTGGTAGGCCGCCGACCGCACGCCGAGCGCGAGCGTCGCCGCGACGAACGCCGGCGAGACGCCGAACGCGAAGTACGTCAGCGAGATGATGACCAGAATCGGCGTGCCGCGGACGACGACGCCGAGCGGCCGCACGACGCCCTTCGAGTACCGCCCGCCGTAGGCTTCGACGACGCCCGCGGGCAGCCCGACGACGAACCCCAACAGCATGCTGAAGAACGTGAGCTTGACCGCCAGCCACGTCCCGTCGACGAAGAACTGCCGCTGACGCCAGACGAACTCCCAGTCGCCGACCCCGGTCTGCAGTAGGAGCTGCGTCGGGTCCATCGACGTTACTCGCTAGCGAACCACTCTTCGGTGAGGTCGGCGTACGTGCCGTCGTCTTGGACGGCCTGCAGCCCCTCGTTGAGCGCGGTCTGGAGGTCGCTGGCGTTCTCGCGGACGCCGAAGCCGTACTGCTCGCCGGTCTCGATGGTGAACGAGACGACGACGTTGCGGTTGGCGACGAACGTCTCCGCGACCGGCGTGTCGACGATGACCGCGTCGATGTTGCGGTTCACGAGGTCTTGAACCGCGAGCACGTAGTTCTCGTACGTGTTGGCCTGCGAGTTGCTGATGGTGCCGTCCTCGACGAGCGAGTCCAGCTGGTCTTTGCCGGTGGTACCGGACTGCGCGCCGAGCGGGCGGTCGGCGAGGTCGCTCTTGCTCTCCGGGCGGAAGCTCCCGCCTTCGCGGACGAGCACCGCTTGGTTGGCGTCGTAGTAGGGGTCGCTGAAGTCGATGGTCTGGTCGCGCTCGTCGTTGATGGTCATCGCGGCGGCGGCCACGTCGATGTTGCCGTTGTCGAGCGCGACGATGAGCTGATTGAACTCGAGGTCCTCCCAGCTCCCGAGCTCGTAGCCGTCGGTCCGCTCGACGACCGCCGACAGGAGGTCGACGTCGAAGCCGACGAGGTCGCCGGAGTCGTTGACGAACTCGAACGGCGGGAAGCCGGAGGCCGTGCCGGGCGTGATGGTCGTGACGTCCGCGGTGGTGGTCGTGTCGCCGCTGGCCGTGGTGCCGGTGGTGGTCGAGCCGTCGCCGTCGCCGCCGGTGCAGCCAGCGAGGGTCAGTGCGACGCCGGTGCCGCCGACGCTCTTGATGAACGTCCGCCGGTTGAAATCAGACATAACACACCGATGCACGGGGAGGGTATTAAATACAACCGAACGCGCACCGCTCCGGCGTCACGCCGCGACGGCGGCGTCACCGCGAGTCGAGCGCGCGGTGAGAACGAACAAGCCGGCGACCGCGGCGGTGAGCACGTAGTACGCGAGGTGGACCGTCGGGGTGAACTGGACGACGCCGGTGCCGATGAGAATCTGGACGGTGACGGCGCCGAGCGTGGCGACCATCGCTCGCGCGGCGCGGCCGGCGCGGCGGCGGCGCGCCCACACGAGCGCGGTCAGCGCCGCGGAGAACACGAGCAGTTCGAGCGCGTGGTGGATGAGCTGGACGCGCGTGCCGTACACCGCGAAGACGGTGTTCCGGGAGAACACGAGCGCGACCGGGAGGACGGCGAGGCCGGCCAGCGAGGCGGTGCGGACACTGCCGACGCCGCGGCCGACGAGTTCGCGCATCCGGAGCGCGGTGTAGAGTAGCGTCCCGAAGATGGCGAGCGCGGCGAGGTGGTGGACGGCCTGCGTGATGGGCATGTACCCCCACGGGACGAGCCCGCTGAAGGTGACGGTGGTGCCGCCGAGAATCACTTGGATGGGGAGGAGGACGACGGCGAGCACGCCGCCGATTTTGACGTCGCGGGCGTCGAAGTTGCGCCACGAGACGGCGCCGGTGCCGAGGATAAAGAAGCCGACGACCATCGCGAACCCGCGGTGGAACTGCTCGATGAAGTCGTGAATCTGGAGGCCCAGCGGGAGCAGTTGGCCGTTGCAGTTCGGCCACTGGAGCCCGCAGGTCGCGCCCGACCCGGAGACGGCGGTGTACTCGCCGACGAGGATGAGCGCGAACGTCAGCGCTGTCGTCACGACCGCGAGTTGGTACGAGCGGCGGTCCATGACTCGGGATTTTGCGTCGGTGTACGTAGGCGTGTCGTATTCGGCGTGGCCGACCGTAGGAAGGCCACGTTACGGCGAGCGTGGAGCGAAGCGACGCGTGAGTGGCGTGGCGCGCCTGCGGGCGAATCGTGCCGCTCCAGAGCCGACATAGTTCGACGTTCGACGTAACAACATTCGACGCGTTGGGGTAGGTTTTTGGCCGTCGCCGGAGCAGGGGAGCACATGGGACTAGACGAGGACTCTCTGGACTACCACGCCAGCGACCCGCCCGGGAAAATCGAGATTTCGACGACGAAACCGACGAACACCCAGCGTGACCTCTCGCTGGCGTACTCGCCGGGCGTCGCCGCGCCCTGTCGCCGCATCGACGACGACCCCGAGGACGCGTTCAAGTACACCGCGAAGGGGAACATGGTCGGCGTCGTCTCGAACGGCTCCGCCGTGCTCGGCCTCGGCGACATCGGCGCGCAGGCGTCCAAGCCCGTCATGGAGGGGAAGGGCGTGCTGTTCAAGCGGTTCGCGGACATCGACGTCTTCGACGTCGAACTCGACCGGGAGAGCGCCGACGACATCATCGAGTCCGTCGCGGCGATGGAGCCGACGTTCGGCGGCATCAACTTAGAGGACATCAAGGCGCCGGAGTGCTTCGAAATCGAGACGCGGCTCCGCGAGGAGATGGACATCCCCGTCTTCCACGACGACCAGCACGGCACCGCCATCATCTCCGGCGCGGCGCTGCTGAACGCCGCCGAAATCGCGGGCAAGGACCTCGACGACCTCGAAGTCGTCTTCTCCGGGGCGGGCGCGTCGGCCATCGCCTCCGCGAAGTTCTACGTGTCGCTGGGCGTCCAACGCGAGAACATCACGATGTGTGACTCCTCGGGCGTCATCACCGAGGACCGCGACGTCAACGAGCACAAGGCGGAGTTCGCCAGCCCCGCCGGCGAGGGCGGCGACCTCGCGGACGCGATGGACGGCGCGGACGTGTTCGTCGGGCTCTCCGTGGGCGGCATCGTCAGCCAAGAGATGGTGCAGTCGATGGCCGACAACCCCATCGTGTTCGCGATGGCGAACCCCGACCCGGAAATCGGCTACGAGGAGGCCAAGGCCGCCCGCGACGACACCGTCATCATGGCGACCGGGCGCTCGGACTACCCGAACCAAGTGAACAACGTCCTCGGGTTCCCGTTCATCTTCCGGGGCGCGCTCGACGTGCGCGCGACGGACATCAACGAGGACATGAAGGTCGCGTGCGCGGAGGCACTCGCAGACCTCGCCAAGCAGGACGTGCCCGACGCCGTCGTGAAGGCGTACGGCGACCAGCCGCTGCAGTTCGGGCCGGAGTACATCATCCCGAAGCCGCTGGACCCGCGCGTGCTCTTCGAGGTCGCGCCCACCATCGCGGAGGCCGCCATCGACTCGGGGGTCGCGCGCCGCGACCTCGACCTCGCGGAGTACCGCGAGGAGCTTGAGGCCCGCCTCGGCAAGAGCCGGGAGATGATGCGCATCGTCCTCAACAAGGCCAAGAGCGACCCCAAGCGGGTGGCGCTGGGCGAGGGCGACGACGAGAAGATGATTCGCGCGGCCTACCAGATGGCCGAGGAGGGCATCGCGGAGCCCGTGCTCATCGGCGACCGCGACACCATCGACGGCGTCGTCTCGGGGCTGGGCCTCGACTTCGACCCCGACATCGTCGACCCCGACGAGGGCAGCCACGAGGCGTACGCCGAGCGCCTCTACGAGCTCCGCCAGCGCAAGGGCATCACGCGCAGCGAGGCCGAGTCGCTGGTGAAACGCGACCCCAATTATCTCGGGTCCACGATGGTCGAAGCCGGGGACGCCGACGCGTTCCTCACCGGCCTCACGCACCACTACCCGTCCGCGCTGAAGCCGCCGCTCCAAGTCGTCGGCACCGCGCCGGAGGCCGACTACGTGGCGGGCGTCTACATGCTGACGTTCAAGAACCGCGTCATCTTCTGCGCGGACACCACGGTCAACCAAGACCCCGAGGCGGACGTGCTCGCGGAGGTCGCCGAGCACACCGCCGAGCTGGCGCGCCGGTTCAACGTCGACCCGCGCGTGGCGATGCTGTCGTACTCGAACTTCGGCAGCGTCGACAACGAGGGCACGCGCAAGCCCCGCGAGGCCGCGCGGCTGCTCCGCGAGAACGGCGACGTGGAGTTCCCCGTCGACGGCGAGATGCAGGCCGACAGCGCGGTCGTCGAGGACATCCTCGAAGGCACCTACGAGTTCAGCGAGCTTGAGGCGCCCGCGAACGTGCTCATCTTCCCGAACCTCGAAGCCGGGAACATCGGCTACAAGCTCCTCCAGCGGCTCGGCGGCGCGGACGCCATCGGGCCGATGCTGGTCGGGATGGACGAGCCGGTCCACGTCCTCCAGCGGGGCGACGAGGTCAAGGACATCGTGAACCTCGCGGCCGTCGCGGTCGTGGACGCCCAGCAGAACGGCGACTGAGGACGCGACGGGTCACGCGACGCCCGTGTCTTCGCTGGCGTCGACGTTCTCCGCGACCGTGCGGACGGTCCCGTCGGGCTCGACGTAGTAGATGTCGCCGTTCTCGACGAACGCGATTTCGTACGCGTGGTCGTCGTCCGCGTCGAAGCCGGCGGCCGGGCCCTTCGGGTACCCGCCGCTGGACGTCCACGTCGTCTTCGTGCTGTCTGCGGCCCAGAGCGCGAGGTTCCCGCTGCCGTCGACGCCGGGGACGCGGAGCGGCGTGCCATCGAACGCGCGCGGCGCGCCGACGCCGACCCCCGTGCTCTTCCCGACGCCGCCCATGCTCGTGGCGCTGTCGCCGTCGACGTAGTACAGGCCCTGTGACGTGCCCACGAACACGAGGTCGGTGTCGCCGTCGCCGTTCACGTCGCCGACGCCGGCGGCCGCGTCCGCCGACTGGGCGCTGCCGCCGACGGTCACTCGGGACGGCGACGACCCGGGACGCACCCGATAGATGGCGTTGTTGTCGGACGCGTTCACGTAGTAGACGCTCGTCGCGCCCCGCCACTCGCCGACGCCGAGCAGCGTCCCGTTGGTCTCGACGCCATCGTCGACGAGCGTCGTCGCCTCGCCGGCGTCGTCGACGAGCTTCAGCGCGCCGTTCGCGTCCACGTACGGGATTTCCTCGCGGGCGTCGTCGTCGAAGTCGACCTCCTTCGGGCCGACAGCGGCTGCCGTCGCGTCGTACCGCGTGACGCCGCCGGTCGCAGTCACGGAGCGCAGTTCCCCGCTCCGGGTGGCGAACACGAGTTCGCCGCGCGTCCCGTCCTTCGGGGGCGTTCTGAAGCGGAACGTGTCGCGGGCACCGGTCGGAGTGACGACGACCCGGGTGTCGGCGAGCGGCCGCAACGGAACGTCGACGCGGACGCGCAAGAGGTTCCCCTCGGCCCACGCCTCGCCGTCGAGAACGGCGGTTTCGACGTTGGTGCGGTACTCGCCGTTCACGAGCACCGAGACGAGGTCGGGGTCGGCGGGCAGCGTCCCGCCGCCGACGTTCTTCACGTAGAGCGTGAGCGTATCGGTGTCGTGGTCGTAGACGGACGCCGGGCTCCCGGCGTCGCTGACGATTTCGACTTCGGCGTCGATGGCGTCGGCCTGCTGTCGGCTTTGGGCGCCGAGCGCGCTGCCGAGCCGGGTTGCGCCCTGCGTGACGGTGCCCGCGAGGGACGCCGCCACGATGACGGCCGCGATGAACAACACGAGGTGAGTGGAGGGAGCGGACGCCACCTACGTCTCCCCCCGGAGCCGTACCGACATACCGTCGAGTGGCCGAGAGTCGTGATTGAGTGTTGTGGCCGTCCGCTAACAAGTCGTCCGGGGCGGGGCCGCGCGGTCAGTCGCTGGCGCGGCGGTCGCTGCGGGAGGGCGGCGGCACCTGCGAGTCGCCGGTGTCGCGCTCGGGGAGCAGACAGCGCGCGGGCTCGTCGTTGACGTGGCCGTACTGCTCGGGCTCGTTGGCGAGCACGTGCGCGGGGTTCGTCCCGGAGTCCAGTTGGGCGGCGCGGACCTCCTCGAAGCCGACGACGCGGGCGCGGATGCCCCGCCAGTGGTGGCCGGCGGTGGCGGGCGGGGAGAACTCCGTGATGGGGCGGTAGTCGTGGGCGCGGGCGGCGAGCGCGGCGATGTTGACGTCGCCCGCGAGGTCGTTGTGGTCGACGAGCACGCCGACGCGCGAGTCCCGGGGAGCGCGGGCCGCGAGCACGTCCAGTCCGAGGTGGAGCGCGCGGTACTCGGCGACGTTGTTGTTGGGGGCTTCGTCGGGCACCGCGAAGCGGGCGACCCGCTCGCCGTCCCGGGTCTCGACGATGACGCCGAGCCCGCTGCCGTCTCGCGAGTAGGAGCCATCGGTGGCGACGTAGAAGTCGCGGCGGTGGGACTGCGGGGGGTGTGCGATGTGCGGCGTCGGCGAGTCGTCGAACAGGTCTCGGAGTTTCGACCGGCCCACGATGGCCATACGCACCGTTACGAGCGCCGGAACTTAAGCAATCCGCCGGTCGGCGCGTACCCGTCGTCCCTTTCGCTCGCCGGTCGGCAGCTTTCATTCGTCAGGCGTGTAGTTCGATTTCTTACCAAACACTCATTTGTGTATACTGAGCAACAATAACTATGGCAAAGGCTAACACGTCCTACGACGGGGGTGGGCCGGACGACAGGTTCCGCCGGGCGACGGAGGCCGTGAAGCAGCGCGGCGGCGACGCCCTCCAAATCATCTTCCGGTACGAGCCGGACGCCGTCGACGTCCACTACGTCGACGAGCACCGCCTCGACGAGGACCTGCTGCCGCGCATCCACCGGCTCCGCGAGCGCGCGCTCGAACTCGGCGACACGGTCGAGGACACCGAAGTGGACGCCCACGGCGAGGTCGAGACCGTGCTCGCCGTCCACGAGGACGCCGCGGTCCTCTACCTGCTCGCCGCCCCCGACGAGGGGCTGGTCGCCGTCCACGACCGGACCGGCGACCCGTTCGACGGCGACCTGCTCTGAGCCCCGCATCCAAAGCGATACGTGGCGTGGCTGCGAGGACTCCCGTATGCAGGCACGCGACTTGATGACCGAAGCCGTCGAGACCGTCCACGAGGACGACGACGTCAGCGACGTCCTCCAACAGCTCGCTCGACGCGACTTCACCGGCTTCCCCGTCGTCGACGACGACGACCGGCTCGTCGGCGTCATCACCCAGCGCGACTTCGTGGAGCTGTTCCAGCCGAAAGACCACACCGTCTGGATTCCCATCGGCCTCCCGCCGTTCCTCGAGACGCTGGACTACGGCATCGACCTCTCGTGGAACGAACTGGAGACCGAACTCGACCTCGCCAAGAACGCCAGCAAGCCCGTCAAGACGATCATGACGCGGGACGTGCTCACGGTCGGCCCCGACGCCAGCGTCGACGACGTGCTCGGCATCCTCGCGGCCGACGAGCGCGACGTGAACCGCGTTCCCGTCCTCGAAGGCGACGTGGTCGTCGGCATCGTCACCCGGCAGGACGTGCTGCGCGCGCTCCACGACGAGCGCACCCGGTAGCCGGCGGCAAAACGGGGGCGGCTCCGAAAGCGTAAACGTCACCCCGCTCGGAGTGCCGCCGTGACCAACTACCGGAACGCCGCGCTGTTTCTCGCGCTCGCGGCGGCTTGGGGGTCGGCGTTCGTCGCCATCAAGGCCGGCCTCGACGCCGGCTTCGAGCCCGTGCTGTTCGCCGCCGTCCGCTACGACGTGGCGGGCGTGCTGATGCTCGCGTACGCGGCGTACGCCGCCGACGACTGGCTCCCGCGGTCGCGGGCGGACTGGACGGTCGTCGGCATCGCCGCCGTCTTCCTCATCGCCGCCTACCACGCGTTCCTCTTCGTCGGCGAGCAGCAGACCACGAGCGCCGTCGCCGCCGTCGTCGTCAGCCTCAGCCCCGTGCTCACGACGGGGTTCGCCCGCGCGTTCCTCCCGTCAGAGCGGCTGTCGCTGGGCGGCATCGGGGGCCTGCTGCTCGGGCTCGTCGGCGTCGTCGTGCTCTCGAACCCCGAGCCGTCGAACCTCCTCGGCGGGAGCACCGTCGGCGTCCTCCTCGTGTTCGCGGCGTCGACGTGTTTCGCGCTCGGGGGCGTGCTCACCCAGCGCGTCGACGACGACCTCGACGTCGAGACGATGGAGGCGTGGGCGATGGTGCTCGGCGCGCTCCTCATGCACGCTGCCAGCCTCGCGCGCGGCGAGACCCAGACGATTCCCCGGAGCATGGACGCCCTGTACGCAATCGGCTACCTCTCGCTGGTCGCCAGCGCCGCGGGCTTCCTCGTCTACTTCGAACTGTTAGAGCGCCTCGGCCCCATCGAAATCAACCTCGTGAGCTACGTCGCGCCCGTGTTCGCGGCGGTCGTCGGCCTGCTCGTGCTCGCGGAACCGATCACGGCCAACACGGTCGCGGGGTTCGCGGTCATCTTCGCGGGCTTCTGCCTGCTGAAGCGGCGCGCGCTCGCCGCCGAACTGCGCAACGTCCGGGCGGCGTGGCGGTAGCTACTTCGCGTCCGCGATGCGGTCGAACTGGTCGGCGGTGAGCGTGAGGTCCGCGGCCGCGAGGTTCTCTCGGAGCTGGTCGGGCGTGCGCGCGCCCGTGATGGGCGCGACGACCTGCTCGTGGTGGAGCAACCACGCAAGCGACACCTGCGCGGGCGTCGCGCCGACCTCGCCGGCGACCGCCTCGACTTCTTCGAGCGCGTCGAAGTTCCGGGGCGTGAGATACGAGTCCACGAACTGCTGGTCGGTCGCGCCCCGCGTTCCCTCCGGCGGCGCCTCCCCGCGCGTGTACTTGCCGGTGAGGAACCCGCCCGCCAGCGGCGACCACGGCACGACGCCGAGGTCGTAGTCCCGGCACATATCGAGGTACGTCGCCTCGATTTCGCGGTTGACCGCGTTGTACCGCGGCTGGACGACCGTGAACGGCTCGTAGCCCTCGCGGCGCGCTATCTCGTTGGCCTTCACGACCTTCCACGCGTTCGGCTCGAACGTGGACGCGCCGAGGTAGTGGACTTTGCCGTCGCGCACGAACTCGTCGAGCGTGCGCATGAACTCGCGGGCGGGCGTGCGGTCGTCCCACCGGTGGATGTACAGCACGTCCAGATAGTCGGTGTCGAGGCGGTCCAGAATCGCGTCGACGTTGTTCCGGAGGTGCTTGCGATTGAGGCCGCGGCCGTTGGGCCCTTCGCGGGTGGGCCAGTAAATCTTGGAGGCGACGACGTACTCCTCGCGGTCGCGGTCGGCGAGCCACTCGCCGACGTACTGCTCGGCGCGGCCGCTGCCGTACATGTCTGCGGTGTCGATGAAGCGGCCGCCGGCGTCGGCGTACGCGTCCAAGAGTTCGTGCGCGCGCTCGCGGCCGACTTCGACCTCGCCGGCGTCGTTCTCGCGGCCGAACCGCCACGTCCCGAAGGCGACCTCGGAGACGCGGAGACCGGTGCGACCGAGCGAGACAGCGTCGAGACCCATATCGGGGACCGAGATGGGCGGCAGTGTTAAGCGGCGCGCCTTCGACGCGTCAGTTCGACTTGTGGCGGTGACCGAGCACGAGCGCGACGACGTGGAGGGCGACCATCGCGGCGAGTGCGGTCTGTTGGGCGGTCGTCTCGGGACCGGCGACGACCAGCGGGGTGTACAGGAACGGCAGGGCGACCGCCGCCCAGAAGCCGGCGACCTCGAAGGGCTTCAGGAGGGTGGCGGACGCGGGCGTGTTCACGGCGTCCGATGCGACCTCGGCGAGTGCGGAGCGGGAGGGGGCAGACATTGGGTCTCACCTCGTCTACTCCACCCTACTGGCGCCGACCCCATATAGGGGGTCGACCGTTGCCCGGATTTCAGTCCGTTTCACCGCGAGTTCCCCGAATTCGGCGACGTTTTACGAACGACTGAGAATCGGCGAGACGTTTTACAAACGTATTTGCGGGCGTTTCATAGTTTCGCAGAGAATCCGACCACAATCGGTGTCAGTCCCGATTCCCCCGGCTCGTGAGCGCTCCCGAGGCATCCGGAGGCGTCGCTCGGCAGTGGAGCGGTCTCGACGCGCAGCGCCGTCGCTACGTGCGGTGGAAGTCAGAGAAGTGCCCGGGGAGGGTTTTGAACCCTCGATCTCCGCATGTCCCAGGTTCGAGGCTCGGCGGGCCTCGCGGACATGCTGAGCATCCACGTGGCGAGTGGGATGCCGCACCGAAGCTCGGAACCCTATGAGTGCGGCGCTATGACCAGCTAAGCCACCCGGGCTCGATTCCGGCTAGGGGGAGGTCGCTCTTGAAGGTTCTCATCTCGACCGACGCACCCGCCGGGTTTAAGCCGAGGCGGTTGCTTCGGGCGTACATGAACGTACCTGCGCTCGTCCAGTCCTCGCTCGGGGGCGAGGACGTCGCCGCGCACGTGCCGCTGAAGGGGGAGGACGCGGTGTTCGTCACGCCGACGCGCACGCTCGTCTTCACGGCCGACGGCCTGCTGAGCGACGAGAGCGTCGAGGAGTTCCCGCACGACGCCGAGGGCGTCGACGTCAGCGAGGGCCGACGGAAGGCGAAGGTGACGCTGGACTACGGCCTCGACGGCGAGGAGTCGTTCTCGGTGCCGTCGGGGAAGCTCGACGACGTGCTCCACCCGATTCTGGCGGGCGTGCTGAACGCCGCAGACGTGACCGAGCCCGGCGAGACGGTCAAGCGGACGTACCGGTTCAGCGAACTCACGCTCGTCGTGACCAGCGACCGCGTCGTGAAGCACATCGGCGCGGCCGTCTGGGGGACCGAGTACGAAGAGATTCACTACGAGACGGTGACCGGCATCGACGCCGAGGAGGGCAACGTCTCCAGCCAGCTCGTCCTCGAGACGACCGCGCGCACCCAGCGCATCAAGGCGCCCAACGAGCAGTTCCGGGACGTCCGCGAGACCGTCGCGGACGCCGTCTACGCGTACCACGACGCCGCCAACGCCGCGGAGTTCGAGCGCATGAACGTCGACGAGGACGCCGGTGCGGCCACCGACGAGGTGTCGTTCGACAGCGGTGTCGACCCCATCGACACCAGCGGCGTCGGCGAGGACGACGCGGCCGAGCCCGACCAGTCCGCGGGCGCGGACGCCGACGGGAGCGACGCGGCGAGCGCGACGGGCGAACCAACGGACGGCGCGGACGGCGACGAGTTCGCGTCCAGCGGCTTCCAGACCGCGGCCGCGAAAGTCGAGCCGCCAATCGACCCCGAGGAACTGGACGCCGAACTCGACGATCTCGAAACCACCATCGAGGAGCTCGCCGAGGCGCTGGCCGAGCAGCGCGAGCTCGCCGAGCGCCAGCGCGAGGCCCTCGAATCCCAGCAGGCGGTCATCGACGCCCAGCGAGAGCGCCTCGCGGCGCTGCGCGACCTCGCTGACGACGCGTAACTACTCGCGCCCGGTGACCTTCCGGATGCACGACGACCCGAACGCGCCGAGTTCGCCGTGCTCGAAGTTGATGAAGTAGCCCGTGGAGATGGACGCGCCGCAGCGCCGACACGAGAACTCCCCCTCTTTCGTAATCACGTCCGACTGGAAGGAGACGTAGCTGCCTCCCTGCGGCTGGACTTCCCCGTTCTCGCGCTCGACGACGCCGCGGCGCTCGGCCGCCTCCAGAATCTCGCGGGTGGTCCGCGGGTGCGTCGTCACGGTTTCGAGGCGGTCGACGGCGTCGGCGACGGGCAGCGACTCGAATTCGAGGCTGGCGAGCAGCTCCACCCCGAGTTCGACCGGGTCCTCCACGTCCCCGGCGTCGCCGGCTGTCATGTGTCGTGGTGGGGCGAGCGCGCGCTTAACGCTTGCGCGACGGTCGAAGGGACAACGCTAAACCCGCTGCTCGGGTAGCAGGCGGCGATGAAACGGTACGCGGCCGGCGTCGCGCTCACGGCCCTGCTCGCGGTCGCGGTCGTCGCGCGGCCCGCGGACGCGCTCGGTGCGCTCCGCGCCGCCCTCGCCAGCCCGTGGTTCCCCGTCCTGCTGGTCGGCATGTACGCGGTGCGGCCGCTGCTCGGCTGGCCCGTCAGCGTGCTCTCCGCGCTCGTTGGCTTCCAGTACGGGCTCGTCGCGGGCGTTCCGCTCGCGCTCGCTGGTGCGGTCGCCACGAGCCTCCCGGCGTACGCCGCCGGCCGGTACGCGCCCGCCGACGGCCGGCTGTTCGGGCGGTTCTCGGACGGCAGCCGGCGCTTCTTCGCCGCGACCGGCGACGTCCGGGGGCTCGTCGCCGCGCGCTTCGCGCCCACGCCCGCGGAACCGATTTCGGCGGCCGCGGGCGCCGGCAACGTGAGTCTCCGGTCGTTCGTGGCGGGGACGCTCGTCGGCGAACTCCCGTGGGTCGTCGCCACCGTCGCGCTCGGCAGCGGCCTCGACGCGTTCACGGTCGCCGCGACGGACGTGAATCCAGTCGTCGTCGCGGGCGGCGTGCTCGCGGCCGCGGTGCTGTTGAGTCCGGTCGCCTATCGGACGTACCGGCGGCGCGCGTAGTCAGAACCGGAAGGGGTCGGCGCAGTCGGCTATCACGCCGTGCTGCGGGCAGACGTACTTGCAGTGGCGCTTGAACATCGCCGCGTCGCACATCGGACAGCGGCTCCCGCCGCGCCCGTCGGCCGCCGACTGAGTCATGTCCACGACTGGGTGCGCGACCACTATAGGCGTGACTCTCGCGGCGCGAGAACGGAGAGAAAGCCGCAGAGAGCTAGTTCGTCAGCTCAGCACTCGCTCCAGCCGCAGGACTCGCAGGTCTTGCAGCCTTCGCTGTAGTAGAGGGTCATCGACCCGCAGTCGGGGCACTCGGGGCTCTCGCCCGCGTCGATGAGCGACTGCGTGGCGTCGTCGGTCTGCTGCTGTTGGTCGTCGCCGGCGCCCGCGGGCCCCTGCGGGCCGCCGACGGCGGGCTCGGAGGCGGCGCCGCCGTCAGTCTCGGGCGTGGACACGCCGTCGGCGACCTCGCCGAGGCGCTGCTGCTGAGGGTAGGCGGCGCGGTCGACGTCGCCGTCGAGGTAGCGCCGCAGCGCGGTGCCGAACGCGTCCGGGATGGAGTTGACCTGTTCGCCCTTGTCCCACGCGACCTTCGGCGAGCGGATGCCCTGCAGCTTGTCCGCGATTTCCTCGGGGTCGACGCCGGAGCGCAGCGCCACCGAGATGGTCTTCGCCAGCGCCTCGGTGAACGAGCCCGTGAAGCCGCCGGAGTTGCCGGTGTTGGCGAACAGCTCGAACGGCCGCTCGCGCTCGGGGTCCTCATTGATGGTGACGTAGAGCTTCCCGTAGCCCGTGTCGACGCGCTGGGTGACGCCGTGGAGGAGGTCGGGGCGGGCCTGCTTCTCGGCGAACTCGCCGTCGAAGGCGTCCTCCTCGCCCGCGAAGATGTCGCGGAGGTCCTCGCCGAACGCGGCCTGCACGTCCTCGTTGTCGAGGAAGCCCTCGATGCCGCCGAACGTCTCCTCGATGGTCTCGACGATGGCCTCGGCGGCCTCGTCCTCGTCCATCTCGGAGAACTCGGTGTTCTCGGCGCGCGTCGTCAGCACCTGCTTGCTGCGGGTGCCGTCGCGGTAGACGGTGACGCCCTTCCCGCCGTTGTCGTAGATGTAGCGGTACACCTCGTCCATGTCCTCGACGGACGCGTCGTTCGGGAAGTTACACGTCTTCGAGATGGCGGAGTCGACGCCCTGCTGGCAGGCCGTCTGGACCGCCGCGTGGTCCTTCCCGGAGAGGTCGGAGGTGACGACGAACAGCTCGCCGATGGAGTCCGGGACGGTCGTCAGCCCGTCCACGCCGTCGAAGTCGTTGTTCGCCATCTGCTCTTGGGCCTCTTCCTTGACGGCGTCGACGTCGATGTCGTTGGCCTCCAGCGTGCGGAGGAAGTAGTCGTCGAACTCCACGAGCATCTCGTCGCCCTGCACGTCGTCGCTGACGTTCTTGTAGTAGGCGACGTTGTAGATGGGCTCGCAGCCGCCCGTGGTGTTCCCGACCATCGACGTGGTGCCGGTCGGCGCGATGGTCGTCGTGTTGTGGTTCCGAATCGGGAAGCCGTCCTCCCAGTCGGCGGGGTCCTCGCCCGTGTGGTGCTCGAACCACTCGGGGTACTCCGTCGGGTCGGCGTACTTGGACTTGTCCCACTCGTCGAAGCTCCCGCGCTCGGTGGCGAGCTCGTGGCTGGCTTCCTTCGAGCCGTGGTCGATGTGGCGCATGACCTGCCGGGCAATCTCGTTGCCCTCCTCGCTGCCGTACTTCACGCCGAGCTGGATGTACAGCTGCGCGAGGCCCATGACGCCGAGGCCGACCTTCCGCATCTCGGAGACCTTCTGCTCGATCTCCTCGACGGGGAAGTCCGACATCGTGACGACGTTCTCGAGGAAGCGCGTGCCGGCCTCGATGCGCTGGTCGAACTCCTCGTTGTCCAGCGCCTCGTCGAGGAACCGGTTGACGCCCGCTTCGAGGGAGTCGAACTCGTGTTCCTCGCTCCAGACGCGCCAGTCGGGGGCGTCCTGCGCGGCGAGCGTCGAGAGGTTGATGTGGCCGAGGTTACACGCCTCGTACTCTTCGAGGGGCTGCTCGCCGCAGGGGTTCGTGGCGAGGATGCGGTGCTCGGGGTGCTCCTCGACGTCGAAGGAGTGCTGCTTGTTGACGCGTTCGAGGTAGATGACGCCGGGTTCGCCGTTCTCGTGGGCGCCCTGCACGATGCGCTCCCAGACCAGTTCCGCGGGCAGGGTGAGCTCCTCGCCGGGCGTGACGTAGTCGCCGAGCCCGTACCGGGAGTACATCTCCTTGGTCTCCTCGGTGGCGATGTGGGGCTCCTCGGTGCGCGGGTTGGTGAACGTGTACTCCTCGCCGTTCTCCAGCGCCTCCATGAAGCCGTCCGTGACGCCGACAGAGATGTTGAAGTTCGAGAGGTGGCCCTCCACGGCGTTGCGGAGGTGCTCGGGGACGCGGCCGTCCTCGTCGATGAGTTCGCGGGCCTCTTCGAGGGCCTCGGAGAACTCGGTGTACGTGTAGTCGTCGGGGTCGTTGAGCTTCAGCGTGTGCGCCAGCGAGACGTCCTTGTTCTTCGCGTGGATGAACTCGATGACGTCCGGGTGACTCACGCGCATCACGGCCATCTGCGCGCCGCGGCGCGCGCCGCCCTGCGCGATGGTCTCGCACATCTGGTCGAACGTCTCCATGAACGTCAGCGGGCCGGAGGCAATCCCACCCGTGGAGCCGACGGTGTCGCCGTACGGCCGGAGCTTCCAGAACGCGTACCCCATGCCGCCGCCGGACTGGAAGACCTCAGCGGCCTCCTTGGCGGTCTGGTGGATGTCGGTGATGTCGTCGTCCGGGGAGTCGACGAAACAGGCGGAGAGCTGTTGGAGCTCGTCGCCGGCGTTCATCAGCGTCGGGGAGTTCGGCATGAACGACAGGTCCGCCATGAGCTGCTGGAACTCCTCGCGCTGGGCCTCGACGTGCTCGCGGACGGACTCGTCGTCGAGTTCGGGGACGACGGTGTCGTACGCGAACTTGTTGACGTTCGACTCGGTGAGCTCGACCGTCTCCTCGGTGTCCTCGGGGGAGACGCCGTCACCGAAGACCTCCTCGGCGAGTTCGTCGCGGCGCGGGTGGTCGGGCTTCAGCTGGTCCGGGGAGACCTCGACGGGGTCGTCGCTCTCGTAGACGACCTCCGCGAGCGCGATGTTCTTGGCGACGCGCGGGAACAGGTCCTCCTGCTCCTCGATGTGGTCGCCGTCGGTATTCTTGCGGAGGTAGCGCGCCGGCAGGATGTTGTGGTAGGCGTTCGCAGTGAGCCGGTCTTCGAGCGTGTCGCCGGTCGTCCGCTTGATGGGCAGGTCGACTTCGTCCGCGGAGACGTTCGGCGTGCTCATTGACACTCACTCCGCTGCACAGTCCGTGTGGTGGGTTGTTGGTGTATCATGGATGGTCGAATTTCGGGTGTCGTCAGGGACGACAAGGTACCGGGCACGGGTGGTTAGTAGTTGTGTTTCCGGCCCCCCGTGCTGGCGGTCCCCAACGCGGCCCGAATCGGCGTAGTCGAACCGTAGGGCTGGCACCGATATAATGATGTCCAAAGCGCGGTGAAAGTGGCCGCCCGTGGTCGCCGGAAACCCCCGACGTGGCCCGGGTTTCAGTTTCGGTCCCGTCGACCCGACAGAACGAGACCCCGCCGGCGTGCCCCCTCGCTTAAGTCCGTGGTCCGCGTGGACCCGAGCATGCTCGCTGCACTCGCGCTCGGCGGCCTCACGTCGTCGCCGCTGGGCACGCTGCTGGTCGCGCTCGTCGCCGTCACGGTCATCGTGCTGGTGGGCCGGTTCGTGCTCAGCGTCGCGTGGAAACTGCTCGTCGTCGCAACCCTGCTCGTCGGCGCGGCGTGGGCCGTGACGACGGTCCTCGGCTGAACGCGCCGTCGCGCGCTGCGAACGGGCGCAACGAATTTCCCGTCGCCGAACGCGGCCAGACGTATGACCGAGCGATTCTCGACCATGCAGACGCTGTTCGCCGGGACGCAGGTGACGCTACTAGGGATTTTCGCGCTTATGCTCGGCGTCGTACTGCCGGAGGCAAGCGTCGACGCGTTCGCCGGCGCGGGCATCCTCGCCGCGATAGCCGGCACCGCAGTCGTCGGCTACGGCGTCGCGGACTGAGACGCCACCGAGGAGAGGAAGTTCTCCACGAGGTCGTGGCCGGCCGCGGTGAGCACGCTCTCCGGGTGGAACTGCACGCACTCGATGGGGTGCTCGCGGTGCCGCACCGCCATCGCGAGTTCGGTGCCGTCGTGGTCGGTGCGCGCGGACACCTCGAAGCAGTCCGGAATCGCGTCGCAGGCCAGCGAGTGGTACCGGGCGGCCGGGAACCCCTGCTCGATGCCGTCGAAGACGCCGCGGCCGTCGTGCTCGACGGGGCTGGTCTTGCCGTGCATCGGCGCGGGCGCGCGGTCGACCGTGCCGCCGTACTCGTAGACCGCGGCCTCCATCCCGAGGCAGACGCCGAGCGTCGGCACCTCGGTACTCACCTCGCGGAGCACGGGCGCGGTGACGCCCACGTCGCGGTCGTTCTTCGGATGGCCGGGGCCGGGGCTGATGACGACTGCGTCCGGGTCCGCGTCGCGCACGTCGGCGAGGCTCGCGGTGTTCTTCAGGACGGTCGTCTGCGGGCGCGCGCCGCCGACGGTCTGCTCGGAGACGTACTCCACGAGGTTGTACGTGAACGAGTCGAAGTTGTCGACGAAGACGACGTTCATCGCTGTCCCTCCGGTTCCTCGCGGATGCGGTCGACAGCCGCGAGCACGCCGTCCATCTTCGCCTCCGTCTCGTCAAACTCCGCCGCGGGGTCGCTGTCCGCGACGATGCCCGCGCCGGCGCGCACGCGGAGGGTGTCCGTGGCTCGCGGCTCGTCGCCGTCTTCTCGCTGGCTCCGCCCGCTCGAACGATCCGAGGGACTTCGTCCCTCGCTACTCGCTCGTTCCGCGGACTCGCTCCGCTCGTCCGCGTGACTGATTGTCGCAGACCGAATCGTGATGGCGAACTCGGCGTCGCCGTTCCACGAGAAGTAGCCGACGCCGCCGCCGTAGATGCCCCGCGGGGAGGCTTCCAGCGCGTGGATGTGCTCCATCGCGCGGACCTTCGGCGCGCCCGACAGCGTGCCAGCGGGGAACGACGCGCGGGTCGCGTCGAAGGCGTCCCGGTCGTCGCGCAGCGTCCCTGTGACGGTTGACTCGATGTGCTGGACGTGGCTGTACTTGAGCACGCGCATGAACTCGGGGACGCGGACGCTCCCGGGTTCGCTGACGCGGCGCACGTCGTTCCGCGAGAGGTCGACGAGCATCGTGTGCTCGGCGCGCTCTTTCTCGTCGGCGAGCATCTCGCCGGCGAGCCGGCGGTCCTCGACCGGGCTCGACCCCCGGGGGCAGGTGCCTGCGATGGGGTTGTTGAGCACGGTGTCGTCGTGGACCGCCACGAGCGTCTCGGGGCTCGCGCCGACGACGGTGCGGTCGTCGTGCGAGAGCAAGAACATGTACGGCGAGGGGTTCACGTCGCGGAGCGCCGCATAGAGGCCGCGCGGGTCCACGTCGCCGTCGAGTTCGCGCGTCCGAGAGACGACCGCCTGATACACCTCGCCGTCGAGGACGGCTTCCTTAGCCTTCTCGACGCTGTCCTCGTACTCGTCGCGGGCGCCCGCCCGCTCGTCGGTGACGCGGAAGCCGCCGAACTCAGGTTCAGTGGCTGCCGCGAGTTCGCGCTGCACGCGCCCGGCCTCGGCTTCGAGGGCGTCGTAGACGGTATCCGGGTCGTCGTCTTCGCCCACAAGAGGGGTGAACACCAGCGAGACGGTGTCGGTCGCGCGGTCGAAGACGAGCGTGCGCGTCGTCAGCACGAACTCGGCGTCGGGCAGCGGCGTCGCCGGGCGCTCGACGCCCACCTCGTCGAGCCAGAGGTCGTAGACGGCGTCGTACGCGAGGAAGCCGACGAGCCCGCCGTCGAGCAGTTGGCGGTCCTCGTCGGGGAAGCCGCGGCGGTCCACGTCCGGGAGCGCGCCCCGCAGGCGGTCGAGCACGTCCCCGTCGCTGGCGTCGAGGAACTCCGTCACGCGGTCGTCGCCTAACGCCTGCACTTCGGTGTCGTCGGGGCGGACGGTGACGACGGCGGCGGGGTCGTAGCCGACGAACGAGTAGCGCGCGTGGCGGTCTTCGGTCGCGTCCGACGGCCGGAACGCGCCGTCCGGGTCGCTCGCGGAGGTCTTGTCCGCGCTTTCGAGGAGGAAGCCGTACTCGCCGTCGGTGAGCGTGGCGTACGCGGTCAGTGGTGACGCGGAGACGTCGAGGTCGGCGGCCACGCGGACGACGGCAGGGCCGTCGCCGGCGAGGGCGGTGAACTCGCTGCGCGTGGTGTCCAGCCCCGCAGCGGCCGCCCCCTCGGCGTCGGTCACGCCTCCACCTCCCGGTGCCCGGTCGCGTTGGCGACGAACCGCCGGACAGCGTCGTGGTCCTTCTCGCCCCCTGTCTTCTCGACGCCGGAGGCGACGTCCACCGCGAACGGCTCGACCGTCGAGACGGCCTCGGCGACGTTCTCGGGCGTGAGCCCGCCCGCGAGCACGACCGGCGAGTCCACGCTGTCGGCGAACTCGCGGGTCGCGTCCCAGTCGTGCGTGCGGCCCGTGCCGCCCGCGCCCGCCGCGTCCACGGAGTCAACGAGCAGCGCGTCGGCGGCGTCGTCGTAGCGCGCGCCCTCGGGGTCCTCGGCGTCGACGGTCTGTAGGACCGCCGCCGAAGTGTTGGCCGCGACGTGCTCGACGCCGGCGACGGAGATCTCGGTGTGCAGTTGGACCGCGTCCGCCTCCACCCGCTCGACGAGGTCGGCGGCGCGCTCGGGCGTCTCGGGCATCGTCACGAGCACCGTCGTGACGAACGGCGGCGCGGCGGCCGCGAGGTCGGCGGCGCGCGCGACGCTCACCTCGCGGGGCGTGTCCACGGGCACGTCCGCGATGAACCCCACGGCGTCCGCGCCGGCGTCGACGGCCGCGCGGAGGTCGCCCTCGTTCGTGAGTCCGCAGACCTTCGCGCGCGTCATCGCGTCGCCGTCGCGGGGTCCCGCAGCGTCTCCAGCGTCTCCCCGGCCGCCCCGGAGTCGATGGCCTCGGCGGCGCGTTCGGCGCCCGCTTCGAGGGAGTCGGCCTCGCCCGCGACGTAGATGGCAGCGCCAGCGTTGGCGAGGATGATGTCGCGTTTCGCACCGGTCACGTCGCCGGTGACGATGCCGCGGAGGTCCGCCGCGTTCTCCTCGGGGGTACCACCGGACACGTCCTCGATGGGGGCCTCGTCGAGCCCGAAGTCAGCGGGCGTGACGGTGTACTCCTCGATGTCGCCGCCGTCGAGTTCGGCGACGACGGACTCGCCGTGGAGCGCGAACTCGTCGAGGCCGTCGCCGTGGACGACGAGCGCGCGGTCGACGCCCATGTGCGAGAGCGCGCGAGCGAGCACGGGCACGAGGTCGGGGTCGTAGACGCCGACGACTTGGGCGTCCGCGCCGGCGGGGTTGGTCAGCGGGCCGAGCACGTTGAAGATGGTGCGCACGCCGAGGTCGCGGCGCGGGCCGATGACCGCCTTCATCGCGGGGTGGAACGCGGGCGCGTGCATGTAGCCGATGCCGTCCTCCTCGATGCGCCGCTCGACCGCATCCGGGCTGGCGTCGAGGTCGACGCCGACCTCTTCGAGCACGTCCGAACTCCCGGACGACGAGGAGACGGAGTAGTTGCCGTGCTTGGCGACGGGGACGCCGGCGCCGGCGGCGACCATCGTCGACGTCGTGGAGACGTTGATGGTGTCGTAGTCGTCGCCGCCCGTGCCGCACGTGTCGACGAGCGGGTCGCGGTCCGGGTCGATGGTGTTGGCGGCGTCGCGCATCCCCTGCGCGAACCCCGCGATTTCGGTCTCGGTCTCGCCCTTCGCGCGGAGCGCGGCGAGCAGCGCGCCGATTTCCGCGTCTGTCGCGCCCTCGAACAGCCGTGTGACGGCGTCACGCGCTTCGTCGAGAGTGAGGTCCTCGCCGGCGGTGACGCGCTCGATGTATTCCTGCATTGTGGACACCAATGTACTGTTTCGCGTTGTAGTGTACAAACCTGTACAGTGACTTAACTCTGCCGGGGGACGCGTTGCCGTACGGGGTACCGATTCGAAACCTTCAACTATACCCTCGGACTACCGTGGAGTGCAGAGGAAGCCAGCGCGGGTTGGTGGTCTAGTCAGGCTATGACACCTCCTTGACATGGAGGAGGTCGGCGGTTCAAATCCGCCCCAACCCACTACACTCCCTCCGGTCGTGTTAACCGCACGACGGCGGGAACTTTTCCACAACTTTCGGCGCTGAGAACGAGGTATATCGCTCTCAATTCATTCCGCTTCGCAACGACCCACTACGATGTCCGGTGATTAGGACCTAATTTACAGAATAGCCCTGTTCGGTTGTAAATCTATGGGAGATCCATAACGACGAGAAGGCGCTAGCCGATAGTAGCCCAGTTAGAACAATAATCAATCAGGGGCGGCGTAGAATATGTGTAAGTCACTCAGAAAATTTTGGAATTTCAGTAGGGTTTCCGGACTGCCATAATTTTATGATTGGGCGATTATTGGCGGATTACTAGTGTATATATCCAAAATCAAACCACCAGTCGGATGGTTGCAGATCTGAAAAATTGATGTGCTTTGAGGGCGGTGTGAGCGGGATTTTTTCAAAAATATGTAGCAAACCCCTTTTGCCCTATTAAATCTCCTTGAGAAGTCTATGAGGCGGGTTAAAATCGATTTTGGTACTATAACAGTCATCCCATTCGACAAGAAGGGGCGCTCCCGACGTCCCTTTGAATGACTGTATAGGATAGATCTTATGGGATAGACCTTTTAGGATGTCTCAAACTTCGTTTCAATACTGCGGTCACTTCTCGTCGTTAAGGAGTGCTGTAACCAAGTAATTAAACTTCGTTTCAGTAAGGGTTACAATCTAAATGGGGTACTACTGAGGACAATAGTATGTATACAATATATGCTTTGGGAAGAGTTAACACACATATTGGATAGTTTGAGAAGGCAGAATTAAACTATATATAGATATAACTGACTGAATGTAAAACTACCGGGAGCGGAGTATTCTACTGTAGAACATCAAGGCGCTCCTCGTACTCCTCCTTAGAGATTTCTCCCTCCGCATATCGTTGGCGAAGTGTTTCAATAGCCGATTTATCTTTTCCGTTTTCCGCCACATGGTTTGTTTGGTTGTTCCGTAATCGGTTAATTTCCTCCCGTAATTCCTTAAACTCCTCATTATGCAGGAAGTTAAATCCGACTGTGTTTTCGTCATCTAACTGTTCAAAGAATCCGTCTCCACTTTCTTCATGCCCGCTTTCACCGAACTTTATGTGTCCGCCGGAAAAATAAGTAGCCTCCTCAAGGTTAATCCCTGAAATTTCATTTAGCGGAATAGTTTTAGATGGTGGTTTATGGAAGGGAATGTATTGGCTCAAGAACCATTCATTTGTTATTTTAATTCGGTCTTTGTATAGTGTAACCTGAGCCCCCGCGCCTTTTGCAAACTGAATCTCTTCACTCATTTGTAATTAAACTGGTCTAGTATAATATATTTAAATTTGGTGGTGTTATACACCAACCATTACTACCTAAGGTGCCTACACGTTCTCAAGATATTCTCGTCGCACCTCCGCTTTCTCCTCTTCTGTACGGGAGTCATAGTGCTGTTCCAGCACTTTCCGACTTACATTCATTCGCTCAGAAACCACATCTTTGGGGACGTCTGAGTTTAGGTGTTCAGTTATCGCACTCCGCCGGATCGGATGGGGACTAACAGAAGAGGGGCATTCATAGGATTTCTTAACGCGTTTGCGGGCACTACAGTCCGCTAATTCTTTTTCGTGAGGACATTCACCCGTATACTGACAAGGCTCCGTTAAGTGTTCCGTGTAAAGCCGGAGTGTTTGTGTAGTTGCCCGCCCTTGCCGAGTCGGAAATAGGGGCTTCCTGTCGTACTCGTCTGTCTTATCCAAGCGATTGTGTTTGATATAGTCGGAAAGAGCGCCCTTCAGTCCATCCTGAGAAACGTAGACTGCGCGCTCTCCCTCTTCTCCATTCTTCAACGGTGTACCTTCTTCGGGGCGGTGGCGGACGTGTAGAAGATGTTTGTCGGGCTTCCAGTCATCGACGTCTAATGCACGAATAGACCCAATTCGCATTCCGGAATGATACAGTAGGTAGAAGAGAACGTGATTCCGTGAGGCGTAGTCAAACTGCTGGTAGTATTCTAAGATGGCACTAACTCGTTCCGGGGCGATTGTAGCGTCTCGCACGGGGTTTTCCGGACGTGGTATATCGAGTTTGTCCGCCAGTCCATCTTCTACAAGTTCCCGTTGTTCACACCACCGGAGCAAAGCCCGGATTGACATTAGGTTGTTATACAGGGTTTGCTCGTTAATTTCAGAATTCTCCCTCCTCCATGTCTTATACTGGTTTACAACGTACCCGTTCAGATCCCCGATATCCTCAATCTCAATTTCTTCAGTCCATTCAACAAACGAGCGGAGGTGGTACTTCTGGTTGACAAGGGTGCTTTCCCGAACCTCGTGTTTTCGTTCGTTCTGGAATTGGTCAATAACTGCCTGTGGCGATTCGGTGAATTTCGTCATGGTTGGGTTTGATTGAGCCCGAACCACCGGCATCGATGGACTGCCTGTGTTGTGGAGGAGTCGGCGGTTCAAATCCGCCCCAACCCACTTCTCTGATACTCGAACCGACGAGCACCGCGTAGCGTGTGCGAGTCGTTCGGCACTGTGAATGGGGTTCGGATTTGAACCACGGAAGTCGCGCGCAGCGAACGCAGTGAGCGAGCACGTCTTCCCGAGGTTCACAATCCGCCCCAACCCACTTCTCAGTTACTTCGGGCCACTCAGCGACGGCTGTGTCGCTGAGTGCGTGATTGCCGCGTGAATAGGGTGCGGAGTTACGTCCGTCTCGTGGCTGTCGTGCCGACGAAGAAACCGATATCAGTCTACCGTCCCAACAGGCACGTAATGAGCGACGCAGACGGGATAGTCGGCGCAAACGACACCCGCGAGGAGATCATGGAGGCGACGTTCCGCGCACTCAGCGAGCACGGGTACAAGGACCTCCGGGTGCGGGACATCGGGGCGGAGATGGAGCTGTCGCGGCAGGTCATCCACTACCACTTCGACGGGAAGTACGACCTGCTGTCGTCGTTCCTGAAGTACGTCATCGACCAGTACGAGGGCAGCGTGGAGGTCGCGGCGGACATGGACCCGCGCTCCGAATTGGACGCGCGCATCGACCAGTGCCTGTTCGGGCCGGAGTTCGACGAGTTCACGCACTGGGACCGGATGAAGGTCTACCACGAGCTGTACGCGCACGCGCAGAACGACGAGGAGCACCGCGAGCTCTTCGACGAGCACTACGCGCGGCTTCGCGCGAGCATCGTGGACGTCATCGAGGAGGGCATCGAGCGCGGCGTCTTCCGGGACGTGGACGCCGAGCGGATGGGCCAGCTCGTCACGGACGTGATTCACGCGGCCCGCGAGCGCCGCATCTCGCTGGGTCACGACGACGCGCCCGCGGAGGCCCGGGAGGCCATCGACGAGTTCGTACTCGATTCGCTAGAGCGCGAGGCGTAGGGACTCGCAACGAACACTACGTTTCGGAACGCGAGCGCTGGCGCTGTGGCTGGGCGCTCGTGAAAAATACGGAGCGGTGGAGCCGAGTTACAGCTCGGGGACGTCCGACGGCATGTCGAAGTCGTGGTAGTATTCGCCCTTCTCCTTCGAGAGGATGTCGAGGACGGCGGCCGCGCCGTCGCCGACGGCGATGGCGGCCTGCCACTTCGTGTCGCGGCCCATCGCGCCGGTCGCGTAGACGCCGTCGATGGACGTCTGCATGTCGACGTTCACGTCGACGACGTCCTCGTCGGTGAACTCGCAGCCGAGATCCTCGGCGAGGTCGCGGTTGCCGCCGGTGGCGAGCACCACGTAGTCGGCCTCGTAGTCGCCGTCCTCGGTCGTGAGCGCGAAGCCGTCACCGGACTGCTCGACGGCGGTGACTTCCTCGTTCTCGTGGAGGTCGGCGCCGCGGGCCTCCGCCTGCTTCTGGGCGACGTCGACGAACGTCATCCCGTCCATCGAGCGGACGCCCGGGTAGTTGAACAAGTGGGCCTTGTGCATCCACGTCTCGTCGGTGTCGAAGACGACAGTTTCGAGGTCGTTCTTCGCGGCGAACTGTGCTGCGGACAGGCCGGCGGGACCGCCGCCGACGACTGCTACATCTGCCATGGGCGTACGTGGGTGCTCCCGGAGGAAGTAACTTACCATCAGGTAAAAGGCGGCAGTTCCTGCCGAGTCGCGCTCGGCAGGCGTCAGCGGACGGCTGTGTCCGGTTTCAGAGGACGAACGGGCCGCGCTGCTGAATCGGCTCGTTGTGCGGCTGGCCGGCGACTGCGACCACGCGCAGCGCGGAGTCGGTGCGGAGTTCGACCGCGGTCGCGTCGGTGACCGCGAGCACGTCGCCCTCGCCGAACGCGCTGCCGTCAACGGTGCCCTCGCCGGCGACGCCGTAGACGAAACCGGTCCACTCCTCGGGAACCGTCCACTCCCACGCGTCGGAGACGCGGACGTCGAGGTACTCCATGGGAGTGTGGAGGGACAGCGGCGAGTCGTCGCCGACGACCGTCGTCACGGTCGCGCCGTCGTACTCGGTGGTGGGGAGGTCGGCCTGCGTGGCGTCCACGTAGTCCGGGTCGGCCTCCTTCTGGTCCCGAGGGAGGTTCACCCACAGCTGGAGGCCGTTACAGCCGCGCCCGCCCGCGGGGAACTCGGAGTGGCGGATGCCGCTGCCGGTCGTGATGCGCATGGCGTCGCCCTCCTCGGCGACGTTGGTGACGCCCAGCGAGTCCTCGTGGTCCATCCCGCCGTCGATCATGTAGGAGACGATTTCGAAGCCCCGGTGGGGGTGCATCGGGAACCCTTGGTCTGGGTCGATGTAGAACCGCTCGAAGAGGACGAACGGGTCGAGGTGCTCGGGGTGGTGGCTCGTCGGGAACGCGCGGTTCGAGTTCACGCCGGTCCCGTGCCGCACTCGCTCGCCGGGAACGGGGCCGTCGGTCGCCGCAGCGTCGTTGGCGTTCATACCCCACGCTTGTTTACCAGACAGTAAAACACGTCGGATGGGGGCGGGCCTCTCCCACAGTAGGTGTTCGCTGGCTGTGAATCGGCGGATGTCACTCCATTCACCCCGCTTTTACGCTGTTCTACCGTTCGGTAAAACGCAGATGACTACCGACCTGTCCATCGACGCCGACTGGAGCGCGCAGTACATCGACGGCGAGTGGGTCGCCGCCGAGGACGGTGAGACCACCGACGTCGAGGACCCCTCGACGCGCGAGGTCGTCGCCGAAGTCCCCGCCGCAACCGAGAGTGACGTGAACGACGCCTACGAGGCCGCGGCGCGAGCGCAGGAGAAGTGGGCCGAGGCCCCGCCAGCCCAGCGCTCGGCCGTCGTCCAGCAGTTCCTGCAGGCGCTGCAGGAGCACTCCGAGGACGTCGTGGACCTGCTGGCCCACGAGGTCGGTGGCTCCCAGATCATGGGCGAGACGTCCATCCAAATCGCCTCCGACCACGCTGGCGAGGCGGCGACGCTGCCCCGGCGGATGAAGGGCGAGCACGCCGACTCGAACATCCCCGGGAAGGAGAACATCGTCGAACGCGGCCCGAAGGGCGTCGTCACGGTGATTTCGCCGTGGAACTTCCCCCTGAACCTGAGCGCGCGGGCGGTCCTGCCCGCCGTCGCCGCGGGGAACAGCGTCGTCCTCAAGCCCTCCACGAACTCTCCGATTACGGGCGGGCTGCTGTTCGCCAAGCTCTTCGAGCAGACCGACCTCCCTGAGGGCGTCGTGAACGTCGTCACGGGTCGCGGGTCGGAAATCGGCGACCGGGTCGCCAGCCACCCCGAGAGCGACGTGGTCTCGTTCACGGGCTCCACGGAGGTCGGCCAGCACGTCGCGGGCCTCGCGGGCGAGAACCTCGCGGTCCCCGCGATGGAACTCGGCGGCAACAACGCGTTCGTCGTCGCCGGCGACGCCGACGTGGACCGCGCCGTCGACGCCGCGACGTTCGGCTCGTTCGTCCATCAGGGACAGGTCTGCATCTCCATCAACCGCCACATCGTCCACGAGGACATCTACGACGAGTACGTCGAGAAGCTCACCGAGCGCGCCGAGGAACTCGCCGTCGGGAGTGCCCACGAGCCCGACACCGTGGTCGGCCCCATCATCGACGAGTCCCAGCGCGACGAGATGCTCGAATACGTCGAGCAGACCGTCGACGCCGGCGCCACCCTCGAAACCGGCGGCGAGACCGCCGACGTGGAGGGCGTCGAGGACTCGCTGGTCGTCCGCCCTACGGTCCTCTCGGACGTGACCAACGACATGGCGGCCGCGTGCAACGAGCACTTCGGCCCCATCGCGCCCGTCATCCCGTTCTCGACCGTCGACGAGGCCGTCGAAATCGCCAACGACACCGAGTACGGCCTCTCCGGCGCCGTCCACAGCGGCGACCTCTCGGTGGCGAAGGACATCGCAGGCCGCATGGAGACCGGCAACGTCCACATCAACGACCAGCCCATCAACGACGAGGCCCACGTGCCGTTCAGCGGCATCGGCGCGTCCGGCGTGGGCGAGTACAACAGCGACGCGTTCCTCCGCGAAATCACGGAGACGAAGTGGATTAGCATCCAGCACGAGCCCCGCGACTACCCGCTGTAAGCCGCGCTCGGGAGTTACTCCCACCAGCGGCCGTCGCGGTCGTCGTCCCGCCCGTCCAACGGCTCCGGGAACTCGCCTTCTTGCGCGCCGAACGAGTACGCCAGCCAGTAGCCGACGTGCCACGCGACGCTGTCCTCGTCGGCGTTCGCCGTCGTAATCGTCGCGTCCGTGTAGTATTCGAGCGCGTCGTCGCCGTCGGTGCTGTACCCGCGGACCTCCCCGCAGGACCCGCCGCTGTAGCCGTCGCCGCACGCGGACGGGTCGTCGGTCACGCGAATCACGATGTCCGCCGCGGACGTGTTCCCCGTGCGCGTGAACGTCGGCGTCTCGGCCGTGAAGAAGCCCTCCGCGCCCGACTCGAAGTAGCCCAGCGCGGCCTCGACTTGGTCGGCTTCGAGGTCGGTCGTGTCGCCCTCGACGGCCACGGAGACGTTCGTCGTCCGCCACGGGTACGCGACCGTCCGCGCGTCCGGCACGGGGAGCCGGGTGGCGTTCGCGGTCGCGCTCATCAGCGGCATCGGCGCCTGCCCGTGGAGCCGGCCGTGGAGGTGGCCGAACTCGTGTTTCAGCGTTTCGAGGGTGCTCTCGTCGGTGTACCCCGTCTCGATGGCTATCGTCTCCAGCTCGTACGTGCGGTCGTGGACGCCCAAGACGGGCGCGCAGCCGAGGATGGACGTGCCGGACTCGACGCCGCAGGTGGTGACGTTCGGCTCGAACCGGACGAGCACGTCCGGGTCCGTGGCGTTCGGTTCGACGCGGAAGTCCGCCGTGTAGTTCTTCGCGGCGTCGTCGGCGCCCTCCCAGTAGGCGACCGCGCGCTCCACGAGCGGCGTCACGTTCCGCTCGGTCGCCGCCGCGTCGACGCCGACGACCACGGGGCCGGGCTCGGGCCACGGGTCGCGGTTCGCGGGATTCGTCAGTTCGGGGAAGTCCGCGGGCTCGTCGTGCTCGGAGACGGACAGCAGTCGCCCGAACGCCCGCGCGGCGATGCGTTCGGTCGCGTTCGCCGTGTACCCGCCCGCCAGTTCGACCGTCGAAACGCCGGCTTCGGTCTCGCCGTCGGCGTACGTGTCGGTACACGAGTAGAAGGTGCCCGCGCTCGTCTCGCCGCCGCAGACCTGAATCCGCGGCGCGTACTCCACGGCCACGTCGGGGTTCGACGCGTTCGACGCGACCGCAAGTTCGACGCCGTACTCGGTGGCGTCGGCGTGGTCGTTCCAGTACGCCGCCGCCGCTCGCACCGCCTCAGTGTAGTCGGCGTCCGCGTACGGGCCGGTGTCGACGGAGACGGTCAGCCGCTCTGCGCCCCACGGGTTCGCCGGGCCAGCGGTGGTCTCAACCGGTGTCGCGTCAGTCGGCGCTCCGGGAGCCGTCGTCGCGCTCTGCCCCGCCTGTCCGCCACAGCCGGCGACGAGAAGCAGGGCCACGACGACGAGAACACGCGCTCGCATACCGCAGACGTTCGCGTCCGGGCGCTTAGTGGTGGCGCTAGGCGACCACGGCGGCTTCCAGCAGTTCGAGGGGGTGGCGGACGTCGTAACCCGTGCCGTGCTCCATCTGCATCGCGCACGTCGGGCACTCGGTCATCCCCGTCTCGCCGTCGGCGCCCTCCATGTGGTCGAACATCTCGTCGCCGATCTCCATCGAGGTCTCGTACTTCTCGGCCTTCCAGCCGTACGTCCCGGAGATGCCCGAGCAGGAGTCGCCCACGTCCTCGACGCCGACGCCGTCGAGGTCGCCGAACAGCTCGACGGCCTGTCGGTCGAGGCCCTGATTGCGGGCGTGGCAGGGCGCGTGGTACGCGAACTCCGCGGCGAGGTCGTTACCCACGTCGGCGTCCCCGAGCTCGCCTTCGAGGTCCTCGTGGATGCGGAGGTACTCGACGGACTCGAAGGTGTTTGCGGCCACCTCGTCGACGCCGTCGATGTCGAACAGCTCGGGGTACTCCTGGCGAATCGCCATCGAGCAGGACGTGCAGGACGCGATGGCGTCGTAGCCCTCCTCGACGAGGTCCGCCAGCGAGGAGATGTTGACCTCGGCGTCGCGGCGCGCGTCGTCGAGCATCCCGTTGGCGAACATCGGCGTCCCCGAACACCCCTGCTCGGGGACGACGATTTCGTAGCCGAAGTGCTCGTAGACGCGCACGAGCGCCTTCGCCACCTCCGGGGTGTTGTACTCGGCGTAGCAGCCGTGGAAGTACGCGACCTTCTTGTCGGCGTCGCGGGGCTCGCCGCGGCGCTCGCGGGCCTCGCGGGCGCGCTCCTTCGAGCCGGCGGCCCCGCCCTGTGCGGCCCACCACTCGGTGAACGTCTCCGTGGCGAAGTCGGGGAACTCGCGCTCGGCGGTGACGCCGAGCAGCTTCTCGCCGAGCCAGCGCGCCGGCCCGAAGTTCGCGGCGGCGTTCGCCACGCGCGGGAGCTTGCTCGCCAGCCACGCGGACTTCCGGTAGTTCGCCAGCAGGCGGTTCCGGACGTACTCCACGGAGAGCTTGCTCATCTCCTCGCTGACGTACTCGCCGCGGGCGGTGTTGTGCATCTGGGAGAGCGGGACGCCCGACGGGCACGCGTTGTCGCAGCGCATGCAGTTCGAGCAGTCCATCACGGAGTCGTCGACGGAGTGGTCGTCGTCGCGGCGCTTGAGCCGCCACTGCTCGGGGCCTTGGAACTTCGGCCCGGGGAAGTCGTCTTTGACCTCCGCGACCGGGCAGTTGGTGTCGCACGTCGAGCACTTGTAACAGGAGTCGGCCCCCGGCCGCAGGTCGAAGTCGTCGCTGTCGTCGAAGACGTCGGTTGGCTCGAAGTCCTCGCCGGCGTTCGGTGCCACTGGGTCGAACTGGTGGTGTTGTTGGCTGTCGCTCATCGTGTCTCCTCCGCCGCCGCGTTGCCGGCCGCGTACCCCGTCGCAATCGAGACCCCCGAACCGGACTTCTCGGCGGCGAAGTCGTAGCCGCCGAGCACGCTCCCGGCCGCCCGCAGGTTCTCGAACTCGGTGCTTCCGTCGTCGGCTTCGGGCCGCAGGCTGTCGTCGGTGGCGACGCCGAACCGCGCGAACGCGTGGTCGCCGAACGCGTCGTCGTCGAACCACTCGTAGCGGTCGTCGGCGTGCGCCACGTGGCAGTCGAAAATCGGTTCGCGGACGCGCTCGCGGTCGGACTCGACACCCTTCCCGACGAGGCCGCCGGTCGCCAGCACGTACTGGTCGGCCGCGTACGGGATTCGCGCGCCGTTCTTCTCGACGAACACGCGCTCGACGCGCCCGCCGTCGGCGTCGAAGTCCACGACTGGGTTCCCGGTCTCGAAGCTCGCGCCCGCCGCGTCCAACGCGTCGAACAGCGCGTCTTCGAGGCGCAAGCCCGGCAGCGACGGCGGGCCCGCGGGAACCTCGAAGACGGCCGCGCCGAGGTCGTCGGCAAGCGCCTCGCGGACGCCCGCGGCGTCGTCGTCCCCGAGGATTGCGGGGAAGCCGACGCGCGCCTCGCCGTCGAGTTCGGCGTTCACGCGCTCGGCGAGCGCCTCGCGGACCGGGCGCTCGCGGCCGTCGACGGGCACCGCGCCGTCCGCGTCGAGGAGCTTCGCGTACCGCGTGACCTTCGCGTCCGTGCGGAGGTCACCGGGGAACCGAATCGTGGCGCCGCGCACGTCGAACGGGACGCCGGCGGCGTCGAGGTGCGCGGCGGCCTGCGGCGCGTCGAAGTCCGGCAGCGCCTCGAAGCCGACCAGCAGGGCGTCGCGGTCGTCGCTGGCGACGCCCGCGCTCGCGCCCGCCGGGTAGCGCGCGGTCGGCTTGACGGTGCCGCCGTGGGTCGGCACGAGCGCGTTCGCGTCCGTGTGGGCGCCCCGGTAGTGGGGGACGGCGTCGTCGAACAGCGCCATTGCCTCGCGGACGGTGTCGACGCCGACGGTCCGGTACGGGTGTGAATCCGGGAGGTCGGGAATCGCGTCGAAGGGGTCAGCGAGCGGGCCGTCGCCGTCGGGCGTGTACCCGAGCACGTCTACGAGCCCGGACGCGTGCCGGAGCGTGCTCTGCTTGTACGACACCAGCCGGGTGTCCGCGCCGGCTCGCGCCGCCGCGAGCGCGCTCGTGAGGCCGGCGAGCCCGCCGCCGACGACGAGCACCTCGGAGTCAATCGCCACGGTTGCCTCCGTCCGTGCGGGCGGCCGCGGGACCGGCGTCGAAGGCTGCGAAGTCCACGCCGTCGCCGTCCGCGGGGTCGTTGTCGCGGTTCTGCGTGGTCGCGTGCAGCGCGTAGTTCAGCATCGCCTGCGAGAGCTGCTCGCCCCAGAGGGCGTGCCGCTGGCCCTTCCAGCGCTCCTGCAGGAGGTCGTCCCACGCGCGCCGCGCGGTCGCCTCGTCGTACTCGCCGTGGAGTTCGCTCGCCATCCGGTGCGCGCAGAAGCCGCCCTGACAGTTCCCCATCGACGCCCGCGTGCGGATGCGGGCCGCGTTGAGGTCCGACCCCGACTGCTCGATGGCGTCCTGTAGCTCCGCGCGCGTGACGCCCTCGCACTCGCAGACCACGGGGTTCGGGTCGTCGGTGTCGAGCACGTCGTCGGCGCGCGACCCGAGGCGTTCGACGCTTCGCCGGCCGATCGGCGAGCGCAGGCCGAACTCGTCCATGTAGTCCCGGAGCACCGAGAACTCCTCGCTCCCGGGGAGCGGGACGTCGGCGGTCCGGCAGTCGGCGTCCACGCCGAAGCGCTCGCAGACGTGGTCGGCGACCGACTCCGCCATCATCCGGTACGTGGTGAGCTTCCCGCCGACGACGGTCGACATGCCCGGAAGGGCGTCGCGGTCGGCGTGGTCCAGCAGGAAGAAGTCCCGCGTGATGTCCGTGGGGTCGTCGCTGCCCACGTCCGGCGGCTCGTACAGCGGGCGGACGCCCCAGAACGAGCGAATCGTCCGCGCGTCCGCGAGCATCGGCACCAGCTCCGAGAGCGTGTCTATCATCTCGTCGACCTCCCACTGCTCCTCGGGGTAGTCCGCGGGGTCGTC